>Ga0182027_10000049_pt1 | contig 177430 bp, 136 predicted proteins | sample 712E1DmetaG_FD_121300 | JGI IMG/M metagenome (GOLD analysis project Ga0182027, IMG submission 121300) | Permafrost microbial communities from Stordalen Mire, Sweden - 712E1D metaG (Illumina Assembly) | ecosystem: Environmental > Terrestrial > Soil > Wetlands > Permafrost | place: Sweden...
CTGTCCTGGGCACAATTTTCTTCTGAAACCCCCCGTTTATCGAGGGGTTTTTTTGTATAGCTAAAATTGTATCCAAAATGATTTTTGGTTGCTAACTTCATTGAGTGGTTATTTTTATTGTTATTCAATGCTTTTCTCATACTCTACGCTTTTTATTGCCTGCATTATTCTAAAATGGGTAAATGAATTTTCACCAAAGTAACAGTATTGGTGTATTGACACCAGAGAGCTATCTAAAATTAAATACTGCCAGCCGCTAACACCGCAATCGTTTTAATTAATTGAATTTTGTTGGATTTTCAATTTCTTTTGGCTAAATTTATATAAGGTTATCAAAATCAGTTTAATATCAACCGTTATGAGCAAATTGAATAATATATTATTTAAGATAACCAAAACATTGAATTTAGAATTAATTCAACGTTCTGAAAATTATTGCAGTAAACATCATTGGTACTGCATAAATGCAAAAGGCAATGGCCGACAATGGCTGGCAATGCAGATGTATTTGGAAATGATGTCGCTATGAAAAACAACGGTAATAATTCAGAAATTATTATCCTGCGAAAAAAGGCTGAAAAACTGCTTAAAAGGAAGTCGTTCAAAAAAGGTTCGAAACTTTCTGAAGCCGAAATGCTGAAACTTATTCAAAATCTTGAAGACCACCAGAAAGTGCTTGAGCTTCAAAACCAGGAACTCAGACTGGCAAAAGAGCAGGCAGCAGAAGCAGCTACTGACAAATATACTGAATTATATAATTTTGCACCATCGGGTTATTTTACTCTTTCCAAAGAAGGTGAAATCCTTGAGTTAAACCTTTGTGGATCGCAAATGCTTGGTAGAGAACGTTCATTTTTAAAAAAGAGCAGGTTTGTTTCTTTTATTTCAAGCGATACCAAACCAGTCTTTGATCTCTTTTTCGAACAAGTATTTAGTACTAAAGTCAAAGAAACCTGCGAAGTAACCTTGTCAAGTAATGGCAATATACCGATGTATGCTCTTCTTAATGGTGTCATCACGGAGAATGGAAAAGAATGCCTTGTCACTTTGGTCAATGTTTCCGAGCGGAAGAAGGTGGAAGAGGATCTTCGCGAAAGCGAAGAACTTTACCGTCAAGTGTTGAAAAATAGTTTGGATGCTATTTTACTAACAGCTCCGGACGGTTTAATATTTTCAGCAAACCCGGCCGCTTGCGATATGCTGCAGAGGACTGAAAATGAAATTTGCGCTCTTGGTAGAAATGGCTTATTGGATCTGGATGACCCCAGGCTTTATCAATTGATGGAAGAAAGGCAGAATACCGGGAAGGCAAAAGGCGAACTTTTTATGCTGAAAAAAAATGGAACAAAGTTTCCGGTTGAAGTTTCGACTTCTGTCTTTACAGATAAAGTCGGCAGGCTCAGGACAAGCATGGTTATCCGCGATATTACTGAACGTATAAACTCAGAAGAAACCTTGAAGGCAAGCGAAAAACGTTTCCGTGAACTGTTCGAGAATATGTTTGAAGGATACGCTTATTGCAAGATGATTTTTGAGAACGGACAGGCAACTGATTGGATCTATCTGGATGTGAATGACAAATTCGGAAAATTAACAGGATTGAAGAATGTAAAGGGAAGAAGAGCATCAGAGATTGTGCCGGAGATAAGAGAATTGGATGCACAACTCTTCGAAATTTATACCCGAGTTTCACTTGGCGGGCAACCTGAAAATTTTGAAATATTTCAGGTAACACTGCAGGAATGGTTCTCAATCTCTGTATACAGTCCGCGGAAGGGATATTTTATTATGTTGTTTAACATAATTTCTCAACGCAAGAGGGCTGAGAATAGATTAAAAAATGCATATAAAGTATTGGTGCAATTATACAAACGTCAGGAAGCAATTAGAGAAAATGAGCGAAAAGCCATTTCAAGAGAAATTCATGATGAACTGGGACAACTATTGACAGCCTTAAAAATTGATTTGGGCTGGGCCAACGATCATATTGAAAATGATTCAGAAATTAAAAAAAAATTATCAGGCATGAATGATCTTGTGAATGAGACAATAGGAATAGTTCAAAAAATTTCTTCCGACCTGCGCCCTGCTATTTTGGACGATTTGGGTTTAAGTCCTGCTTTGCAATGGTACTGCGACAATTTTGAAAAAAGAACAAGTATTAAATGTTACTGTAAATTGGATGAAGTTAATTGCACAGACGAGGATAAAAATATTGCACTTTATCGCATACTTCAGGAAGCGCTAACAAATATTATACGTCATTCCAAGGCAAAAAGTGTATTTGTCTATCTCCATTGTGAAGAGGGTTTTATTATTCTTGAAATCAGAGACAATGGAATAGGTATGGATCAGGAGAAAATAAATTCGAATAATTCGCTTGGCTTTATGGGTATCCGTGAGAGGGTAAACCAGTTCAACGGCAGCCTGGATATCACTTCAGCCAGAAATAAAGGGACAAAATTAAGTGTTATTATTCCATTGAACTAAAAGTTTATTCGATGAGAGTACTTATTGCAGATGATCATTCGGTTGTCAGGGAAGGATTAAAAGATATTATTAAAAAAGAAGTCGAAGTTTCATTGTTCGATGAGGCAACGAACGGCAGCGAAGCGCTTGAAAAACTGGAAACCAATGAATACGATCTGATCATTTTGGACGTTTCTATGCCGGATAAAAGTGGCCTTGATATTCTTCAAACAATGAAAGATAAAAATATGAATGGCCGCATTCTGGTGCTGAGCATTCATCCCCAGGAACAATATGCAGTGCGTGTCATGAAATTAGGCGCTTCCGGTTATTTATGTAAAAACGGAATTTATGAAGAACTTGCAAAAGCAATAAAAACAATCATAGCCGGTGGAAAGTACATATCACAAGCTTTGGCAGATAAAATTATTTTCGATAAAAAAGATGGCCTTACTAAAGCCCCGCATGAAAAACTGTCTGAAAGAGAATTCCAGATTATGTGTATGCTTGCTAAAGGGAAATCAGTCAAAGAAATTGCCAATGAACTTTGCATCAGCGACAAAACAGTCAGTACACACCGGATGCGCATTCTCCAAAAAATGGGTATGAAAAAAAATGCAGAACTGATCAACTATGCCATCCGGAATGAATTGATCGAATAGAGGAGAAGAGTTAGTTGTAAATGGTAAATGGTGACATGTTGTGATATAAAAGAAAATATTATAAGAAGTAAAAGTTTTCGATTTGCTTTGAGGATTGTAAAACTGTTTCAGGATCTGCAAAGCGAAAAGAAAGAGTATATGTTGAGCAAACAGCTTTTACGTTCCGGTACCGCTATTGGTGCATTGGTTCGAGAGGCAGAACAGGCAGAAAGCAAAGCAGATTTTATTCATAAAATGGCAATAGCCCAAAAAGAAGCGAATGAGTCCGATTATTGGGTGGATCTGCTTTTTCAATCTGATTATTTAGATGAATTAACTTTTAATTCAATAAAACAAGATCTAAAAGAGATTTTAAAGATGCTTTCATCGATCATTATAACTTCTAAAAAGAATCGAAATATCCAAAAATAACTATCTATTTACAATTTACCATTTACAATTTACAATTTACCATTTACAATTTACCATTCCCCATTTATTTCCTCCTTTTCTTTAATCTCAACCCTTTGAGAGTTTTTGTCAGGCAAACACCTACAAGGAAATCAGCATTTACACTATACTATTTGGGTTTCAAATACTATAATTTCATGTCTTTTACAACGCAAACAAATCTGGAAAGACAAGAATTGCATTAGAATAATAATGATTGAAAACAGATTTGTTCAATGTTTTAAAATAAAAACAGAGGTATTATGTACTTAAAATTAATAAAGCTGAATGGAAATAAATTAGGAAAAAGAAGCCGGAGTACGGTCGCATAGCCGCTCGCTTTGTTAGCTATTATCAATTAATGCTAAACAATGTTCGATATGTTCAAAGAGGTAGATTTCAAATTTTTCATTAGAAACAAAAAAATTACATTATGAAAAAAACAATTATGCTGATTGCAGCTATCGTTATGATGGCAAGTTATACAACTACGGTTATGGCTCAGGCAACAGTAACCGGAACAACAGCCGGAGCTGTAATTATTACTCCAATTACACTTACCCAGGTCACTCCGTTACATTTCGGTGTTATGTCTGTGTTAGCAGGAACACCTGGCACTTGTGTGCTTACTACTTTAGGAGTACGTTCTGCCACGGGTGGGGTAAATCTTTCGGCACAAGCTCCTGTTGCTACGAACGCAGCTTACACCGTGGGTGGTCAGGCAAGCACAACTTATGCTATTGTATTGCCAGCTACTATTACGGTAACTAAAGCAGTTACATTAGAAACTATGACTATTGGGACTTTGCATGCTCATACTACGTCAGCAGGCGTTGACGGACTTACAGGCACTCTTTCTGGTGGTGGAGCTGATGACTTCACTGTTGGTGGTATATTATCAGTTGCAGCGGCACAAGTTGCCGGGACCTATGCAGGGACTTTCGATGTAACCGTTGCATATAACTAATTTTAATATTCTGATATTGGGGAAGGTCCAAAATATGGACTTTCCCTTTTCATTGGAAAAAACAGCGGGTTTGTGTCGGTTCCTAAAATAATTCACAAAATACAGCACCATGCAGAGAATATTTTTATTCAACCTGATTTTTATTCTGGGTCAAAGTTTTCAACTGAAAGCTCAGGGTGATTTACTTGTAACACCAACTCGTGTTGTGTTTGACGGGAATAATCAAAAAGAAGCCCTGAATTTAGTTAACCTGGGAAAAGATACTGCTACCTATTCAATCTCTTTCATTCAATACAACATGAGAGAAGATGGCAGTTTTGTGGCCATTGATAAGCCCGATTCCGGTCAAATGTTCGCCGACCCCTATCTTAGAATATTTCCACGCCAAATATCTTTAGCTCCGGGAGAACCACAGGTAATAATGTTGCAATGCAGGCGCAAAGCAGATATGCCGGAAGGCGAATACCGTTCGCATATCTATTTCAGATCAAAGAACAACAACAAGCCACTTGGGATCAATAATTCCGGTAAGGATACAACCTTATTAAGCGTTCAGTTGATACCTGTTTATGGGTTGAGCATTCCGGTAATCATTAGGACAGGTGCAGTTAATGTACAAGCCTCACTGAGTGATTTAAAAATTGACACCCGACAGGAAGCTATGCAAACGCTTTCATTAACCATAAACAGAACAGGCAATATCTCTGTATATGGCGATATCATTGTAGAATATATTCCTGCGAAAGGTAAGTCTTATGAAATTGGTTCGGTTAAGGGCGTGGGAATTTATACCAACATTAACAAGCGAAAAATTATCATGAATCTTAATAATACTTCAGGAAAACCTTTAACAAGCGGAAAACTGAAGGTCCAATATATCAGCAATGGTGATGCAAAACGTGTTATTTACGCGGAGGGGGAGATGGATGTTAAATAGTTATGAATCAATGCCTAATGCCTAAGCTTAATGAAATCATCGAAAATAAATATGTTCCTTTTCAAATTATTGTTTTTATCAACGGTTTTAATTTATTGTGCCGGTTTTTCTTACGCCCAACCAGCCTTACCACAGCGAACAATAACCGTCACAGCTACACAGGCAATTCATTTTGGTACACTTTGCTTAGCAGGGGGAGTAGGTGGAACCGTTACTGTTGGCTATGATGGCAGCAGAACATCAACGGGGGATATAGTCCTTTTAGCGATGGCGCCAACTGCTCAACCTGCTATTTTTGAAATAAAACTTTGTCAGGGAAGAAATATCATTATCACTTTTTCAGCGACAACCATATTAACCGGCAGCAACGGAGGATCCTTAACACTTGATATTGGCCCTACAGAATATGGTATCAATGGAGCCAGCTTTGTGACAAACAGTGATTGCAATTTCATTACGCCCTTACGCGTGGGGGGGACACTTCACGTTCCCGGTAATGTGATTCCGGGTACTTATACAGGTAATTTCGATATAACCTTTAATCAGGAATAATTGATGAAAAAACACAATTACATCGGTATAGTCATGGAATACACGATGTTAATTGTGAAGGTTAAATTTTCACTGCTGGTCCTGTTTCCGGTATTATTCATTTTGCCGCTTATTGAAGTCAGGGCCAGGGATAATTTAATGAATGAAAAAGATATGTCTTCTTTTTTTTATGATGAAATTCCTGTATTTGTTATGGTGGAAGGATATAAGGGATTTTATGTAGATGCCATTTATGCAAATAATAATTTGCTCTATGTTAATGTTGCTGCGTTATTCCAAAACCTTAATATTCCTTGTGCTGTCTGGCAACAAGGTGATAGCCTTAGTGGATTTATTGAAAATGAAAGTCATGACTATTTAATTGACTATAAGCAAAGACAAATCAAAACTGGTACTAAAATTATTAAGACCAATAATGGTTTGGTAAAAGAAACGGGGGCCCTCTACCTGGAATCAAACTTATTTGCCGAAGCATTCGGGTTAACACTTACATTTAACTACCGCGCTTTGACTATCGTATTAAAGTCGGATTTTGAATTGCCAATTATTAAACGACAGCGTTTAGAAAAAATCCGAAACAATATCGCGAAGATAAAAGGTGAAGAAATTGCCGATACGTTGGTGCAAAGAGATTATCATTTATTCAGGTTTGGCATGGTAGATTGGTCGGCGGCCTCTTATCAAACATGGAAAGGGCCAACTGACAATCATTTTAGTTTAGGTGTCGGTTCCGAACTCCTCTATGGCGAGGCTGATGTATCTCTTAATTATTACAGTCAATACAAATTTGATAAGCGTCAGCAATACTTCATTTGGCGCTGGGTCGATAACGATAGATCAATCGTTAAACAAGTACAGTTGGGCAGGATATCCGGTCAAACTATTTCATTTATAAATTCTCCCGTTGTTGGTGCTGTTGTAAGAAATTCTCCAACCACAGTGAGAAAGGCAACAGGGTATTATACGATCAGTGAATTTACTGAACCCAACTGGACTGTCGAACTTTATATCAACAATGTTATGGTTGATTATACAAAAGCAGATGCTTTGGGTTTGTATGTTTTTAAAGTTCCAAATGTATACGGATATACTACTTTGAAATTAAAATTCTATGGCCCATTGGGCGAAGAGCATACCGAAGAACGCACCATGAATGTACCTTATACTGTCATGCCTTCTCAGGAATTCGAATATGGTTTGTCAGCTGGCGTATTAGAGGATAGCAGTCATAGCCGTTTTGGAAGGGGAGAATTTAATTATGGTGTAAATCGTATTTTAACAGTAGGTGGTGGTTTGGAGTATTTGTCGTCCATCCCCAATGGTGCATCCATTCCTTTTGCCAATGCAACTATACAACCCTTTAGTAAATTGACGTTCACCGGCGAATATGCATACGGGGTTAAAACCAGGGGTTTACTGGATTACTACTTTTGGAAGGATGCCTTGTTGGAGATTGATTATGCTAAATATGTTGAAGGACAACTTGCTACCCGTTTCAATGCACTGGAGGAACAAAAAGTTAAACTATCACTGCCTTTCAGGATTTATCAGATAATAGGATCTTCTAAATTTGACTACTCCAGGTTTATTTATAAAGAGTTTAATTACAATCAGGCCGATGCTTTGGTTTCAACCTGTTTTAAACAATTTAGTGCCGGTTCATCTGCACAATTCAATTGGATCGATGATAAACCGGCCTATGCAACTGTTGATCTATCATTATCTTACAGATATGGGAAAGGATATGTAATACGTTCCTCTGCTCAATACAATATAAGTGGAAGTAAATTTATAAGCTATAAAGCAGCTATTGAGAAAAGTATCCCGAAAGGCTATTTTATAGTTTCTTATGAAAGGGATTTTTTGTACAACGACAATTTCATCAATTTTAACTTCAGGTACGATTTATCTTTTGCCAGAACCAATGTTTCTGTTTCACATAGCAACGAAAAGATTTATACTTCGGAGAGCGCCCAGGGCAGTTTGGCCTTTGGCAGTGGCAAAAGGCACGTACATAAAAGCAATAATCCTTCCATTAGCAAAGGGGGTATAGCTCTTTATCCTTTTCTTGATTTAAATCAAAATGGTGTTTTCGATGCCGGTGAACCCATGGTGAAATTGACTTCAGTAAGAGTGACGGGCAGTAAGGCAATATTTAGTGAAAAAGATTCCATTATACGAATTGCAGATCTTTATGCATTTACCAATTGTATCGTGGAATTTAACGATAACGATCTGGAGAATATTGCCTGGCGTTTTAAATACAAAAAATATCAGGTGTTAATTGATCCCAACCAGTTTAAACGCATCGACATACCAATTATTCCTGTGGGTGAAGTGAGCGGTATGTCATATATAAACACAAATAATGCACTGATAGGAATTGGAAGAATCCTGGTAAAATTTTATAACAGAAATAACACAAAAATAGTTGCACAAACGCTTTCTGAATCGGATGGATTCATAAGTTATCTAGGACTTGAACCCGGAGAATACATTGCATGCGTTGATTCTGTTCAGTTGAACAATTTGGATTTCACAGTGAAACCCCGGCAAATTAATTTCAGAATAAAGGCAAAAGAAGAAGGCGATATCGTAAGCGACCTTGATTTCATTTTATATAAAAAGGAGAATGCTGAAGCAATAAAAATAGATTCTTCGACAGTAATAAGTATTGTGAAAGATTCAGATAAAATTGAATATGTATCTGAAGATACCATAAACACTGCCCGGCAAAATAATACAGTTTATGACAGCACTGCAATTATTATTGATAATGTATCCGGCAGCATTAACAATCCGGGTGAACTTATATGGGGCGAAAAGTGTAATCCGACAGGTTACTATTATGTTCAATGCGGTGCATTCAGGTCTTTATTCTATGCCAGGAAAATGGCTATGTACATTCGACAGAATTCTGAAATGGTCGTTGGAATAGTACGGCATAATGGATTATATAAGGTACGCGTAGAATGTGTGAGCAATAAGGAAGAAGCCCTGAAAATTAAAAACAGGTTGCAACAAAAAAATGTAAGTAATGATATGTTTGTTGTGATCAGAAAATAAAAATCTTATCCAACTATTTGCTTTATTAATAAGTAAATGATTTTGAAAACAATGAAAATTAAAAGGAAAGATAATTAAGATTGAAAATGAAAGCCGGATTTTATTGGTTCTATCTATTGAAGATATGACAGAAGTTAATAGAATAGTTCATCATTCACATTATGAAATATTTATTTAGAAGTTTGAAAAATATTACAGTTTCTTTCTTTGTTACAGCACTACTACTGTCTGGCACATGGAATATCAATGCAGCAACAATAACAAGCACTGCAACTGGTGGAACCTGGGCAACAGGTTCAACCTGGGTTGGTGGAGTTGCCCCGGTTGCTGGTGATAATATAGTAATTGCGACCACAGGAGCTGGCTTGGTTACTATAGCAGCAACTACAACATGCAATAGTCTGGTTATTATTAGTGGAGCAACTCTTACAGTAAGTCGCAATTATACTGTAACAACCACATCAAATATAAGTGGTACAATCAATTTTATTTCCTCTGGTACTACTGCACGTGCAATGATTTTTACCGGTGATGTAATACTAAATAGTGGTGCTGTTTGGACGGAACCTGCCAGCGGAAATGGTGCCAACAACACCTATAATTTTGCCGGAAACTTCACCAACAATGCCACTTCATTTAATGCTTTAGGCACGGGAGTGCATACCTTCAGCGGTACTGCTAAAACAATTAGCGGGTCAACTACTACTTCTATCGGTAAGGTTGCAGTTACAGGAAGTATTGCTAATTTAGGTATACTTACAGTTAATACAACATTATCAGGCGCCGGAGCATTAACCAACGGGAATGGGACAACGGGAACACTTAATATTGGCGGAACAACAACTATAACAACACTAACCGCAGCAGCTGTAAATAATCTGGTAAATTATGCCGGTGTTGCTCAAACTGCAAAAGTAACTACCTATAATAATCTTACCTTGTCGGGGTCGCTTGCAAAAACCTTTTCAACTACACCTACTGTTAATGGTGTCCTTTCTATGGAAGGAACGGCAACCGTTGTAGTTACAACAGGAGTAGTGACTTATGGCGCAAATGCTACCCTTCAATACAACACAGCCACTGCCAGAACTGCCACAACAGAAGAATGGATTAGCCCATTTTTAGCTACTGGTGGGATAATAATTAAAAATACAGGTGCCATCACAACCCCTGGCGCTGTGACAATAGGGCTTAATACCAGTGTTCCTTTGAATATTTATAGTGGCGCTAACTTAACTCCGGGTGCAAACCTTATTACCCTGCATGGCGATTTTATTAATGCAGGTACCTTAACCAGCGGATCAGGAGGTATGACTATTGCCGGGTCAGTTGCAACACAGTCGATAGCTGGTTTTACAACGACAGGAACTATAATGTTAACTAAATCTGCCGGTACAGCAACCTTTCAGGGCAATGTGAATGGAGGACCATTAACAATTAACGGATCTGGAACCGGAACCTTGAATTTGGGCACAGGATTGACTCATACCTTTACCGGAGATGTAAATTTCCTGAATGGTTCGTTAAATGCCGGCAACTGTGTACTCAACGAAAACAATTTAAGTTCCACGGCATTTAATGGCAATACAAGCTTATTTACAGCAGGTACAAGTACCGTAAATTTCGGAGGGTCATCCCAATCTATTGCAGGTTCAGGCACTCCAACATTCAATAATTTAACGGTATCCAATACATCCTCTAAAACTTTTGCTAATATTCCAACGGTAAACGGAGTGTTTACAATAGCCGGAACAGCAACCGTGACGGCAGCGCCCAACTATGGCGCTAATGCAACCTTGCAATATAATACTGCTACATCCAGAACTGCCGGAGTTGAATGGATAACACCATTTGTTGCATCAGGCGGGGTAATTATTGCGAATACCGGAACCATCACTATGAATGCAGCCAAAGTATTCAATTCCACAGCTCCGCTTACAATAAATAGCGGTTCAACCTTAACCATGTCGACCTGGCTGCTTACTTTAAACGGGAATCTTATTAACAATGGAGGTACTGTTAACGGTACAACGGGTGGAGTTACAATTACCGGTTCTGCTATGCAAAATATTGGGGCTTTTACTTCAACAGGAACCATTAATATGACAAAGACAGGAGGGACAGCAACATTTACCGGAAATATAAATGGGGCAGCTCTGACTATTAATAGTTCTGGTGGTACTTTAAATCTGGGATTAGCAGTAACTCATACTTTTACTGGCGTAGTTACGTTAACCTCCGGAAGTTTAAACGGTGGAAGCAGCATCCTCAACGAAAATGCCGTAAGTACAACAGCATGGAATGGCACTGGTAGTGTATTTATTCCGGCATTCAGTACCATTAATTTTGGTGCTTCCGGCAACCAGATGTTAGCAGCTTCCGGATTATCATTTTATAATCTTGCATTTTCAGGTTCTGGAAATAAATCATTTTCTTCCGTTGCAACAATTAACAATAATTTTTCAGTTAGTGGAACTGCGGTTGCTGATCTTGGATCAGTTGATCATTCTTCTATTTCGCTAACTCTGGGCGGAACCAGCCAGAGTAGTGGAACGTGGGGCGGAACAGCTTCTACACCCACACACATCAACAATACCTATTTTCTTTCAACAGCAACAGGTGTTTTAAATGTAAATTGTACTGCACCAGCGGCTCCAACTAGTGGAGGAAATCAAACCATTTGTAATGGGCAGACAATATCAGCATTATCGGTAACTGTTGGAAATGGTCAAACAGCAAATTGGTACACTCTGGCAGATGGTGGAACCCTGCTTGCTTCAGGTACTTTAAGTTATACTCCTTTGATCGCAGGGACTTTTTATGCTGAATCGAATGCCGGAGGTTGTTTAAGTGCATTGCGAACAGGAGTTACTCTTACCATCAACCCGAACCCAACAATTCTTTCATTAACCGGCAGCATAATATGTACAAGCCCTGGTGGTAATGGAATTATAACATCTGCCAGCTCTCAAATCGGAGTAAATTATCAGTTGTATAATTCAGGTAATGCTGCAGTTCAGTCTGCAAAAGCAGGCACAGGCTCCGGACTTTCCTGGTCCGGCCTTTCAGCAGGTAACGGATATTATGTTACGGGTGCGAATGTAACAACTGCTTGTTCATCAACCAGTAGTCCTGTTAATATTTCAACAAACCCAAATCCGTCAGCTCTTTCGATAACCGGCAGTACAATTTGTACAAGTCCTGGAGGTAATGGGTTCATTACTTCTGCAACTTCAGTAATTGGAGTGAACTATCAGTTGTACAACGGAAGTAATAACCCTGTTCAGCCGGCACAACCAGGAACAGGGGCGGGACTTGATTGGTCAAATCTTGCAGCAGGTACGGGTTATTATGTAATTAGCGCCAATGCAATAACATTTTGTGTTTCTTCAACAAGTAATACAGTGGATATTACAACAACAGCCAATCCTATTGCTCTTGTATTAACGGGAAGCACAATTTGTGCAAGTCCTGACGGCAATGGCACTATTACTTCAACAACTTCTCAATCAGGCGTATATTATCAATTGTTTGACAATACGAATTTGGAGGTTGGAACTTTAGTTCCGGGTACCGGATCTGGGTTAATCTGGTCAGGCTTATCATCCGGAAACGGATATTATGCTGTGGGAACAAATTCAACGACTTTCTGTGTTTCAGATAACAGCAATAGTGTAAATATAATTACTACTCCCAATCCTACTATTACCAGTTCCGCCACTGCCGGAGCAGTTTGTTTCAGTAGCAGTTTGCAGAGTACTGTGTTGTCTTATAGTGTCACAACCTATTCACCTACTAATTATGCTATTACCTGGAATACAACCGCTCACATAGCAGGGCTGATCGATTTAGGTACAACATCATTGACGGCTAGTCCTCTCAATGTTCCTATAGCGGCCAATGTTTCCGGAGGCATTTATACAGGAACTCTTACCGTTACCAACGTAAATAGCTGTGCTAATTCGGGAAATGCATTTACTGTTACAATTAATACAGCCCCTGCTGCACCTGCAGGAAACGCATCCCAAGTCTTTTGCAGTGGCGCTGTTGTTGCAAATCTGTCGGCAACAGGCAGCAATATATTATGGTATGCTGCAGCTGGCGGAGGTTCGTCTTTACCAGGTTCTACAACTTTGGTCAACGGAACACATTATTATGCAAGTCAAACGGTGAGTGGATGTGAAAGCATCGGCAGGCTGGATGTAACAGTCATTGTTGCAAGTACAGGCTCATGGATTGGCACGACCAATACAGACTGGTTTACAGCAACCAACTGGTGTGGAGGAGCCTTGCCAACCACTTCAACCAACGTGAATATTGTTGCCGGATTATCGAACTATCCTTCAATTGGGTCGACCGGGGCAGCTTGTAACAATATAAGCATCGCATCAGGGGCTTCACTTATCATAGTTGGTTCAAATACGTTGACTGTTTCAGGTGATTGGACAAATAGTGGAACTTTTGCGGCAAACAGTTCAACGATCAATTTTAATGGATCGGGTCCGGGAAATATCGGGGCCGGAAATTTCGCCAATGTTACTTTTAGTGGTGCCGGTACAAAAACGGCTATAGGCGCATTGGCAATCAGTGGAAATGTCAGCATAACCAATAATTTTACAGCGGGTGCTTTTACCCATACAGTCAGTGGTAACTGGACCAACAGCGGTGCGTTCACAGCTGCAGGCTCAACCTTAGACTTTAATGGTTCCGGGGCAGGAAATATCGGAGCCGGTAATTTCAATAATGTAATATTCAGCGGAGCCGGAACAAAAACAGCAACAGGTACATTAACGATTAAGGGGAATGTAAGCATTACAGGTAATTTCACGGCAGGTGCTTATACTCATACGGTTGGAGGCAACTGGACAAAAAGCGGTACATTCACGGCTACCGGTTCAACCATCAACTTTAATGGCTCAGGTTCCGGTAACATCGGAGCCTGTAATTTTAACAATATCACTTTTAGCGGAGGAGGGGCAAAGACCGCCACCGGAGCTTTGAATATTACTGGTTCAATAGCGATAACCAATAATTTCAGCGCCGGAAGTTATACGCATACCCTCCAGGGCAACTGGACAAACAATGGCGCCTTTGCCGCAAACACCGGTACTTTTTCTTTCAATGGTATATCAGCGCAAAGTATAGGCGGCTCATCATCATCAACTTTTACTAACCTTATACAGAGCGGAAACGGCGTTATAAGTTTAGGAATTACCACTTCGGTTTCCGGAACATTAACATTGACTATAGGTGTTATTGATATTGGGAATTATAATCTTACCATAATATCCGGCGGTTCAGTCAGTGGTGGAAGTGCTGCAAGTTATGTGAAAACGAGCGGTACGGGAAGGCTGAAACAAACAGTTCCCGGCATGGGAGGCTCAAAAATCTATCCTGTTGGTAATTCAGCTTATAACCCAATGACAGTTACCTACAACGATATTAATATTTCAAAAAATTTTAGTATCCGCGTTGCAGATGGTACAATCGCAAACGCCAATAGTTCAAAGACAGTTAACAGGAAATGGTTTTTAACAACAGATTTACCCGGATCATCCAACTTAACTTTATCAGCTACCTATAATTCAGGAGAAGAAGGCAGCGGTTTCAGTAATTCTTCTAACCCTCAAATAGGTTATTTTGATAGTACATCCTGGGCATATCGTCCTATTACTTCCGGATCAGGCACAACTACATTTGTCGCATCAGGCTCGGCTCCCGATTTTAGCAATTCGGGTGGCTTTTTTGTTTTAGGCAGCGGTGATGCTTTTAATGCTACAAAATTAGCAGTTACTGGTATTATTCCTGCTAATCCTATCCTGGGTTTAGCAAATACTTCGATTATCATTCAATCGCAAAACAGTGTAAGTGCCCCCACAATGGTTATGACTGCCACAGGTTTTGAATTATCTTCTGCGAATACAGCTTTTTTATCAACCAGTGATACTACAGGTACTATTGCTCAATATACTTACGAAACCACAGTTTCAACTTTATCATTTATTATATCCACATACAATACAGGTACTTCTGCCTATAACAATAATGCAACAGTAACTGCAACCCGTACTTCGGGTGAATCACTTTCGGCAGGTACCAGCAATACTTTTGATGTGTTACTTGGTGCAATTTATGAACCGGTGGCAACCGAAAATTGGGATGCTGTTAACGGGTGGAGAAAAAGTACAGATGGTGGCTCTACCTGGACGAATCCTGCTTCTCTTCCGACCAGTAATGTTTTTGTCGTAACCGATGTAATACGAATTCCGTTGGGTATTACTTTAACAGCTAATGTAACTGCTACGTTCTATTCGATGTTGGTTAATGGAACGCTGGATGTAAACAATTCGGGAGCATTAACGCTTTATCACGCAACGAATGATGTTGATTACAATATCCACGTTCACGGAATATTGAAGAACTCTGGCGGTACATTGACCAACAGTAATACTGCTTACCCCTTTGAAATTCATGGTGGCATATACTGGCATAATATGAATGGCGGAAGTGTTCCGGTTTGTACATTTTATTCATTAGGTTCGACCAGATCTACATGCCAGGTGCAAGGTAACGGAGTTGGCGGACTTAATCAGACTTTCGAAAATTTTACTCTTATTTCGGGTAATCAGACTCTTGCAGGAGATATGACCGTTAACGGAACATTGACCCTGACTACTGGGATAATAACCACAGGGAGTTATCATGCAATAGTTGGGTTAAATGGAACGTCTTCCAATACAGGAGCCGGGTATATTAACGGAACGCTGCGAAGATATGTAGCGAGTACTACAACAACGGGTGATTTCCCGGTTGGAGATGCAAATTATTATACTCCGTTCTCCATTTCCTGTGCCGGTACACCTTCCGGAAACGGGTATTTAGATGTATCAACCACAGTTGCTCAACCACCATCGGCTTCAGGCCTGAGCCAAACGAAATATATCAACCGCAAATGGACATTATCCAATAATGGGGTTACAGGTATTATTTCCTATAGTCCAGGTTTTACTTTTGCAAATGGAGATAAAGTGGGAAGTCCTGCTACTGGTTCTCTTAAATTGCGCAAACTCACCTTATCCACATGGTATACCACCAACGGAGCTGCTACAGGAAATACAATTACTGCCATAGGGTTATCGACAGCAGGCCTTTTTGCATCATCGGATTTTTACGCTGGTGAAGACGACTGCAGCTCAACCAACGCGGTATGGCTTGGCAGCACAAGCGCTGATTGGAATACAACCACAAACTGGTGCAGTGGTTCGGTACCAACTGCTACAACCGATGTAACTATTCCTTCGTCACCTGTCAGGCAACCCATAATCGGGTCAGCAGGCGGAACATGCAATAATATTACCATACAAAACGGCGCCAGCCTCACTATTTCCGGCTCTTATACTTTGAATGTAAAAGGAGGTTGGTCGAACAGCGGAACTTTTACGGCAGGAACAGGTACGGTATCGTTCACTGGACCTTCAGCGCAGACCATTACAGGAGCGACCATATTTAGCAATCTGACAATCAATAATGGAACAGGTGTTACAGCGGAAAACGATATTACTGTAAATGGAATATTAACCCTTACAAGTGACAATCCTGATGCCATGCATGGAACTTTGGATATGGGAAGCTATACGCTAAGCATACTCAATGCAACGGCAAGCATAACGGGAACTGGGGATGTGACCGGTATTGTTAAGCGTACTCATATTTTTACGCCAAACACCCAATATCAATTTGGCAGTCAATTTACCACACTGAACTTTTTAAATGTTGGTACTCAGCCCGACGAAGTAAGTTGCAGGATTAGTATTGGTGTTGCTCCATCATGGAAATCCGGAGCAATACAACGTTTTTACAGTTTTGCACAAACCGGAACAACCGGAACGGACGAGGTTACTTTAAATCTTAGTTATCTTACATCTGAACTTAATGGTAACGATGAGACAAAACTTGTTTTATGGGATAAACATTATACCGGGGGTGATATTGATGAGCACGGTAAAACAAGCAACAGCTCTTCGGATAATTGGGTTGGTTTGACCGGATTCACTATCATCTATGTTGCTCCTGTAACCCTAGATAATAAAGAATGGAGCCTGGCAAATTACAGTACAGCCAAAAACACATGGACAGGGGCAATCAATACTGACTGGAACAATGGCACAAACTGGACAGGAGGTCATTCTCCTTATACCACAGAAGATGCACTGATTTCGGATGTATCATCAGGATCAAACCAATTTCCTGTTTTAACTTCGGATGTTGAAATTACATCACTCGAAATTGCTTCGGGTGCAACGCTTACAGCAGTTACATACGGACTGACCATTAATGGATATAACAACGCATGGCAGAATAACGGAACTTTTGATCCCGGAACCGGAACTGTGAATTTAACACATGGTAACCTCTCAGATATTGTAACCATTTCCGGAATAACTCAATTCAACAACATAACAATTACAGCAAATACTTTTGTCAGACCTGCTGAAGGCTGCATGATGAAGATTGCAGGCCTGGTCAATGGGGATGTAAGTTGCATTGTAGATTTGTCGTCTCTAAATAATACAGTGGAATATAATGGCAGTGATCAATACATTGTCAATCCTTCAACAACTGGTTTTGCTAACAGGGGATATTACAATTTAATTATCAGCGGTACAGGCGCCTTTCTTGTGGACAATCTTGATATTGCAGGCAATTTTACCAGCAATGGGACATTGGATGTCGGAAGTGGTACGGTTTCTTTTATTGGTGCAACTGCTCAAACTATTAGCGGAACTATTTCTCCTGTCTTCAATAACTTTACAATTAATAATTTAGCCGGAGTCACCTCTTCTACCGATTTAACAGTTAATGGTGAATTGTACCTTGAAAGTAATAATGCTTCAGCTTATAAGGGATGCCTTGATATGGGAGTTACCAATAAACTGACTATGGGCATTGATGCTACAACAATTGGAATCGGTGATGTTACCGGAATTGTGAGAAGGGCACATACTTTTACAAGTGGCACTGCTTATACTTTTGGCAACCAATTTACTACCATTATTTTTGCTTCCGGAGGAACTTATCCATCAGAGATGCAGGCAAAAACTACCATTGGCACAGCTCCATGGTGGAAAACAGATGCAATTAAGCTGGTTAATGATTGGATTCGAACAGGAGGAAGTGGCTGTTATCTGACCATTGCCTCACATTACTTAGATTCAGAGTTAAATGGAAATGATGAAGACAAACTTGTAAGATGGAAGCTAACACCTCCCTCAACAGTAGCGGAAGTTGGACGGACAGCATACAATACAACAGACAATTGGGTTGCAAATGGAAATATACCTATTGCGAATTTGAATCAAACGTATGGATTAGAACGTACTTATGCAAATACTCAATTAGCAGCATATTTATGGAATGGTTCAATAAGCATTGATTGGAGCGACCAGTATAATTGGACACCTAGAGGTAATCCGTCAAATATTTCAAATATTGTTATCCCGGATGCAGCAACAACTCTTTACTCACCGACATTACCCTCCGGAAGTACAACTATAAAATCTCTTTCAATTCAAAACGGAGGTGTTTTAAATTCAGGAAACCAATCGCTTACAATTACCGGAACTACCGGTGCCTGGATTAATCATGGAATTTTCAACTCCGGCTCAGGCACGGTTACATTTACTGGTAATGGAACAGATATTAGCGGAAGTACTGATTTTTATAATCTTACCATTGCTACCGGGGCTAGTTTGACACCTGCAGCTTATAATTATATTGGTATATCAGGTACACTGGTTAATAGTGGAACTTTTTCAGCAGCAACAATAGAAAATACAACCGAATTTAAAGGTAGCGGGTCTCAAGCCATCCCCAATCCGAACGGAGGAACTCCTGGGTATCATAATTTAATAATTAGTGGTTCCGGAACGAAAACATTACCTGTTACATTAAATATTTTCAATGAATTTACTAACAATGCAAGCGGAACGGTCAATAACAATTCAGGAACAGTTATTTTTAATGGCAATTTATATGGGCAAGCCATCAGTGGTACAACCGTTACAATTTTCAAAAACCTTATACTGAATAATAGTGATGGTTTATCATTAAATGGAGTGAATGCAGAAATTGATGGTACGCTTACTTTCACTTCAGGCCTTATCACAACAAACGCAAATCGTCTGATAGTTGGTAATGCAGGTATCGTGAGTGGAGCAGGCGCTGGTAATTATGTTTTTGGTGCCCTGCAAAAGGGAATTGCTGTGTCAACAACATCTAAAATCTTTGAAATAGGAAATGCAACAAATTATTTACCTGTTACTATAAATTTTACAGGCACAGCAACCAACGGAACCGGGTTTATAACCTGTAGTACTACCGATGGCCAACAACCTTTTTATATTTCATCAGGTCTAAATCCTGCAAAATATCTGAACAGGTACTGGACCATAACCAATACCGGAGTTACCTTTGGGACGTATGATGGTACATTTACATTTATCAATCCGGGCGATATTAAAGGCTCAGCAAATATACCGGCGCTACTCATCAAATCATACAGTGCTTCCTCGTGGTATTCAACAACCACTGGAACTTCATCATCCACAACAGTAAAATCCACAGGCAATACATTATTCGGTGATTTTGTAGCAGGTGAGGCTTTATCGTATACGACGGATTATTTTCGTTCAGCAGCAACAGGCAATTGGAGCTCCCTGTCAACATGGGAAAGTTCATCAGATAGCATTGTATGGAATGCAGTCTCTTTAATTCCTGATAATTCAGCACATTCAATTATTGTTTCAAGTGGTAACACTGTTACAATTGATGTAACAACAACTGCAAGCAACCTCTACATGATAGGTATACTTACTTCTGGCAGTGGTATTGGATTAAGTGTAAATGGTATCTGGGGAAACGCCGGATTGTTTAATGCAGGTACAGGAACGGTTACGTTTAACGGTACTTCGGCTCAAATCATTAATGGTTCAACTACTTTCAATAATTTAACCATATATAATTCAGCAGGGGTTAGCGCTCAGGCAGATCAAACTGTTAACGGTATTCTTAATTTAAGCAGCGCCAATCCTTCATCTACGAAAGGGGCGCTGTATATGGGACATATTCCCGATCCCGAATATGCACTTCACATGGGGGCCACAGCAACTACAATTGGTATCGGTGATGTATCGGGTTATGTGACTCGCACAGTTTTTGCACTTAACACTAATTATACTTTTGGAAATCAGTTTACTTTTATGAATTTTACAGTAGGTCCATTGCCAGGTTCAGTGACATTAGAAATTTATTTGACTTCTTCAGATATTACATGGAAGCCTGATGCTATCCACCGTTATTGTGACGTTACCCGAATAGGTGGTTCTGCTGCAACACGTTTAAGGTTTAACTTACATTATAAAAACAGTGAACTCAATGGTAATATAGCAGGCAGGCTGGATCTTTTCGATTATAAAGTAAGTGCTGATTTACTTGAAGATCATGGACGCAGCGACATCGATACTATTAATAACTGGGTGGGTTTTGCCAATGTCGGGATAGCATTTCTTGGAAATACTACTAATGACGAGCATTACTGGACGTTGGGCGACAATATCACCGGTAACAATTGTACCTGGATAGGTGGCAGTCCATCCGGGCCTGCTGATTGGGATTTGCCCGAAAACTGGGAAGGTGGAGTTCCACTTGCTATTTCAAATATAATAATTCCGGGTGATGCAGTTTACTATCCTGTCCTGCCATATGCAGCTTTGCCTGATGGCAGCTTGCCTGGCGGAAGAATCATCAACACAATTGATATACAACCGGGAGGAGTTCTAAACGCCACTACTGGTACGCCAACACTTACCATTAACGGCGCTGCTGGTGCCTGGTTTAATAATGCAACGCTTAATGCCGGCTTCAGTACTGTAGTATTTACCAATGCAGCAGCAACTATGGATGGCGTGACCGATTTCAACAATATAATCATTAACAATGGTGCAGGGTTAACTCCTTTATCTGGATCTGAAATGCATATTGCAGGAGCTCTTTCCCTGTCGTCTTCTGGTGTTTTGGATGCTACAGATAACGTTAATATCATTGAGTATAATGGAACAGCCCAGACCGTGATAATTCCAAATGGCTCCTCACCAGGTTATTCCAGCCTTACACTCAGCGGCAGTGGCACAAAAACAATGCCTGCCACTGCAATGGATATTTACGCTGATTTTTCTATTTCGGGCACAGCCACCACTACATTGGTTGGTGCTCTGAACGTTGCCGGTAATTTTACCATGGAAAACGGCAGCATCGTGTCGATTTCTCCGGCAAATTATTTGACAGTATCCGGAACACTCACCAACAATGCAGGTGCTTCTAATTTTATTTTGCAATCTGACGCAACCGGAACGGCATCACTCATTCATAATACAAACAATGTACCTGCCACTGTTCAGCGATTTATAGCAGGCAATGCAGAAGCATGGCATTTTCTGTCATCGCCGATAGCTGATCAAAGTATCGGTGGTTCATGGATACCTTCCGGAACCTATGGCAATGGTACCGGATATGATTTGTATGTTTGGGATGAACCCGGTAGCTGCTGGATTTATAATCTCGATTTTGCTTCAGCCACTAATTGGAATACGATACATCCGGAGGATTATTTTGTAAAGGCCCGGGGCTATCTTTATTCTGTACAGGCTGCCAACCCGACAAAAGAATTCGTCGGGAATTTAAACAATGGTCCTTTGGATTATGAAATTACTTCAGGTAGTTCCAATCCAGGTTTAAAAGGGTTTAATCTGGTTGGTAATCCTTATCCTTCAGCTATTGACTGGAGCGCTGCTTCCGGTTGGACACGAACGAGCTTAATGAGTTCCGGCGGTGGCTGTGATATGTGGATTTGGAATCCATCAGCAAATAATTACGGGGTATACAATTCGGCCGATGGTGATGGCATAGGCACCAACTCTGTGACCCAATATATTCCTTCCATGCAGGGATACTTTGTACGGGCAGCTACTGACGGCAATTTAAGCATGAATAATTCGGTGCGGGTTTATAATAGTACGGAAAACTGGTTGAAAAATGCTCAACAACCGGCAGCTGTCAATAAATTCAGGCTAATCGTTAAATCCGATGCAGGTTACGGTTCAGACGAGATACAGCTAAAGTTTGGCTATGCAGAAAACAAAAACGGTGCAACAAAACTGTTTAGTAAAGTATTGTCGGCACCTGGCTTATATATGGTTTCCGGGGGAAATAAATTTTCTGTGAATTATTATACCAATACTGAAGAAAATTCTGTTGTGCCTTTAACATTTAAACCTGGCATGAATGGCAATTATACCATAAATTGCCATTTCGATATGAATAATTTTGAAACTGTAATGTTACAAGATCTTCAAACGCATAACATTCAAAATATGAAAGAAGTTCAGGCATATCATTTTAGCGCATCCATAAACGATGATGCAAATCGTTTTGTCTTGTATTTCGGACCTGTGAACAATAGTTCCGATAAGGTTTTTCCGGCCAGAATATATACCGATGGTACCTGGTTGATTATAGACCTTTCTTTGATCAGCAATGAAACAGAGGTATCTGTATATGATATGATGGGACGATTACTTTTGAACCAAAGATTAAGCGGGGAAACCCAACATTACCTTTCTCTCAGGGCTTACCAACAAATAGTCATAGTTTCCCTTAATAACCCTATCGGTAAACTTAGCCGGAAATTATTATGGATGGGAAATGTATAATAACAGGCAACCGGTATATGCAAGTTCAGTCATGCTCAACCCGGCTTGGACCTGTTTTAAAAATGAGAAGTGAGCTCGGCAAAGTCAAATCCGCGCGAGCGGAACCATTTACCATTTACAATTCACCGTTTTTGTAAGGCAAACCCTTACAAAAGAATCAGTTATTGCACTATACCATTTGGGCTTCAGATATTTTAATTTCATCTATTGAAATGAATCTTATTTTTAAAGTAAAAAATGAAAATATTAATTGTTGATGACTCCGATTTTCTGCGCAACAGGTTAACAGAATCATTAAAAGCAATTAAAAATATAGAAATTATTTGGGAAGCTAAAAATGGTGATGAAGCCTTGCAAATGATGAAAGATAAAAATCCTGATTTTATAATAATGGATTTGCGAATGCCAGGAATGAAAGGCATTGCTGTTATGAAAATACTGAAAGAACAGGGAAATACAAGTAAAGTATGCATTTTTACAAGCTATCCGTATCTATTGTATAAACAAAAATGCATTGATGAGGGAGCGGAATACTTCTTCGACAAAAACAAGGATTTTAAGGAATTAATAAACATAGTAACCAAACTATCTGAAAATTAGCCTGTCTGGATAATATTGTAAATCCTGTGCAATCCATGAATATAGAAATTAGCATAAAGCATTTAGTAGATGGACCGATAGTTCCTGTTTGTTAATTATAAAGGTAAAAAATAATGAGTTGTCCAACCATTTTAATTGCTGATGACGAGCAAGCAATTCTTATACATGTTGCTGATGTTGTTGAGAATAATGGATATCTTGCAAAAAGGCTGGTAAGTGGAAGAGAGGTTCTGGCAACTGTTGCAACGAAAATTCCTGATATTATCATTCTTAACTGGAACATCCCTGAAATGGGTGGTTTGGAAACATTGAAAAGACTAAAGGCAAATCTGGCGGTTGATCCTACAAAGGTTTCTGCTGAAAAATAAGGTTTTTTTACAAAAATAATCCTTATGTTAACGGCTATGCCAGAATGCGGGGAGTGAAATATTTATCGGACAACAGTTATATAAAGTATTAAATCGTAATTTTATTAGAAATCATAAAGAATACGAAAAAAATCCAATATACACTTTGTAAAATAAAAAGTAATCTCCTGGTTTCTTTTCTGGTGTTACTAATTATTTTATTCTTTAACGAAAATAATCTTAATGGGCAACACACCCTGGATATAGTAGCAGGTATCGGATTTCCGGAATTATTAAGTACAGGTGTCAGGGCACAATTAAATCAGGTACAAATCGGATTTAAAATAGGATCATTTCCTTTCTGCGAAAGTACTTTTTTGACATTATCCGGTGAAGTGTATTATCATTTCGGAGATCATCCAACCTTTACCAGGCGTAAAATTACATATGTAAAAGCCGCATTGAATTACTTTAAAAATGAAAATGTATGGGAAAAGGATGTTACGGTGTTGGTGGGAACCAGTGTTGGCAGAGATATCTATATTACCCACAAAATAGGAATAAATCTGGATGGCGGATTGTTCTTCAAGATAAAAGATATTAAAATGAAAAAGGAATTATTTTATAGTTCTAATAGTGTCAGTTTGCCGGCATTATCATGGGTTATGCCATATGTAGCCGTAACTCTTTTCTATAGGTTATAAAAGTTTCCTATTCCCCATTTCCCATTCACCGTTTTTGTCAGGCAAACACTTACAAAAGAATCAGTTTTTGTACTATACCATTAGGGTTTTAAATACTTTACTTTAATCAGTATTAATTATGCAAAACCATGAATAGTACATTAATAGCCTATAATTCCATAAATGAAAACCTAAACACAATTTTGCAAGGAAATTGAAAACGATATCTGGTATATATACATATAACGTTGATGAAAACAAACTTACCTTCAAAATTCAGATTGAAATGGCAATTTATAGTATTGGCCGTTTTGGTAAGTGTATTGCTTATTATTGGCGGTTTCATTTATTATAAATACGAGGAAAGAACAATCCGGAATGAAAAATATAATGAACTGAAGGCTGTTGCCGAATTGAAAATAAATCAAATTGTACAATGGAGGAAGGAAAGACTGGGCGATGCTGTCATTATATCTCAAAGTCATATCTTCAATGCAGCAATTGAAAAATCCCTGGCCGATCGGAATAATTTGAAATCTAAAAGAGATATCCTGAACGTATTGACGATTTCAAAGGCACAATATGGTTATGACGAAGTGATGATTGCTTCCCCCGATGGAAAAGTTTTAATTTACCCTGACCTGAACATCAAGACATTCGATCCCGTTACGATAACACTAATCAACAAAGCGTTTGAACAAAAAAGAGTAATATTTTCCGAAATCTATTATTGCAATTTGCATAAAAAAATTCACCTCGATGTTATAGCCCCTGTTATGGGCGAAAAAAATAATCCGATAGCCGCACTGATTTTACGCATTAACCCGGCCGATTTTCTTTTTCCGCTTATACAATCCTGGCCCACGAAAAGTAAATCTGCAGAGACACTCGTTGTTCGTAAAGATGGCGACAGCGTGCTATTTGTGAATGAATTGCGTCATATCTCAAACGCAGCATTAAAACTCAGGATTCCTTTAACAAGTATAAAAATCCCTTCAGTACAGGCAGTTTTGGGATATGTAGGAATTTGGGAAGGGATTGATTACCGCGGTATTGATGTGCTCGCCGACATTCAGCCGATTCCCGGAACTCCCTGGTTTATGATTGCTAAGGTTGACAAAAATGAGATCTTCTCTGAACTTTATTACAGGTCGATTATAATCATTGCTTTTATTTCTTTAATGATTATTCTGATGGGTGCATCATTGGGTTGGATTTATCAAACCCGCCAACGAACCCTATTTTGGGGCCTATTACAGGCAGAGCAGAATTTGACTGAAAAAGAAAATGAGTTCCGCACGGCGCTATACAGCATTGGCGATGGCATTATTACAACCGATTTGAATGGTTGTGTCAGGCAAATGAACCCTGTTGCAGAAGAACTTACCGGTTGGAATGAATCTGAAGCATCAGGAAAAAAGCTCGAAAATATATTTCAGATACTCAATGAAGAAACCAGGAACATAATTGAAAGCCCTGCAGATAAAATATTAAGGGAAGGAGTGATGGTAGGACTTGCCAATCATACATTACTGATTTCCAAAAAAGGGAAAGAAATACCGATTGCCGACAGTGGCGCTCCTATCTTAAATGCAGATAGTAAAATTGAAGGGGTTATACTTGTCTTTCGGGACCAAACCAGGGAACGCTCTGCAGAAAACGCTTTACGAGAGAGTGAGGAAAAATTCAGATGTATGTTTGAGAATTCGCCTGTTGGTATATCAATGACCTCAATAGATGGTACGATAAAAATTAATGAGGCTTTCTATACTATGCTTGGCTATACAGAGGAAGAATTATTGAGCACGACATGGCAGGATATTACGCACCCGGATGACATAAAAAACGATCAAAAACAACTTGATTTTATTCTTTCCGGTGAAAGAAGAACCTCCCGATGGGAGAAAAGATATATTCATAAAAATGGAAACATAATTTGGGTTGATATCAGTACTGCACTTCAGAGGGATAATGAAGGCAAACCACTGTTTTTTATTACATCCATCAATGATATCACTAACATCAAGCAATCTGAGGAAGCTCTGCGCGAGAGCGAAAAAAAATTAAGAGAAGCTCAGGAAATGGCCCATCTGGGTTTCTGGAACTGGAATGTCAAGTCTGGCGAAGTTGAATGGTCGCATGAAGTATTTAAGATATTTTGCCTTGATCCTAAAGAATTCAAACCTCAAATAGATTCCATACTTGAATTATCGCCATGGCCCGAGGATCATCAGCGCGACCAGGATTTAATTAAACGGGCAGTTGAATCGCATTCCCCTGGTAATTATGAACAAAAGTTTCTCCGTCCGGATCAGAGTATCGCCTACTATTACTCAACTTTTCGGGGTAACTATGATGATATGGGAAATCTTAATGCAATTGTCGGGACAGTGCTCGACATTACCGAGCGCAAGCAGGCAGAAGAAACAATAAGGGAAAATGAAAAATATTTTAGAGAACTGATTGAATCGTTACCTCAGCTTTTTTGGACTTGCAGGGTTGATGGCCCATGTGATTATTTAAGCAAACAATGGGTGGAATATACGGGAATACCGGAGGCGGAACAATTTGGTTATCGATGGCTTGAGCAGCTTCATCCAGAAGATAGAGACAGAACGGTTTCCGAGTGGTTGGAAAAAGTAAAAACGGGAAGCGGTTTCGATATTGAATTCAGGATCCGAAGAAATGACGGTATATACCGTTGGTTCAAAACCAGGGCAGTACCGATGCGTGATGCAGAAAGAAATATTATTAAATGGTTCGGCTCCAATACAGAAATTGATGAGCTAAAAAAAGCTGAAGAAAGACTTCTCAATATTAATACCGAACTCGAACAGCGAGTTGAAAAGCGTACATCACAATTGCAAATTTCAAATAAGGAATTAGAAGCCTTTACCTACTCTGTATCGCACGACCTCAGGGCTCCCTTGCGTCATGTCAGCGGATATGTTGATTTGCTTAATAAACGGTTTCTGCCGGAATTATCTGGAAAGGGTGAGCACTATTTGAATTCGATTACAGATTCTGTCCATCAGATGGGATTGTTGATTGACGACCTGCTGGATTTCTCCAGGACAGGGCGTGTGGAAATGTCCGAAACGGAACTCGATATGAACCGGATAGTTGGGGAAGTAGCTAAAACGTTGCAACAGGATGACCTTAAATACAATATCGAATGGGTTATAGCGGCATTGCCTTCGGTAACGGGAGATAATGCATTGATGCGTCTTGTATGGATTAATTTGCTGAGCAATGCCGTGAAATTTACCAGGCCGAGGAAAAAAGCCATTATTGAAATTGGCGCCAATGATGAAGATAAGGAAACAATTTTCTTTGTCCGCGATAATGGTGTGGGGTTCGATATGAAATACGCCCAAAAGCTCTTTGGAGTTTTCCAGCGCCTGCATTCAACGGAAGAATTTGAAGGTACCGGCATCGGGCTGGCAAACGTGCAGCGAATTATTTCGCGCCATGGAGGGCGGACCTGGGCTGAAGCAGAATTAGACAAAGGAGCTACATTCTATTTTAGTTTACCGAAAACCTCCCAACTCCCGCTTGGCGGGACAAGCGCTCCTTAAAAAAGGAGGGCTAACTGTTACACTGCTCTGTTATAGCCCCTTTTTAAAGGGTTGGGGTTAAAAAATAATATCAAACACCGAATAATATGGAAGATCTGAAAACAATTCTTTATGCCGAAGACAACCCCAAGGATGTTGAATTAACACTGGAGGCATTGTCCGATCATAACCTGGCCAACAATGTTACCGTCGTAAGGGACGGCGTGGAAGCCATGGAGTACCTGCATTGCGAAGGTAAATATAAAGAGCGCAAGGCGGGCAACCCTGCTGTATTATTGCTCGACTTAAAATTGCCCCGCATGGATGGGATTGAAGTACTTCGGGCTATCCGAAGCGATGCTGCTTTGAAAATGCTTCCGGTTGTTATGTTAACATCCTCCCGCGAGCAGCAGGATCTAATTAAAAGCTATGAATTGGGGGTAAATTCTTATGTTGTTAAGCCGGTGGATTTTAAAGATTTTTTCGAAGCCATCCGGCTGGTCGGAGTTTTCTGGGCCCTTATTAATGAAGTGCCGCCCGATCATACAGTATCAAATAAGAATAAAAGCTAATCGGGATGCTATGTTAAAAGTGCTCTGTCTTGAAGATGCGGCAATGGATGCGGAACTGATAATTGAAATATTATCGGATGCAGGATTTGTACTGTCGATAGATCGTGTCGAATCGGAAAAGAAATTCGTGGGTTCGCTTACGGAAAAGTCATATGACATTATCCTTGCCGACTATAATCTTCCCGGATTTTTTGCGCCTGCAGCATTGGCCCATGTGCAAAAAATATGTCCTGATGTGCCTTTTATCTGCGTATCAGGGGCTATTGGTGAAGATGCTGCGGTTGAATTGCTTAAAAAAGGTGCCACCGACTATGTTGCGAAAGATAATTTGAAGCGGCTTCCATTTGTTGTGAAAAGGGCTATTCAGGAATTTAAAGAACTAAAAGAAAAAAAAGAAGCTGAAGAAAAACTTCTACTTCTGAATGATGAACTTCTTAAACTGAATTCTGAAAAAGATAAATTCTTTTCAGTTATTTCTCACGACCTGAAAAGTCCTTTCGGTTGCCTGCTGGGTCTAAGCCGGATTCTGGCTGATGATATTAATAACCTGGCCCCTGAAATCATTCAGGGAATGGCCGAAAATATACATTCTGTTGCTTCCGACCTTTTCAAATTACTTGAGAATCTTCTTGAATGGTCCAGGATACAGAGGGATATTGTTCAATTTGATCCCGGGGTTTATACCCTGTTGGAAAGAATTGAAGAGAATGTGACTGTTTATTCTTTGCAAGCCGGGCAGAAAGGATTGCATATTATAAATTCGATAACGCCGGGTACTCTCGTTTATGCCGATTGCCAGATGTTGAATGTAATAATTCGTAACCTGCTGTCAAATGCGATCAAGTTCTCAAACAAGGGCAGCAGTGTCATTATTTCTTCTTGTGAAAAGAATGAAAGCGCCCTGGAAATCGCCTTTAAAGACTTCGGGATCGGTATGTCAAAAAAAACGAAAGAAACGCTTTTTTCTTTAGGGGCAGTCAATTCGCAAGATGGTACCGGTGGCGAAACGGGTACCGGTTTAGGTTTGATGCTGTGCAAAGAATATATTGAGAAACATGGTGGGAAGATTCGGGTGGAAAGTGAAGAGGGAAAAGGAAGTACGTTTTATTTTAGTTTACCGGTAAAGCATCATGACGTAATAGAAAACAAACACAGATTTAAAAAACATTTAGCAAATATAATATAACAATGAAGCATAAGATTATATATTAATAATCTATCACAGAATTGAATAACACTAAATGAAAACAAAAGCTGGTCTGGTCGAAATATTAAAAATCCTTTGCCTTGAGGACTCACTGAAAGACGCCGAGATCATACAAGAGTTACTGGCAGATGCAGGTTATGATCTGCGTATGGATATTACTGCGACAGAAAAGGAATTTGTTTCGTTTTTGCGCAACCATAAGTACGACCTTATCCTTTCCGATTTTAAATTACCCGGGTTCGACGGGTTTACCGCCCTTCAACTGGCTGTTGAAATATGTCCGGATGTCCCGTTCATCTGTGTTTCCGGAACAATTGGAGAAGAAACGGCCGTTGAACTTTTAAAGAAAGGTGCAGTCGATTTTATCATAAAGGATAATTTGAGAAGACTTCCCATTGCCATAAAACGGGCCCTTGATGAAGCAAAAGAAAGAGAGTTAAGACAGCAGGCGCAGGGAGCATTGCGTTCAAGTGAACAGCAGATGAAAATTTTCCTTGATTCGACCTCAGATATAGCTTATGTGAAAGATGATAACTTCCGTCATATCATCGCAAATCATGCCTTGTGTAAATACTTCGGCAAAACAGAAAATGAAATCATTGGTAAGACCGATTTTGATCTGATGACTGAGAAAGCAGCTATAAATTGCAGAAAGACAGATGAACAGGTAATTCGTTTGAATGCATTGCAAACATCAGAAGAAATCATTGGGGAACGTTATTATGAAACGTTGAAGTTTCCTGTCGAAATTGCAAAAGGGAAAATCGGAATCGGTGCATACATCCGCGACATCACTGACCGCAAGCATACTGAGATAGCTCTACTGGATAGCGAAGATAAATTTAAATATGTTTTTGATTATTCCAACATTGGTAAATCTATTACCTTGCCCAATGGTGAGATAAATGTGAACCAGGCTTTCTGTGATATGCTTGGTTACCTCAAAGAGGAACTTCAACATAAAAAATGGCAGGTCATCACACATCCTGGCGATATTGAATTGACACAACGGGAAATTGATAAGCTTGTTTCCGGGGAAGCCAGGAAAACCAGATTCAATAAGAGATATATTCATAAAAATGGTTCTATAGTATGGGTGGATCTCAGCTCGGCGATTCGTAGAAATACATTGGGTGAACCGCTTTACTTAATTTCCTCTTTGATTGATATCACCGAGCGCAAGCAGACAGAAGAAAAACTGCAAAAGAGCGAAAAACTTTATCATTCTTTATTCGAGAATATGCTGAACGGATTTGCGTATTGTAAGGTTTTGTTCGAAAACGATCAGGCGCAGGATTTTGTCTACCTTGAGGTTAACGACGCATTTGAAAAATTGACAGGATTTAAAGATGTCGTTGGAAGGAAGGTAACTGATATCATTCCGGGCATACGAGAGAAGGATCCGGAATTGTTCGAGAAATACGGTCAGGTAGCATTAACCGGCAAACCTTTGACGCTCGAGATTTATTTAGCGTCTCTCGGAGAGTGGCACGCTGTTACAGTGTACAGTCCTCAAAAAGAATATTTCATATCGGTGTTCGAAGTGATCACCAGTCGCAAGAAGGCTGAAGAAAGAATTCTCCAGCTGAACCGGACGTATGCAGTGCTGAGTATGATAAATCAATTGATTGTACGTGAATGGGATAAACAAACGCTCTTTGAGAGTGCATGCAAGATTGCTGTAGATGAAGGTAAGTTTCTCATGTCATGGATCGGGATCTTGGATGAAGGCAGCGGGAAGATTGAACCTGTTGCCAGTGCCGGGGCGCTCGATGGATATTTAGAACGACTTCATATTGTAATTTCAGATATTCCTGATGGACGAGGACCGACCGGTACTGCGCTTCGTGAAGGCCGAACTGTAATCTGCAATGATATAGAGTGCGATGAATCGATGATTCCCTGGCGGGAACGGGCGCTTGAGATTGGTTACAGATCCTCAGCGGCATTTCCATTGGTAGTAGCATCCAGAATAGTTGGTGCAGTAAATTTCTACTCTGAAACAATACAGTTTTTTAACGAAGAAGAAATTAGCCTTCTTGAAGAACTTACAGCCGATATATCCTTTGCACTTGAATCAATGGAAAAAGAAGAACAACACAAGTTGGCGGAGGAAGCGTTGCACGAAAGCGAAGAAAAATTCCGCAGGCTATTCGAAGATCATACTGCCGTGGAATTGCTGATTGACCCGGAATCGGGGGAGATTATTGACGCCAACAAAGCTGCGGCCAGCTATTATGGATGGAGCCGTGATGGACTGAAACGGATGAACTTAGAGCAGATTAGTATCCATACACCTGAAGAAATCAGAAAGGAAATGAAAAATGCAATATCCCAAAAGAGGACTGAATTTGAATTCAGGCACCGGCTAAAGAATGGTTCTGTTAGGGATGTTGAAGTATTCGTCAGTAAACTTGAAATCGGGAAAAAGGACGTGCTGCATTCAATTATCCACGATATCACCGAACGCAGGCAAGTTGAGGAACAAATTATTAATGAACGCAAAATGCTGCGCACCCTTATTGATAACCTCCCCGATACGATTTATGTTAAAGATATTAATTGCAGGAAAATCATAGCAAACGTTGCAGATGTAAAGTATGTAGGAGACAAGAAAGAAGCAGATATGCTTGGGAAAACCGACCTGGAATTATTTCCGGGATCAACAGGAGAACGAGGTTATTCCGACGATAAAGAGGTGATCGGTACAGGTAAACCAATAATTGAACGTGAAGAGAATTTTGCAGACAATAAAGGAAATGTCCGGTGGCTGTTAACTTCAAAAATTCCGCTTTGTGATAAAGATGGAAAAATTACCGGACTTGTGGGCATTGGTCGCGATATTACTGAAAGAAAGCAGGCAGAGGAGAATTTGCTGGAAAGCTATGTCTTCAGCGATACTTTATTAAAGTCCATTCCCTTCGATATGGACATTGTGGATGAGGAGGGCACTATATTATTTCAAAGCGGTAATTTTAAAAAACTTTTTGGAAAGCAGGCCATTGGGAAAAAATGCTGGGAATTATACCGCGACGATAAAACCAAATGCACCGATTGTCCTCTTGCCAGGGGTCTAGAAGTTGGTGAAACAGAGGCTTATGAATCGCAAGGGGTCCTTGGGAACAGGATATTTGAGATTATCCACACCGGTATGAATTACCAGGGCAGGAAGGCCATGCTCGAAATTTTTCAGGATATAACCGAACGTAAAAACAACGAAATGGAATTGGTGAAGGCAAAAGAAAAAGCCGAAGAAAATGACCAGCTAAAAACAGCCTTCCTGCATAATATATCGCATGAAGTCAGAACACCGATGAATGCAATCATAGGATTCTCACAACTTCTCAACACACCAAATTTACCTGCCGAAAAACTCAGGAATTTCACCGGCATCATTGTTCAAAGCAGCAGTCAGCTGTTGTCGGTAGTATCCGATATAATAAGCATATCTACTATCGAAGCCGGACAGGAAAGTATTCTGGAAAAGAATATAAATATAAATTCTAAATGTAAATTATTGTATGACCTGTTTTCTGAAAAAGCAAAGGAAAAAAATATTACGCTTCAATTTATAACTGCTCTTGCTGATGATAAGGCTGATATTACAACAGATGAAACTAAAATTATTCAGGTCCTTACAAACCTGATTGGCAATGCAATAAAATTCACCCGACAGGGCCATGTTAATTTTGGGTATAAAATCGTTGTAGATTCTCAGAATTCTGAGTCTCTCATTGAATTTTTTATCGAAGATACCGGTATAGGCATTGTTCCTGAAATGTTCGAGGAAATTTTTAAACGCTTTCGTCAGGTTGATAGCACCGCTACACGCGAATTCGGAGGTTCGGGGCTGGGCTTGTCCATTTCAAAAGCCTATGTTGAACTTCTCGGTGGCAAAATGTGGCTAAATTCGGAACCGGATAAAGGTTCGACATTCTATTTTACCATTCCTTATAAAAAAGTACAAAAGAATATTTTATTAGAAAAATCATCTGAAATCACTATTAAAACTGAAATTGAAGAACCCAAAACCCTTTTAGTTGCAGAAGACGAGGATTCTAATTTTATGTTGCTGGAAGAACTGTTGTCAGGTTTAAATATCAATATCATCAGGGCGAAAAATGGTCTGGAAGCTGTTGAGTTTTGTAAATCAAGTCAGCATGTCGATTTGGTATTGATGGATATTAAAATGCCTATAATGAATGGTTACGAAGCTGCAGAAAAAATTAAAAGTTTTATGCCGAACCTGCCAATAATAGTCCAGACGGCTTATACATCTGAATTTGACAAGAATAAAGCTTTAGAATTTGGTTGCAGCGATTTTATAAGTAAACCCTATAAGCAGGAACTTTTAATTTCCAAAATATACGAACAGTTTAACAAAACATAGAATATTCATTTCAGGATTAATATATTAACTACCGTTGTCGTTTAGTTAACAGATTTACCCCCCCCCATCCAGCCTTCCCCCAATTGGGGGAAGGCCAAGTTCCTCCCAATTTGGGGAGGGATTTAGGGAGGGGTAAAATCATACGGAAACGCTTAACAAAACGACATTGTATTAGCTACTATGATATCTATTACGCACCATACTTATTCTGGCTTGAACCTTTCTGTCAGCCAGGTTTGGTCACAAGGATAAATTTTTCTGCCGGTTACTCTATTGATGTATATCAATATAAAGTATGATGCAGAACATGGCAACATAGTATAAACAACATCTCATAATCTATTATATATCAAGTTATTATTCATAACAGGTTAGGGCAGGATTCGTTAAACTAAGTATAGGATTACAGCCATGAAAAAAGTAATTTTAATATTAGCACTGATCATACCGGCAGCATTGAGAGGATACTCTCAGGAGGAATGTGTCAGGTTCGGGATCGAAGCCAATCAATATACAGTTCAAAGCGGGTTCAGCACAAGCACGGAATTAAAAGTGTTTGTTCAGGATGAAAGAGGTAGAAGGCTTTCATTGGGGATGTATTATGACAGCAAGTTTAAGAATATAGGCGGAATAGGTATTAGTTTTATTAAAATGCTCGGAAAAAACAACAAAAACAAATCTCTTCAACCTTATATAGTTTATAATTTAATTTACAGGATGACTTATATAGCTGATCCAATAGTCTCAGAAAGCTGTAATATTGTTGCAGGCACTTATTCAACGTTTGAACATTATCTTGCATTTGGGTTGAGAACAAACATCTCAGATCATTTATATCTGACCAATGAAATAGGTTATGGCATTTACTTTGGATCTATAATGAAACCTTCCACACCCGATCATATTACGTCTGAAAGTTACGGTACCAATGGCAACGGCGCAATAATAAAAGTTGGAGTAGGCTATTTCTTCTGATCCTGGTTCGTAAGTTCTGTATGATTTTAAACAATTAACACCGGATTCAGTATTTAGTCCTATTTAAGATATTTTTCCAGAGATGCAAGAATATTGGAAATTGTAAAAGGTTTGGCAATAAATTCAGTAGCGCCCAGATCCTTAACTAATTTTAAAGATTCTTTATCATCAAAGGCTGACACAACAATAATCGGCGTTTCCTGCAAGCTCAATTCAGATCTCATCTTCAAAAAATCGTAGCCCGAAACAACAGGCATGGATAAATCCAGCAAAATAAGATCGGGTTTTTTTATTCTTATAGCATTTTGTGCTTCATTTACACTGGCAGCAAGCTGAGTATCATAACCTTTCTCCTTAAGCGACCATTCCAACAGAATAAGGGTTGTGGCTGAATCATCAATTATTAATATAGTTTTGTTTTTATCCATGCAAGCAGTAAAGTAAGCTAATAAATTTAATAAAAAAGAAATCGTCTGCGCTATAAATGGCAGTATATAAATTAGTTTGTTGTCAAATCACTGTTGTCAGGAAAATATTTCACTCCCCGCATTCTGCGGACCAGGCTCTAACATTATGTCACCCCGCTGGGGTTTGCATTGTAATTCTATCAATTTTCTAAAAACATTTTAGCCCTACGGGCTTTAAATTTTGACTCTTAATTCGCATTTATAGTTATATAATTGAAATTCCGTTTCGATACGTTGATGGCTTTGATTCGTTGTAATTTATTATCTTTATTTATTTTAGTCTGACAAGATAAAAATTCACAAATATAATGGAGCAAACCGAGTGCATTCTGCCGGCTTTTGGAGAGCTTACAGAGGAACAAATTACATTCATTAATAAAAACAGTTTTGTAGTTCATCACAGGACCGGTGAGGTTATATTTATGCAGGGAAGGCCTGCTTCCCAATTAATCTATGTAAAATCGGGATTGCTTAAATTATTCAAGGAAATTGAAAGCAGCAAAGAGATTATTCTCAGTATTACATCGGCCGGGCAGTTTATTGGACTTACCTCTGTATTTTATAATAATTTGTATCCTTTTTCTGCTTCATCCATTGAAGAAGGGGAACTTATTTATACAAACGCTTCTGCAATCCGCACAGTTGTAGAACAAAACGGAAAATATGCTTTGAACCTGATGACCGTTCTTAGTTCACAAGTTGTTTATCTCGTAGAAAGGATGATAACCCTCACAAAAAAGCAGGTGCCTGGCAGAATTGCCGAGATATTATTATTATTTTCAAAAAATATTTATAAAAGCAATGAGTTCACCCTTCCTTTGTCACGCAGTGAAATAGCCTCCTATGTTCAGACAACCAAAGAGTCAGTAAGCCGGACGCTTACCGAATTCCGGAACGACCGGATTATTGAATTAGACGATAAAAATATTGTGCTAAAAAGTCTTGAATTACTGGAAATACTTAATAAAATCGGATAAAATTAACTGGATATTAACCAACATTTTATCCCATGGAAATACATTATATGGTATTTAATTTAGTTTTAAATGGTTCATACCCTGTCCGGGATAATTACAACAAATTAGCAGTATTTTTAATAAGTTATTGTATTTTTTTCATTATTGTCCGACTAAATTCTATTGCGTCCCTACGGGACTTATAGGTATAGCGGCAACTTGCATTCTACCAATATTTTGTCCCAATGGGACTGTCCCGTCAGGGACATAATATTGGTAGAAACAAAGTGTAACCCCATAATTAAAAAGTCCCGTAGGGACGCAATAGAATAAGGGTATTCCGCATTTCAAAATATTTTAGTCGGACAGTAGTGTATTTTTTTGAATAAAATGGCCTTAGAAATCGTATTTCCAGATCCAAATCAGGCAGACGACGATGGCTTGATTGCTGTCGGGGGTAATCTTTCTGCTGAATTTCTTACAGCCGCATATACTCAGGGTCTGTTCCCCTGGTTTAATGATGGTGAACCAATTTTATGGTGGTCGCCTAACCCCAGAATGGTATTGTTTCCAAAAGAATTTGTCTGTTCGAAATCCTTGCTGCAGAAAATCAGAAGTCAACAATTCGTTGTAAAAACGGACGAAAATTTTAGTGATATTATTCGGAATTGTGCTGAAATTGGACGCGAAGGACAGGAAGGTACATGGATTTCAAAAGAGATAATTGAGGCATATACTAAAATGCATGCCCTGGGATTTGCCCACAGTGTGGAAACATTCCAGGATGGTGTGTTGGTAGGGGGACTTTATGGTGTATCATTAGGGAAAGCGTTTTTTGGCGAATCGATGTTCCATAAAGTGACAGACGCATCCAAAGTGGCACTGTATTATTTATCAAAACTGATGGTGAAATGGGATTATCATTTCATTGATGTTCAACAATCTACAAAACATCTTAGAAGTATGGGAGCAAAAGATCTTCCCCGGGAGGTCTTTTTGAAATTGCTAAAAGAATCGCTAAAATATCCTACAAATAAAGAAAAATGGAAGCTGGATTTTCAATAGCCAACAACCCACAGAATTTTTTCTTCATCAGCACACTTTTCTGTTAACAGTATCATTTCTTTGTTGATAACCATCAGACTGTCCAGATAAACTTTCCAGTTAGGTTCCCAGTCGGAAGAAATTGTATTTAACGCGTCGATAAATTCGTTTCCTAAAAAATGAGAACCGATAGTTTCTGAGAAATCATCGGACGAATTGATGGATTCCAATTGTTTTAAATAACTGAGCAATTCATTGCGCAACGGAATAATTTTCCGGGCATTGTACTTTGTAGGGCCGTAATATTCATATAGTTTATTGGCATTTTCAAAACATGGTGAAAAGATATTAAACACAATGCTGTCAAGGTATTTTGATTCTTTATCGCATCGAATGTAAGTATCATTCCCCCCTGTATAATTAAGCTCCACAAAATTCAAAGCTTGAGCGTCGTAAATCTCTAATTTCATATCCATTCTTTGTCAGTTCAAACTAAATTTATTAAATCATTTGATAATACCAAAATATGCTTTTCATTATTACCAGTTCCTTATACCTTTATACCATCTTTAAAAATACACAAAAAATCCAGTAAATGGTTAATATTGATGAATTTAAACGAAATGCGCACGAGTTGGTCGATTGGATTGCAGACTATCTTACCAATGTTGATAAATTTCCCGTTCGCTCCCAAATGAATTATGGTGAAATTAAAAAATCATTGCCAAAAGAAGCGCCGGTTAATCCGGAACCGATGGATGCAATATTCAATGATTTTCGTGAAAAAATACTTCCGGGTATTACCCATTGGCAAAGCCCAAAGTTCTTCGCCTATTTTCCATCAAATAGCAGCACGCCTTCAGTTCTTGCAGAATTTATTGTGGCTGCTTTGGGTGTGCAGGGAATGAAGTGGATAACTTCTCCGGCAGCTACTGAGCTGGAAGAAGTTGTTATGGAATGGTTGCGAAAAATGATTAATCTTCCTGAAATTTTTTCGGGGGTTATTATGGATACAGCCTCCGTTGCGACGCTTTGTGCTATTATTGCCGCCCGTGAAAAAATAACCCGCTTCCATTCCAATACCAATGGCATGGAATCTAAAAACCTGCGAATATACTGTTCAGGTGAAGCTCATTCTTCCATTGAGAAAGCAGTTCGGATTGCCGGCCTGGGAAGCAAAAATCTAAAAAAGATAGAAGTCGATCAAGAATGCCGAATGGTCCCTGAAGAACTAAGAAAAGCAATTCTGCAGGATATTCAACTTGGCTATATTCCTACATGTGTTGTTGCAGCATTTGGTACCACTGGAACCTCTTCTCTCGATCCTGTTGAAGAGATCGGGAAGATTGCTAAAGAATTTAAAATATGGCTCCATGTGGATGCAGCATTCGCCGGAACTGCACTGATACTTCCGGAATTCAGGAAAAACATAAGAGGCCTGGAGCTGGCCGATAGCTTTGTTTTTAACCCCCATAAATGGATGTTTACAAATTTTGATTGTTCGGTTTTCTTTGTCAGGGATAAAGAACATTTACAGGATGTATTCAGGCTGGTACCTTCCTATCTTCAAACCCAGACAAATACGGAAGCCAATGATTACAGCAATTGGGGCATTCATCTGGGTCGACGTTTTCGTGCACTTAAGCTGTGGTTCGTAATTCGTAATTTTGGATTGATTGGTATCCAGGAACGTTTAAGGGAACATCTGGCCCTGTCGGAATATTTTGAAAAAGAGATCCGGAAATCCGGATCTTTTGAGCTGATAGTTCCACGAAACCTTGCGATAACCTGTTTCCGCTTTAAACCAAAGGGAATCGATGATGAAGCTGAATTAAACCGGCTAAATGCTGAATTAATTGAGAAAATCAATTCATCGGGTAGGATTTATATTTCACACACCATTATACGTGGTAAATTCACTCTGCGTTTTGTTTGCGCACAAACAAATACGCAAAAAGAACATGTCGAGGAAGCAATCAATACAATTACTAAGTTTGCAGCAGAATTAATTTAATCCATCTGAATTGTGAATGGACATTATAATGAAATAAAACAACTTTTCAGGCAATATTTTAATTCTGAGGCAGATGAAATATTTCCACTACCGCCTTCGGGTTCCAGCAGACAATATTATAGATTGAAAAAAGATAATTTTTCTGCAGTAGCTGCATATAACCCTGACAGGGTTGAGAACGACGCGTTTATTTACATAACCGGACAACTTAAAAATGCCGGGGTCAACGTACCGGAAATATATGCTCAAAATCTTGATAAAAATATTTATTTACTTCAGGACCTTGGAAATGTTGATCTTTTCAGTTTGGTTCGTGACGATCGGAAGCATGATGATACCAGCTATATGGATTGGTACAGGAAAGTCATTGATTGTATGCCTGCTATACAATATAAATCAGCTCAGAATTTTGATTTTTCGCTTTGCTTTCCACGATCTGCATTTGATAAAGGTTCGATTCTGTGGGATTTAAATTATTTCAAATATTATTTTCTGAAGTTTGCCTACATTCCTTTCCACGAGCAACAACTGGAAGATGATTTTCAGACTTTTGCTGATTACCTTATGCTAGCGCCTTCCGATTATTTTCTTTTCCGTGATTTTCAGTCACGCAATATTATGATATCCAATAATGAAATTTATTTCATTGATTACCAGGGAGGCAGGAGAGGGGCTCTTCAGTACGATCTGGCTTCTTTGCTCTTCGAAGCCAAAACGGCCCTGACATCTTCAGAAAGAGAAAGCCTTACCCAATATTATATCGCAGTTTTTAAGGATTATCCTTTTTTTGATGCTGTAACATTTCAAAAATATTTTCCAGCCTATACATTAATAAGAATTTTGCAGGCCTTTGGCGCTTATGGCTACAGGGGATATTTCGAACGCAAAACGCTCTTTTTGCAAAGTATCCCTAAAGCCATCGGCAATCTTCGGTGGTTGCTCAACTCAACAGACCTTGGCATTGAATTGCCTCATTTAATAGAGGTGCTTTCAAAATTGGTCGACATGCCAATTTTTAATTTTCCGGAAGTTTCTACAGGGAAACTTACCGTAACAATTTATAGTTTTTCTTATAAAAAAGGTATCCCCGATGATTTGACTGGAAATGGCGGAGGCTTTGTTTTTGATTGCCGTGCACTGCCAAATCCGGGTCGCTTTGATCAGTACCGGAGCAATACCGGTCTGGATAAACCGGTAAAGGATTTTCTGGAAGAAAAAAAGGAAGTTGAAAATTTCTTAAAACAGGTATGCCAAATTGTTTTTCCTTCCATAGAAGACTATACTGCAAGAGGTTTTGAACATTTGATGGTTTCTTTTGGTTGCACCGGTGGACAACACAGATCGGTATACTGTGCAGAATATCTTTATACCAAGCTTAAAAATAAATACAATGTGCGTCTCCACCGGGTCCACAGGGAAATTGATGCTCGACAACACACGATCGATTCTTAATTCTAACTACTAATGCGAATTTAGAGTTAAAGTGAGCAAATCTAATTTAACCGCAAAGCTCGCAAAGAAACTTACGCAAAGTACGCAAAGGCATTTAAAACTGTGCTTCTTTGAACGAATGGAATTGTGGATCTCTTAAGATCTCATTGCATAAATCATTTCAGCAATGAGTCAATATTTATTATGGAATATTAAATTATTTATAATTTTTCTTTGCGTTCTTTGCGCCTACTTTGAGTACTTTGCGGTTAATCAATTTTTAACTCTTAATTCGCATTACTAACTACTCTCTTCCATATGAAAGCAATGATTCTTGCAGCTGGTCTTGGAACTCGTCTAAAACCATTGACAGACACAAAACCGAAGGCGCTTATTGATGTGGGTGGATATACTATGCTTGAATTATCAATCAGGTATCTTAAAAAATACGGGATAAAAAATATTATTATAAATATTCACCATTTCCCGGATCAGATTATCCAATATATTCAATCAAAGAATTATTTTAAAATTAATATAGAGTTTTCAGATGAGAGTTCTGAATTATTGGAAACAGGAGGTGCCATCAAACATGCTTCATCGTATTTAAATGCCAAAGAACCTTTTATTCTAATGAATGGAGACATATTAACCGACCTTGATTTGAAGGAAATGATCCAATTCCATTTATTACATAAACCGTTGGTCACACTTGGTGTTAAAGACAGGGAAACTTCACGCTCCCTGATTTTTAATCAGCAGATGAGACTGGTCGGATGGAAAAATAATCAGACAGGTGAACGAAAAGGAAAGAATATAGAGGCCACAAATATTGCCTTAGGATTTAGTTGTATCCAGATTATTAATCCGGCAATTTTTGACCTGATTATAGAAAATGGAGCCTTCTCTATTATTGATCTGTACCTTCGATTAATGGATTCATATCAAATAATTGGATTCCGGCAGGATCAATCGAAATGGTTAGAATTTGGCCGTATTGAGCGTCTTCAACAAACAATTGACAGCGAGGAGTTTAAATTTCTTTTAAAAACATTATAGCGCCTTTGCCTGTTTATTAATCAAAAGATGAAAAAATAAATTTAACGAATGAATGGAATAGCACAAGCATTAGATGCAAAATGTGCCGGTAAAACTGCCCGGGAGATCATGGAGTATTTTACCCAAACATACCCTGGGAAAATTACCCTCGGGTCCAGTTTAGGGGCAGAAGATCAGGTTTTAACCGATTTATTTGTAAAAACCGGTATGCCAGTTCAGATATTTACACTAGATACTGGCAGACTTTTTCAGGAAACATATGATTTAATCGATGCTACCAATGAGAAATACAATATAAAGATCGATGTCTTTTTTCCTGATAAAAAGAAGGTTGAAACCATGGTCAAAGAAAATGGCGTCAATCTTTTTTACCATAGTATTGAAAACAGAAAACTTTGCTGTCATTTTCGAAAGGTTGAACCATTAAAACGAGCACTTTCCGGCATGGATGTCTGGATTACAGGATTACGGAAGGACCAATCGGTAACAAGATTTTATTCAAAGGTCGTTGAATGGGATGAAGGCAATAAAATTCTGAAGGTGAATCCGCTGTTGAATTGGACTGAAAAAGATGTGTGGAGCTATATTAAAGATAATGAGGTTCCTTACAATATATTACATGATAAAGGTTTTCCAAGCATAGGTTGCCAGCCATGTACACGTGCTGTTGAGCCGGGTGAAGATATACGTGCAGGTAGATGGTGGTGGGAAACAGCTGATAAAAAAGAATGCGGACTGCACGTGAAAGAAACCTAAGCAATAACACCCGAACCAATCAATTCGTCATCTTCATACCACGTGGCAAATTGTCCGGGTGTGATGCCACGCTGGGCTTCTTCAAATAAAATGTACAATCCGTCCGATCGCTTGTAAACAGTTGCTTTTTGCAGGGGTTGACGGTATCGGATTCGAACCAGATAATTTCTTGATTCACCATCCTTCATTATCAGGTCTTCCCGTATCCAGTGGATATCATTTTCCGGGATAAAGAGACCGTAACGGTTTAGTCCGGGGTGATCATGACCTTGTCCTACATAAATTATATTACTTTCTATATCGGTGGAAATCACGAATAAAGGTTCAGCTTTCCCTCCGACATTTAATCCTTTGCGTTGTCCTATAGTATAAAAATGGGCTCCATTGTGAGTACCGATTTTTGAACCATCACTGAAGACGTAATTAAATGGTTCACAAAAAACGACCAATTCATTGTGCTCATAATTCACGGAAAGATCTGGCCTGTTCGGAAAATAAATTTTTGAATTTTTATTAATTTCTACAATATCGCCCGCAAGAGGCAATAGTTTTTGTTGCAAAAATACTGGTAAATCAACCTTTCCGACAAAACAGATTCCCTGCGAATCTTTTCTATCGGCTGTTACCAATTCCTGCTCGCTTGCAATCTTTCGAATTTCCGATTTATGCATGTGTCCAATCGGGAAAAGTGCTTTACTCAATTGCATCTGATTGAGCTGGCATAAAAAGTAACTTTGTTCTTTGGAAGGATCTGTTCCTGCCAGTAAGCGGTAAATTTTATTTTCGCCGGCGGATATAGTTTCTTTGCGGCAGTAATGACCTGTTGCAATATAATCTGCCCCAAGCTCTTCAGCTGCTTTTAAGAATAAATCAAATTTAATTTCACGATTACACAATATGTCAGGGTTTGGAGTGCGACCTTTCTGGTACTCAGAAAACATATAATCTACAACCCGCTGACGATACAGTTCACTAAAATCGATTGTATGAAAGGGAATATCCAGTTTACGGGCTACCAGCTCAGCAAAAATAAGATCATCGTTCCAGGGGCAATCGCCCAAAAGAGTACCGGCTGTTTCATGCCAGTTAATCATGAACATACCGGTTACATCATAGCCCTGTTGTTTTAGCAGATATGCTGCCACACTCGAATCTACTCCTCCCGATATGCCCACCACGACTTTATCCATGGTAATGGATTCGTATATGAAGATTTGTTTTAACTTCTACCAAATGTCCTTCTTCGAAGGGCAATCATTTTTATTGCAGTAATTGCAGCTTCGTCGCCTTTGTTGCCATGTTTGCCTCCCGCACGATCCTTAGCCTGTTGCAAAGTATCGGTTGTGAGTACTCCCAAAATGAAAGGGATGTCGTAGTTTACATTCAGCTGCGTTAAACCCTGGGTAATGCCCTGACAAATATAATCGAAATGCTTGGTTTCACCTTGTACGACACAACCCAGACAGATAACTGCATCGAAGGTGCCAGATTCAGCGACCATCCGTGCTCCGGAAGTAAGTTCGAAACTTCCGGGAACAAAATCTACTTTAATATGATTGGGGTTTGCCCCATGCGTAATAAGTGTATTATATGCACCATCAAGCAATACCATGGTAATTTCAGTATTCCACTCCGAAACAACAATTGCAAAACGCATATCTTTTGCAGAAGGTACGGTTTCCGGATTATAATCTGATAGATTTTTGAGGGCTGATGCCATTTTTAGATCTTTTATGAATAAAAAAAAATATCAACATTCGGCCGGAATATTGATACTATTGAGAATATTTTTAAACTGCCAAGCTACATTTTCATCGTAGCAGCCTGAACAAATTTGTCAATATCCTTAGCTTCATCGGAGTTCGGATAATTCTTCTTGATCTTTTTGTAGGACTCACAGGCTTTTTGATAATCACCAAGCTTTTCGTAAACAAGGCCGGCTTTTTTAAGATAAATTGCCGATGTTAGCGGGTTCTTGTTTTTATTGGCAGCTTTTTCGTAAAAATTCACAGCTTTTTTAAGATCACCCAGTTCTACGTATGCGTCTCCAATCGCACCAATAGCAATCACTGAAACCAACTTATCACCCGAATCAAATTTTTTAAGATGTTCAATTGCATTCTCAAATTTACCCAGTCTTAAGTAACAAATTCCAGCATAATATTGTGAAAGATTTGCGGTTTCAGTCAAACCATATTCATCTATAATGTCTTTAAATCCTAAGGCGTTACCATCGCCTTCCAGTGCGATCTGAAAAGAGTCTTTTGCAAAATATTGTTCTGCTCTGAAAACCTGAGATTGAGCTTCAATTTCTTTAGGACCAATATATAAACGTTTATAACCCATGTAACCACCCACGACGATTATAATTGCAACCAAAATGATCGTAAGACTTTTTTTATTCTCTTCAATATATTGTTCTGATCTTGACAGTGCATGCTCAACGGTTTCTAATCCGGTTGACTCTATTGGTGTATTTTGTTTTTTACTCATCGTTTTTATATTATGCAATATTTAAACAGCATGCAAAAGTAAATTTTTTTCGAAGAATGACAAAAAAATATACAAAGCATATTTTCGTGAAATAAATTGCAGTGCATATTATTAATATTTTTGTGAGAAACAATAACCGGATTGATCCTCAATAAATTTTTATGAGCCTGTCATGGCGCAAGTCTCCCGCCTGGGCGGGACAAGTTGCGACTTGTGCCACGAAGTAATAATCAGCCAGGGAACCGCTCAACCCTTATGATAAGGAATTGGATCCATCAAATCCTTTGCTGTAAAGGTTGTCAAAAGAGTAATTTTAGCATCTCTCCGGAAGGCAGAAGGTAAAATGAACATTGCCTCATCCTTGTTTTTTACTTCGGCAATAATCCAAGCCTTGTGCTCGCCATCTTTACAACCCCAGTCGGCATGGGTTAGAAAATGTGACCCTGTTTGCAGAAATATTTGTATTGCCTGATCGCAGGCATCTTTGGTAGCTGCATGCGGAACTTCAATAAGAAATTTTGGCATAATTAAATCCTCCCGATGGTTATTATTTAAAATGATTATAAATAACACTATAACAATTTATATATAAGATAGTTTATGCTGCAAATTTCCAATACTGACCCTTACTTCTTATCAATATATCCTCAATGGTTTGAAGGGAAAACGTAAATTTGCCTTTATACTCATGATGCCATTTCAATGCACATAAAGAAACTTTCCCTCATAAATTTTAAGAATTATACAGATGTATCTTTTTTGCTACATACCAAACTGAATTGTTTTGTCGGAAATAATGGTGAAGGCAAAACCAACCTGCTCGATAGTATTTACTATTTATGCATGTGTAAAAGTTATTTTACCGGAAACGATTTATATTCAATACGCAACGATGAAGAATTTATGATCATTCAGGCGAACTTCAGCCGGAATGAAAAAGAGGAAGAAATCTATTGTGGTTTGCAGCGTAATAAGAAAAAGCAATTCCGAAGAAATAAAAAAGAATACCAACGCTTGAATGATCACATCGGATTGTTTCCAGTTGTTATGGTATCGCCATCCGACAGTCAGCTTATATCGGAGGGCAGTGAAGAACGCAGAAAGTACATAAATAGTGTAATTTCCCAATACAATAAAATATACCTCGATAATACCATTAAATACAACAAAGTATTGGCCCAACGCAACAGTGTTTTAAAAGAATTGCCGGGTAAATCGCCGCTGACAGATTTACTCGATATTTACGATACACAATTGGTAGACCTTGGAAATGCGATTCATCAGGAAAGGATTCAATTCATTGATAAATTCACTCCTGTATTTAACCGGTATTATAATTTAATTTCAGGTGAAAAAGAACAGGTGGAATTGATTTACCAATCGCCGCTCAATGATAACGACTTTGCTGAATTACTGCGCAATGTAAGGAAAAAAGACCAGATTGTTCAGTACACCACGACCGGAATTCATAAAGACGACCTGGTCCTTAATCTGAACAGGACAAATATTAAAATTATCGGTTCCCAGGGACAGCAGAAAACCTATCTGGTAGCGCTTAAATTGGCACAGTTTGATTTTTTAAAAGGTGTAAATGATACATTGCCACTCTTATTACTGGACGATATTTTTGATAAATTTGACGCCAATCGCGTTCGGCAGATCTTGCGATTGGTTGCAGACGATTCTTTCGGACAAATTTTTATAACCCACACAAACCTCGATCGGATGAATGCAATATTGGAAGAATTGGGCATCGATCATAAACTTTTCAGGGTGAATGAGGGCGAAGTAAGTGAGATTAATGAAACGGATAAAAAATTGTAAGTGTCAGACTTTTTACTCTATATTTAAAAAATGCGACGAAGTAATACACAAACCATAGCAGAGGTTATACACGAATACATTGATGCTTTGAAAATAAGGCGTAAACTCAAAGAATCAAGAATAGAAAGACAATGGGAAGAACTTTTGGGACAAAAAGCTGCTTCGTTGACCAAAAAAATTTACGTTAAAAACAGTATACTCTATGTTCAGGTAAATTCTTCCGCCCTCAGCAATGAAATTCTGATGATGCGCGAAACACTGATAAAAAAAATCAACGAAAAAGCAGGAGAGGAGCTGATTACGAAAATAGTTCTGCGTTAAAAGGATAAATAAACGTTATTTTTAAGTAATTAAATATGAAAAAGACCATCGTTAATATTCTCATCATGAGCCTGGTTGCTTTTCACGTGCATGCCCAGGAAACTCCAGTATCAGAAGGTACCGGTTTTGACTTTAGTCCGGCGATAATCTCATACGATGATGGTTTTCAGAATCCGATTCTTAAACTCAATATTAAGAATAATCGGCTGGGTGCCGGGTTCATTTTAGCAAGTCCAGACAATCCGCGGTACAAAGTAATAGGTGCCAATTTGGTATTTGACCGCGTAATCTTTTTTAACAAGCACTTCGATTTTTATTTTGAAGCAGGTCCTACCTATTATAAACAGAATAAGTGGTTTTCTGGTGAGAATGCATCTTACCTGTATTTTATTAAAAAATATAATCATTTACATCTTGAGATGATGTCGGGCTTTCGATACTTCCCTTTTAGAAGATGGTTTTTTCTTGCTTTTGATGCAGGTATAAGCTATAATGTTTGGGAGCAAACCAAGTATGAAGATTCACGTATGTTCTATCCAATGAGATTTGGAATGGGGTGGTTGTTTTATAAAAGAAAATATTGATATTCCATTTTAAAACCTGACTGGAATAATTAGGCTTTCTGTCAGTCCGGCCCTTCAATATGATCTTTTCCTTTAATTTGGTGATAGATGAGATCAGTTAAATTTTTGCCGAATTATAAAGCCCCGACTTTGTTAATATTTATATATTTGAACTTTAAGGAATGTACTCAATAATGGATAATCAAAAACTTATAAACAGTGATTTGTCTTCCCTTGAAAAACTGCTTTTTGGGGGCCCTAAAAAGATATTAATACTTACTCATCGAAATCCCGACGGAGACGCTATCGGTGCATCACTTGGCCTGTTTAATATTCTCCGGAAACTCGAACATAATGTAAAAGTGTTGGTTCCCAATCAGTACCCCGATTTTTTAAAATGGATGCCATCCGCCAAAGAAATTATCATTTACTCAAATCAGAAATCGAAGGCTATAGAGCTCCTCAAAGAAGCCGAAATCTTGTTTGCTATAGATTTTAACGACTTAAGCCGCATTAAAGAATTTGAAGAGTATGTGATGTCCGGAAAAGCCTATCGGGTTCTTATTGATCATCACCCTGATCCGCATGATTTTGCCAATCTTACAATTTCCAATACAGAAGCAAGTTCTTCAGCGGAGCTGCTTTACGCTTTTGTGAAAGTCATAAATCTTGCTCAATTTATGGATCGCGATATTGCAAGCTGTATTTATGTAGGTATTATGACTGATACCGGGTGTTTTAGTTATAACTCTTCGCGGAAAGAAACATTTTTAGAGGTGGCTGAACTTTTGGATTATAAAATTGAAAAGGATAGGATTTATGATTTGGTTTATGATAACTATTCATACAATCGTATGAAACTAATGGGTTACTGTCTTGATAAGAAAATGAAATTTCTGCCGGAATACAGGACAGCATACATCAGCCTCAGCAGTGAAGAGTTAAAATCATATAACTTTAAAAATGGCGATTCGGAAGGATTCGTTAATTTGCCTCTATCAATTGATGATGTCAGGTTCTCTGCAATTTTTATTGAGAATACAAAGTCCATTAAAATTTCAATGCGGTCAAAAGGGTCTTTCTCAGCAAATAAGGTTTGTGCAGACCATTTTAATGGAGGAGGCCATCGAAATGCTGCCGGTGGGGAATCTTTTGATAATTTGCAGGACACTATCGATAAATTTGTGAACTTATTGCCAAATTATAAAGATGAACTGTTCAAAGACTAAATCATCTTGCAGTTTAATCATATTGATTATTTTTCTGATAACAGGTTGCAGGCACAATAACCCACCAGTTACCAGCGAACAATATAATCAAGTGCAACAGCATATGGAGGGGGTTAATCGTTTGCTGATTAAGAAAGACAGACAAAGGATTCTTGGTTATATTGAAAGACAAAAACTGAACATGCAGGAATCTGGCACCGGCCTTTGGTATATGATTGAGAACAAAGGGAATGGACGAAAATCACAAACAGGGAATATTGCCACTATTAATTATAAGGTTTCATTATTAGACGGAACACCTTGTTATAATTCGGATATAGATGGTCCCAAGACATTTCAGATTGGAAAAGGTGGTATAGAATCAGGCATTGAAGAAGGTATTTTAAAGTTGAATGAAGGTGGCAAAGCAAAATTTATAATTCCGCCCCATCTTGCTTATGGTTTGTTGGGGGATGAAAAAAAAATACCGGCAAGGGCAATTCTTATATATGAAATTGAACTTGTTTCATTACAATAAATTTATCATTATGAAGCATTGCATAAAATTTTTAATCTTAATTCTGCTATTCGGTTGTACAGTTAAATCTCCTTATCCGGGATTCTCAAAAGGTAAAAACGGCACCTACTACCAACTTTATAAAATTGGTGAGAATACGCAAAAAGCTCAATTGGGTGATTTTATCACAGCCGATATAGTTTACAAGACTATGAATGATTCAGTCTTTTTTTCAGGCAGAAGAAAGTTGCATATATCCAATCCTGAATTTCCCGGATCTATTGATGAATGCTTTACAATGCTTTCAAAAGGAGATAGCGCATCTTTCATTATTTCTGCTGATCTGTTTTTTAATAAAACGCTTGAAAGTGCTCTGCCGCCTTTTTTAAAGTCCGGAACCAGTATGAAAGTCTCTGTAGATATAATTGAAATCCAAACAAAAATTGAATATGAAAAAGAAAAAGAAGCTTTCCTGAGATGGATTGACGACTTTAATGAATATGAAAAAGTTATACTCCGGCAATTCTTAAAACAAGAAAAACTTCTTGTGAAACCAACAAATTCCGGGATGTATTATTTAAAAACCCGCGAAGGTAAAGGGAAAAAAATTGAGAAAGGTGATACAATTACTATCAATTATGAAGGCAAATTTTTAAATGGCAAATTTTTTGATTCTACCGTGCGTACTAAACAACCATTTCAATTCGTTTATGGAACTGAATGGCAGGTAGTAAAAGGATTGGAAGAAGCCATAGGTATGATGCAGGAAGGTGAAAAGGCCCTGGTTATTTTGCCTTCCGATCTTGCATTTGGCAGCGAAGGTTCTTCGACAGGAATAATTCCTGCCTATACTTCTCTTATATTTGATGTTGAAATAATAAAAGTGAATTAATCCTGAACGCAACCATTTGTGACATCATTGAATCTTTAGGGTGTAAATGCTTAACTTAGATATTATGAAAAATTATTCATGTCTTATTGAAATTAGAAATTTTCTTGCAGGAACGTCAGTTATACTGGGTTCAATCCTATTAACTTCTTGTTTAAAAGATGATACAAAAAAACTTGAGTCGGGTGAGAACGATAAGATAAACATTCTTAAAACTAAGTATAAAATATCCGAACAGGATGCCATCGGACAAGGAGTATATTTACAATTCCAGGGACACAGAGGGAATGATACAACTGTAAAGGCACATTCCCGTAATTTAGTGATAGCCACATATACCGGTGAATATTCAACTTCTACGTTGTTTGACGCAACAGATTCTGCACTAAATCCGAATAGTTCCAATGAGATTTTTTATGTCTGGGGCCCCGCCAGAATCATTGTTGGGTATTCAATTGCAGGAATTAATCTGGCACTTACAAAAATGTCTGAGAATGACTCTGCATGGGTATTAATTCCTTCCAGTATGGCATGGGGCGATTATGAGCCCGTCTTCTACAAAATAAAACTATTAAAGATCATTAATAATGATTCGCTTTATGAATCTCAGCAGATGAAACTCTATGCAGATAGTTTGCATTTTACGGATTATAAATCCGATTCATTGGGAGAAACCTATTCCAAAATTGTTGCCCCCAGCACTGACTCAATTGTTAGAATTGGTGATTCTATTTACATCGATTTAAGAGCATATTTCGTCGAGGCTGAAAGTTTTGTAAAATGGCCAAAAGGAAGAATATTTTTCCCAAGAACAAATGTCTCTTCAATTATCACTTATGTTTTTGGTGACCCTGATTATTTTCCCCGTAGTGCAGCTTTGGATTCTGCACTTATATATATGAGGAAAGGCGAGACCCGTGAAATTATTAGTGGTTATCAAAATGTGTATGGTGCCGAAGGATATTTACATCCCCAGAATTATTTTATTGTACCGCCTTACATGCCGGTCCATTATATCATAACGCTTAAAGAAGTAAAACCCAACTTAAAGTAAAAAAAAATTAAGATTAGCAGGTAGTTGATTGCAGATTTTTAGGACTTAGGAAGATTGTTAAAAATTTAATAACGAAAGCACTGTTCCATAGTCTAAATACCTGAAAACCTGTGCTATATTTTTTTATGCAGGATAAAAATCACGGGAATTTTGTGTAAATCAGGTTTGGATTGTCGCCAGGAGGAAATTGTTCGGGTGTCAATAAATTCATTATCGGCACTAAGGTTGGCCCCAATACACAAAAGGGAATTGTCGGCACAAGATGATATAATATCCTGCAAAAGTTGATTATTTCTGTATGGCGCTTCAATAAATATTTGTGATTGATTTTCAACCTGTGAACGAATTTCCAGCTGTTTGATCCTTTTAATTCTGTCAGGACTTTTCACGGGAAGATAGCCATTAAAGGCAAAGTTTTGCCCGTTTAATCCGGAGGCCATCATGGCCAATAGTATTGATGAGGGCCCTACAAGAGGGACTACCTTTATTTTTTTCAAGTGTGCAAGAGCAACTATTTCACTTCCGGGGTCAGCTATGGCAGGAACACCAGCATCGGTAAGTAAGCCAATATTTTCCGTTTCTGCAGCTTTCAAATAGTCCGGGATCATTGCTTTATCGGTGTGCTGATTTAATATATAAAATACCAGGTCATCGATAGCCGTTGGGATTTCCAGTTTTATCAGCATCCGCCTTGCCGTTCGCTCGTCTTCAACAATAAAGTGTCTGATTTCCGCGACTACTTCTTTTACATACGCAGGAATAACTTTCTCCAACTTAGTTTCACCGATAGTAGAAGGTATTAAATAGAGTGTTCCTTTCATAAATTATCGTGTGTTTGAAAAATAAATATCAAAAGCTAAAGTATATACAAAATTTTTAGTGAGTCTTAGAGATATTATTTTTGTGGCATTTTTATTTTATTGTAATGAACGCACAGACCAAGAAGCTAAATTAATTCATATCATACGTGTTAAAGATATATTTTATGCAACCACTATAAACGCTCACGAAATTGAATCAGGATATGCAGGCTAATTACTCCTTTGGATATTTTTCAGATAAAAACTCTTATTTCTGAGACGTGGTAATTCATTATATTTGCTGATGGATCAACCGGTCAGGATAACATTTCTGGGGACTGGCACTTCGCAAGGCGTTCCGGTGATTGCCTGCGATTGCAAGGTATGTCAATCGAATGACGAGAAAGACAAACGTTTGCGGTCATCGATAATGATTGAGACATCCAATAAAGTATTCGTCGTTGATACAGGTCCTGACTTCAGACAGCAGATGCTGAGAGAGAAAGTTAAAAATCTTACCGCCATATTGTTCACCCATGAACACAAAGATCATACAGCGGGACTGGATGATGTGCGGGCATTCAATTTCACACTTAGGAAACCTATTGATGTTTATGCGGAAAATCGTGTTCAGAAAGCATTAAAACGCGAATTTGCATACATTTATGATGAAAATAAATATCCCGGAATTCCACAGATTAATATGCATTTTTTCGAAAACAGGTCGTTTGAAATTGAAGGCATTCAAATTATTCCGGTCAGGGCATTTCACTACAAGCTTCCGGTTTTTGGTTTTCGAATTGGCAATTTTGCATACCTGACGGATATTAAAACTATACCGGACGAAGAAAAACAGAAGCTTAAGAGTCTCGAAGTGCTTGTTCTGACAACACTCAGAAAGGAAGAGCATCTTTCCCATCTGAATCTTAATGAGGCTCTCCTTTTGATTGATGAACTGAAGCCACAAAAAGCCTTTCTGACTCATTTGAGTCATCGATTTGGCCTTCATGCCGAGGAAGAACCTCTTTTGCCTGCTGATGTCAGAATTGCCTTCGATGGCTTAAGCTTGACTGTTGGACTGTAAAATATTTTTCTATTCTTTTTTACCTGTATTTAGATAATCTTTAAGTGCATTTATATACTCTTCAAATTTTATAATTCCTAGTTTCGTTATTTTACAAGTTGTTTGGGGATAGTTCCCTTTAAATTTTTTAACAACATCAATATATCCTGCATCCTTGAGTTTATTAATCTGGATGCTTAAATTCCCGGCTGTAGCACCTGTTTTCTCTTTTATAAATGTAAACTCAGCTTCCTGAATCCCAATTAGTATTGAGACAACGGCCAATCTCAATTGCGAATGCAATATTGGATCAAGATCTTTGTACATAATACTATCCTTTAGAATATTTTAGGATATAACCCGGAATTAAATAACCTGTCACAAATGCTGCTGAACATATTGCCAATTGATACTCGTTATTAAAAAAGCTCGCTGCAATTGCGAATGCAAAAAATGCAATACCGCCATAAATCAGTGGTTTAAAACGGATCAGCCTGCCCGAAATTAGTGTAGCCAAACCGGCAATTATAAGGACAAAAGGATTGGGATAGACATGCAAGTTCACACTAATTATTACAGCCAGAACGATAGCTGCACCGCTGCACTGCCACAGAATCGTGAAAAACTTGCCCAAATGGCTCTTTACAGTTCGCTGTCCGTTTCTGAATTTATAGTAATTCTGAAGTGATATTCCTGTCGCTATCAATATTCCCCAAATCAACCAGCTGTATAGATTTAAATGATCGTAAGCTTTCATTGAAATGAGCACCCTTAGCATCGCAAATTGTGAAATGCTTGCCAGCGATACTATCCAGCCCCATAAGATGAAGTAATGATTGTCTTTCTTGTAGTTTTCTTTAAGACCTGCTATCGTTTGGCTAATTAATTGCAGACTTTCTTCCGGCGTTAAAACTTTATCATTTGTTTCCATAATTATTAATTTATTAATTAAACATGATACAAATATAAAGTAGTTTATAATATAAACCAAATATTTCATTTATTATTTAATGAATATCTATTAGTTTACACCTAATTAGCTGATCTTAAGATACTCATAATTTGATGAAAATATATTTGGTTAGGAAAATCCTTTTAATTTACCAAGAGCAACAGGATATTTTGGACTTTTTTAAAGTTATTCAGTATTTATTCTGTTGCGCACTTCATTCAATTCTTTATAAATTTTTTTAAAGAATTGATAGCGGTGTTTCTCGGAAACTTCGCTGATCGGCGTTGATTTGGAAATCAAATTATCAAGCCATTGACTGATATCGTTGCAAAACCCTTGATTGAAAGTAGTTATTTTATTGAAGGTATTGTAGGTGAGATACACATTCTTTTGCTCATTGAATTGAGTGAAAATACAATTGTTCCCAATTTCTATTTCACTCCAATAAAAGTTAAAATTTTTCTTAAATCCTACAGGATTTCCTTTAGAATCAGCTTTTATTCCGGTTTTTGCCTGTTGTTCCAATAAGATGAATTCCTGTTCGAGTTCATCACATATCACCAATGCCTGTTCCCTGGAGGCGAATAAACCCGATGACCAGCAAAATTCAATTTGCCTGAATAAACTTACCGGGGTCAGTTCAGTCCAGATTTCTTCTGAGGGTACCCGTGAATACTCATCCGATAATTCGCGTCCAAGTACAATTAATTCATCATCAATATCATTATAATCAAATTTCTTTTGTTGCAAGACCTCCACGTTAACGATCGACCGGAGCCAGTAAAATAATTTAAATTTTGCCAGTTTTTCAAACCGGAAATTATGAAAGATCGGGATGTCCTGGGCGGCATATATTACCCTCACATTTTTCTGGCTGTTTAAATATTTTATATCGTGGATGATCGCTCTGAGATAATTTTTATAATCATCAACATTCCGGATGGAGCTAAAATCAAAAACCACTGAATTCGATTTTAATCCCATCAAACTATCCATAGATATTCTGAAATGTTTAGTGATAAGATACAATTCATCTATATTAAGAATAGTTTCACATCTGATTCTTCTATAGGCACTGTCTTTGCTGAGTTCAAAAAGGTCCGCCATGACATCAGCAAGTGATTGATTAACAGGACATAAACCTTCCAGAACTGATATCAGTTCCCTTTGAATTGATTGTTTTTTCTCGTCCATTATTTGCGAATATTGCAACGAAAGATAATTAAAAATTGCAAAAATCGCATCCGGAACATTGATTAATATAAAGTATTCTTATTTCAGGATTAAAATTCGAATACATAATTTCATTTAATTGAAAATCACTACACTATTCTGTGACAGGCGTGTAAAACAATTTTACATGTTTCTGACCGATGGATAGATTTGTATAGGAATAAAATTTATATCCGATAGATTATTAAGATATTATTTCTAATAAATAACCTTTTAACCGGAATGCTATGAAAGAAATAACTCGATTAAAATCAATGGGGCTTTCGGAATCTCCAGATGATCTTGTGAATACCTCACTTTTAAAAAAGTCAGGTTTGAATTTCCTGTTTGCAGTAGTATTAAAAACCCGCAAACTATTTACAATGGAAAATACATTTAATAAAGAAATACCAAAACTTAAAGATAGGATAAATTTTATACTACTTTTTTTTCGTGATTTACTACTTTATTTTATTTCACGAAGGTATAACACATTTATAATTGGGTTTAGATTATTATCACCAAAATATCTTGAATGGACAAGTCAAATCCGAGCTAAAAGAATTTATTATTATGCTATTAAGAATGTTCCTGCATATAGAAGTTACATAAAAAATATAGAAATTAAAAAGTGGAATGATATCCCTTTTACGGACAAAGAAACATATATAAAAAAGTATTCGACAGAAGAAAGATGCTCAAAAGGAAAAATACCTGTAACAAGTATTGCAATAGATGAATCTTCTGGAAGTACTGGTATTCCTTATAATTGGGTAAGAAGCTTAAGTGAACGACATGACTCACATGCATTCATAAGTTATTTTGCAACATTTTGTTTTGGGAGAAAACCATTTATTATAATTAATGCGTTCTCTATGGGTGCCTGGGCAACAGGTACTAATATGGGAATAGCATTACAAAGAAATGGAATTGTTAAAAATACTGGACCTGACATCGGTAAAATATTGAATACACTAAATTTTTTTGGAAATAAATATGAATATATAATAACAGGATACCCTCCTTTTTTAAAGCAACTATATGATTACGCAAAAGAACAAAACTTCTCCTGGGACAAATATATGATATCTGCCATTGTTGGTGGAGAAGGAATGTCCGAGGGTCTAAGAGATTATTTATTACCTGGATTTTTAAAAATTTATAGTGGATATGGAGCTACCGATTTAGAAATTGGCATTGCTGGTGAGACACCATTGACTATTGCAATTCGAAAATTAGCAAGAGAAAATTCGGAACTCAGAAAAGCTTTGTTTGGAGAAGATTCACGTTTGCCAATGATTTTTCAATACAATCCGTTAATGCATTTCATTGAGGTAAATAATAATAGAGAACTTGTATTTACTATTACACGTAAATCAGTTTTATCTCCAAGAATAAGATATAATATTCATGATGAAGGCGGTATCTGTCGATATGACCAAATGCGTGATAAATTACAATCACTTGGTTATAACATTGATGATTTAACAAAGTCAGAAGAAAATAAAAATATGATGTTCCCTTTAATCTGGATTTATGGAAGACGAGATTTTACAATAAGTATTATGGGTGCAAATATTTATCCAGAAGATATTGAGCAATGTTTATATGCTGATAAAGAGCTTGCAAAAATTACACTCTCATTCTGTCAAGCAGTTTCTGAAGGGGCAAATGCATCTGTTCGTCCAGCATTTTATTTTGAAATCTCAACAACACCAAGTGAAGAATTAAAAAAACAATTTGCTGAATCAATATTAGAAAAACTCATAATTCTAAATGCTGACTTCCGTGAAGCATGGCATGAATACTCAGATACCTTAAAACCTGAAATATATTTGTACTCAAAAGGTGAAGGTCCATTTAAAACGGACAATACTAAAATTAAACAAGCTAGAATTATAAATTATCATTAAATGAGAATATTTACTATATAGTATCAATGATTCTTCTTCAATTCCTCAGCCTTCCGAAAATATTCATTCGCTTTTACTTTATCTCCCAGTTGCTCATACGTTATCCCAACATTGACATAATTAGCGGGTTCTTTTGGATCAAGCTGAAGGGTTTTTTCAAAATATGTAAGAGCCATTTGTTTTTTTCCAATCATTGCCAATGCAACACCCAGGTCCCTGTTTGCCTCTTTACTATCGGGTTTTATTATTGTTGCCCTTGTCAAATAAATTACAGAAGTGTCCAATTTATTTAAATAGCGTCCATAAATAACTCCCAATTGGTAATTTGCAGTAAAATCGCTGAAACGATATTTAAGAATACTATGATAACCTTTCATCTTAAAATAAATATCGTTTGCTGAGGATAAAACTATCTTTAAATTATTGAATGCCAAATCGTCATCTGGTGACATCGCGAAAATTTTATTATAGCAGGATAAGGTTTTATTATAATCTTTATCCCTTAAATAATAAGCATTGCCCAAAAGTAGTGTTGCTTGAACATAATTTGGATATATCCTGAGAGAAGTGTTTAGATAATTTATAGATGAATTAAGTTCAATTCTTCGTCGTAAGGTATCCGTTTCACTTTTTGCCTTTTCATAAAGTATACCTCCCGCAGAACAATTACCCTTAGCACTATTGTATGAAATCTTAACATCATGAAGAAACAATGTTAAATTATCCTTCCATTGCGTGTTGCGTAAAATCGTTTTATAACCAAACAAAATTAAAATGATTAGATAAGCTCCGAATATCGATTTTCTTATAATAGGTGAATCGTCAAATTTTAGATATAAATAATAAATTGCATATCCACTTAACAAACAAAAGCCCAGTGAACTTATGAAGATAAAACGTTCGTTCATAAACGAGCCGATATTTATTAAAATATTGGATTGAGGGAAAAGGGTTATCAAATAAAAAAATATGCCAAAAGAAATTATTTTATTTCGGGTGAAACAATAAAAGGCCGTAAACATCAGCAAAATATGGAAAGTAGCCGAGAATAGTATTATTGGATTTTGCCAAACCTGTAGTTGAATGTGATAGGGATAATAATCGTAAGTAAGGGTGTTGGGGTAAATAAGTAATTTGATATATATCAATAATGTATATAAAACGGTAGGTAATTTCTGAGACTTTTGGGCGTTTACAAAAGGATTGTTCAAAAGTTCATCGGAAGTGGCTTTTGAATAATCACCCACAGCGAGATGGTGCATTATTAAATAAATGACAATGCCGACGCAGATTATCAGCGCCATTTTAAAATACTTTATATAAAAATCTTTTTTATAATTCAGCGTTATTATCAGTATAGCAATAACCACAATCGTTATCTCATTTTCTTTTGAGAGCAAGCCAAGAAATACTGAAACGCCAGATAAAACAGCATAAATAATCTTATCTTTTTCTAAGTAAATCAAAAACAAATTGAGAGACATCAAACCAAAAAGAAATACAAATAACTCATCCCTGCCTTTTATATTTGCAACAACTTCTGTATGTACCGGATGAAAAGCAAACAAAAGTGAACTTATAAATGCTACCGGAATTGCTAAACTTTCATAATTCAAATATTGCAATAACTTTTTTAGAAAAATGAAAAGGAAGTAACATATCAAACCATATAATAATACATTTATTAGATGTGATAAATGCGGATTCTCTTTCCAAAGTGAATATTCAATAGCATAGCTCGACAAGGTAAACGGTCTGTATCTGCCTCCTTGGAAAAGCCTTATCTGTTCTTTAAAGAATCCTGTAAAAGCATCATTTGTAAATAATTTTTTAATACCGGGAATTCCTTCTTTTACATAGCTATTTTCGGTGATTGCAATTGAATCGTCTAAGGCATATTCGTTTGGAATGGTGTTTAAATAAAGAATTACTGGAAAAGCGAACGTTAAAATACTTAGTATCTTCTTTTGGTCAAAGAATTTTGTCAACATAAACTTGTTTCGTTTAAATGATCTTCTAAATTATAATTTCTGTTTAATTTAGTAATTCATTTTTGGGACTGCAATCAGATGTAAAAATGATTAAAAATATAAAAGGTTGATAAACTACATATACTGAATAGATAAATCTTTAAAAAAAACGTTTTTTTTTGCTAAATTGACTTCTTGTAAATTTTTATATTAATGTTTCGATAGGTAGCTAAAAAACATACCATGAACAGTGAAAAAAGAAAGCTTCTCTCATATCTGGATCCCAATAACTTTAAGTTAAAGACGAAATTACAATTCACAATTTTTTCTTCTGTAGTTATTACAATTCTGATAACAATTGTAATGGGATTTTCAATGTTTCGAAACATTTTATTGAAAAATACATTGAAACAATTGGAAGAATTGACCTATTTAAAAAGTTCGGAGGTTGAACAAAAATTTAATATGGAAGGCGAGAAACTACTCAATTTCTCGAAAGTATCTGAATTAATTGAGGCTTCAGAAAAATTTAATTCTGCTTTTCATGCTCTCAAAGATGAAAAGTCTAATTTATTCTTTACCGACAGTATGAATTATATCAGGGAAGCTCTTGATTCGTATTATAGTAAAGATATTTTAACTAATTACCCGATAACCGGATCTCAAATAACAAATTATCTTTCGCAAAACGAGGTTAATTTGGTTGCACAATACTTGTTTGCGGTACGTCTCAATCCCAATTTACCGGGTGAGAAGAGGAAAGTTTCATCATTTGCGGATAATTCAACTTATTCTCAAACCCATGCCAATTATCATTCATATTTTGAAAATATCTGCAGTAGTTTGGAGGCCAAAGACTTATACCTGATTGATCCAATGACAGGGGATATAGTTTATTCAGTTAACAAAAACATTGATTTTTCGGCAAACTTATACAACGGAAAACTTAGGGTAAGCCCTCTCTCAACTGTTTTCCGAACAGCTTTGACAGTGAACCGACCTGTTGTTTCATTTGCAGATTATTCAATCTTTGCTCCCGCATTGGATCAGCCGGTAGCCTTCCTCTCAGTACCCGTATACTCCGACAACAAACTGATAAGTGTATTGGTTATTCAATTGGGAACATCTTTTCTTGAACATACGCTTTTCGATAAATATATGATCTCGACCGATGGCTCGCTTGAATACAATGTTATCGGAAAGGACTTGTTATTAAGAAACTGCTCGCGGGGTTTTCTTTCGGATGAAAAGAATTATTTACGGAATCTCGAAAAGCAAACGACAAGAAGAGGAATGGCTAAAATTTTATTGTACAAATCGACACACAATATGGCCATGCTTGCTCAATATCCTGTTCAGACCCGAACCAGTTTAATGTCTGAAGAAAACATACGTTTTAAGGATTATCTAGGTACTAATGTTCTGGCAAGTATTAAGCAAATTGAAATATACGGAAATGAGTTTTATCTTATCACAAAAATAGATAGGATTGATGCATTAAGTGACTATTTCAAATTAATGAGAATTTTTGTACTTATAATTATTATTCTTTTGGTCGGAATATATCTTGCTGGTAAATATTTTTCTGAGACTTTGAAAGTGCGAATTGTTCATTTACGAAATTCAATGATCAGTTTGTACAGAGGTGAAGATCCAAAATCCCTTGATCCTGTTAGTCCGGATGAAATAGGAGAATCTGTTGATGCTTATAATGATTTAAGGAAAAGGATCAATGAAGCTTCTGAGTTTGCAATTGAAATGAGTGAAGGAAATTTCAATCACGAATTTGCACTAATTAGTGAATCGGATAGTTTGGGCAAATCTCTGAATGAGCTGAAAATAAAAATGATACAATCAAAAAAAGAACAGGACCTTCGTCAGAGAGATGATGAAATCAGAAATTGGATAAATACAGGGATCGCCAAATTTAATGATTTGCTTAGGCAAAATAATAACAATATCGAGGCGCTATCCTATTCATTGATCGAAAATCTTGTAACATACATCGGAGCAAATCAGGGCGGTGTTTTTCTGGTCGAAGGGGTGAACGAATCAGAAAAAATCATCAGACTGGTTGCGAGTTATGCCTATGATCGGCGCAAATACAATAAAAAAACGATTGAAATAGGAGAAGGTTTGTTGGGTAATATCTATCTGGAAAAAAAATCAATTTACCTTAAAGACCTTCCCGAAGATTACATGGAAATTAAATCCGGGCTGGGACAAAGTTCACCACGCAGTTTATATATTACTTCTCTAAGAGTAGATGAAACTGTATTGGGAATGATCGAGATTGGATCGCTAAAGGAATTCGAGCCGCAACATATAGAGTTACTTGAAAAGGTCTCAGAAAGTATTGCAGGAACTTTTATCAGTGTGCGTCTGAATATGCAAACAACCCGGCTTTTGGAAGAGTCAAACCGTAGATCTGAGGAAATATCACAACAGGAAGAAGAAATGCGTCAGAATCTTGAAGAAATGCAAGCCACTCAGGAAGAACTTGCCCGCTCACGACAGGAAGATGACAAGCGAACCCGTGAGATGCAAATCATGATTGATAATGCACGACGAATGTTAAAGAATATTATGGACGCAATTCCGGGCGGGTATATTCTTAAAGATACCAATGGGATTATTCTGTTGGCAAATCAGGAGGGCGCTGATTACTATAGTGCATCGGTAGAATCGGTCATAGGTAAGACAGATTATGAACTTCTGAATGCAGATATGTTTGAAACGGAGCACAAAGCCGATTTTGAGGTTATATCAAAAGGAGAAAAACAGTATGCCGAAACAACGGACATTAATGGAGAAAAGAAAAAGTATAAGGTAATAAAGAAACCATTTTCTATTGAAGAAATGCACCAAATTGGTATATTGACCATTCGGTATCAGACAGATGATTAGACGGTTATCTAAAATATATTACCGAAAGGTAAGTTAAATGATAACTTTGGTTTTTCAATCCTAAATAATTTTTAAATTTGCACCCGTTCATGAAAAATGAACCAGGGTCTCGTAGCTCAGTTGGATAGAGCAACAGCCTTCTAAGCTGTGGGTCGCGCGTTCGAATCGCGCCGAGATCACCAAAAAGCTTCCGCAATCCGGAAGTTTTTTAATATATAAAAGAGATTTTAGGACCAGGAATAAGTGATCACGAGCAGGCTGCACGGCAGGGTCGTGAGAGTCGAGCTAATCGCGCCGAGATCACCAAAAAGCTTCTCCATAAAAGAGAGGCCTTTTTATTTTCCTCCTTTTTTTCCGGCCTTGATTAATAGTATTACAACCGAAATGAAAAAACCAATTGAAGCGAGCAGGGTGATGTAGGGTAAATATGTTTTGCCCTCTTTAAAAAACAGGCAGGATATAAATAACAATGCTGCTCCTTCAAATATATGCAGCAATAATTTTAACAATGTGCTTTCTCTTTTTGTAAAAATGGTGTAAAAGAAATAAAGCAGTATTACAATTCCAAAAGCAAGTATCAGTCCTCCTATGAGCCGGTGATCGGTATATTTGTCAAAGCCTTCGATTGTAAGAAAGAACCCAATATTAACAGAATGGAATGATTCTATAAACTGTTTCTTGTTTTTCATTTTGTCAGATTATAAATTGTTCAAGAACTGCAATAAGGTTACCTGTTGAGTGCATGGCAACAGAGGTATAAATGGATTGCGTATTAAAACGGGCGTATGAATATAAGCATGCATCAAGAAAAACCTGCACTATTCCAATATTTGATGAAAGCGTATTTTTATAAGTAAATGAGTGAAGAAGAACAAAAATCAGGGCTTGTATAAGAACAGCAGCATGCTTACTTATTTTCCATTGTAATAATTTATAAATTAACAAGCCCCGAAATAAAAGTTCTTCGGAAACGGGGGCCAAAACAACAATGCCTATTATTCTAATAATCGAAGTCGATAAGGAGTGATTCCAATGATTTACTTCTAACAGCCCTGTTTTATAAAGTGTCAGTTCTGTAGTAATTATAAACATTAAATAGAGACACCACCAAATAAAAAATCTTCTGTAAGATACAGGTGCTTGAATACATAAGTCATTGGTACTGATCCGTTTTCGTCTGATGGCTATCCAAAGAGCCAATAGCATTACCAGAAATGGTAAAACTTTTAAAAGGGTATTTTTAAATTCTGTTGTCATAAATGATTATTGTCATCTTTTAAATTACTATTGCTGTCATTGCATTACCACCAAAAATATCGAAAATTAAAATTACTCTTTTCACAATTAAAACGACCGATCCTTTTTAATTGACAATTTACAACTTTATTGTCTTCCCACAATTCATAACAACTTATAAATCTACCTGTTAATTTAAGGGGAGATTAATAGGAAGTCTTATAACATTTATGCCCCTAATTTCTGTATTTTTGGATAATAAGCTGAAAAATTAAATGTCATTTCTGAATATAATTCGAGCCTCTGCAGGATCAGGGAAAACTCATTTTCTAACGAGGTTTTTTTTGGAATCACTCATTACAGAGCCTATAGATTATTATAAAGGTATGCTTGCTGTTACCTTTACGAACAAGGCCACCGCTGAGATGAAAGGGAGACTGGTCGCTGAATTACATAAGCTGGCCGTGAATGAAGAATCTGATTATCTTGAAAACCTGAGAGCAGTTTCAGGGTTTGATGAAGACCATATTCGCAATAAAGCTTATGCAATTCTTCGAAGTATATTACACGATTATTCATGGTTTAGTGTTGAAACGATTGATTCGTTTTTTCAACGTATAATCCATGCTTTTACCCGTGAATTAGCCATTCCCGGTAATTATTCGATTGAGATAAATACAGCGCCTGTTTTACAATATGCAGTTGATAAGCTTATTGACAGTATTGAAGACAGCGGTGATTTATTTAATTGGCTGGTTTCATTCTCGGAAGCCCGGATCAATGAAGGCCGGACATGGGATATACGTCGCGAATTGATTGTACTTGCCAGGGAAATTTTTAAGGAAGTATTCGCGATCTCATCTAACCAGGTTTATGCGGCAATAACAGATAAAGAAAAATTAAACAAGTTTAGGGAGCATTTATATAGTATTACTGGATCAATTGAAAAAAAAACAGAAGAATTTGGAAAACAGGGGCTGGAAATTATAAATGAATTTGGATTTCAGGATAGCGATTTTTATCAGGGTCGTAATGGCGTCGGAACATATTTTAAAAAGCTTTCCAGAAAACAAATTGCAATACCAAACTCTTATGTTTTGAAGATGCTTGACGGACCCGAGAACTGGCCTTCAGGTAAAACTGAAAAGAGGATGGAAGTTGAAGATGCAGCCTCAAAATATCTGCTTCCACTACTGAATGATGCAATACAATATATTCATACAAATCTCATTTATTACAATACTGCAAATGAGATTTTAAAAAATTTGTACTCACTTGGTATTCTTGCTGATATTTCCAATAAAGTAACACAGTACCTGCACGAGAATAGCAGTTTCCTTTTGAGCGACTCAACGGTCTTCATTTTTAAAATTATTGACCAGAACGAAACACCTTTCATTTATGAAAAAATGGGCACCCGTTATTTGCATTTCATGATTGACGAGTTTCAGGATACATCAGGCCTGCAATGGCAGAACTTTAAGCCTTTGATTAGTAACAGCTTGTCAATGGGTAACGATTGCCTTCTTGTTGGCGATGTTAAACAATCCATATACCGTTGGAGGAACAGTAACTGGGAAGTTCTTGCCGGTCAGGTTATTAACGAATTCCCGGAAGAAATTCTGAAATTGGCTGCCTTGGAAACCAACTGGCGCAGCCAGGAACGTATTGTTGATTTTATTAACAATATTTTCCCGTCCTCGGTTGAAATTTTACAGAATCAGTTCAATAACAAGGGTGGAATCAACAATTCAACTGAAATCGATACCTTGTATTCTTTAAAGCATCTTTACAGTGATGTCAGGCAGCAAATACCCGAAAAAAGCAGGAATAAAGGCAGGGTACTGCTTCAATTTTTCTTAAAAAGTGCTATTTCCGGGAATCCTGATTATTATAAAGAACCTTTGATAACCAGTATTGACAATATGCTTCAAAAAGGATATTCACCTGGTGATATTGCAATTTTGGTCCGAAGTAAAAAGGAAGGACAACTTATAGCCAATTTTTTAATTGAACAAAACGCAGTAAACCGATTTTGCAGAGATCTGACGGTTATATCCAACGAGTCATTATTATTGGGTGCTTCGGAAGTGATAAATCTGATTATTGCCGCAATGCGATATCTTCTCACACCCGACGATGATATAAACAGAGGTAAATTGGTTACCGGATACTATAGTATACAGTCCCAAATTAATAAAAGAACCAATATTTTTGAATTTGATTTTAGGCTCGGAATGAGTTCAGTGTACAAACTGAATGAAATTCTTCCCAAAGCATTTACAGAAAATCTGAACACTTTTTTCTCTTATCCTCTTTATGAGTTGGCAGAGAAGTTAATTAGGATTTTTGAATCTGATAAACTCGAGAACGAAACACCTTATATCCACGCATTTCTTGACTTAATCCATGAATATACCCGGACGAATCCTTCGGATGTTGGAAAATTTCTGGATTTCTGGCTCGATGAAGGCTATGGTAAATCAATTCCATCTTCTGAGTCCCAGGATGCCCTGCGGATATTAACCATACATAAATCGAAAGGACTACAATTCAGGGGAGTAATCATTCCTTTTTGTAATTGGGAACTCGATCAGAAGCCGCGAACTATAATGTGGAGCAAGGCTAAAAGCGATGACCTGAATTATCTGCCGGTGATACCGATTTATTTTGGTAAAAACCTCCTTGAAACGGAATTTGCAGATGCATACCTGAAGGAGTTATTCAAATCTTACGTTGACAATTTAAACCTTCTTTATGTTGCAACGACACGGGCCATTGAGAATCTGATCGTCTTTTCTGTTTATCGCGATCCTGGCAAAACTGAACAGACCATGACAACCGTGGGCGATTTGCTGCATGAAACTTTTATTCAATCTGAATTTGAGGGAATCCAAAGATCATTTGATCGTAGTCTAGACAAATTTGAAGCCGGTGAGATCAATTCACTACAATTGAATGATTACTTATTAATTAAGTCAGAAAATTATATAACTGCGACGGATGGAAGTTCAGCTGCAGACAGATTGTTTTTTGATCCATCCGGCAGTGAATATTTTCGGGATACTTTTGAAAATACTAAAAATCCAATAATTCAGGGTAGGGTGCTGCACGAAATATTAGCGCATGTCAATATTGCGAGCGATATTGATAAAGCCATATCCGACGCAATTTTCAAAGGACTCATTACCGAAATTGAGAGCCTTGAGTTTAAAGAACATTTTATGAATTGTATTGAAAATCAAGACATCTTTAAATGGTTTGACGGCAGCGGGGAAGTACTTACAGAAACCGATATCATAATTGCCAGCGGAGAAGTCAGAAGACCCGACAGAGTTGTTATTTTTCCTGACCATGTCGATATTATTGACTATAAATCCGGGCTGGATGCTGTGAAGGAGAACCACAATTTTCAAATACGAGAATATGTTAACCTGCTTCTAAGAATGGGTTATACCAATGTAAAAGGATATATCTGGTATATAAATAATAATAAAGTAGTTATAGTTTAAAAATTTATAATAAAAATAAAGGACCACAAGGTAACTTGCGATATTAAAAAGGATTGAGAAGAATTGATTGAAATACTTTTTATCTAAGAATTGAATTAGACAAATGACATATTGCTGGGGGACTACAAGAAGATTTAATGCAGCTACCGATTACCTGCGTAGTAAATTTGGTACACGTATTCAAAAATTGACCATTGATGCCGGATTTACCTGTCCAAATCGCGATGGTACTATTTCAACGGGAGGATGTGCTTATTGTAATAACAATGCGTTCAATCCAACCTATTGTACTCCTGAAAAATCCATTTCGCAGCAAATCGCAGAAGGAATTGAATTTCACGAAAACAGGTACAGGTCAGCAGAAAAGTACCTGGCATATTTTCAGGCATATTCAAATACATACGCTTCTCTTGATTTATTAAAAGATCTATACACACAGGCTTTGAAAAATGAGAAGATCACAGGATTGGTTATTGGAACTCGTCCCGATTGTATTGATGAATATAAGCTGGAATATCTGGCGGCCCTTTCAGAGAAGTATTATGTGGTAGTTGAATATGGGATAGAATCGATTTATAATGATTCCTTGAAAAGTATTAACCGTGGACATACTTATGAGGATGCTGTTCATGCCATTGAATTAACAAAAAAATTTGGCGTTTTGTCCGGCGCCCACTTTATTTTTGGATTGCCCGGCGAGAGCAGGGAAGATATGATGCTCTCAGCAGCGATTATTTCCGGATTGTCTCTGCATTCGATTAAATTTCATCAACTGCAAATTATCAGGGATACCCGGTTTGCCATTGAATACAAGGAGAATCCTGAAAAATTCGATCTTTTTGATACAAGCGAATATGTAGAATTTATTGCCCAATATCTTGCTCTTGTCAATCCGGATTTTATCATTGAACGTCTTGCAAGCGAAACCCAACCCTGGAATAATATGGCCCAGGATTCGGGTCTGCGATACGACCAGGTCCTGCAAAAAATCGAAAAAAAAATGGAAAAACTGGACCTCTGGCAAGGAAAGTATTATAAGAAAGTAGTTAGTAGCCAGTAGTCAGAAGTTAAAATATTTAAGAAACTATATGTAAATATTGAATACAAATTCTAACTACTAATCCGAATTAAGAGTAGAAAAAAAATAAACCGCAAAATACTCAAAGTAGGCGCAAAGAACGCCAAGAAATTTTTTTATAATTTTATTAGTTCATAAAATGTATTGACTCAGTGAAGAAATGGCCTATGCAATTGGGTAAAAAGAGATCTGCAATTCTATTGTTTCAAAAAAGCAAAATTAAATGACTTTGCGTGCTTTGTCCCGCCAAACGCGGGATGCTTTGCGGTTAATTTGATTTATTTAATTTAACTCTTATTTCGCATTATTAACTACTTATATGAATCAGAGTACAACAAATACGGATAATATTGAAACAATGACTTACTTTCTGGAAGATGTTGCCCGTTATTTGTTTGAATATAACAAGGGTGATTTACAAAAATTAATTGTTGTATTTCCCAATCGGCGTGCCAGATTGTTTTTCAATAAATATCTTTCTCAATTATCGACGGGCCCTATATGGGCACCACAATATTATACAATATCTGATTTTGTTCAGCAAATAAGTGGACTTCAATTGGCAGATCCGTTAACATTATTGTTCAATCTTTATCAGGTATATAAAGATGTCACCAACTCAAACGAATCCTTTGATTCATTCTATTATTACTGTGAAACTATCCTTTCCGATTTTGATGATATCGATAAATACCGTATAGATGCATCTATGCTTTATCAAAATCTAAGTAACCTGAATTCAATAGAAAACTATTACGAATTTCTCAACGAAAGCCAGATTCAAACTATCCATCAATTCTGGAATGTTTATATGAGTGCAAGGAATTCGGAGGAGAAAGAAAAATTTACCATTTTCTGGAACGCTCTGAATGGCATATACTTACGTTTTAATGAGCAGCTTGATTTAAAAAAAATAGCCTATGAAGGCAAAATCTATCGGACAGCCATTGATAATCTGGAATCCGGGGAGCTTAAAATTTTTGAGGGAAAACAAATTGCTTTTGTAGGTTTTAATGCGTTAAACTATTGTGAAGAACATCTGTTCGAATTTTTTAAAAAGACTGGAAACGCTTTGTTTTTCTGGGATTTCGATGAAACATATATTAATAGTGATATTCATGAAGCTGGCTATTTTCTGCGGAAATATCTCCGTAGATTTTCACAGCCTGAAGGTTTTAAATCTTTGACAACCCTGTCTGAATCCAAGGCAAAAATTACCGTTGTGGCGGTTCCATCCGACATTTCTCAGGCTAAAGTTATAGAATCCTGTTTAGAGATAAGCAAGAATCAGGATCTTGATAATCCGGGTAAAACAGCCCTGATACTTGCCGACGAGAATTTGCTCTTGCCTGTGATAAATTCGTTGCCATCGTTTATAAATCGGGTAAATATTTCCATGGGATATCCTGTAATTGATTCTCCTGCATATAGTTTTATATCTGCACTTGCAGACTTGCAAATCAATAAGCGAAAAAATCAGAGTAAGGAAAGTTTTGAATATTATCATAAGGATTACTTTGCAATTTTAAATCATATGTATTTATGCCGAATACGGAAGAATCCGGAATTTGCTGATCTCGAACGCACAGCGAAAGAAAAAAACAGCATATTCCTCGATCCTGCAAATTTTCTGGCTGACGAACCGCTTTATACAAAAATATTTTCTCCTGTTGAGAATCCCACTGCATTTGGCAGCTACCTGACGGCAATCCTGAAATTTATTGCGATGGACTTAATTGGTCAGAATCCTGAAGACAATGAAACAAAATGGCATTTGGGGATAGTTCACGGTATTTATAAAGTCCTGCTGAGATATGAAGTGCTGATTTCCGAAATAAATATAGACTTTACCTTCCGTACAGCAATAAACCTTCTTCGTAAAATCTTAAAAGGCATTTCAGTGCCTTTTTCCGGAGAACCGCTTACCGGTTTTCAGATAATGGGTATCCTTGAAACGCGAACGCTGGATTTTGAAAATATTATTATTCTTTCAATGAATGAGGGAATATTTCCTAAGACCGGCCATATACCATCCATGATACCTTATTCATTGAGACAAGGTTTTGGTTTACCAACCGTTCAGCATCAGGATGCCATTTATGGATATTATTTTTACAGGCTTTTACATCGAACACGGAATGTTGTGTTGGTTTATAATACAAAAACTGAGGGTCTCCAAAAAGGAGAACCCAGCCGGTTTATATATCAGCTTCAATACGATTCCGTATTTAAAATTGATGAAGTAAACCTTGGTTATAAAGTGACTCCTTTTCCTTTAAAAAAGGTCTCGGCCGATAAATCAGAGATAGCAATTGAAAAGCTTTCAAGATATATATATCCGGTTGGTAAATCTTACATTTCACCCAGTGCATTGAATACCTACCTTAACTGCAAACTTCGCTTTTATTTTAAATACATTGAAGGGATGCAGGAACCTGAAAACATTGATGAAGAAATTGAAAACAATGTTTTTGGGAGTATTATTCACAAAACGATGGAAATATTGTATGCCCCATATATTGGACAAATTCTGAACATGGAAATTATTGATGGAATAAGTCGTAACAGGAAATTGATAGGTGATGCAATTGACAAATCGTTTGCTGATGAGTATTTTGGAAAACCATCATTAATGAAAGGTGATCTGAGAGGCAGAAACCTCATTATCCGGAAGGTAATCGAAAAGTATATTGATGGAATATTTGCATACGATAAAATTTCAGTACCATTTCATTTAATTTCACTTGAAAAAGAATATACTCTGGAACTGACATCTGCCACGTCAGGTAAAATTATTCTTCTTGGCGGATTTATCGACAGACTGGACGAGAAAAATGGATACTATCGGGTTATTGATTATAAAACGGGATCAGTAAAGAATGATTTTAAGAACATTGATGATTTGTTTGAATCAGTTCCTACCCAGAGAAATCAGGCTGTTTTTCAAACATTCCTGTATGCTTTAATGCTTAAAAAGAAATCCAACTATTCAAAAGTAACACCTGCGCCTTTTTTTCTGCGAAACATTTGTAAATCTGATTTTGACTATCATATCAATCGCAGTGAAAATCGCATCAAAACACAAGTGACAGATTTTGATGAGTATTCGCTAGAATTTCAAAACAAACTCCAGCTACTAATCGATGAACTCTTTGACGAAAAAATTCCTTTCACGCAAACGGAAGATATTAAGTTTTGCTTAAACTGTCCCTATAATGCAATTTGTATGAGGAAGATGTAATTATAGAAATTAATAATTGTATTAAAATTTCCACAATCTGAGTGACATTTATTCGGCAGTTTTTCAAATGAAACTATAGTCGCAACTGCCATAGGTATTTTAGTCTTAACGGGCCTTAAAATTCGTTTGTAAGTATCGCTATTTTCCGTAAACTTGCACTTTTAAATCTGGCTGGCTTATAACTAAATTCAATCATAAGGTATGGGCTGTGGGGGCATATTTTTTTAGAGAAATGCATTGTATGATAAATGCAATTGGGGATAAAAAATTATTATAGAAGTTTATTATGCTTTTTAATTCAATAAGCTTTGCAATATTTTTACCAATAGTTTTAATTATATATTGGTATGCGACAAAGGGAAACTTAAAATTTCAAAACCTGATACTTCTTGTTTCAAGCTACTTTTTTTATGCTTGCTGGGACTATCGGTTCTTGTTTCTGCTTGTATTCTCAACACTTTTAGATTACACAACCGGAATTAAAATTTACGAAGCAGGGAATCAAAACATGAAAAGGTTTTGGTTATGGTTAAGTATATGCGTCAACTTAGGATTTTTGGGTGTTTTTAAATACTACAATTTTTTTGCAGCTTCATTTACAGATGCTCTGTCTCTAATAGGAATTAATACCAATTTTGGTGTTATTCAGGTCATATTGCCTGTCGGAATTTCATTTTATACCTTTCATGGCCTTTCCTATGTTATTGATATTTACAAGGACAGAATTAAGCCGGAAAGAGCCTTTATTGATTATTCTGTTTTTGTCAGCTTTTTTCCTTTGCTTGTTGCTGGCCCAATAGAAAGGGCAACACATCTTTTACCACAAATTCTAAAAAAAAGAGAGTTTAATTACGCAAAGGCGGTCGATGGTTTAAGGCAAATTTTATGGGGTTTATTTAAAAAGATAGTTATAGCCGACAATTGTGCCGAATATGCAAATAGAATATTTAATAATTCAGCTCACTATGCAGGAAGTACGCTTATTTTAGGAGCATTATTTTTTACTTTTCAAATTTATTGTGATTTTTCAGGATATTCTGATATTGCATTGGGTACAGCCAGGCTTTTTGGAATCGATTTATTAAGGAACTTTGCCTTCCCTTACTTCTCGCGCGACATAGCCGAATTTTGGAGAAGATGGCATATCTCGCTTTCATCCTGGTTTAGAGACTATCTTTACATTCCGTTGGGGGGTAGTAAAGGAGGGGTTTGGCTTAAGATTAGAAATACATTTATTATTTTTATTGTAAGTGGCTTTTGGCATGGAGCAAACTGGACTTTTATTTTTTGGGGCCTGCTGAATGCAATTTATATTATGCCGTCAATTATTTTAAATACGAACCGGAACAATCTTGATATTGTAGCGAAAGGCAAATTTATACCTTCATTGAAAGAGTTCCTTGCAATAGGAGTTACATTTAACCTGACTGTCTTTGCCTGGATTTTTTTCCGTGCAAAAAGCTTAACGGATGCAATAAGCTATATTTCAGGCATATTTACAACATCTGTTTTTACTAGACCTCAAGTATTTCCATCTAAAATTCTGATATTGATTGCATGCTTTATTTTGATAGAGTGGATTGGTAGGGAGCAGCAATATGCTTTGGCTTCCTTTGGATTAAAATGGCCAAAGTTTTTAAGATATGCTTTTTACTATAGCATAATTTTGTTTATAGTCGCTTTTAGAGGCACAAACCAACAATTTATATATTTCCAATTTTAATACATGACGAAATTTTTATTAAAAATTCTGATTTTTCTGCTCGTTCCGCTTGTAAGTTTGATGGTTATTGGGGCTTTGCTACCCATTAATTTTTTTGCGTATCGTACCTGGGAGGCTATCTCCTTTAAAACGAATATTTCTGATTATTCGCCATTTTATCGCAATACAAAACTAAAAATGATTGGAGTGGGCGATTTGTGTCATCATACTGATTATTCTGTTACGAAGAAAGAATATTGGATTACGGATAAATACGGTTTTAGAAATGATAAATTTATCAGTTCTCCGGATATTTTAATAATTGGAGACTCATTTATTGCAGGTACTAGTTTAAGTCAGGAAGAAACAATTTCCAATCGGTTAAAAAGTCAAGACAACAAATTGGGAGTTTATAACATGGCTCCAAGTTCGTTTTCTTCCTTTGATTATTACCTTACAACGGGTAAGATTAAAAAACCAAAACTCATTATTTATTCCCTGGTCGAACGAAGCGTACCAGGCCCTGTTAAAACCTATAAATGTAATTTTCTTAAAGAAGGTCTGAAAAATTTAATTGAACTTTACAATTTAGATGTATATCTGGACAGGGCCTTTAAGTTTTCTTCAATTCACTGGCTTGCTGCGCGTTTTCACGATAATACAGGATCTGGCATACCATCGAAAGAAAATTCACATATGTTTTTTTTTCAGGGATCTTCCCAAATGCATTCAGCAGATGATTTGAATACAACCGCAAGTATTATTATTTCTTACAAAAAGTATTGCGATTCATTGGGGATGGATTTTCTTTTTATACCTATGCCAGACAAAGAATCGGTGTACTTCGAACTCGTACCTTTTGATCAACAACCAAAGTATCTGTCAAAGTTAGATTCAATGTTACAGATTGCACATGTTTCAACTCTAAATACACTCGAGATTTATAATGAGTATCGAAAAACCAGTGATAAATACTTATACCATTTCGATGATACACATTGGAACGCCAATGCGACAAAGATAATTGCAGAAGAAATTTTACAAAAAATTCAGACGAATAATCAAATTTGTATTCGATGAAACCAGATGCCTTTCTCAGAATTTCCAACAAAGATTGATTAATATTACATTTGCTTTAGTTTTAACATTTCATCTTATTAAAAACTTTTTACTTTAATCACTGAATATTGTTAACATAACTTAGGTATTTGTTTACGGATTTTCATATTTTTAAGTCCGCTGATTCACTAATTAATAACGGATGCAGATTAAGTTATTCAAAAACTGGTGGCTTATGACCCTGAAAGGAGCTTTGGCTATCGGTTTTGGGTTGATTGTTTTGATTCTTCAATTTCCATTTGTAAAACGTTCCCTGACAACAAGTTTTGGATTTTTAGTAATTGCATCCGGTCTATTGATTCTGACAGGTGCTATATTGCACAAGAAATCAAGTCCGCGATGGGCATGGTGGCTGGGTGAAGCCATTGTTGACCTTGCTTTGGGTACTTTTTTTGTCATAAGACCTCAATGGGCAGGGGCATTTTTTCTCTTCTTTTTGGCCATGTGGGCTTTTATGACTGGGATATTACAAGTAATTACTTCTTTAAGATTAAGGATTTACATGAATAACTGGTGGATACTGGTAATTACCGGTTTATTCTCCATCATGTTTGCTATACTGATTTTTATTAATCCATTCGTAGGTTCAATTGCAGTAGTCACGCTTATCGGGATTTCAACTATAATTTTCGGAATCATTCTGGTATATATCTCCCGCACTCTTAAAGACGTTTATCTCTGACCGTCCCTTTTTTATCCAGAAGATCTGGTCTTAATCTGGTAGTTCTCTCGATGGATTGCTCTAAGAGCCAATTTTCAATTTCAGCTGTATGCCCAGATAAAAGAATTTCCGGAACTTTCCATCCTTTGTATTCCGCCGGTCTTGTATATACCGGAGGTGCAAGTAAATTATCCTGATAACTGTCAGTAAGTGCCGAAGTTTCATCTGTGATTACACCTGGAATAAGTCTGATAATTGCATCTGTAATTACAGCAGCTGCAAGCTCGCCTCCTGTCAATACATAATCACCAATAGACAATTCACGGGTGATAAAATGATCACGAATCCGTTGATCTATACCCTTGTAATGTCCGCAAAGGAGTATTAAATTATTTTTGGTTGACAGATTGTTAGCAATCTGTTGGTTAAATTGCTCCCCATCGGGTGTAAGAAAAATTATCTCATCGTATTTTCGTTCATTCGAAAGTGAAGTAATAAGGCGGTCTATAGGTTCAATGGCCATAACCATTCCTGCCCCCCCACCAAAAGAATAATCGTCTACCTGGCGATGCTTGTTGGTAGAGTAATCACGAATATTGTGCAATTTAATCTCCACAATTTCCTTTTCTACAGCTCGTTTTATTATCGAATGACTGAACGGACTTTGAAGTAATTCGGGTAGTATTGTTAAAATATCAATCCGCATAATCCAAAACTTTTTGCAAAGTTAATACTCTCACTTAAAACACAATCTTATTGTGAATCAAAGAATTTTTCAGCTTATTCATCAAATATTAATTATATTGGTAGGTATTTTAAATAAACTTGTGTTTAAGTTAGTAAAGATGCTCTATTAAAGTATTTGAATTAGCGTTAGTTTTGGGTAATGAAATTTAAAATTGGTTAAAACTCTTCTTCTAATGCCAAAAACGTTGTACTATTAGTTGTTAATATTTAATTTCGTAGACTGTTTCGATTTTAAAAGAAAATCTAAGTAGAAGATCATGACGGAACTCAATCCCAATAGCCCTGTTCATAATGAACAATTCGGTGATGCCGAAAATACGGAGAAAAAACTATCATTGGAAAATGATAAAATGGCTGATGAAACTGTAAAAAAAGTTCCATCTAAGAAAAGTGCTGCTAAATCTGCAAGTAAACCAAAGAATAAAACAGACAAAGCTAAATCTGAGAAAATTGCAGCAAAACCAAAGAAAAAAGACCCGGATAAAATAAAACCGCCGACAAAAAAAAATAAAAAAGTTTTGTTAGAGGAATCATCTGAAAAAATTTCCGGGGAAGACAAAAGTGAAAAGCCTATTGGCTTTGAAAACATTGAAGCAATATCGGTTGATGCTATTGAAGAAATAAAAAAATCGCGCAAAAAATCAACCTCAAAAGTAAAAGAAATTCTGGCCGGAGAAAAAGAAATCCATGCAAACCAGAAAGAAAAAAAAGAACCGGAAACCAAAATCTCCGCTGAATTAGTACATCGTCAGACAATAGTGGAAGATCTGACTCCAATGATTGATTATAATACATATTCCAAAGAAGATCTTGTTAAAACTCTTAAGGATCTTATTAGCAGCGGAAATATCTCTGAAATTCGAAGAGACATTGATATTATTAAATCCAGTTTTTATAAACAATACAGATCGGAAACCGAAGAAATTAAAAAGAAGTTTCTGGAAGATGGCGGACTAATCCAGGATTTTAAGATCGAACTGAACCCATTGGAAACAGAACTAAAAGAATTGCTTTTAAAATATCGTGACTCGCGCCTTGAATTAAACAAACACTCTGATGATGAAAAAGTAAGGAACCTGGAGGAGAAATACAACATTATTGAGGCCATAAAGGAGTTAATTAATAGTAAAGAATCTCTAAATAAGACCTTTCAGGAATTTCGTGAGATGCAAAATCGTTGGCGCGAAATTGGTCCTGTCCCCCAACAGAATCTTAAAGATCTGTGGGAATCATATCATTATCATGTTGAAGCTTTTTATGATTATATAAAGATAAACAAAGAACTTCGCGACTTAGATCTTAAGAAGAATCTGGAACTAAAGATGAAGTTATGTGAGAAAGCTGAAGAATTATTGATCGAACCTTCAGTTGTTGAAGCATTTCGAGAACTTCAGACTTTGCATGATCAGTGGCGGGAAATTGGCCCTGTTTTGGTTGAAAAAAGAAGTGAAATCTGGGACCGTTTCAAGGAGGCAACCTCAAAAATCAATCGTAAACACCAGGAATATTTCGTAAATCTGAAACAAGATCAAAAGAAGAATTACGATGAAAAACTTTTATTGTGTGCAAAAGCTGAAGAAATTGCCAGATTTGAAATAGACAATCATAAAGATTGGGAATCAAAATCGAAAGATCTCGTAGAATTGCAAAAAATATGGAAGTCAATAGGTTTTGCTCCGAAGAAATTTAACAATCTTGTATATGACAGGTTTCGTAAAGCATGTGACTTGTTCTTTGAAAATAAAAGGGCCTTTTTCTCTCAAAACAGGGAAGAACAGCAAAATAACCTTCAGCTAAAAACGGAATTATGCATTCAGGCTGAAGGCTTGCAAAATAGTACTGATTGGAAAAAAACTACCGATGAATTAATTGCATTACAGAAGAAATGGAAAGAGATAGGTTCTGTCTCTGCAAAAAATTCGGATAAAATATGGAGAAGATTCAGAGCTGCATGTGATAAGTTTTTTGATAGTAAATCAAAGTTCTTCTCAACGATTGATACTAAATACGAAGAAAACCTCGAAATGAAAAATTCATTAATCGCGGAAATCGACAAGTTCGAACTGACTTCGGATGTAGAAGGAAACCTGAATATGTTAAAGGATTTTCAGAGAAAATGGACTGAAATAGGATATGTGCCCCTTAAAAATAAGAACGAGATACAGGAAAGATATCGTAATGCCATTAACTCCAAATTTGACCAGCTCAGATTGGATGATAATAAAAAAATATCATTAAAATTCCGAAGTCGCGTTGAAAACTTAATAGAAAAACCAAATTCTCAACACCGGTTGCTCATTGAACGTGATAAATGCTTCAATAAGCTGAAACAATTGGAAAACGATATAACACTGTGGGAAAATAATATTGGATTCTTTGCCAACTCAAAAAATGCAGAGTCAATGATTGCTGACGTTAACAGTAAAATTGAAAATGCTAAAAAAAGAATTATCGAACTTAAAGATAAAATCAGGATTCTGGACGAATTGGAAGACTAATCCATTGGTATAAAAGACAACCCTGACAGAGTAATAAAACCTGAAAGGTTTTATTACTCTGTCAGGGTTGTCTTTGCAATTTATTATTTACTTTTGCCCAAACTAAAAATTTACACGTTGTCTCATACAAAATATATATTTGTAACCGGTGGCGTAACTTCATCACTCGGCAAAGGAATTATTTCCGCTTCACTGGCTAAATTGCTTCAAGCCAGGGGATTTTCGGTAACCATTCAGAAGCTCGATCCATACATTAATGTCGATCCTGGTACGCTGAACCCCTATGAGCATGGTGAATGTTATGTAACCGAAGATGGAGCTGAAACGGATCTCGATCTTGGTCACTACGAACGTTTCCTGGGAATTCCTACTTCACAAGCCAATAATGTAACTACCGGCAGAATTTATCAGGCGGTTATTAATAAAGAAAGACATGGTGATTATCTGGGCAAAACAGTTCAGGTAATTCCGCATATCACGGATGAAATTAAAAGATGCATACTCTTTTTGGGTTCTAAATATAAATACGATGTTGTTATTACCGAAATAGGTGGTACTGTTGGTGATATTGAATCACTCCCATATATTGAGGCTGTCCGACAACTGAAATGGGAACTCGGTCCAACCAATACACTTTATATACACCTTACCCTGGTACCTTATTTATCAGCTTCGGGAGAGTTAAAAACGAAACCAACACAGCATTCCGTAAAGGTTTTACTTGAAAACGGGATACAACCAGACATTCTTGTACTGCGCACAGAGCACGAACTTACTATCGATTTGCGCAGGAAAGTAGCATTATTCTGTAATGTTGATCTTCAATCAGTGATTCAATCAATTGACGTATCTACAATTTATGAGGTACCAATATTGATGCAGAAAGAAAAATTAGATCAAACAGCAATGCGAAAACTTAATATCCAGTCGAAAGAAACTCCCGATCTGGAACCCTGGATAAAATTTCTTAAGAAGCTCAAGAATCCCAAGCGGAACGTAAAAATAGCTTTGGTTGGTAAATACGTCGAGTTAGCCGACGCATACAAGTCGATAAATGAAGCCTTGCGTCATGCCGGAGCAGTTAATGATTGCGGTGTTGAGATAAAATATGTGCATTCCGAGGAAGTTGATGAAAATACAGTGAACGGTTTTTTAAGTGATGTAAACGGAATCCTTGTTGCACCTGGATTTGGTGATAGGGGTATTGATGGTAAAATAATTGCAGCCAAATATGCCCGGGAAAATAATGTTCCTTTTTTCGGAATATGCCTCGGATTGCAGTGTGCTGTGGTTGAATTTGCCCGAGATGTCCTGAATTTAGAGAAAGCACATTCAACCGAAATGGAACGAAAAACACCTTTCCCCGTTATTGATCTGATGGAAGAACAAAAGGGAATCGTTGAAAAGGGCGGTACGATGCGACTGGGATCCTATCCTTGTAAGATTAAAAAAGGTACAAAAGTGCACGCAGCCTATGGAGTTGACAAAATTCAGGAAAGGCATCGGCATCGATATGAATTCAATAACAAATTCCTAAGTGAATTCGAAAAGGCCGGGATGATAAGTGCAGGTACTAATCCTGAGACAGGTTTGGTTGAGATTATGGAAATACCAGATCATAAATGGTTTATAGGCGTTCAGTTTCATCCTGAATATAGAAGCACCGTAATCAACCCACATCCTCTTTTTATAAGTTTTATTAAAGCAACTATAAATTCATAGACTAAAAGATACTATTTAAAATGGACAGAAATTCAATTATTGGAATCATACTTATTTTGGCGATTTTTATTATTTGGGGAGTCATGAATAAGCCCAGCCAGGAAGAACTTGACAAAAAACACAGAAGGGATTCACTCGAATTGGTGCAACAAAAACTTCAGAACGATGGTCAAACCCAAACAAATGAGGTTTCTACCAGCCAGCAAAACGTAGATTCTTTAAATAAGACACAAAAAATTGAAGACCATGGTCAATTTACCCGCGCTTCTCAGGGTGAAAACCATTTCATCACGTTGGAAAATGATTTGATAAGTTTAAAAATATCTACCAAAGGCGGCAGACCATCTTCTGTTGAGCTTAAAAAGTACTTTACTTATAATGCCTTGCCGGTGGTTTTATTTGACAACGATTCCAGTTCGTTTGGATTGATTTTCAATTCACAGAACAGACTCATCGAAACAAATAATTTGTATTTCCAACCATCCACTGATTCTTCATTAATAAAAGTGACGGACAGGCCTCATACAATTGCCATGCGCTTAAATGCGGGTGAGAATAAATATATCGAATACAGATATACTCTTGCTCCGGGTAAGTACCAGGTAGATATGGAAATCGAACTTGTAGGGATGAATGACTTGTCGACTCAACGATTGGGTACCATTGATCTTAAATGGATGATCTTTTCACCCCAACAGGAAAAAGGAAGGGACAATGAAATCCAATATACAACGCTATACTATAAACCATTCCAGGACAAAGTTGATTATCTAAGCGCCCGATCAAAGAAAGCTGTTCAAACAGAAAACATAGATACCAAGGTTGAATGGATCGCATACAAAGATCAGTTCTTTTCTTCCGTTATTATGTCTGATCAGGCCTTTACAGATGCTAAAATGGATATGCAATTGCAACAACCTGGCAGCAAATACCTGAAAAGATTTGAATCATCCATTGGACTTCCCTATCAAAATATTCAAAAACAAGTGATACCGATCCACTTCCTTTTCATTCCAAATAAATTTAAATTGTTAAAGAAGGAATATGGTGACAGGCAACTGCAAGATCTTGTAACTGTGGGTTCTAATATTATAAAGTGGATCAACCAAATTGTAATCATTAATTTATTCGATTTTCTGAGTAAATACATCCTTAATTATGGGATCATTATCCTGATATTAACGGTTATTATAAAAATCTTCCTCTTGCCGCTGACCTTCAAATCATATACTTCCATGGCCAAAATGAAAGTATTAAAGCCACAGATTGAAGAGATTAACAGCCGTATTCCAAAGGAAAAAGCATTGGAACGTCAACAGGCTACAATGGCCTTATATAAAAAGGTGGGTGTCAGTCCAATGGGAGGTTGTTTACCACAACTGTTGCAAATGCCAATATTGTTTGCAATGTTCAGGTTTTTCCCGACATCCATCGAATTACGTCATGCAAGTTTTCTATGGGCACATGATCTTTCAACATACGATTCTATCTATAGCTGGACAGCAAATATTCCATTCATAACCAGTGTCTTGGGAAATCATATCAGCTTATTTACTCTCCTGATGACCGTTTCTACCATCCTTACAATTAAGTATAGCAGTCAAAATGCTGCCCAAAGTCAGCAAATGCCCGGTATGCAGTCAATGATGTACCTAATGCCGGTAGTCCTGATGTTTGTACTTAATAAATACTCAGCCGGACTTACTTATTATTATTTTCTGACCAACATGATAACTTTTGGACAGAACCTCCTTTTTGCCCGTTTTGTCGATGAAGAGGCATTACTGGCAAAGCTTGAATCAAGAAAAGGTAAGCCGGTTAAGAAATCGAAGTTTCAGAAACGATTGGAGGACATGGCAAAGCAGCAGGGGTATAAACCGGCTAAAAAGAAATAAATAATATTTAATTGATTTGTTAAAATCCTTAGTTAAACAGAAGTTCCGTTTAACTAAGGATTTTTTCATTTAGCTTATCTTTGATATCGATTTCTCTTCAAATTTTCCAGGAAACAATAAAAGATCCTGAATACAATAAAAATGGTTTAGAAGATTGATCTGCAGAAACGATGATTAAAAATTCAAAAATAGTTTTTCTCGATGTTTCAACTGTTGGCCGGATTGCAAACATTTCTAAGCTGACAGAACTTGGAGAATACAAAGCATATGAATATACCTCATCGGATCAGCGAATAAAGCGATTAAAAGGTTGTCAGATTGCTATTACTAATAAGGTTATTATCGATAAAGAGGTCATTGATGCCTGTCACGACCTGAAATTAATTTGCGTCGCTGCCACAGGCACAAACAATGTCGACCTGGAATATGCCGCCAAGAAAGGAATTGTTGTCAGAAATGTTGCAGGATACTCGACTGAATCGGTGGCGCAAACTACTTTTGCAATGTTATTTCACCTATTATACAAAATCGGATATTACGATCACTATGTGAAGGGAGGTGAATACTCTCAAAGTAAGATATTTACACATTTTGGATCTGAATTTTGGGAATTAAAGAATAAAAGGTTCGGCATAATCGGTATGGGAGCAATTGGTAAACGTGTGGCATCCATCGCATTGAATTTTGGTTGTGAGATAGTGTATTTTTCTACATCAGGTTCCAATTTAAATGCAGGCTTTTTGCATTTATCTCTAATTGAATTATTAAGTACATCCGACATAGTTTCTATTCATTGTCCGTTGAATGAAAATACCCGCGACCTAATTGGTCAAACCCGCTTAAAATTAATGAAACCATCGAGTTACCTTTTAAATACAGGCAGAGGAGGGATTATCAATGAGGAAGCTCTGGCCTTCGCCATTGATAATGATTGGATTGCCGGATCTGCTGTTGATGTTCTGATGAAGGAGCCAATTGATTCCAACAATCCATTACTTCGGGTAAACAAAGTCAACAAGTTATTAATAACTCCACATATCGCATGGACGAGTATAGAAGCCCGCAATTTGTTGATTGATAAAATCGTTTCAAATATTTCCGATTTTCTGGGAGGTCAATAAATTACTAAACAGAACTTTCTTCGGACTTATTAATTCGCATTATTATTTTGTCTTTTAGTAAAAGTACCATTAGAAATATTAAAGAAAGAATATAAATTTTGATCTGGATTTGCTGAAGGGGTGAAACTTTTGAGATTGAGTAGGACAGTGGGCCAAGCTGTGAGTTAAGACTGATGCCACCATTTGAGAAGACAATCGAAATAAAAGCACCACTGGTGAATAGATATTGATAACCTTTCACGATGAAACTAAAACTTTGCAGAATTTGTAACAAAATGGAATATTTTACTGCATTATTATAATCCTTCATTAACGCATAACCAGCAAATATGGATCCTCCAAAAAGAGCTATACCTGAGAAGAACGTATTCAGGTTTTCTTTATGGACAATAACCCAGCTTAAATTTAAGAAAATCAGGACCAGTCCAAAGATCCCCGTTATCAATTCATAAATTCCTATTAGTTTGTATCTTGTCATTCCTGACTTTTTAAGTTGTCGCAAAGATAGAAATTCGTTTTATCACTGATTGAGTAAAAGAAAATATTCGACTCTTAATTCGCATTACAGCTTATCGAATATTCAAAATTAACTATTAGGTAAAAAGAATGGTAATTGAAATAAGAAAGGCACTATAGATTAGACTTTGAGATGAATAAATAATTACTAATTTTGCGACAAACCAGTTTATAAAACTTCAAATTAAAAAAAAATGAAAAAAATTAGCTTTCTTTTACTTGCCATTTCAATAATAGGGCTTGTTTCAATAAGTGCTTGCAAAAGTACAACAAAACCTGCACAACCTGCTGAGAGTGCAGTTCAGGAAAAAATTGACACTCTAAAATCAGCCGTTGATACAGCATCTGCATCAGATGCAGATACTTCTGATGTTATCGAAGAATAATAAAAAAAGATATTTAAACCTTTTATCAGGTTTAACGGAATTGAGAGCAGGACATGATCCTGCTTTTTTTTATTTTTGTTATGTTCAAATTATAATTCTTATTATAAATTTAAATATTATGAAGATACATTGTATCTGCCATGAAGTATATGAAGACATTGGCTTTATAAATGAGTGGATAAAGACTGGCGAACATGAAATATCTTATACTCATGTATTTTTAAATGAAGAATTTCCGACCAAAGCGGAATTTGATTTTTTAATTATAATGGGAGGTTCGGCTAGTGTATACGAAACTTTAAAATATCCATGGGTTAAAGATGAAATCCGATTTATTAAAAAAGTGATTGCATCAAACAAAAAAGTATTGGGAATTTGTCTTGGTGCACAGATCATCGCAAATGCTCTGGGTGCAAATGTATACAAGGCTGATAAAAAGGAAATCGGATGGTTTCCGGTGAAATTTAATACTTCGAATTTACCATCAATGTCATTTTTACCTGAAGAGATAACCACATTCCATTGGCATGGTGATACCTTCGATTTACCTCAAGGGGCCGTCCAATTGGCGTCTTCCCGGCAAACATTTATGCAGGGATTTATAGTTGGAGAGAATACTCTGGCATTGCAATTTCACCCGGAGATGACTACTGAAAGTTTGGAATTGATTGTCGAGGCGACAGGATATCAATCAATGCTGAAAAGTGAAAATGTACAAACGGTAAAACAAATTACCGATGGATATAACTTTATTTCAACAAATAACAACCTTATGATCGAATTTTTGAATTTCCTGACAAAATAGCTTCCGAATAACCTGAAGATTATAATTTTTCAATTTCATCGGGATACTTAATTCCAGCCTCACTTCTTACAGCATCCAATGTAGAAATTAAATTTTGTGAATCCTGCCAACTGAAAACAGTTGATTCCACTCTTTTTTCATCAAGACATTTCATTACTTCTGCAGCTTCGTATTGGTATCCATTACCGGGTTCAAAAAATGAAAAATGTTCTGTATCGGCTCCTCTTTTTAAGATATCGAGGGTTGAAGGCATATGCCAACGCGATTTTATTTTGATTGAGCCTTCACTTCCATGTATCAGTGCTTCGTTCCGACCATCTGTTTCAACCGAACTGAATAAGACTGAAATTGCATTATCGTTGTGTTGGAAAAGCATCGAGCAGCCGCTGTCAACACCTGTATTGGCAAACGATGCCATAGCTTTTATTGTTTTCGGCAAACCCAATAGCGAAAGGGCAATAAATACAGGATAGATTCCAATATCAAGCAATGAACCTCCGCCCAGGTTAGGATTGAATATCCGGCCTTCTAAATCATAATGGGCCTTAAAACAAAAATCCGCTACCAATAGTTTAATTTCGCCAATGGCGCCTTCTTCAATTAACTGCTTGCATTTTTGGAAAGATGGAATAAATTGGGTCCAAAGTGCTTCCATGAAAAAAACATTATTTTTTTTAGCGGTTTCAATCATCACTTTAAATTGACGGGAATTAATCGCTACCGGCTTTTCACATAGCACTGCCTTTCCATGATTTAGACAAAGTAGTGTACTTTTATAGTGATTTATATGTGGCGAGGCAATATATATGATATCAATATCAGGATCGGCAGCCAACTCTTCATAAGATCCATAGGCCTTTTGAAAATTATATTGTTTTGAAAAGTCCCTTGCGCGGTCAATATTTCTTGAGCCAACAGCATAGAGATTTGCATTTGGAAGTAATTTCAAGTCGTTGACAAAAGTATGCGCTATTTTTCCAGGGCCAAGAATAGCCCAATTGTATTTCTTGGTTGTCATAGTGGTTTGACTTGTTTTAATATTTGTTCAATACTATTCAACTCCTCATTACTAAATTTCAAGTTATCTAAAGCTCCTATACTATCAATAAGTTGCTCAATGCTGCTTGCACCTACCAGGACAGATGTAATTCTAATATCTTTAAGCAACCATGAAATAGCCATTTGTGCCAGAGTCTGTCCTCGTTTTAATGCCAAATCATTTAGTTTTTTAATAGTATCCAGTCTTTCAGCTGTAATCTGTTCTTTTGTGAGAAATGGAGAAGATGGTTTGGCTGCCCGGGAGTTTTCAGGAATACCTGATAAGTATCTATTGGTCAACAAACCTTGGGCAAGCGGTGAAAACACGATTGTACCAATACCTTCTTTTTCAATTACTTCCAGCAATCCTTTTTCCGGTGTCCTGTCAAACATTGAATATCTGGGTTGATGAATTAGACATGGTGTTCCCAAATTTTTTAAAATTCCGGAGGCATTTCTCGTTTGCTCCGGATTATAATTTGAAATTCCAATATACAAAGCTTTGCCCTGTCTTACGATTTGATCCAGGGCCCCCATGGTTTCTTCAAGTGGGGTGTTGGGATCGAATCGATGAGAGTAGAATATATCCAGGTATTCCAGTCCCAGCCTTTTTAGACTCTGATCGCAGCTGGCTATTAAATATTTTTTTGATCCCCATTCGCCATAAGGACCAGACCACATATTGTAACCAGCTTTGCTTGAAATGATAAGCTCGTCGCGATAGGGTTTTAAATCGAGAGATAAAATTTTCCCAAAGTTTTCTTCCGCTGAACCAGGAGGTGGCCCATAGTTATTGGCCAGATCAAAATGGGTAATTCCCAATTCAAAAGCAGTATGTATAACATTTCGGGCAATCTGGAAATTATCAACAAATCCAAAATTATGCCATAGACCAAGCGATAAAGCTGGCAAATGAATACCGCTTGAGCCACAACGCCGGTATACCATTTTTTCGTATCGGGTCGATCCCGGATTATATTGACTATCTGACATCTTGTGTGTTTTTAAATGGTTCCAGTATTTTTTTTACTATATCTGAATCGTAATTTGCAGCTCCACTCTTTTTGAATAATATTTTATTTTTTTCTGATAGAATATAGGTCGAAGGAAATGCTTGAAATTGAAGATTTCCGCTTGGTTTTGTCTTGGAAAAATATACCGGAAGCCGAAGACTTTCTTTCGCTAAATATTCATATACAACTTTAGGTGATTCGAAAGAAATTAATAGAAAGCATACACTATCTTTTGTCTGATTGTATAGTTTTTGTATAGATGACATTTCAGCACGACTGGGTGCCGACCATGTAGCCCAGAAATTTAGAAAAATTCTTTTATCCTTAAAATTCTTTAATGTATATACATTAGAAGTGGAATCTATAAATTCCCATTGCAAATCGGAATCTGTTAAAGGAATTTGATTTGTTATATTTTCGGTACTGGGCTTTGACAAGGTTAATCGCACCACAAAGGTTGAGATACTTTTTCTTACGGAGGGGATTAAAAGAATAATAATCAGGATTACAAGAATAATATCCTGCCGGTTGATTTTACTTTTTTTGTTAGTGCTTTCAGGTATTTGATCAGAATTTTCCATCAATCGACACCTATTTTTTTATTAAAGATAAGCCCATTAATTTGTTTTTCAGCCCGGATTATAAAATTAAACCTGTCTAAATCGAGACAAAGATCAAAATCCTCAGATGGGTTATGTTCCGATAAATCAGGATTGAAAAATCGTTTTCCACTGGTATTTCTGATGGTATGAATAATTTTTTCAAAATCCATATCAAAACCTTTCAACTGGTTGTATATATATTGTGCACATAATGTATCTTCTTCAATTGGCTTCTGTGCAGAATAGCCCATGCAGACCAAAGATACTTTTACCGGATTTTTTCTTTGGATATATCGAATAATAGATCCGGCATTCACAAAACTGCCTGTTATTATTTCATCAGCTTTGGTTGCATTAATAATTCCCTGAGTTCCCGCACTGGTAGTATGAACAATTGTTTTGCCGCTAAAATCAATACCTTGCACTTCCTTTGGTGAATTTCCAAACTGAAATCCTTCTACTTTTTGCTCATTTCTTTCACCAATAAGAATAAAACCAGGATTTTCATCCTTTATTCTGAAAGCTTCCGACAAGTCAGCTACGGGAATTATCAATTCTGCGCCTTCAGCATAGAGATAACACTCTAAAGAAAAAGCCCTGAAAACATCAATCACAACAGTTAGACCTTCAGCTTTTTGAGCGCCGTTTATCAATTGCAGAATGGAAATTTTCATTATTAATATTCAAAATATATCGGCAAATGTATCCGGTTTTTTGTTTGGTTTAGAAGAGTAATCCCGTAAAATCAGATTATTCTTTTTTAAAAAACCTGAAAAATAGCATCATAATTAATTTTTTTTGGTTGGCTGATCTTATGAAAGAGTTTCCGGAAATATGTTTTAAACTGATTATTGACAAATTGCTTAGAAATTATAATTAAGTATCAATGTCGTTTAACAGATTTACGCCCATCCAATTGTTCCCCCAATTGGGGAAGGCTAAGTTCCTCCCAATTTGGGGAGGGATTTAGGGAGGGGTAAAAACAGGTGGAAAGGCTTAACTAAACGACATTGAATTAAATAAACTGATTTAATATTTTCGAAAAATCGTCAATTGTATATGGTTTTATCAGTACAGCAGTGCACCCGGCTTCCAGCGCCTCGTCAGTTTCATCGGGAGTACGTGATGCTGTTTGTGCAATTATGGGAGTATGAATGTTGAATATTCTGATTTTACGGGTTACTTCAGTACCGTTAATATCGGGCAGTTTAAGATCCATTAGTATTAAATCGAAATTTTCGTTCTCAGCTATTTTTAGAGCACTTAATCCGTTTTTCGCCCTAACGACTGTCCCTTTTGTTAATTTAAAGATTTGAGTAAGATAAATGAAGTTCATATCATCATCTTCTACTACCAGAATTTTTTTATCTGTCAAATCTACCATCCCTGCCATTTCTTTTTTCCCGATTTGTTAAACAAAACTAAAAGAAACAAAAAAGAATATTGGGTGTAATTTGGTATATTTATAAACAATTGGTATTCCAAACAACTATGCTGAAAAGATTAAAATTATTCTTTCTGAAGGATATCTGGTTACAACCTGTCAAGGCCTATTCCCCGACACGCAAATTCATTATTAAGCAAATAAGGATTTTTACTTTGGCTTTTAAAGGATTTAGGGAAGATAAGGTTCGCTTGAGAGCTTCTGCGCTTACTTATTATGCACTACTTTCCATTGTTCCCATTGTAGCTATGGCTTTTGGGATAGCAAAAGGGTTTGGCTTTGATTCCTGGCTGCAAAAAAAACTGTATACTAGTTTTTCAGGTCAGGAAGAGGTTCTTCAATGGATTATGACATTCGTTAGTCGCTATTTATCCCGTATAAACGGTGGTTTAATTGCAGGCGTTGGCGTTGCTTTATTAATTTGGTCGATTATAGGATTATTGGGTAACATCGAAAGCTCCTTTAATGATATCTGGCAGATCAAAAAGGCCAGGGTCATTTCCAGAAAACTTAGCGATTATTTATCTTTGATAGTGATTGCCCCGATACTATTGTTTGTTTCAAGTGGAGTGACTGTTTTTCTTTCAGAACAAATCAAAAACAGTTCTCAAATGTTCCCACTGGTAGGTTATATTGGACCTTTATTGAGTTTATTGGTTGCCATAATTCCATACATTCTGATATGGCTGGTTTTTACATTGGTTTATATTATAATGCCTAACACCAAGGTACAATTTAATTCGGCATTGATCGCCGGTATTATTGCCGGTACAATCTTTCAGCTTTTACAATGGGGATATATTCATTTTCAAAGCTTGTTAACAAGCTACGGTGCCGTTTACGGAAGTTTTGCAGCCCTGCCATTATTTCTTATATGGATGCAAAACAGTTGGTTAATAGTACTTTTTGGCGCTGAGGTCGCATTTGCTAATCAAAATGTAGAGCACTATGCGGCTGAGTCAGTTTCATTGCATATAAGTTATCATCTCAAGCGCACAGTTTCTCTTTTGATTATGCGTGAGATTGTTTTAAGATTTAAAGATGGTTTGACTGCAATGACGGCCGAAGAATTGGCATTGAAACTGGGATTCCCCGTGCGGCTTGTCAGGGATATTATTTACGAACTGTTGGAAACCGGTCTTGTGTCAGAAACACTAACTGCCAATGTGAAAGAAAATGCATATCAACCTGCTCAGGATATTCAAAGATTAACAATCGGATATATTATTGAACTTCTGGATAGAAGAGGAAACTCAAATCTTTCAGCTGAAAATTCTTCAGATTTGTCAAATATGGTTAAGGTAGTTGATGGATTTATGGAAGAAATCAGGCTGTCAAAGAATAATAAATTAGTTCAAGAGTTGTAAAAAATTGGACATTATTTTAAAACTCCAACCAGATAAGGTTTAATCTGGCATTTATATATAAGCAGGGTCGAACTTTGACTAAAATACCTTAAGAAATAATGTAATATTAATGTTTTAAGCAATAATGCGAATTAAGAGTCGAAAATTAGAAGCCCTATGGGCTTTGTATACAAATATCCTTTAACCAGTATGTTACAGTTTGTCATTAACTTAATTTAACCCTTAATTCGCATTAATAATGAGCTATAAGAATATCCGGAATATCATAAAATCATTGCCGGAATAATTTTTGCCGATCATTCTGATGTTATTTAGGGATGTTCAGAAGAAATTGAATGCTTGATTTTGTTGGGAAAGTTAGCTTCTCATGAAATTATTACCCCAATTTCAATAAAAATTATGCAATTTCGGAGAATTCCCGCCTTAGAAAAAATGCGTAAAGAAAATCAATGAATGAAGCGTTAAAAAAGAAATATGTTTGATCCCGACATTTTATGTCGGGAGAGTTTATTTCTTTTAGCGTAATGAATTGATTTTTAGCAATTATTTCGTCAGCGGCGGCATTTTCCCGCCCAGGCGACCCGGTCGGACGGGTTGGTTACTTTTTTTTGCTGTTGAAAAAAAGTGACAGAAATAAAAATATTCAAATAATAAACAATTTTGAGTTTTATCACTACTCCTGAAGATTCCTATTTAATTATACAATAACAGGCTGGAAAAAAATCAACGTATACCACGTTGTAAAAATACGCAGTATACGTTGTGAAGTAATTAGCACTCGGACAGGCTTCCCATTATCTCCGACGAAATTCAACGTAACGCAGAGAATTCAGGTTTTACTTATTTCAATTTTCGCTCAGCGGGTAAAATAATAATTGCTAAAAAACTCCCACCGAGTGCTCATTTAACGGCACATTTGCCTTTCAGGGTAGTTGAATATCAACCATTTTTTCATATCCTGAATATTCTTGTCGTTGTTAAAGTCCAAACTTTTCACTCAATTGTTTCTGGGTATAAAGAAACTTTTAAAATGGTTAAAATCAATACGCACATTTCAGTATTTTTTATACTCACTTCATATCATTTTATTGAGAAATCCGTTATCTTTCTATCTGAAATTTATAAATGGTACCCAATGTACTATTTAAGTGGGATGGTTTTGATCGGCTGTTCAAATGAATTTTTTGTCGATCCATTTTCTCGTTGGGCCTTATTAATAATTGACTTTGAAATATAATGTTCGATCCAAATTATTTTGAGATCGTGCTATTGAGAATGCAAAAGATTTTAAAATGGATGCAATTTTTTTTACGTATTTAAAAAGTACAATCGTCTTATCATTGCTATTTACTTTGATGAGCTATCACTTCTTTATATTCATGGGGCGTAAGGAGTTGTATTATCTTGAATTCAGTTTATTTATTTTTTGTCTTATCATCTTTATATTCACCTGTATGGATCTTCGTTTCGTTTTCATTAAATCGAAAGAATTTGATGATACTGTCCTTACTATGGTCAATAGTATTGCATTTGCAGGAATGATACACTTTTTAAAGAATGTATTTAGTACTTTGTTTGCTTTTCCAGATAAGAGGGGAAAAATATTTCTGCCGATGTATATTTGTCTGTTATTAATTATTATCAATTCAGTTTTTGCTTTTTTCGACTTCGATTTTTTCAGTAAATATTTATTAAAGACTAATTTTTTATTTGCTACGATTGGACCATTTTTTATGTTGGGCGTATATATTGTGTGGTTGGTAAAATCAGGGACGCTATTAAAAAATTCCCATCTGCTCATTGTAATATCTTTCATTTTGACATGGATTGAGATGACCATAGAAGTGACACCTTATCTTTTGCACTTTCATTATCCATTTAAAGACACTTATTTGTTTAACGGAATTTCAGTTTTCATATGGTCTTATCTTCTGGCTGATAAGTTTAATAAAGAACATTTCGAACTCAAAGTCCTTAAAAACAACTTGGAGGAGAAAATCATTGAGCGTACAAAAGAGTTGGAGTTTGCAATAGAAACCAGGACCAATACTTTTATAAATCTGTCTCATGAGATTAAAACACCCCTGACACTCATTAACAGTTATTTGGATAAATATATTTCAAAATACGGAAGCACTTTTGAAATGAATATTATCAAGGATAATGTAGATAAGCTGGTGAGGGATATAACCAATTCATTTATTGAAGAAAAATTCAGAAAAGGGATCATACCGGAAGACAATAATTATATTATAAACCTTTCGAATACAATTGCTGTTAAAAGTATTGTTTATAAGGAAATTGCAAATAAGAAGGATATATCTTTTCATGTAAATGTCGAAGAGAATATCCTGATCAAATCACATCCGAATACAATTGACAGTATAATTAATAATCTGGTCGAAAATGCAATAAAGTATATTCCGGAAAAAGGTACAATAAGTTTGAGCTTACATTCGGAAAATAACAAAACGATACTCATTGTTAAAGACAATGGGGATGGCATTTCCAAAGATTTTCAGGAAAAAATATTTGAACCAGGGTTTCAAATTTCCGGCAGAAAACAAAACTATCAGGGGATTGGAATGGGACTTTACATTGTAAAAATGATGGTCAATTCCATCGGAGGCAGAATAAAAATAAATAGTTCTGAGAATGAAGGAACTGAATTTACGCTAGAATTTGGCAGATATTATCCATCAGGAGATGAATTGATAACAGATTTCTCTGCCATTAAGCCTTTGAATATATTACCTAATTCTAAAGCGGAAGACATACTCAACAATCAAATTAACAACACCATCCTGATAGTAGAAGACAACTCACAGATGCTTCAATATCTAGCGAATGAATTAAAGCAGCATTTCAATGTATATATTGCCATGAATGGTAATCAAGCGCTTGAGCGGTTAAGAATTATTCCAAGACCTGATCTGATTCTCACCGACGTTATGATGGATAATATGGATGGATTTCGGTTTATTGAAATCATATCAAAAGAATTGAACCTGAACTCTATACCTGTCATTTTCCTAACTGCCAAAACTACCGAGAGTGATAAATTAAACGGCTTACACTTAGGAGCTGTAGATTATATATATAAACCCTTTAAAATTGAGGAAATAATTAGTAAGGCTCTTTCAATAGTCAATAAAACGGAGCAACAGAAGAAGTATCTGGCAGGATCGGTAGCAGAATTTCTCAATAACAAATTCGAAATTGATACCACTAATTCTGTTCCTAAGAAAAATACATTTGATTTTCAATGTTTTAGTTTCAAAATATCCCAGCGGGAAAAGGAAATTGTGGTTTTGCTTTCACAAGGGCTTACATATAAAATGATGGCTGAAAAACTATTCATTTCCGAATCTACCGTGGCCAAACATGTTCAGAATATCTATGAAAAGACTGAGACTAAAAACAGGACGGATTTGTTAAGAGTATTATTCAATGATTAATATATTCTGAATTAGTCTACCGACGAATTCCAAATTAAGCAGGCATAGGCTTTCCACTTTATTATTTTGCTCATCAATGCTTCATTCCACCAATGGGGATTGAACAGGTGACTGCTAATAATAAAATATAAAAAACAATATTTTAACGCTACTTATTATCTTCGGGAGTAGGACTTTCTTTTTCAGAAAACAAATCAAAAGATGCAAAGTGCAGTTTCTGAAGAAAATATTGAATGGCAACCATCATTACGCCCAATCCGTATTTTGCGCTTCTGGAGATATTGATTGATGAAGCATCATCGAAATATTTTGTCGGACAGGTTATTTCGGCAATTTCAAATCCTGCATAGAAAATTTGGGCTATCATCTGATTGTCAAAAATAAAATCGTCAGAATTGTCAATAAAATTTATCTTTTCTAAAACATTTCTTGTAAATGCCCTATAACCGGTATGATATTCCGATAATTTTTGATTCATCATCACATTCTGAAATAAGGTGAGCAGGCGATTTGCTATATATTTATAGATTGGCATACCGCCTTTTAAAGCTCCTTTGCCTAAAATCCTTGAACCAAGTACAACTTCATATACCTCATCTGCAATCAGGTAACACATTGAATGTATGAGCTTGGGAGTATACTGATAGTCGGGATGCAACATTACGACGATGTCGGATCCTATTTCAAGCGCTTTATTGTAACAAGATTTTTGATTACCTCCATAGCCTTTATTTTCAGTGTGTTTTACAATATGTTTTATACCAAGCAACCGGGCCTTTTCGACTGTATTATCCCTGCTTAAATCATCAACCAGGATAACTTCATCTACAATGTCGAAAGGTATTTCGTTGTAAGTCATTTCCAAAGTCTTCTCAGCATTGTAGGCTGGCAGTACAATACAAATCTTTTTATTTCCTATCATTTTTAGAATTATTAAGTGAGGAAGGATGTCTTACAAAGAAAACAAACCCGTTCTTTTCATCTATAAAAATAAGCTTTGGATAATTGCTAAGAATCTTTTCTTTATCATAATTACGTGCCAGAAAATAGACATCTTTATCAATATCTCCATTTATAAGCCATTCCTCGTTGTTTACGTTCATATTTTCCGGTGCCGGTTCATTACTATAAAAAGGAGGTGCATAACTTTTATAAAAGGAATAAACATAGGCCTTTTTCTCTCCGGCTTGCTTAATAAATTCTATTGCAGCATTTTGTGAAATTTTTTCAGCGCCGGGAGTTACAAAAATGATAGTCAGGTAAACATATAATAATGATGAAAGATATAGAGATGTAATTTGTAGGATCCGATTCTTCTTAAGAATAAATAAGGAGAGAACAATACCGGAAATAATCAAAAGACCAATTAACGCATATGAATATGTCCATCCGGGGTTAGCCTGAAGATTGCCTGCAGTGAATCGATCTATAGGGTACTTATTAATAATTACTTGCTTGTATTTAGCGATTATAGGTAGCGAAATACTTACGGCAGCCAATATAAACCCAATAATACAAATTAATAATTTTTGCCAAAACCTGAATTTGAAGCTGCCATCAATGATATTACTTATAGAAAATGCAGCAAGATAGGTGAGGGGAAAATAGCTTAAAGATGAATAATGTATAATTTTGGTTCTGACAATTGAAAATAAAATCAGTACTACCCAAAGAAGCACTATCATTGATTTATGAAATAAATTTCCAAAATCTTTCTTTCCTATATATTTATGACCCTGAATCGCAAAAATGGAAGCAGGAAATACTCCAAATAGCAGAATAACAAAGTGATACAAAGGAAATCCACCATGACCGGCATCTTCTGTTTTAAATAGTCGGATCTGGTATATTATGAAATCGACAACAATGTTAAAATGCCCCGAAATAATCTGGAGTAAAAACCAAAATCCTCCGGTAAATAAAAATGCAATAATAAAAAGTGTTAGACTTTTCCAATTTATACTCAGTTTAAAGCGATTGAGTAAAAACAAGATTCCTGCAACCAATCCGAAAATCAATATTGCTACAGGTCCTTTTGTTAATACCGCTAATCCCAAAGCAATAGCTGAAAGCAATATAGAAATTAGCTCTTTGGCTATTTCAGTGCAATCAATTGCTTTTACCCAAAAATAAATTCCGGTAAAAATTAAAAGATTGAACCATGGATCAATTATACCGGATTTGAAATAGAAAAAGGGTAAGAGTGAACATCCATAGGTCATTACCCATATCAATCCAAAACGGGTATTATAGAGTTTTTTACCAATATTAAACACAAGAAGTAAAGTGCATATTCCGCAAATTGAATTTGGGAAACGTGCTGCGAATTCATTAATACCGAATGCTTTCATCGAAAGTACCTGGAACCATATGAAAAGTGGTGGTTTTTCCCAAAATGGCTCAAAAAAAGCTCGTACAGTCAGGTAATCGTGAGTAAGTATCATTTCACGTGCAGACTCTGCAAAATTGATCTCATCCCAGTCGAAAAGGTGTAACTTCCCAATAAATGAAATAAAAAACAAAGAACTGGCAACAATAATTATCAATTGAATCAGGATATTCCTTCTATTCATTTTTCATAAGATTTTTTATAAATGCCTATCAGTGATTTATCAAGCCAGGTCATTCTTAATGCATTCATTTGAATATATGCAATTGATGCCATTAAAACGCCAATCATTGAACCGAAATATGTATCTACTAAAAAGTGTTGCGATAGGTATACTCGTGAAAAAGCAACCAATACTGCAATGCAAAATAAAATAACTTTCCAGTTTACAGAACTGCTAAATGCAGCCAGACACAAACAAAGTGCGAATATTGAAGCTGAATGGCCGGAAGGGAAACTATTATAAGAAAGCATTTGCACTCCGTCAATTAAATGCAGGTTTCTTATACCTTCAAAGAATTTAAATGGGCGAACCATTTGATTGAAAACTAATTGTTTGAGAATTTGTACCATTAGGCCACAAGCAATTCCTGATACGGAAATTATAAGTGTTTTACGAAATGAGATAAAAAGGTATAAGATGGAAACAAAAACAACCGCCAGTCCGCTGCCAAGATTAGTTATGTATTTAAAAAAGAAATCGGCCCATGTTGAGTTTAAATTATTAATATACAAGTGAATATTGCCCTTGGAAAAATAAATCATTACTGGCAAAAGAAGTATAACGGATGCAAGGTACATAATTAAGAAACTTCTATTGCTATATATAAAACCTTTCATTTAGGCAGTATATTTAAGTTCGTTTAGATGAATAAATCAGAGTTTAAAGAAGCAAAAACTTCGTGTAAATCAGAAAAAAAATCAGATTTTTATTAGCTGAAATCGTTCTTTATCATCATCCGAAGTTATAACAATATGATAAACACCCAGAGCTAGGTCATTCAAATTAATTTTTACAATCGGATCTGCGACTTTCATTTCCCTTCTGATAATTCCTGATTGGTCATATATTTTAATGGAAAACTTTTCTAACAGATTATAATTCTCAACATATGCTTCATCGTGCGCCGGATTTGGAAATAAATTGAAATGACCATGAATATTTTCGGGTAATATTCTTTGAACCGTATCGATTTGCAAAAGAAGCCATTCATCCGGATCAGCGGTTATTTTGTATAATAAATGTGAAAATGGAACAGTAATTGATTCGTTTGCAATATCCTGCTTTATACGCAGTAATGTATCTCCACCGTAAAACTCCAGATTCAAATCCACCGTTAAATTAAAAAAATTTGTTTTTGCCGGTGCTGATACAGTCTGTATAATTGTAAGATAGAGCGAATCATTTTTTTGAACCCATTTTATGCTAAGTATAGGGTAACCCTCTCCATAGTACCATTGATTGAAAAACCGATCAAAATTTATTTGCGATTTTTGTTCGAGAAAATTTTTAAAATCATCCGTGGAAGCTGTCAAACCAGAATATTTATCCAGATAAGATTTCAAAATGTTGTAGAACAAATCATCATTATTGATTTCATATCTAATCATATGCAAGATAGAGGCTCCTTTACGATAAGTCAACCGATAATCAAAAATTCTGGTCTCATCCAGAGCTTCTTTTTGAGTTATGAAGACAGATCCATCCGGTTGTGATTTAATAAGCGTATGGATCTTATTCAGCCAGGTTATATATTCACTTTTGGATTTTAAATTCTCATAGGCAACTAATTCGCAATAACTGGCAAATCCTTCATTAAGCCATATATCTTGCCAGCTTGCACAAGTTACTTTATCGCCATACCATTGATGGGATAATTCGTGTGCTACGAGATCAAAACCAAAAGAACTCAATGTAGTCATCGTTTGATTTTCCATACCTCCACCCAAAGGTGCCATACAATGACCATATTTCTCCATTTTAAAAGGGTAGGCTCCAAACTTAGCAGAAAACAGTTTTAACAACTCAGAAGTTTCATCTATATCTGTTTTGTTAACCCTGAAGAAAGAACTGTCATTGTATATGAAATTTTGAATGATAATTGAATCGTCATCATTTATCAAAGCTTTAAAGCTATAATCCAAATAATTTGCTACAGAAAATGAAATAAGATAATAGTCGACAGGGTATTTTGTCTTCCATTCATATTTTATTTTTCTATGCGGAAGATTATCAATACGGGTGAGAATTCCATTAGATCCGGCCATTAAAGTGTCAGGAACAGTAACTGAAACAGAAACAGAATCTGCCTTATCATTTAAATCCTGCTTACAGGGAAACCAGGTTTTTGCTTCATAAGGTTCTGAAAGTGACCAGGTCACAGGCGAACCCATTGGGTTCAATCCGTTAAAAACGCCATTTTTCCATACGGTCTGGATATTCGGAACACTATAAAAAACCTTTATATCCATTAATTCATTTTTTGATGTTATGAATTGAATGGGAATTTTAATTAAGTCGTTTGTATGAGTGAATGATTTAACCAGGTCATTAATTTTAATAGAATCGATTAAGGCATGGTCAGTTAATTCTAAGGCAATAGTATCAATATTATCTTTTGAAAGTTGTACAATTACTGTTGTATTTCCCCAGATTTGTGTTGATTGATTGTCAACATTAATATCCAGTTTATAACACTTAACATCATAATAATGGAGTAAAGTGGATGTAAGGATTTGCTGGCCCGTTGCTGATTCTAATACTGACAATATAAAATTAAGCAAGACGGAAATGCAATATAGATACAATAATCGCATTATAAATGATATTTAAAATATGAAGTAATGGAACCAGTAATTCGCAATAATAGAAAAAGAATGGGGATTTATAAAATATAGATGACAGGAAATCATGTAAAATTTTCTATTAGATAAGATGATATTCATCACTTTAATATATATTAAAAGAAAAATCCTGGCAGTAACTACCAGGATTTCTTCACCTAAAACTAAACACTCCCTTGTAATAAAACCTAATCAATTAACCCAAACCTAACTAAACCCAACTATGAAAAAATTTATTAATATTCTAGTCAAATATATAGTTTCAAAACCAAGACCAAAAATATATTGCGATGAGTTTCCTTTCTCCAAATAGATGATTTACATCAATTTGTAATTAAATTTAATACGAAAATAAATTGGGATCCTATAAAAAGAAAACTAGTTATTAACAATAGTTAATTGTACATGTATTTCTTGAATCTGTAATATCTAAAATTCTTGGGAATTAGAAAGGGAAAGGGCTGAATCCATATCATCAGCGCCTTTCAAAGAATATTAATTGAGTATTAATTTTTGGACTAAACAATAATTTTTATTCTGAATTTTAATAAAATAAAAACCGGATTTCAAATCGCCGACATACAAAGAATAGTCTTTATTTTCAGGATACATAGCAATACTTTTAAGTATTTGTCCTGCCTGATTGTAAACATAAATCGCGCAATTTGATGTTATATTTTCATCGACCACAATACTTAAATAATTCTTTGCAGGATTTGGATAGATTTGAAAAATATTGTTAGATACTTTATTTATGTCAGATGGATGAGATGTTGTATCCAATAATGTAAGCGTAGCAAATTCACTTGCATTTATCCAGTGATTATCACCGCCATTTGAATTTGGATCAGAGCCCATAAAAGTTTCTCTTGTTCCACTGCTATCGTCATCGCAATAAGCAATACTAAATCCCATCACCTTATCAGCCTTTAGCGTAACAGGTGTATTGGTACTCCCCAAAACAAACGAGCTATCATAAATATTGACAGCAAATTCCCAGGTATAGTAATCACCCGTATTTGTCCGTTTTACCTGAAGATTATTATTATATAAGTGAGGTGCGCCATCCGTTCCAAGGTCCACTACATCATTCAGTATAGAAACGTGATATGAGAATGCATTATAATTATTTTTCTGGTCACCGCCCGAATGATCTTCATCAATAAAAATTTCTACAGCGTCGTCAGCCCAATATGAATCAAGAGGGTCAGAATGCATATCGGACAATATATCATCATTAATTTCTGCAAGGATAAAGAGTTTATCATTATTCCACGCGAGTTTAAACCTGCCATAAAAATCAGTTGAATCTACCTGAAGACCTTGCCAAAGCACATTTATAGGATACCATTGAGCCTTATCCCAACAAGAGTCATTTCCGTTACCATCAATAAGTGGTGCTGTAGTAGCTTTATAAGCTGTAAAATACCTTCCACCGGCCTGGACTGCAATATCCATAAAGGATACCAGGACAATCCACACTAAAATCATTAATTTTTTCCACATCACACTTCAGCAGTTAGTTATTATAAAATTAAGCTGCAATATAAAGCGGATTATTGGTATTTGAAAGAAAGAAATTACTTTATTATCCGGTCGGAAAGGGCAAAAAAAAAGGGAATCGATTAAATTCCCTTTTATTAGATTGATTATCTCTTGAACTTACTGTCAAGCTTTCCTTTGGAACTAAACCAGGCTGGAATTGCATAAGCAAAGCCCTTCCCTTTGTAAGGAACTTTGATAATATCATTTCTCCGATTGGCCAATTTCTGCAAACTTCTTGTTACTTTGTTTTTAATTTCTTCTTCTGAAGTATTCAATTTGTCTGCTACGGCTTTATTCTTGACAAAATTAATAATTTCCTGTGTGATACGTATCTGATTGGACTGTTTTAAACTCTCAATCACGTATTGATCCCATGAGGATAACTTATAACCACTTTTTTCAGCTTTTTTGGCTGTCTTGGCTGGTACTGTTTTTTTTGATACAGGTTTTTTAACAACTTGTTTTTTAGCAGCCACCTTTTTAGTTATGGTTTGTTTTTTACCAGCCTTTTTGGCAATTCCTCTCTTAGGAGCTGCTTTTTCTACTTCCCTGATTTTTTTAGGTCTGCCTCGTGCACCTTTTTTGATTGATGTTGATGATGTTGAAGGGCTTGTTGCCAGTGATTTTGATCTTCTAACCTTCACTTTTGATGCAGCATATTTTTCCCTACCACTTACATTTTCCAAAAATCGCTCAAGTTGGGCAATTGTAGTAATGACTTCGTCTACTTGAAATTCCAGTTTTTTTAATTCTGAATGATACTTATTTATCAGATCCTGAATTTCACTGCTGGATAATTGTGTTTTGCTCATTTGATTTTATTTTCATTAAAATTAAATCAAAAATAGAGCATTTTTTAAATAAAATAAAATTTAAATGAAAATATATACGATTGTAATCAATTTGTTTATAAACCTTCTTTCGGTTTTAAATTGTTAATTAGCATTTAGTTTCTGGTAATGTTATATGTTCCAAACTATTTATTCTGAAAGCAAAATTCATATTTATAATAAGGAATCAGTAAAGGGTATTTTCCTAACCTAATCTGGTAAATTCAAATGTTAAAAAAATATAAAAAGAATTTTACTTTTATTGGTAGGATAAAAATTGAAAGATTAGAGAGATCCTGGTTAATTAAACATGAATATACCCTTCCATGTAAATTTCAGACAACCCTGCAATTCCGATTCTTTCACCTAAATTGGAACAAAATATCTCGCCTCCGCGTTCTGATAATTGGTGAGCAGTTAATTTAATTTTACCCAATTTTTCCGACCAATATGGCACTAAAGTAGTATGTGCCGACCCGGTCACCGGATCCTCAGTAATACCTGATTGTGGCGCAAAAAACCTTGAAACAAAATCAGCATTTTCACCCTTTGCTGTAATAATAATACCTCTGCCATCCAATTTCCCAAGGTTTTCCATATTGGGTTGACAGTTTCTCACTTTGGCTTCATTTTCGAATACGGCCATATAATCAGTCTTACCTCTATAGATTTCTAGCGGTAGAACATTCAGTGAATTTTTAATTATTTCTGGTAATTCAACTGGTTTTATTAAATCGGCAGGGAAATTCATTTCAAGCAATGATCCCTTTTTTTCAACAGGAAGTTCACCGCTTTTCGATTTAAACTTCACCTCCTTTAATCCCTTTTCGATATATTCCAAAATTACATATGCAGAAGCAAGCGTGGCATGTCCACAAAGATCTACTTCAACTTTTGGCGTAAACCAACGGATATGGTAATAATTATCAATTTTAACAATAAATGCAGTTTCCGATAAATTATTCTCTAAGGCTATTTCCTGCATTAATCTTTCTTCAAGCCATTCTTCAATCATACAAACACCAGCCGGATTACCTTTAAACCCGTTACCGATAAAAGCATTTACCTGATAAAATGGAATTTTCATTTTTAAAATTTAATTAATAAGTATTGAAAAACACTATTCTGTAATTTCAATTTGATTTCCTTCCGGATCACAAATTACACTCTCGTAGTTACCGTCCCCTGTAGTTCTTGGCATACTAATAATTTTGACCCCATTTTTCATTAATTTGTTTGTAAGCTCATTCACTGAATTTTTGTTGCCAACCGAGATTGCAAAATGTACCTGGGTTTTAGTATTTAATCCGTCGGTAAATTCAGAAATGTGCATTATTTCAAGCTTTGCTCCGGAAGAAAATGTAATAAAATAGGACGAAAACTTTTTTTCAGAATTATTATAGATCTTTCCGGATGTTGCTGAAAACTTATCGACATAAAACTTTTTCATATTTTCAATATCATTTACATATATTCCAATGTGAGTAATTCGACAAACCTTTCTGTTTTTCAGTATAAAATACATTATGAAGCCTGCCAGTATGAATGTAATTGAATTTGCCAGAATAATTGGCAAATCTTTTTTGAATACGCCATACATTAGCCAACTGAAAACACCAATACTGAATAGTGCAAACATAAAGGGTGACAGATCATCGGTTGAGCGGGATCGCCAGGTTTTTACAGCCTGAGGAATAAAAGAAATAGTCGTCAGACTTGCAGCAATAAATCCAATAATTTGTACAATCATTTTATAAGTAGGTATATAGGTATTTAGACTTTAGACTATAAGCTCCTATTAGAAATTATAAAACAGATCTTCTTCAGTCTAAAGACCTATGGTCTAAAATCCTATTATTTTACATTAAATAATCATTAGCAATTTTTACTGACTTTCATTTTGAGTACCTAACATCAAAGATAAATATACAAGCAGTTTAGAAAATAAATGTATATTCGTTAAATTTATTTCTGTATGCCCCTTATGGAAAGAATTTCCTGTGTAATAATAACAAAAAACGAAGAAAGAAATATAGATCGCTGCCTGAAATCTTTGCAGGGAGTTGTTGATGAAATAATAATAATAGATTCTTTCTCAACCGATAAAACTCAAGATATATGCAGCAATTATAATTCCAGGTTTATACAGACAGAATGGAAGGGTTATTCTGAAACAAAAAATTATGGAAATTCTTTTACTTCATTTTCATATATACTTTCAATTGATGCAGACGAGGCACTTTCCGAGGAACTCAGGAAGGAAATAATGGATTTAAAAATGGGCGGCAAACTAATTGGAGATGCTTATTATTTAAATCGATTAACCAATTATTGTGAAAAATGGATAAGACACTGTGGATGGTATCCGGATAGTAAACTTCGGTTGTTTAAAAAAGAAAAAGGAAAATGGGAAGGACTTATTCACGAACAGATTAGAATGACAGAAGGATCATCCTCTTCCGGATTGAAGTATGATTTGTTGCATTATAGTTATTATTCGATTAATGAACATTTGCAACAGATGATCCGCTTTACAGATTTAATGGCATTGGATTATTTCAACAAAGGCAGAAAACCAACCTTTTTAAAAATTTGCATCAGTCCATTTGTCAAATTTTTGAAAAGCTACTTTCTTCAAGCCGGGTTTCTTGATGGATATTATGGTTTTATTATATGCATTCTCTCGAGTTGTGCTACGTTTCTTAAGTATGTTAAAACCAAGGAGTTATTTATTAATGCGAAATAAGAGTCAAAAATTAAAAACATCTAGCTTTACCTGTGAAATACTGAGCGTAAAATATAAATAGCCCCGGTCTTTAGACCGGGGTCATTGAATTTAAATAAATGCGCATCACGCTTAAGTCAAAATCAGGGTGCGACAATAATTGGTGCGCAATTCTGAATGCTTTGTTCAAAAACAGTTTAATTACGCCGGAAATTAACTTCAAATCCTGAAAAATGAATGGTGTCCGGCGCTATCAGTACGTCATATTTTATCCACGGGCTAAAGCCCGTGGCTATTAAAACCATATAATCAAAGTAATAGTATATTTTATATGAAAGATGAAAAATCCTTAGCTTTACGGCAATTCTGAATGCAGGGGCACTCATGCTAAACGATTTTCATTACCTTTCTTCGACTCTTAATTTGCATCAATTGAAAGTAATTAGAAGATTCAAACTGCTGACTTCGGACTTCCGACTATATATTAAGGGATTTTTTGACCAACTCGATTAGTTTATTCTTGTCTATAGGCTTAGAGATATAGCCATCAAACCCTTTATTTAAAATTATGGACTCATCCTCAATTCTTGCATAAGCGGTTTGTGCGATAATAGGAACATTAATTCCCTTTTTCCGGATTTTTTCCACCGCCTCGTAACCATTCATTTCAGGCATTTTAATATCCATTAATACCAAGTCAAAAGGATAACGATTACATAATTCAACAGCATCGATGCCATTTTTCGCCCAAATTATTTCAAATCTAAAATTCCGCAATAAAGCTTTAAGCAATTCAAAATTCGATTCCTCATCTTCAACGATCAGTATTTTGTATGAATTTCGATTTAATAGATTGTCCATCTTGGAGTTAATAATAACAAAACAGATTGCAATTGTATTTTCTTATTTAAAATGTAATAGGTTTTTGATTTAGTATACTATTATTGTTTTGTCATACTTAGTAACCTAATTTTCTACCACTTACCATTTTGATTTCCGGCTGCAAAGATAATTATTCCTTTTCATTAAGAATTTTCCCTCCTGAATAAATGCTCAACTAAATTGTCAATATTCAAAAAAAATTAGCAGATTTCAAAGAGACAATGAATATTCTGAAATATTTCGGAAGTTTTTATTCGCCAAGGTTGGTTTAAAGGACTATTGGGAATAGAATATTCCGCGTATCTTTTTTTTCATAAAGTGTGAGCAGGTAACTTAAAAAAAGTGAAGTACAATTAATTGATCTTTTTTGTCATTTCCATTCGGTATAATTAGAAATTCTTGAAATAAAACGATTCTTGCTTTAAATAAACAATATAAAACCGATGTTCATCCATAAAATAGTAGGTATGAACAACAATACCCTACTTTTTCCCTTTTTAGAATTGTTATTGCCAATCACTATTCAGAAAACCATACTTATTTCTAATAAATACAAAAAAAATACTTTACCCCCATAAAAAAAGGGGGTAGTTATTATAAAAATATAAAAAAAATAAAAATACCCCCATAAATTATGGCAGTATAAAATATATTTTATATATTTGCATCAGATAAGTATTAATAACCTAAAAATTAAACAACATGAAAAGGTTCAATGTAATGTTACCAATCATTGCAGCTTTGGCTCTTATTTCTATAGCGTCAGTCAAAGCGCAAGACAGTTCAAAATTCAAGATTAATGTGGGCGCTGACCTGGTTAGTAATTATATCTGGAGAGGTGTACCAAGCATTCTACCTGTTAATAATTCAACTTCTTCATATTTGTCTCCTAACTTCCAGCCGTCTTTTTCAGTAACGGCATTTAATTTTACGCTGGGGGCATGGGGTTCATACGATTTTGCAGGTACGTATCATGAAACCGATTTATCGCTGGGATATGCAATCGGGCCGATTGCTTTAACATTTACCGATTACTATTGGAATTATGGAACAAAGTATTTTGACTATAAAAGCGCTACTACAGGCCATATATTTGAAGGTAGTGTTGCATTTACCGGAACTGATAAATTGCCTTTGTCAATAAGTGTTAATACCTTTTTATACGGTGCCGATAAAAAATACTTCTCAGATCCGACGGTTACTGATAATAAGAAACAGAATTTTTCAACCTACATTGAAGCAAGTTATAAATTTAAGGTAGGGACTTCCAGTCTTACTCCTTTCATCGGAGTTACTCCTTTTGACGGATATTATGGTGATAGTTATGGAAATGTTAAAGGATTCCAGGTTGTAAATATTGGTGCCAGTGCCGGCAAAACACTTGATTTCTCGAGTAAAGTATCAATTCCTGTCAAGTTGTCTCTAATCTTCAACCCGGTTTTGGAGAAATCTTACCTGGTAGTTGATTTTACATTTTGACAATGAAAAAGTTCACACCATAGTTTTAAATATTTGACCAATTATTGAATGTTTAATAATAAATATATAAACACATGAAAAAAATTGAAGCAATTATTAGAACATCAAAGTTTGAAGAAGTAAAAGCCGAGCTTAAAATGCACGGTATAGACTTCTTTTCATACTGGGAGGCGTCAGGGGTAGGAAATGAACTGACAAGAGGACATCATTCTTACCGTGGGACGGCTTATGACACTCAGTACATTCCGAGGATCTTTATCTCAATTGTATTAAGGGACATTAATGTCGCGAAAACAATTGACTGTATCGAAAAAACTGCTTTTACCGGAGAGGTCGGTGATGGCATGATTTTCACTTATAATATTGAAGAATCAGTCAGGATAAGCAATGGCGCAAGGGGTGAACAATCAACTGCAGGCCCAAGTGATTTGAAGTAAATAGAGTATAAATTTCTTAAAACTTAGAAACATGTTTAAAAAAACTATATTTTTCGTTGCCTTGATTATTCTGGCCATAGGAGCTGAAAGCTATGTAATGGCAGATGAGGCGGCAAAACCTGACCCGTCAGGTGTTGCCACTGGTACTATAAGTGATGTTCCGGCTGCCACAGCAGGTGCGCCAACCATTAATGAAGTGGCTAGTGTTGCAGGCCATAACAAGATTGCAATCAATATGATTTGGTTACTAATTACAGGTTTTCTTGTAATGTTCATGCAAGCTGGTTTTGCCATGGTAGAAACAGGTTTAACCCGCGCAAAAAATGCCGCACATACTATGTCGATGAATATGATGGTTTACGCCCTAGGTATGATAGGTTTCTTCATTACCGGATTTGCTATTATGTTTGGCGGGGTCGGATCGTTAGGAACTTTAGGTGGTTTTGGCGGTTTAGCCAATGAATTTTCAATTCATATAGGTGGACATACCTTTGGATTGTGGGGAACAAAAGGATTTTTGCTGACAGGAGTTTATGATGTAGGCGTTTTTGGATTGTTCCTTTTCCAAATGGTGTTTATGGATACTACAGCTACAATCCCAACAGGATCGATGGCTGAACGTTGGAAATTCTCTTCTTTCGCAATTTATGGTGTTATTGTTGGCGCAATTATTTATCCTATATACGGAAACTGGGTATGGGGTGGAGGTTGGCTTGCTACCCTCGGAAGTAATTTCCATTTAGGACACGGAACTGTAGATTTTGCTGGTTCTTCAGTAGTTCACATGACAGGTGGTGTGCTGGCATTTGTTGGTGCAGCAATGCTTGGACCCCGTTTGGGTAAATACAACAAAGATGGTTCACCAAATGCAATTCCAGGTCATAGCATACCTATGGCAGTTATTGGTTGCTTTATCCTTGCATTCGGTTGGTTTGGATTTAATCCTGGATCAACATTGGCCGGTGGTGATTTAAGAATTAGTGTAATTGCCGTAAACACTATGATTGCTTCCGCTACAGGTGCATTTGCATCAATGCTTTACATGTGGTTAATTAAAACTAAAAAACCGGATCCATCTATGATGATAAACGGTATGTTGGCCGGATTGGTTGCAATAACAGCCCCTTGTGCATTTGTTAACGTACAATCAGCTGCCCTCATAGGTTTGGTTTCAGGTGTTTTGGTTATTGAAGCTGCATTCTTTATTGAAAAGAAACTTAGAGTTGATGATCCTGTCGGAGCAGTCGCAGTTCATGGTGTAAATGGTGCATGGGGTTTGATTGCATTAGGCCTTTTTGCTGATGGTACATATGGTGATGGATGGAATGGAGTTACAGGCACTGTAAGAGGTTTATTCTATGGTGATGCTTCACAATTTTTTGCACAAACCATTGGAGTTTGTGTCAACTTCATATATGTCGCTGCAATTGGTTGGGTTGTTTTCAAAATCATTGGCCTGATAACCGGCGGAATGAGAGTTACTGCAAAAGAAGAACTTGAAGGATTAGATTTACCTGAAATGGGAGTTGAAGGATATTCAGGAATTAAGCTGGATAAAAATATTGAAACACCATTATCACATTAGATTAGAGTTAATTAAGTTAGGAAGGAAGATTGTTTATTATTGAACTGTTAATTGGTAACCGTGGAGGCTGTCTAAAGGGAAATTAGACAGCCTCGTTATTTCAGTAAAATAATAATTCTTATAAATAGTGAAGGAAATAAAAACAAAATTTAGAAATTGAAAAACTAAATACCGGATTCGTTTTGTTATTTAAAATTAAGAGGCATTTTTATGAATCTGCTTCCTTTGAAGCAATATAATTAACTATTATGAAAACATTTTTCGCAAGGTGTATTTCTGAATACTCGAAACGCAGAATAGCCAGGTACGTCTTGGTATTGCTAGGTTTAATATTTATTCCGGCATTTGCCTTTGCCGGAAACGGAAATGTTCCGGCTGTTTTCGGTATCCGGATCGAATTTATCCTTTTTGGCCTTACCCTGCTGGGGGTTGCATTTTTTCAAAAAGGCACAATGTATGTTGCATTGATAGGTTTGGTTTTAATTCTATTGTTCAAATACACCTTTACTAACTTTTCTCTATACCTACATATAGTGGGAAATGGACCTGCGGAAGGCGAATGGCGTACACTCCTGAACCTGTTAGGCCTGCTCTTTGGATTTGCGATACTGGCGAAGCATTTTCAGGAATCGAAAATTCCGGAAATTCTTCCCCGATTTTTGCCAGACGACTGGAAAGGTGGTTTTGTCCTCCTCGTTTTGATAATGATTATTTCTTCTTTCCTGGATAATATTGCAGCTGCTATGATTGGAGGAACCATTGCATTTGTTGTTTTTAAAGGGAAAGTTCATATCGGATACCTGGCGGCAATCATTGCTGCCAGCAATGCAGGCGGTGCAGGAAGTGTTGTCGGGGATACGACTACAACGCTTATGTGGATTGATGGTGTTAACCCGCTCAATGTATTGCACGGCTTTGTCGGGTCGGGAGTAGCAATTCTTATTTTCGGTGTTATTGCCTCTGTTCAACAGGACAGATACCAGAGAATTATTGCCGATCCTGCCCCCAATATTAAAGTGGATTGGGGAAAACTTTTCATTGTATTCTTGATCCTGGTTGGGGCCATTGCTACTAATTGGTTATATGATTTTCCTGCCCTGGGAGTGTGGATCGCAATCTTCATAGGATCTACTTTCAAAAAAACTCCCTGGCATGAATTGGGAAATGCCTGGCAGGGAACAGTTTTTCTGCTCGCACTTGTTATTTGTGCGTCCTTAATGCCTGTCGAAGAATTACCTATTGCTTCATGGCAATCGGCCTTTTCCCTGGGGTTTGTCTCTGCAGTTTTTGATAACATTCCTTTAACCAAACTTTGCCTTGAACAAGGTGGTTACGATTGGGGCATCCTGGCGTTTACAGTTGGTTTTGGCGGCTCAATGATATGGTTCGGATCTTCTGCAGGTGTTGCTTTATCCAATATGTTTCCGGAAGCAAAATCGGTATTCACCTATGTTAAAAAAGGATGGCATATTACTGTTGCTTATATCATAAGCTTTTTCATAATGCTTGCAATTGTTGGTTGGAACCCGCATCCACCCCATAAAAAAGGAAACAGGATTGAGCAAATAGGACCTGTTGTAGAAGTTTTGAAGTAGGTTAATCGACACAGATGAGATAGCTTCCAAATTTTAATTTTGCCAGTAAAACCGGCCGGATATAGCCCGGATATTTGCTATTGTCTAATTATAAATAAATTCATTGTCCTATATAAAATTTTGCCCTTCTATGAGTCAAAATCAAGTAGAAAGGGATTTTTCATCCAACGAAGATCCAATCGGATTTAAAAAAAAATGAATCTGACGCAACCCTGAATAGATTATTTGCATCTTATTACTACATACGAGATAAGGGAAAGATTGATTGGATCAATTAATTGATCAATCAAATGAAGTAATTAAGGGTTAAGCCGATCGAAGAATGTTGAGGCGCAATAATTGATTAAATAAAACCCTGTCAGGTTTCAATCTGACAGGGTTTATTTTATTTATGGTTTTGGATAGCCTGCAATCTCAGCCAGATTCCTGGCAAGTGCTTCTTCATCCAGCTCATGGGCAAATAGTTCGTTGTTAAGGTATTTCTCGTAACCAACAAGATCCATTAATCCATGACCACTAAAATTGAACAAGATAACTTTTTGTTTTCCCTCAAGGCGTGCTTTTTCAGCTTCTCTTATTGTCGCAGCGATTGCATGCGTAGTTTCGGGTGCCGGAATAATTCCTTCTGATTTCGCAAAAAGTATACCTGCCTTATAACATTCAATCTGGTCTATAGCCATTGGCGACATCAAGCCGTCCATAACAGCCTGTGAAACGAGTGGAGACATTCCATGATATCGTAAACCTCCTGCATGAATCGCTTCCGGAATAAAGTTATGACCTAAGGAATGCATAGCCAAAAGAGGAGTCATTTTTGCAACATCACCATGATCATATACAAAAGGTGCGCGTGTTAAAGTCGGGCAAGATGCCGGTTCAACCGGAATAATATCGATCTGGGCGCCGTTTATTTTCTCATAAGCAAAAGGAAAAGAAATACCGGCAAAATTACTTCCGCCGCCAGCACAACCTATTACCACATCAGGTAATTTTTCGCCTGCTTTCTTTAATTGTTTCTTAGCTTCAAGACCAATAATCGTCTGATGTAACATTACATGGTTTAATACACTTCCCAGAGAATAGCGGGTTTGTCCGGTCGGATCTGTCACCGCTGCTTCAATGGCTTCACTGATAGCTATTCCAAGCGAGCCGGGGGTATCAGGGTGCTCAGAAAGTATCTTTCTTCCTGCAGCAGTTTCCATACTCGGACTTGCAATGCATGTACCTCCCCAGGTTTGCATCATCAATTTCCGGAAGGGTTTCTGGTCGAAACTGATCTTGACCATAAATACTTTACATTCCATTCCTAAAAGTGCGCAGGCAAAAGAAAGTGCACTTCCCCACTGACCAGCACCAGTTTCGGTTGTTAACTTCTTAATTCCAAACTCCTTGTTATACCAGGCTTGGGCAACGGCGGTATTGGGTTTATGACTTCCTGCAGGCGAAAGACTTTCATTTTTATAATAAATCCGGGCAGGAGTTTTTAATACTCTTTCAAGTTCATAAGCCCTGAACAATGGCGAAGGTCGCCACAAGGTAAGCATTTCCAATATACCTTCCGGAATATCAATCCAACGTTGTGTACTCACTTCCTGTTCAATTAAATTCATTGGAAAAACAGGGGCAAGCATATCCGGTGAGATAGGATTTCCGTCAGGGCCCAGAGGAGGTTTAAGTCCCGAGGGCAAATCGGCAGCTAAATTATACCACTGTCGCGGCATCTCATCCTCTGTCAAAAGGGTTTTTCTAATTTTAGTCATTTGTATGTCTGTAATTTGGGTTAATTATCTAATAAAAGGTATTCGACAAAAATAACTTTTCAGCATTAAAACACAATATTAGAAATCATATAGATAAAATCCAATATTTTATTTAGATTCTATAGAAATTTTGTTGAATGGAGTTTGATTCGTTAGGTGTATCTTTAGAAATAGTTAGAATCTAGTAGCTAGTAGTTAGTAGTAAAAATAGGGAAAAAAATTATTACCTTTTCCCGGGATAGCCTATAAAATAGAAGTTATACCATTAAAAAAAAATTATACTAACTACTAATGCGAATTAAGAGTCGAAAATTAGAAGCCCTATGAGCTTTGAATACAAATATCTTTAAACCAGCATGTTATATTTTGCCATTAACTTAATTTAACCCTTAATTCGCATTAGTAGATTCTAAATTCTTTCTCTCGTATTTTTTGTAAATAGTAAATGGGTATAATCTTACAGTGTGAGATAATAAATAAAATCAGAATATACGTGAGTATTCAATTCAAACTGTCATAGTTTCGAATAGCAATTGTTATTTTTGTATGCAAACAAACCATATACACACCTTGAACACAGATAGTAGCTTTCTGATTAACAGGCTCAGGAAAGGCGAAGAAGGAGCATATGAAATGCTTTTTAAAGAGTATTACAAGGTACTTACAATCTTTGCTAATAAATATATTAAGGATCTTGAGACCTCAAAAGAATTGGTGCAGGAACTTTTTGTGCACTTATATGAACGAAGGGAAACTCTTGATATCAATTCTTCATTGAAATCATATTTGTTCCGATCGGTGCATAATAGATGCATTAATCATATCAATGCCAGGAAAATCAGGGAAAAATATACGGAACATATCACACATACACGCGAAATTGCACAGAACAGTCTGGAAGATGAAGTAAATGTTTCTGAACTCGAAAACGCACTTTACAGGGCGATTGGAGAGTTACCTCCGAAATGTCGTGCTATTTTCAAATTAAACAGGTTTGATGGTCTCACAAATAATGAAATTGCTGATAAACTTGCTCTTTCAAAGCGTACCGTGGAAACTCAGATAAGTAAAGCGCTTAAAATACTCAGATTGAAACTTGAACCATACATGGTGGTGAGTTTCCTGATTTTTGCCCCGGCAATTATACGTCTACTTAGTATTTGAAATGTCATAGCTATAAGAAATGAAGAAAATAAAAACAGATTTGAAGCTTATTACAAGGCATCTTCTCAATGAAACAGATAATACAGAAAAAGAAATGATAAAGAATATTATAAATAGTGATGAAAAAAGCCGGCACGAATTTGAAGAATACCTCGATTTATGGGAAAAGTCGGCAGATGTGAGAGATTATGATAAAATCGACGGTGAAGGAGATTGGAGAAAAGTACAGGCAAAGATGAATTTTACTTCGAAAAAGTCAGGATTTTCCAGGAATAATTATCTTTTTCGCGTGGCAGCTATACTTATTCTCTCTCTGGGACTTGGATCCGTTATTTTTTATACGGTTAAAAAGAACAATCCGGTATCGGAATACTATGAAACGGCTTCATTAAATCAAACTAAAGAAATTGTACTTCCCGAAGGAACAAAGATCAGCCTAAACAGGCATTCAAAAATTGTTTCCAATAGCGGATTTGGAAAAACAAATCGTGATATAATTCTCGAAGGAGAAGCATTTTTTGAGGTTGCTAAAAACCCGAACCTCCATTTTAAAGTTTTTACAAAAAATTCTACTGTTGAAGTGACTGGTACTAGTTTTAATATAAGAAGCGATTCTTTACAAGTTATGGTGGGTGTATTGACCGGAAAAGTTGCCTTTTATCAGACAGGAAATACAATCAATAGAATTGACTTGTCGCATGATAAAACCGGTTACTTTCAGACAGCCAAAAATTCATTCAGATTAGAGACTTCACTTGATCCAAATTCTGTTGCATGGCATACTGGTCGATTGGTTTTTAATACTACCACTATTGGTGAAGCATTTAAAGTGATCGCCAATTACTTCAACAAAGAACTTGTAATTGAACCGGGTGTTGCTATCAATCAACCAGTAAGTACTAAATTTGATAACCAGTCCTTGAAGGAGATGATTGAAAGTATAAATTCGACATTACTTGAAAAGGTTGATGCAGTGACCACAGATAGCAAAATTATTGTCAAAAAACGTTGAAGTTATTAATAAAATATATTGTCCTTTTCCAGATCCTGGTGTGCAGTTTAGTTAATTTAAACGGTCAGGATTTTCTCAATAAATATATCAGCATACCATTAAAAGAGCTATCGGTTAAACAGTATTTGGGATATATTGAAAATGAAACAGGGTATGTATTGACCTACAGCGATGCCATAATAAAGGAAAAAAAATTAGAACTTGAGGCTGATAGCCTGACTCTTAAAGATTTACTGGATACTCTATTTACCAATATTCGGTTGGATTATATACTGAGAGGCAATTTACTTATATTGTCTCCCGAGGAAAAGGTAGTGATCCGAAGTGAGAGAATTAAAGTTTCCGGAACTGTTATAAATTCGAAGAATGGCAGCCCTGTATCATACGCTGCCATTTTTGTTCCGAATGAAAGTATCGGTACATTAGCAAATGTCGATGGGGCTTTCGAAATTTATCTACCAGCCAATAGTCAGATCGACACTTTAATGGTTTCATGTATTGGTTATTCACCAACAATAATAAATGCTTCAGAATTTTTAGTGAAACCTGTGGAGGTATCACTGCAACCTGATAAATATTTATTGGAAGAGGTTATCGTAAGACCCTTAAAAACCGAAGAATTACTATTGGGTGCTCTTAAAAATAAAAGCGAAAATTACGGAACGAAGCCTGTTTTAATTACGGCTTTCTTTCGGGAAGCCACTAAGCAAGACGATAAATATATTTCGCTTTCAGAAGCTGTAATCGATATTTTAAAAAACCCTTATACAAACTTTGATACAGAAGATTTAGTCAGGTTAAAGAAAGGTCGAAGAGGTACCAATACTGAACATTCCGAATTGGTCAACCTTATTGTTGAAGGGGGATTGTATAATAATATCCAACTTGATATTATGAAGTATGGTGTAAGTTTTCTTGAACCTGAAAACTTTTATAACTACAATTATGCATTGGAAAAAATAATCAACTTTAACAATCGTCAGACATATATAATCAATTTTAATTTTAAAAATAATACATCAGAAGCAGGTTTCGATGGTAAAATATATCTTGATGTGAATACTCTTGCCATTGCCCGAACTGAATTCGAAATCAGTCCGGCTGGTATTGATTACGCCAAAAAAGATATTGTTAAAAGAACTCCTGCCGGATTCAGAGTGAAACCCAAATATGCCCGGTATGAAGTGGATTACCGCTTTTATAATGAAAAATGGCATCTTATGCATGCCCGCAGTGAAATAAGTGTTAAAGTGAAAAAAGAAAGGGGACAACAAAACAAAGGTTTTACCTGTGGATTTGTCACAACATCTGAATTCGTAGTTACCGGAGCAGAATCTGAGAATTTTGATAAAATTAAATATCGGGAAGCTTCCAAACCCAATGATATCCTTTATCAGCAAATAACGGGCACCGATTTGGAATTCTGGGGCAATGAAAATATTATTTTGCCTGATGAGCCTCTGCAGAAAACGATTGACAAGCTGATGCTGGACAATAAAAACAAAGATAGCGTCCTTTCCACTAAGCCGTTCAAAGAAACTAAAAAGGATTAATTTGCACTAATCTATCTACAATTAATATTCTTTTTCATTATTAATTTAGGGTCAATTTATTTTAATTTAGCGGTTAGCTAAAAAGTGTTGCCATGAAAAATATATATCTTTTAACCGGTTTAATTACTATCAACATGATGTTTGCCTGCACGAATGAAAAGGAGAAGAAACCAGTTACAAATAACAATTTCAGTTATGTCCTGGAACAATTTGCAGACCTGCGTATTTTGCGTTATGAGGTAAGTGGCTTCGACCAACTCAATTTGAAACAGAAAGAATTAATTTATTATTTAAGTCAGGCTGCCGTTTGTGGCCGAGATATCCTTTGGGACCAGAATGGAAAATATAACCTGACCATCCGGAAAACGTTCGAAAATATTTATGAAACATATTCTGGTGACCGCCAAACAGATGATTTTAAGAAGTTCAATGTTTATCTCAAAAGAATATGGTTCTCAAACGGTATTTACCACCATTATGCTACAGATAAAATAATTCCTGAATTCTCTGTTGACTATTTTACTGAACTTATTTCGAAATCTAAAATGGAAGGATTTCCATCATTACCGGGTAAGACCATTGCAGAAACCTTTGAAATCCTGAAGCCGGTTATTTTTGATAAAAATGTACTGGGCAAGAAGGTTTGTTTAGAGCCGGGTAAGGATCTGGTCACTGCGTCTGCAGTAAACTTCTATGAAGGTGTTACGGAAAAAGAAGTTGAAGAATATTACAAATCGCAGCGAAAGGGGAATGACACTACACCTGTATCCTATGGTCTGAACACCAGAGTTGTTAAAATGAACGGCAAGATTGTTGAAATTCCATGGAAATCAGGTGGACTATACGGACCCGCTCTTGATAAGATAATATACTGGCTTGACAAGGCCTTGACAGTTGCTGAAACTCCCACCCAGTCGGAAGGAATTAAAAAATTGATCGAATATTATAAAACGGGAAATCTCAAAATCTGGGATGAATATAATATTCAATGGGTAAAAGATACTTCCAGGGTCGATTTTGTAAATGGGTTTGTTGAAGTTTATACTGATCCGCTGGGAAGAAAAGCCGCCTGGGAATCGATTGTTAATTTTAAAGATCTTGAAGCTACTCACCGTACGGAAATTATTGCTGCAAATGCTCAATGGTTTGAAGACCATTCACCCGTTGATGAAAGGTTTAGAAAGAAAAAAGTGAAAGGAGTTTCGGCTAAAGTTATAACCGTCGCTATGCTCGGAGGTGAGTGTTATCCCTATACGCCCATTGGAATCAACCTCCCGAATGCCGACTGGATAAGAAGGGACTTTGGTTCGAAATCGGTTACACTGGAAAACATTACTTATGCATACGATAGAGCCAACCTGGGCAACGGTTCTCTGGAAGAGTTTTGCTATGACAGCAACGAAATTAACCTCGCAAAAAACTATCAGTACATAGCCGACAACCTTCATACCGACTTGCATGAATGTCTTGGTCATGGATCAGGACAACTTCTGCCGGGAGTGGGTGATCAATCGCTTAAAAATTATTTTTCTACGCTGGAAGAAGCCCGCGCGGATCTATTCGCTTTGTATTATATGATGGATCCTAAAATGATTGAGCTTGGTTTACTACCAACACTGGATGCAGCAAAAGCTCAATATATTAATTATATCCGAAATGGTATGATGAGTCAATTAAGACGCATAGTGCCGGGCAAAACAATTGAAGAAGCCCATATGCGTAACCGCCAGCTTATAGCCAAATGGTGTTATGAAAAAGGACAACAGGACAATGTTATTGAAAAAGTTGTAAGAGATGAAAAAACTTATTTCAGGATCAATGATTTTGAGAAACTACGCAGTTTATTTGGAAATTTACTGGCTGAAGTGCAAAGAATCCGGTCGGAAGGTGATTATGAAGCCGGTAAAAAATTAGTTGAAACATATGGTGTACGTTTTGATCCGGACTTGCATAAAGAGGTTCTTGATCGATATTCAAAGTTAAATATCGCACCTTACAATGGATTTGTAAACCCTGAATATGAAGTTGTGGAACATAACGGCGAAATAACGGATATAAAAGTCAAATATGTTACTGACTTTTCAGAGCAGATGCTAAAATACAGTAAGGAATATTCATATCTGCCATTGGTTAATTAAAAAGAAGTAATTAAAAAATTTGAAAGCCTGTCAGATATTGGCGGGCTTTTATTTTTAGAATATGTCTTCGAATTTATTTTATCAAATACTTTATTATTTAAGATGAAACATGTGCCGATAGGCACAAAATATTGGTAGAGATAATATTTGCATATTGTATTTTGTCCCGTACGGGACAAAACCTCTATAGTTCAATCGATTGACTACCTATATTAAATCCCTCACGGGATTCTCCCTGATAAAAGCATGATTAGTATTAATATATCAAAGCTTTGATGATTCTATGACACTTTGGGGTTTTTATTCCGGACTTCGGAACTTCAGTAATGCATATACAACGAGTATATTTTAAAAATTCTTGGTATAGACGATGCAAAATTGATTGGTAAACCCTCAAATGTTTTTGAATTAAAACACCATGATGGATCAGATATTAAACCTTTTTCTGATCTTCCTTAATTGATTTCAGGTCAATCTTTTTAAAACCTTCATTAAAGAACAACAAAATAAGAATAGCAGCACCGCCGAGTACCAGATAAATTAAATTTGTGCTGGTATGCGCAATAAGAGCAAATATTTTCCCCTGATCTTTTGGAATTCCGTAAAGAAACAAGGTTTCGAAAACCATAAAATGCCATGCACCAAAGCCGGCCTGAATAGGAGCAAGCATAGCCAATCCACCCATAAGGAAAGTCACCATTCCGACCCTAATTGAAAGATGCTCTGTGGGTTGATAAGCCAAAAAGACTACATACAACATAAAAAGCCACATTAGGAATATAAAGGCAGTATGTCCGATGAAATACCATTTATTTTCCATGTGGGCAATGGATCTTATCCCTTCGACCAAATGATTGCGTAATTCAACAAGTCGTCTTTTACGAGAGGATTTCTTAAGTCTTCCTCTAATGTATATTAGCAGTGCTATCCCTAAGGCAATAATTACAATCAGTATAATAAGATTTCTTAAGGAAATCAGAGCTTTTGCATTTGCCGTCACGTCAGGATTGTCGGTGAAAAACTTTAAAATAATAGAATAATTCATAGCAAATATTCCTATCACCAGGATCACCAGCATAATAAAATCGGCCATTCTTTCAACAAAGACAGTGCCAACCAGTTTTGTAAAAGGTATTTTATCTGTTCTTGATAAAACTGTACACCGGGCTACTTCTCCGGCGCGAGGAATAACCAGATTTATAAAGTACATTACCAATACAGACAAAAATGTATCGGATAATTTCGGGTTATAGCCCAGGGGCTTGATTAGCATTTTCCATCGGATAGCACGTGATATATTCGATAAAACTCCAAAGAGAATGGAAACTACAATCCAGAAATAATTGATTCCTTTCAAAGCAGTAACCAGGTCATTCATGGGTATCTTCCGATAAATAGTCCAGAAAATAAAAACACCTATTGCGAAGAACAGGGTATATTTAATAATATTAAAAATGAGTTTTTTCATGCAATACAGAATTATCAGCTTTGCAAAAGCTTACGCAAAGCTAAATAAAACTCATATTCGAACTGAAAAAATAGACCTACATTATTAACAAATTTTTAATTAAATGAACAATTTGGGTAATAAAAGTAATCTAACCTATCACTTAATTCAATCTCGGTTTAAACCGGAATAATGCATATAATAAATTGTATATTAATAAATTATACAAATGATTATAAGTTTAATTAAGGATTTTTTAGTTGATAATATCTTTTAACGCCTGACTTCATTGAATGATTAATGCTACAACAATGTGTGGATAACCTCAATTTAGGCCCTGGCAGGCTCAATGAAATTAGTGGTTTACCTACAAAGACTTTTTAGAATAAAATTGATGTGGAAAAGTTAATTGAAAATTCCAAATTTGCATTTTAGTTTATTAAAATCCGAATTACCCGTTTAATCATGAAGATAAATAGAAATAATTTTTCATTCCTTGTTAAAATTTTAACCATTTCATTCCAGGGAATTTTTGCTCTGCTTTTATTTATTCTCGTTGATTCATGTAATGAACCACAGGTTCTTAAAAAGACGGACGCTGTTGATTGCCTGAGAATACTAAATAGTGATCTTATTCATCTCCTTAACAATGCAACAGAACGGCCCGAATTAAAGGCATTAAAATTTGTACTGAGTCAAAAATCCGCGCCTATCCCATTTTTTGACGATTCCTTGAATAAATCAATAACTGTTAAAGATTTTAGCTTTAAGAACAATACCGGAATTTATTCATGGAACACACTGACAAATGAATTTAAAAAAATGGCGGATACAGGCATCATTATTATACAATTTCCTCTACCCAACGATGCTTCTCACAATGCAGAATTGGTTATCTCAGATTTTTCTGAAGGAGAAATCAATTCCGGGACCAATTTTCCTGTACTTATGAATGCAGTACTTTTAATTGATGGTGAGGAAGCGCTTGCAATATCGCACATAGCTTCTATTGAAGAAAAGCTTCCATTGAGTATCAATACTTCCGTTATAGGTAAAGGCTATTCTTTTAGTTTTAATTTTTTACGAAAAGGAAAAATTACAGAAGGGAATGGCAATATTAATGTGAACTTTGCTTTCGTAGCTGGATTTACAGAAGAAATGCAATCTCATTTTAAGGCAGATATTCACTATCAGGGGAATACCTACTCATATGATAAGATACTTTTTGATCAAAAAATGTTTGACAATTTAATTTTGGGAAATATGGATTTCGGAAAAATAGATAAAACAGGAAGTTATACAATTGATAAATTCAATAAAAACATTAAAATTAAAGTCTCGAGTATAAAATATAAGAAGGAAATTGGTGACATTGTTTTATGCGGATCACCAGATACTTCAATTCAAAGTTATTGCATAGTTTTTTCAGATGGTTCAAAGATGGCTTTAAACGATCAGTTTGGAGCATTTGATAAACTGCTGAATCTTATGGAGATTATTCGAAATCTGCGTTAATATAACTATGATTTGATACCTCCTACTACCTTTGTTATTAAAACAACAACACACATTTTCTTATTTTTCAAAAATGAACATTCAACCTCATTAAATAATAATTCTAAACCATAAGTATGTATATTTCATCCAATAATAACCAACCTAAAAAAAATACTTTTTTTCGAAAATTCAGTAGAAAAAAATTCGCTGCGTTTAATTCATTGCATAAAGTTGTTCATATAGGCGTTCTATCTGCAACTTATTGCATAATTGTGAGTCCTTACAAAGTTTATGCACAGACGGATACGGTATCATTCTCGAAAGCGATCGATATGCAGGAAGTCGAGATCGTCGGCCAAAAAAGTCCAACACTCTTTGAAGAATTACCCAGGATGGTTTCTATCATTACTCAGAAGGAAATTGAGCCTGCGCCATCACAAAGCATTTCGGACCTTCTGCGGTATACATCCAATATAGATGTCAGACAACGTGGCAAAAGCGGTATACAATCAGACCTAAGTATACGTGGAGGAACTTTCGACCAAACAATGATTCTTTTCAACGGAACCGATGTTTCGGATCCGCAGACCGGACACCTGGGACTTATTCTTCCTATTGATATTGAGGCTTTAGACCGGGTAGAGGTATTAAATGGTCCTGCTGCCCAATTATATGGTGCCAATGCATTTTCTGGCGCTGTAAATTTTATTACAACTCCTTCTGAGGTTAATTCGGCTAAAGTTGCAATTTCATATGGTGACTATGGCTACGTAAATGCTTCCGCTGTTTTGAATCTTTCAAATCATAAATTCAGAAACCTTTTATTCTTTGGCGATAGTAAATCGGATGGATACATGTCCAATACCGATTTCAAAAAGAAAAATATATTTTATCAGGGAATTTTGCTCACGAACCAAGGAGTTTTTGATGTTCAATTCGGATACAGTGATCGTGCTTTCGGAGCAAATGGTTTTTATACACCTGCCTATCCCGATCAGTTCGAAGAGAACCAGATGACATTTGGTTCATTGGCATTTAAAACAGGTTCAAAATTCAAAATGCAATCTAAAATATACTGGCGCCGCCATCGCGACAGGTTCGAGTTATTCAGGGAAGGCGATAAATGGTATAGGATCCGGAATGGCATTACCATCAGTAATGATACTCTGCGAACAAAGTATGACACAATAACATGGTACTCGCAGCACAATCATCATATCAATGATGTATTCGGTGCCGATTATAGTATTGAAACAAATACAAAAATTGGAGTGACCTCTTTTGGATGGCATCTGAGAAGCGAGAATATCATCAGCAATAATATAGGATATGTCAGGAATATTCCAATTCCGGTGAGGGGCTATGACAGCACATACTATACAAAATCGGATAACAGGACAATTTTTAACCTGTTTGCTGAACAAACTATCATTCTGAAACCCCTTTTTATTGCTGCTGGTGCATCCATCAACTGGAATTCTTATCTGCCCGATGAAATCCATATTCTGCCGGGAATCGATGCACGACTGGATTTTACCCGGCATCTTTCGGCCATCGCAAGTTATAACTATACGATGGGCTTACCGACTTTTACAGATCTTCATTATCATGATCAGAATAATTCCGGGAACCTCGATCTGAAACCATATACGCAAAATTCAATTGAAGGTGGATTTAGGCTGAACTATGATGCCAATCTGACAACCGTAAATGGTTTTTACAATCAGGGGAAGGGTATTATAGACTGGGTATGGTACTCCGACATTAACAAATACCAGCCGGTAAATGTAGACAGGTTATCGACACTCGGACTGGAAGTTTCAAGTATGTACAATTTTACGAATCAATTTGGTCAGGATTTTATTTTGCAAAGCTTCAGAATAAATTATACTTTGATGAACTTAACGAAGGATCTACCTGGTGATGTTTCTAAATACTCCAATGTTCGGGATATGCTGTCTGCTATGCTTCAAATCCGGATCATCCGGGGGTTAATACTTGCCGGGAATTTTTCATATCTCAACAGGGAAGGCAGTTATATAACGTATGATTTTAATACTAAGAAATATATTACTAACCCTTTTAATCCTTACTGGCTCATTGATACAAGACTATCCTATAATGTTAAGAGTTTTACTGTTTTTGCAGAAGCAACCAATTTGCTTGACAAAAAATATGTAGATGTGGGAAGCATAAATCAACCCGGGCGGTGGATTTCGGGAGGGATAAAGGTTGAATTAAAGGGGTTTTAGGTCGAAATATTCAGTGGTTTTAACCCGAAGTATTTTTGGCAAATATTTTGCCCTATTCTAAAAGATGCCGTAAAATTTAGGGATTGAGAATTCTCAATCCCTATTTATCTTCGCATTTCTTAAGATAGATGTCCAGAAGATCGAACCCGTTTTTTTCCAGATAACCCAATTGCATGGCTTTAAAGAAACAATTGCACCCTTCTTCCCCTTGCCCCATTTCAATCAGAATCAGGCCTTTAAGTTTGTAGTTAACAGCATCTGTAGGATCTAAAGTCAATGAATGATTTACAGATAACAATGCATTTGAATAATCTTTCACTTCCAGGTAAGTTTGAGCAAGCAAACCAAGGGCTTTGGCATCAGAGGGTTTTAAGTTGCAGTACTTGTTTAACGATTCAATGGCTTTCGGATAATCTTTTTTATCTATTGAAATACGTCCCAGCAACTCATATATCTGAGGATTATCGGGTTGACTTAAAATAGCTTTATCGAGTGTTGCTAAGGCATCATCTGTTTTCTTAAGATTGTAATAGTTTTCGGCGAGGGGTACTAATATAACTGCAGACTCCGGATTAATTGCGGCAGCGGCCAGTAAATCAGTTTGAGCCTCATTAGTTTTTTCCAGAGAGGAATATGCATTTCCGCGGTTGATGTATGCATTGAACAGTAAATCATTCTTCTTTGCAAACTTAATTGTTTTACCAAAAAACAGGATTGCACCTCCATAGCTTTTTGTCACCATACAGATCTCCCCCCTCAGAAAATAGACTTCCGGTTTATCGGCTTCAATTTTTAAGGATGAATGACAATCTTTAATGGCATCGTCATATTTTGCCTGATTGTAAAATAAGGTCGCTCTTTGAAGATAGGATTCCGATTTTGTAGAATCAAGCCGGATGGATTTATTAATTAATATTAATGCTTGCTCATAATTGCCTTTTTCTGACTGTATCTGACACAATTGTAAGAGCTCGTCAGCGCTTTGCGATCGCGACAAAAAAGAAAATCCCATAAGAAAAAATACAACCAGCGCAATTCTCATACTTCTCTGAAGCGATATTCGAAAAAATTATTTAATAACCAGCGGATAGGTAAATATGTTACCCCCGGAGTATAATTTAACATCATATTCGCCCTTGGGCAATTGCTTAAGCGAATATTTTTTATTGACAATTTTTTCTGATATGTTACGGTCTTCAAATACAACTTCGTTGTTGAGTTCGAAAAAGATATTTACCGATTTACCATTAACATTAGGATAATTAACAGCCAATACCTCACCATTTATAAGATGAAAGGAAGGCTCTGTTAATTTCTCCTTTTTCATCATTTCTGCCTTGTGATTGCTGATGTTGAACTCTTTCTCCTCTGCAGTTCCAAAGCCCGCAAGCTTTATTTTATACTGACCATCGGGCATGGCGGTAAGATCCAACAACTGGAAATAATTTTGACCGCCTGATACTGTTTTTGTAAAAAAGACATCTCCATTGTTGTTTGTAATTTCAACATCCATTGCGTGATTTTCTCTGTTAACCACACCCAATCGGGCTTTAAATTCCGACGAAATTGTAAATAATAGCTGACTTTCGGTTGCAAGGGCAATGCGATGGCAGCTGAGGAAAAGCATTGCTATGATTATGGTATAATGGGATTTACAGTGGTTCATCATCAGGTAATTTAGGTATAAGGCTGGGTAAAAATAGGAAAGTTGTTGAAATATTCAAAATTATATATTCATAAAATGCTCATTTTCAATTTGTATTGCAGTTTTTCAATTAACCATAGAGATCACAGAGTATATAGAGAAAATTCATTTATAATTAAATCTTTGTGTTTCTCTATATTTTCTCCGTGCATTCTGTGGTTTAAAGAAATTTCTCAAATATATATTTATCGAAAACGATGATAAATTCCATTTTAAATTGGTTTTAATTTACTTATTTCGCAGAGTGAAGCCTTCAGTCTAAATACCTTGAATAATCGATACTTTGCATCTTATAAAAAAACAATTCAACCTTGAAAACTACCATCAAATACATCCTGCAAAAGACCTTCGGGTTCCAGACTTACCTTTATATATTTTCACTTTTTATTATTCGAAAACTTCGGTGGGACCGGAATGAAAAAGATTTCCTGTTTTTCCTTTCTATGTTGCCGGAAGAAGGTGTTGTGCTCGATATTGGCGCCAACCTTGGCGTGATGACTTATCACTTTGCGAAGGGTCATCCGACCCGCAGCGTTTTTTCATTCGAACCCATACCGTACAATTATAAAAACCTGTTGAGGATCAAAGAGAAATTTGCGTTAAGCAATGTTACCACCTTTCCGGTTGCATTAGGAGAAGAAAATGGAGTAATCGATATGATACTTCCGGTAGAAAAATCAGTGCGCTTTCACGGACTTGCGCATGTCAAGAACAATTCTCCGGAAAGTCAAAACAACGGTGAATTATTTCAAGCACCCATATACCGGCTCGATGATATCGATGAATTGAACAGCAGCTGCAATCCGGTTACCGGTATCAAAATGGACGTTGAGAATTACGAATATTTTGTATTGAAAGGTGCTGAATGTCTGCTAAAAAAACATTTTCCCCCTATCTATTGCGAACTTTGGGACAATGAAAACCGCATTCATGCAATTAATTTTCTGGAAGGCTTGGGGTACAAGGTTTTTATCCTGTCTAAAAAGAAGCTTGTACCTTATGATGGGCAAAAGCATAGTTCACAGAATTTTTTTTTCGTGAAAAAATAATAAATTAAAATTATATACAAATTAAACTCTGACAGCATAGTAAACTCTAATCGGGTTTACTATGCTGTCAGTGTTTTATAATCGCATCATAAATGGCCTTCTGCACGTTGGTGCGTACATTCATGTCGATGAGTTTGTTGTTGAACGAATCGGGATAAACCCGGTTGGAAAGAAATATATAAAGAATGCCGGTCGCAGGGTCGGCCCATACTACTGTTCCTGTAAAACCAGTATGTCCGAAACTATTCAATGATATGCCTTTCATGGCAGGCCCCGGTTCTGCAGTGTCTTTTTGTGGCTTGTCAAATCCTAGTCCGCGGCGATTGCCATTGCTGCATCCATAACAGGATGTGTACTTTTTAATAATCTCACTGCTCAGATACCTTTGGCCGCCATACTCACCACCATTGAGAAGCATCTGCATATATTTGCCAAGATCGTTGGCGGTGGCAAACAATCCGGCATGTCCGGATACTCCGCCAAGCATAGCTGCCCCTGGATCGTGAACATATCCGTGAATAACCTGCTTGCGAAATACAATGTCATTTTCAGTAGGAATAATCCTGTCTTTTTCAAATCTTTCCAATGGCTTAAAACACATGGTGTATGCACCCAATGGTTTGTAAAATACTGAATCGACATAGTTTTCAAATTTCTGGTGGTTAAACCGCTCTACCATGACACGAAAAAGATAAAATCCCAGATCGCTGTATAAATATTTTCCGGGCGGTGTAAGTTCCGAAGCATATATTGCCTTATAAATAGTGTCAATAAGGTTGTGATTCTCGTAAAAATTATCGGCCACCTGTATCGAAAATATATTCGATGGCGTATGCGAAAAATATCCGTCTTTATACTTTAAATGTTTGTTTATAAAAAATTTCTTATTCAATTGAATAGGATAGTCTGCCGAAAAATGGGTACTATAAAACGATTGATTGGGATAGATGGGTTCCAGGGTGGAAACATAAAACGGAATCCACGATTCAAGTCCGGCCTGGTGGAGCAGGATATCGCTGAGGATCAGTTTACCTTTGTTGGTTGTGTCCGATTCAGGCAGGTATTTTGAAAGAGGCTGACTGACATCAATCTTATTGTTTTGGTCGAGTAACATCAGCGAGGGCAGGGTAGAGGCAATTTTTGTAATGGACGCCAGATCATAAAGATCTGTGATCTCAACGAGCCGTTCCTTATAATATGTATGGTAGCCGTATCCTTTTTCGAGGATCACTTTTCCATCGCGTGCTATCAAAACCTGGCATCCGGGCATCGCTTCCTTTTTGATGCCATTTTCAATAATACTGTCTATAGTACTGAGTTTTTTTTCATTGAATCCTGCCTCGAGTGGTATGGTATATTTAAACCGGATTCCTCCCTTTGTATCGACTCCCCTTCCTGCTTTATAAAATTCGTTAATGCTGACAGGTAATCTTCCCGAAGCACCGATACCTCCAAACAACACTTGTGCCGAGAGACTTTGGGTTGTCGAATCATTTTCATACGATACCACAAAAGCCAGGTTTTTATTGAGATTATTCAATTTTTTCAGAACGTAAGGGTTTGCAAATGAATTAAAAACAACAGGATATTGGGACATGATAGTATCTGCCAGCCTGAGTATGTTGTCAGTAATTCCGAATTGATGTTTTTCATGCATATCATCGCTGTGAATACTGAGCAATACGACATTGTAATTCTTTAAATTTTCCAGAATTTGTTTTTGAACAACAGGTATTTCATTGCCGGTCATATGAAAACAATCAACTTTTGCATATTTTGCAAGTGTTGTCTGGTAATTGTTTGTTGCAGATCCTCCCAGACTGATGGCCGCAAATTTGCAGGTATCCAGTCGCAGAAAAGGCAGGATTGAATCCTGATTATCCACAACTGTTATAGCTCTTTCAATGAGTTTCCTGCGTGTAAGTTCAAAATAGGGATTGTTGAGTGAATCGGATAGCATTTTTGGCGTTAATTTTCTTCTTCCGCCATGACTACGTTCTGTCCATTCTTTGGCCATCAGTACTTTTTTGCACCTTGCATCAATATCCTGCTGACTGATTTTTCCTGATTTTATCATTTTTTCAACCTGATGAATTGTTGCTTCCAGATTGTCGGGCATTAGCACAATATCATTCCCTGCGAGAATTGCCATGCTGGCTGCTTCTTCCGGTGTATAAACATCAGGAAGAACCCCTTTCATATTCATGGCATCGGTAAAGGTCAGACCTTTAAATTTCATTTGTTTTATCAACAAAGAATCTATAACCAAAGGGGATAACGTAGACGGAAGATTTGGAGTTGAATCGATGCTTAGAACACTCATATGGGCTGTCATCACTCCGCATACACCATTGTCAATTAAAATACGAAAAGGAAAAAGTTCAATGCTGTCAAGTCTTTGTATAGAATGTTTGATAACCGGCAGATTTAGATGAGAATCCACATCAGTATCCCCATGCCCAGGAAAATGCTTTGCAACCGCAATGATATGCTCATCCTGTAATCCCCGCATATAGAAGACCCCTTTGCGCGAAACATTATCACGGATTTCTCCAAAGGACCTGCTGTTGATGACAGGATTATCCGGATTATTATTTACGTCAATATCGGGAGCAAAATTTATCTGCAAACCAAGCATTCTAAGTTGAACAGCAATATCTCTGCCCATATCATAAATTATATCATCGTCAGTTATGGCTCCCAGCATCATTTGTCGGGGGTAGTTGATGGTATTATCGAGGCGCATCGAAAGTCCCCACTCGGCATCTATCGAAAACAGCAGGGGGACGGGTGAAATGGACTGAAAATAGGTTGTAAGTTCTAATATTTCTGCAGGTGTACCCTTAAAAAATATTACTCCCCCTACGTGGAATTTCTTTATGAGTTCGGCAACCCTGTCTTTATCGTTTTTACCTTTTGCAGGATTGGATGCAACCATCATGAGCTGCCCGATTCGCTCATTGTTTGACAGGGATTTCAGCACTGAGTCGGCCCAAAAAGAAGAAGAATCTACTAGAAAAGGAGGCTGTGACGACTTAAAATCTAATTTTTGTTCAATTGGTATTTGTTTTCCTGATACAAACTGAAATAATAATCCAACAGATAATGCTATAACAGCAATAAGCAATCCTTTTCTTACATTTCCACTCATAATTTTTATTCTTTTACACACATTTTAAATTTAATTTCCTGAGGGCTTTGATTATTCACCCATACTTTGCAGTACAATACCAAATAAGGTTTGACAAATATCACTAGTTATTTGATAATCAAAATTTTCAACATTCCGGCCGAAATGAAATGAAGGGCTGGAATCCATTTGATTGATTACTATCCGATATGGATTCATGACCCCCGCCTGAATGAAAGAATTCATTTTTTCGGGCAGATCCGCTTTGCTCCGTCAGGAATGTTTTTAATTGGTCGGAAAAAAAACCACAACATTCTATTCCGAAATTACAACCTCAGTATTTTAAATTCAGGGATGGTCTAATCAACTTATTAACAAAGCCGGTTAATTCAAAGTATGGAGTTCAGGCAAATGATTTTATGGATTACTAAGTTATAAATTATTGAATTGTAAAGTCAATGTTGAAGATTTAATTATTTGGAAAATTCGGGTATCATTTTCAGAGATTAAAAATGCACAGTTTTATCTTATGGTCGATAGGCTATAGACTATTAGGCTGAAGGAAGATGTTTTCTATTTTTGAATGATATGGCGCATTCAATATGACGCAAGTCATCAGCAATAAATTAACTTCCGACTTCCGGCTTCTTCCTTCAATCTAATTCACCACCATCAATTCAGTGCGTCGGTTTTTAGCCCTACCTTCTGAAGTTTCATTGGTATTGATAGGAACGGAAAAACCATATCCTTTAGAGCTGAGTCTATCGTCTTTGATTCCATGCTCAGTGAGATAATTGACTACCGATCGGGCTCTGTTTTCAGATAAAGGCTGGTTATAAGCTTCACTGCCAATATTATCGGTATGGCCTCCTATTTCTATACGAATGGCCGGGTTGGCATTTAGAAGCCTTACAACTTTGTCGAGCTCGTATTTTGACTCGGGTTTAAGCTGATATGAATCTGTTTCATAAAATACATTGGAAAGAATTATCTTTTCACCGGCAATAATTTTTTTCATAGGGACATCTTTCAGAAATGGAGTGTCAACATGAAAGATGCCTTTTAATGTAAAATTATCAGAATAAAAAAGATACCCGCTCCGTTCAACATTCAGCATATAGTTTCGGTTGGTGGGGATACAAAGCAGGAATTCTCCTGACTCCGGATCGGACGATGACTCATTGATCAGATTGCCATTATTCAAATCATATAAATCAAATCGTGCTTCGAGTCGTTCCCGTGTAATTTCGTCATAGACATTGCCTTTCATGTACGAAACCTCTTCAGGCCGGGCTCTTTTATAAAGTGTAAATTCAAAAATATCTTTTCCAAATTCTTTATTCCGGCTCGAAGAGAAATAGGCTTTGTCTCCCGTTGCATTTACGATCAATCCAATTTCATCACCGTTGGTGTTAATTGGATAGCCAATGTTTTCGACGTGATCCCAATTTCCTTTCTCATTGCGGCGGGCAATAAAAATATCAAAGCCCCCCATACCTATCAGGTAATTCGAGGAAAAGTATAAAGTTTTCCCATCCTGATGTATGAACGGACTCATTTCGTCGCCGGGGGTATTGATTGAATCACCCAGATTTACAGGAATTTGCCAGGCATCTTTATCTTCCTGCTTACTCATCCAAATATCAAGTCCACCTTTTCCACCAGGTCTATCGCTTGCAAAATAAATCGTTCTGCCATCAGCGCTAAGACTAGGTTGAGTTTCCTTATAAGTTGTATTAACCGGCGTACCCAAATTTTTTGGAAATGTCCATACATTGTGTTTCAAGTTGGAATAATAAATATCGCATCGACCTATTACTCCTTCGCGATTGCATACGGTATAGACCATAAATTTACCATTTCCGGAAATCGATTGTGCTCCTTCATTATCCGGTGTATTCAGGGGATAACCGGCATTTTTTGCAAGGGACCAGCCACTATCGGTTTTTGTGCTGAAATAGAAGTCCTCCTGAACATGCTCATGGCTGACATCATCATGGACAAGTCTTGTAAACACCAGAGTTTGCTCATCAGCGGAAAGCGATGGCCAATATTCATCTTCTTTGGTATTTATGTTAGGGCCTAGATTAACAGGTTTATATTCAACAGGATGCTTTACCGACCATATGGCAAACTTTGCTTGTTTTATGCCATATCTGGCCTGCACAGTATGCTTGTTTTCCACTGTATCCAATTCAAGGTATTTCTGAAAACTTTTCAGGGCATCTTCATAGTTGGCAATTTTAATCTCAAGATTTCCCTTATTAACATAGCCCAAAGGATAAAACGTAGGGTCTAAATCAAGTCCAATGTTGTAAAATTCGATGGCTGGCTTATACTTTCCTTGTTCCCAATAAACCTCGGCAAGAACAAGATAGGCATTCTGAAATTTATCATCCGTCTTAATTGCATCCATCAAGTATTCCTCAGCAATAGGATAATTTTTTGAATTGTAGCCATTCAGACCTTCTTCATAAAAACGAATGGCTTTTTCAGATGTAGTCTTATAGGGCTTTTGTGCAAAAATAGAAACAGTAACAATTGAAATCCAAAATATCAGAATTGTTTGTTTCATATAATTGCTACTTTGTTAAACAATTTTTTCCGGTCGTTAATTTATTTTCAACCGATACAACGCCGGCATTAAAGTGGATTTCTCAGATGAAAGATATATAGAATTGGAATAGAACGCAATACCTTCAAACCGTACACCTGATAAATCATTAAGTTCAATCCTTACAAAATTATTCTGATTGTTATTCATGAGATCTTTGAGTTTAAATAACAGTAAAAACGGGATGTGATTTTTATGTCCGCAGATTGCAATATTATCGGTGACCGGATCAAAATCAGCGCCTGTCACCAGTCCCTTGCTATCGAATTCAAGAATTTTATGTGCTATATAATCACCAGGGTAAATTGGAACGCTGTATACAACAGAATGATGCGTTTTCCAGTTTTTGGTAAACAATATCAAAGAATCGGCAACACAAATCAATGCCTCACAATCGTAGGGTGTATCATCATATTTATACGAAAAATTATTTTGATCGGGATAGGTAAAATTTATAGTATGGACTTTTATCCCCTTTTTTTTCGTCGCATGAAAATTGCTTTTTGAAATCTTGTATATGCAAAGATCCCTTCTGTTTCCCCAATTATTGCCAATATCGCCAATGTAAATGGATGATGCATCCTGTGTTATATCTTCCCAATCGACATTTTTTGCATTGAGCAAAGGGATCTTTTTCTCAGTTATTCCTGAATTTAGGTTAATTCCATAAAGGACATCGCCATGACCTCCGTCATTGAAAGTCCATAATAAAGAATCATAAAATATTAAACCCGATGATTCTGTAATTTCTGATGATAAATCGCCGATTTTCACAATGGTAAAAGCCGGAACTTTTTCATGGTTGGGATTTGTCTGACTGCACATAGTAAAAGCAATAATAGAAAATGCAATCAGGAAAATAACGATTGTTCTAGTTTTCTGCACGGTTGATATTTTATTTTAGATTTAAGAGTTTCATCATTTTACTATAAATCTCGGTATTTTCGTAAATACCTGCAAATTCTTCAGAACCTGTACCGTAAGTAAAAACGGGGACCATCACTCCTGTATGCATATTGGTAGAAAATCGTGCATCCACTTTGCCAACTTTGATATCGCCTCCAACAAGGGCAAGTCCTCCTGTTTCATGATCAGCGGTAACAATAACCAAAGTACCTGGATTCTCATCTGCAAATTTAAAAGCCTCACCAATTGCATGGTCAAAATCAATCATCTCACCTGTGATATAATCTATATTATTGTTATGACCGCCCCAGTCAATTTGTGATCCTTCAATCATAATAAAAAAACCTATTTTGTTCAAACAAAGTTTTTTTACTGCTATTTTGGTGGCATTCGGAAGATAATTTCCTCTGCCTTTGTATACTGGTTGTAGTTCTTCATTGGTAAGAAAACATCCTGTTTTTTTTGTATTATCGGGATTTATAGAATCAAGGTTATAAACAATAGAATATCCTCTGTTTCTCAAGGAGTCAGTATAATTCAACGAATCCTTCCTGTCATCAAAATTAACCTTCCCCCCTCCGATAAATAAATCAATACCGCTGTGTACGATATCAATAGCTATATTTTCATAATCATACCTGCTTTTTTGATGTGCCATAAAAGCGGCCGGAGTGGCATGTGCAATCGGACATGTTACAACAATTCCTGTGGCAAGTCCATTTTCTTCCGCAGATTCTAATACTGTTTTCCTGAGTAACCCCTTTTCATCCATTCCAATATATTCATTATTTGTTTTATAACCGGTCGAAATTGCAGTTGCACCGGCACCGGAATCTGTAATATAGTTATTTGCAGAAGATGTCTTAGAAAATCCAATGTATTGCGCTTTTTCCAGATTTAATTTTCCTTTATTTGCTGTGTATCCCGCATATATCTGCGCCACGCCCATGCCATCGCCGATCAAAAGGATAATATTTTTTACCTTTTCTGCCGGTTTCCCATAAGAACTTGAACATATAAATAAGAGAACTAGCAAAGTAAATATAAATGACAAAATTCTTTTCATGATTTGAATCAGATTGAATAGTGAGGCAAAGTTAATCAACATGGTTTGATAAATTTGAAGATTTGAATATTTGGAAATTAAAAAAAAGGCAATAATGCGAATTAAGAGTCAAATATTAGAAGCCCTTTGGGCTTTGCATTCAAATATCCTTAAACCAGCATGTTATATTTTGTCATTAACTTAATTTAACCCTTAATTCGCATAAATAGTTAATAAGGCATTGCAAAATCAAGCAGACTAAAATTCTTTTGACTTTCAGTAAAATATTTTTACTTTTGCATTATTAAATATGAATATCGATTTTTCAAAATGAGATTTTATAATACACATCGCCACCATCATAGTATCGCAATGCGATAGCGGGATATGGTATGTGTCAAATCAAGGATAAATTCGAAAGGTTTGCAGATACTGCAAACCTTTTTTAATTAAAAAAGTTTAATTTCCCTTTCCATTACAAAGGTTAAATATTCGGATAATAAAATGGAAACCTTAAAAATTGCAATTCAGAAATCAGGTCGCTTGAGCGAAGAATCACTTAAATTAATTGATGCCTGCGATATCAAACTTTCGGAGAGTAAACGAAGACTTATTTCCGTTTCAAACGATTTTCCTCTTGAAGTCCTGTATTTGCGTGACGATGATATTCCGCAGTATGTTGCTGATCGTGTTGCTGATTTGGGTATTGTCGGAGAAAATGAAGTAATGGAAAAGGGAAAGGACGTCCTGATTGTAAAAAGACTTGGATTTGCAAAATGTCGTCTTTCCCTTGCTATACCTCAGGATGATGAATACCCTGGTTTAGAATGGTTTAATGGCAAGCGCATAGCAACATCGTATCCCAACATCCTTAAAAAATTCCTCAGGGAAAACAGTCTTAATTCTTACATTGAAGAGATCAGCGGATCGGTTGAAATAGCTACCGGGATCGGTTTGGCGGATTCTATTTTCGATATAGTCAGCAGTGGAAGCACGCTTATAAGTAACCGTTTGAAAGAAGTGGAAGTGGTCTGCAAATCGGAAGCCCTGATTATTGCGCCACAAAAATTGAGTCCATCCAAACAACAATTGCTAAACGATTTAATTTTCCGAATCGATACAGTGCAACATTCAAAAGGAAATAAATATATACTGCTCAATGCACCGGATAACAAGATTCAGGAAATAATTGAACTGTTGCCGGGAATGAAAAGTCCTACTGTGATGCCCTTATTTGAAAAAGGATGGAGCTCAGTTCATTCGGTTGTGAATGAAAAAGAGTTTTGGAATATTGTAGGTAAACTCAAAGAGCACGGTGCAGAAGGGATATTGGTCATACCAATCGAGAAGATGATTGTTTAGAAGTTTCGATTTTGCGACTAACTTTTGATATAATTTGAAAATTATGAAAACTGTTCGTTATCCCGATAAAAAGGATTGGTCGTCACTTCTGATGAGACCAATAATTGATATAGAGTCGTTAGACACAATTGTTAAATCAATTTTACATGACGTAAAATTAAATGGAGAGAAGGCCGTAAAAAAATACTCGAAGAAATTTGACGGTGTTGTTCCCGATTTTTTTGCAGTAAGTCAAAAGGAGTTGGAAGATGCTGAAAAACAAATTGACAATGAACTCAAAGAAGCGGTTAAACTGGCATCAGAAAATATCTTCAAATTTCATAATGCACAGAAACCTCATCCTGTTGAAGTTGAAACCATGCCGGGTGTAAGGTGCTGGCAGAAAGCAATTCCGATTGAAAAAGTTGGACTTTATATTCCTGGAGGATCTGCCCCCCTTTTTAGTACAGTATTAATGCTGGCGATACCAGCAAAGATTGCCGATTGCGATGAAATCATCCTGTGCACACCTCCGGGAAAAGATGGGAAAATAAATCCTGCAATCTTATATGCCGCCAAGGTTTCTGGCATAACCAGAATATTCAAAATTGGGGGAGTGCAGGCAATAGCATCTATGGCTTATGGTACAGAGACAGTTCCCCGGGTCTACAAAATTTTTGGCCCGGGAAATCAATATGTAACAGCAGCAAAGCAAATAATTGCACGTGAAGGTGTGGCAATTGATATGCCAGCGGGACCATCAGAAGTTGCTGTCCTGGCAGATGAAATGTCAAATCCTCGTTTTATTGCCTCTGATCTCCTATCACAAGCAGAACATGGACCCGACAGTCATGTTGTTTTAATTTCAACTTCCGAAAAGATTATAAATGAAACTTTGGGGCAGATTGAAATACAACTTGAAACCCTTCCACGAAAAATAATTGCTGCAAAGTCACTTGAGCATAGTATTATTATTCTGGTGCATGATTATAAAGAAATGATGGATCTGGTTAATACTTATGCGCCTGAACATTTGATAATATCTACTTCAAATGCCAATTCGCTTGCAGAAAGGGTACTGAATGCCGGTTCTGTATTTATTGGTGAATATTCGCCGGAAAGCGCCGGTGATTATGCTTCAGGAACAAACCATACTCTTCCAACAAACGGAAATGCAAGGGCTTATAGCGGTATTAATCTGGATGCATATTTTAAAAAAGTGTCTTTTCAGGAAATTACAAAAGAGGGACTTGCAAAAATTGGACCGGCAATTGAAAGGATGGCTCTTGCTGAAGCACTTACCGCTCATCAAAGAGCCGTGTCGATCCGACTCAAAGACAATGAACAGTGATCAGTCAACAGTCAACAGTGAGCAGTGAAAAGGGGTTATTGGGTTTTGGGCGTTGGCAAAGAATTATAATCTTTATATAAATACATAAACCCCAATACCTAAGTACAGATCACAGGTCACAGATCAATACTAACTACTAGCTTCTAACTACTAAATTCTATTTGTAAAATGATATCCATTCAAAACATGCTTCGCAAAAATATCCGTGAATTAACACCGTATTCTTCAGCTAGAAATGAATTTTCAGGTGAAGATGCCATTTTTATCGATGCCAATGAGAATCCTTATGATACAGGAGTGAACCGATATCCCGATCCATTGCAACTGAATTTAAAAAACAAAATTTCCAAAATTATAAAGGTCGATACCCAAAATATTTTTCTTGGAAATGGAAGCGATGAGGCCATCGATTTGATGATCCGTGCTTTTTGCGAGCCAGGTGTCGATAATATTATAAGCATCAAGCCCACCTATGGGATGTATAAAGTATGTGCCGATATCAACAACGTTGAATACAGGGAAGCATTGTTGAGAAACGATTATAGCCTGGACAAAAGTGCACTTCTTAGCCTTACAGACAGGAATACCAAGCTGTTGTATCTTTGTTCTCCGAACAATCCGACTTCCAATAGTATATCCAGAGAGGATATTGTTTATCTTCTTGAAAATTTCAAAGGATTGGTAATACTTGACGAGGCATATATTGATTTTTCCAAAGAAAAATCTTTTACAGAATCACTAAGCAAATATCCTCAGCTAATAATTTTCCAGACTCTGAGCAAAGCATGGGGAATGGCTGGTATCAGGCTTGGAATGGCATTTGCCTCAAAAGAGATTATCAATGTCCTTAACATCATTAAATACCCCTACAATGTAAATATTCTTACACAACGTCTGGCCCTTGAACGACTTCAAAAAGTGGATGAAAAAGAAAACTGGGTTAAAATGATTCTTGAACAAAGGGAATTCCTCAGGCTTAAATTGGGTGAATTTCCTGCGGTGACTAAAGTATTGCCCAGCGATGCAAATTTCTTGATGGCAAAATTTGATAATTCAGGAGAGGTTTTCAACTACCTTATAGATCACAAAATAATTGTACGCGATCGATCGAAGGTGGCACTTTGCGAAGGGTGCCTCCGGATTACCGTCGGAACAAAAAATGAGAATGAATTGTTGTTGAAAGTATTACAGGATTATTACTCTTAATTTTGGTTAAATACAATATCTTTGAAATGATATGAAGAAAGTACTATTCATCGACAGGGATGGCACTCTTATTAAAGAACCACTGATTGACGAACAAGTTGATTCTCTTGAAAAACTTGAATTCGTCCCCGGGGTTTTCCAGGCCATGACGCTTATTGCAATGAATCTGGATTTTGAATTGGTTATCGTTACAAATCAGGATGGTCTAGGTACATCTGCCTTCCCGGAAGAAACATTCTGGCCTGCACACAATAAAATGTTAAAGACTTTTGAGAACGAAGGAGTCATTTTTACCGATGTTTTTATTGACCGCTCCTTTTCTGCAGATAAATTACCAACAAGGAAACCGGGTACTGACATGCTGGGTGATTTTATTGATGGAGATTACGATCTTGAAAATTCATATACTTTAGGAGACCGGTTTACTGATATTGAATTGGCCAAAAACCTGGGCGCAAAGGGTATCCTCCTTTCGGCAAAAATAACACCCGATGAACTTGAAGCTTCCGGACTTTCTGAATATTGTGCTTTACATACCGGCAGTTGGATTAAGGTATATGAGTTTCTTATGGCTGGCGGAAGAAGGGCAAGCGTGCAGCGCGATACAAAAGAAACTCAAATTTTAGTTGATCTCGAATTGGATAGCGGGAAGAAAAGTACCATATCAACAGGATTGGGATTTTTTGATCATATGCTCGATCAAATTGCACGTCATGCAGGCGTGAATTTAAAAATTGAAGTCAAAGGCGATCTGCATGTTGATGAACACCATACAGTCGAAGATACTGCAATTGCTTTGGGAGATGCCTTTTATAAGGCATTGGGAAGCAAAAGGGGAATTGAAAGATATGGATATTCATTGCCAATGGATGATTGCATGGCACAGGTACTTTTGGACTTCGGAGGAAGATCCTGGCTGGTTTGGGACGCTGAATTTAAACGCGAGAGAGTGGGGGATATGCCAACGGAATTGTTTTTCCACTTTTTTAAGTCATTTTCGGATGCTGCAAAATGCAATCTGAATATTAAAGCGGATGGGACGAATGAACATCATAAAATTGAAGCAATATTCAAAGCTTTGGCAAGAGCAATAAAAATGGCTATAAATCGCGATGTTTTTAATTATGAATTGCCGACTACAAAAGGGGTATTATAATTAATGGACAAAAGTTTTAAGAATACTGCCATCCTTTTAATGCATTGTCCTGATAAAAAAGGAATTGTAGCACGTGTGACAGAATTTATTGATAGTAACAATGGTAATATCATTAGTCTGGATGAGCATGTAGACAGGGTTAACAATGTGTTTTTTATGCGTGTTGAATGGGAATTGGATGGTTTTTTGATTCCGGATGAAAAAATTGCTGATATTTTTAATTCTACAATAGCTTCTGAATACAGGATGAATTGGAATATTTATTTCAGTAATCAGCGGCCGCGCATGGCAATTTTTGTATCGAAGCAATCGCATTGTTTGTTTGATATACTGTCAAGAGTACATTCTGATGAATGGGATGTTGATATTCCCTTGATAATAAGCAACCACAATGATCTGGAACCGGTTGCCAGTCAATTTGGAATACCGTTTTATGTGTTTTCAATAAATAAAGAAAACAAAAATGAACAAGAATTGAAGGAACTTGAATTGTTACACTGGTCGAAGGTAACTTTTATTGCTCTTGCACGGTATATGCAGGTTTTAAGTGATAATTTTATAGAAAAATATCCCAATAAAATTATCAATATTCACCATTCATTTTTACCTGCATTTCCGGGAGCTAAACCTTATCATTCAGCATATGAAAGGGGTGTGAAGATCATAGGCGCAACAAGCCATTATGTATCTGGCGATCTTGATGCAGGTCCCATTATCGATCAGGATATTGTTCGTATTTCACATCGCGATACAGTCGAGAATATGATTCTGAAAGGGAAAGATGTTGAAAAACTTGTATTGTCGAGGGCTATTCTAATGCATCTTCAAAAACGCACTTTGGTTTATAACAACAAGACTGTCGTTTTTAGTTGATCCAGATTGGAAAGTTAAATATGTAAATTGCTTATTTTGTAATTGTTTTGAAATACTGCATTATTGGATGCAATATGAATATTTGAAGAATATGAAAATCGTCATCATAAAATACAACGCTGGGAATATCATGTCGGTCGACTATGCGTTGCAGCGTTTTGGAATTAAGGCTGAAGTCACAAATGATTTGGAGAAAATACAAAAAGCCGATAAAGTAATTTTCCCGGGAGTCGGAGAGGCCAGTACAACCATGGCCTATCTAAAGGAACACAAACTGGATGTTATACTGCGGTCATTGAAACAACCCGTTCTTGGGATTTGCCTTGGCATGCAGCTTATGTGCCGACACAGTGAAGAAGGAAATACCGATTGCATTGGTATTTTCGGTGAGGAGGTTAAACTTTTTATTCCTGAACCGGGTAACAAAAATATCACCAAAGTGCCCCACATGGGTTGGAACGATATATATAATCTGAAATCCCCATTATTCAATTTGGATATTGAGAATCAATATGTTTATTTCGTTCATAGTTATTATGCCGCACTGGGTGATGATACGGCTGCGACGGCAAATTACACTGAGCCTTTTTCAGCAGCCATGAAAAAGGATAATTTTTATGCAACCCAGTTTCACCCGGAAAAAAGCGGTCCGATTGGCGCCCAAATTCTTAAAAACTTTATCGAAAAATGCTGACAATTATACCGGCAATCGACATTATCGATGGTAAATGTGTCCGATTGTCCAAAGGCGACTATTCGAAGAAAACAATTTACAATAACGATCCCCTGGAGGTTGCAAAGGAGTTTGAAGACCATGGATTGACACGCCTCCATTTGGTTGACCTCGACGGAGCTAAGGGACAACATGTTGTAAATTGGAAGGTTCTCGAAAAAATTGTCTCTAAAACCAACCTTGTAGTTGATTTTGGCGGTGGGATAAAGGGAAATTGCGATCTTGATATTGTTTTTGAGTGCGGGGCAGCCATGGTAACAGTTGGTAGTGTCGCTGTTAAAGACAGTGATTTATTTTTTTCATGGCTGCAAAAATACGGTGCCGAAAAGATCATTCTGGGTGCCGATGTAACCGGACTAGATGTTTCAATAGGAGGCTGGCTTGAGAATTCCGGTATTGATATTTTCAAATTTATTGACGAGTATCTGCAAAAAGGAGTCAGACAGGTACTTTGCACGGATATCAGTAAGGATGGTATGCTCGAAGGTACTTCGATGGAGTTGTACAAAGAAATCTTATTGCGAAATAACGACATGGCTTTAATAGCCAGTGGGGGTATCACAACCATAGATGAGCTTTATGTACTCGACCAAATGGGAGTATCCGGAGCTATTATTGGTAAGGCTTTGTATGAAGGTAAAATATCCCTGATTGATCTGAAAAAATTTGCTAGTCTTTAAGGCAGCGTACTGAAAGCCCATAATCCATAGGACTTTCACTCATCATCATAGTTTCACCATCTTGAATCATAAAATGTCCGGCACCTCTGCCGGGTACTATATCAGTTGACCACCATCTGGCGGATCGCCAATTTGCATCAAAGCTTCCACTGGAGTTTCTATACTCACCAATAACAGCCGAGAAACCATAATTATCGGTGCCATTTTCTTTGGTGGAAGTTAATTTTGCGCCTTTAGGACTGACCAAAAAATCCCTTACAGCGTTTGGATCTGCATATTTCGCAAGAGTAAACCACTCATCTTCAGAGGGAATATGCCAATTTATTGGACAAAGTTTTCCTGTTACCACCGTGTGAAAATTATACAAAGCACCTGTCTTGGTTTTATAGCTAATATCATTATTATAGTAACAATAAGCCCCTGAAGAGGCACTCCAGGCGGAGTTATTTGTAATATTAAGAATCGAACCCCTGTCATTATACTTTGTAGTTTTTAAATTTTCTGCCATCCATGTTTGCGTACCGATTTTTATAGTATTATATACATTACCATCCACATCTTTAACTTCTCCATAATCAAATAGGGGAATGAATCTCAATTTAACTGTATCAATAGCTGTTTCGCCACAAATGTTATTCACGGTCCAGGTGAGGATATACATGGTTTTTAAAACACCTGTAAAAGAAGATTTGTATAATGAACTATCTGAAATTTCTCCACCAGTTCCTGCAATTATAGACCATCTCCCATTTTCGGAAGCTTTTGGAGCTGTTGCTGCTAAATTGGTTGATGCGGCTGTAATATTTAATTGATCTGCGCCGGCAGATGCTGAGATAACCGGGCAAACAAAACTTATTTCCACAGTATCAGAGGCAGTATTACCGCAATCATTCGAAGTATTCCACACAAGGGTATATATTTCGCCGTAGGCCCCTGTAAATTTTGCATTCGGTTCTGAATAATCACTCAATATTCCATTATTGCCACTGATAATTGTCCATCTCGATTTTTCATTCTCTTTAGGTACAGACGCATTTAACTGGGTCGAATAACCTAGAATATTTACCTGATCATTTCCGGCATTTACAATTGGATCATTACATTTTGGAATTGTGTCATTATTTGATCTTTCACATCTAACAAATAGCAATGAAACCAAACCTATTATCCAAATCTTAAACTTAAACATCTTCAAAATATTTTATATATGTATTTCTATTAGCTATAAGAAGGAAGGTCAATTTTTAATTAGTAATTGTTATTACCAGTTTAAGATACCTTGAGAAATTAATTTTTGACAAGATAAATATTCTTTTAAAAAAAGAATTAAATCTATAAATAATAAATGGTTGAAGTTGGATTAAAGATTTATAAAGAATATCTGAATTTAGTCTGTTACTAAATATGTAGAATCTGTTCAATGAATTATTTAAAGTGTAATTTTTTTAAAGCCCGATGATAGCTATTTCTAGGCTGAATTTCAATTTTAAAAGATATTCGGAAAATTTTGAGGAATAGCGGGTTGAATTCTTATTGCAAATAATTAAAATCGGACATTAGGCTTAACAATTTGATTCTAATATGAAATGACCAAATATCAGGTTTGCAATGATTAAAATGTATTGAAATTTCATTTAATTCTTAACCCGACAAAAATGCGATCAAAGAGCAAAGACAAATAAAAAATGTATAGATATGATATCATTTTGCAATAAATGACCTTAATAGAAAACATAGAAAATTAAATAATACATTTATTTTAATCCACTGTGTTCGGCTTTCTATTGAAATCGCTGCAAAATCAGAAATATCTAGATAAAACCCAGAACATGTTCTTATTCTATTGTAAAATTATTTTATTAGCTACTTTACGGCTTGGTAGTTCAATATTAATCAAATACACTCCCCTTGAGAGGTTTCCGACATAAAAGCTAACTTCAGAATTTTCAATTGCTTTCTTATACACTATATTCCCGATAATATCACACAGAGTGACTGAGCCGGCAGATCCGGTCTTTACAAGAATCCATTCGGTTGCAGGGTTGGGGTAAACCTGAATATCTTCTATTATAGTTAATGAATAATTCGTAGAAGTCCCAAAATGATCACTGGTAAATCGAAGAACTTTTGGAAGACAAACCTGCCAGAATGCCCACTCATGAATGCCAGGCCTCGTAATCCAGTTATGCGGTACATTTTTATCTAAAAGGAGATTGTGGAAATTCAAATTATCATTATAAAGGAAATCCTCTGTTCCGATCTCCATTGTATAAGCAGGTAAACTTTTTAATTGCTCAGTTGATTTTGAGTTCATTAGTGTTTGAAGATTGGGTTCATTACCTCCGTAAAGAACTGCTCCACTCATACTATAACACGAACTATACATCTCCGGGTACTTAAAAGCATGATAGGTCGCTCCATAACCTCCCATAGAAAGACCTGAGATGGCGCGTGAATCTTTTGACGATGAAATATGATACTTACTTTCAGCCTGAGGAATTAATTCCTGAACCATAAAATCTTCATATTGAAGATTTCTGCTGTCATAGTTATTGCAATACCATGAATTCATTCCGTCGGGCATGATAATAATCATTTCCTTAACTCCATTTTCAATTGCGGTATCCATCATTGCAGCTATCCCACCGTTGGTATAATCTCTGTTATTTCCACCATAACCATTCAGCAAGTATAGGACGGGGTACATCGTTGATGAATTCAAACCATATGTAGGAGGAAGATATATGTTATACAATACAGTTTGATTTAGGATATTGCTAGTAATGGAGTCTGTAATGACAGTTCCGGTTTGTGAATAAGTAAAAGTGGACAAAAGCCAAAAAAAAATTACGGAAATTCGTGAAAGTTTGCTCATCATCGTTAAGTTTAATTCCGATTGAAATTTCAAAGTAAATGATATATATTAATGACAAATATGCAATAAAAAACACGTATAAAGTACATAAGTGTTTGCTTATCATATATTTGAAGAGAAAGTCTTGCTCAAACTAAAAATTTATTACTATAACTTTATTTTTTCATTTAATCCTGAACACTCCTATCTTTGCTAAATCACACAATATAAATTCCTATGCTTGCAAAAAGAATCATTCCATGTCTTGATGTCAGAAACGGACAGACGGTCAAAGGCATAAATTTTGTGAATATCCGCGAGGTCGGCGATGCTGTTGAACTGGGTGCAGAATATGCAAGACAGGGAGCTGATGAACTTGTTTTCCTGGATATTACAGCATCGCATGAAGGTAGAAAAACATTTGTTGAACTGGTAAAAAGGATAGCCTTAAATCTTAATATCCCATTTACTGTTGGCGGAGGAATTAGTGAACTTAAAGATATAGAGGCATTACTCGCTGCAGGAGCGGACAAAGTTTCAATCAATTCGGCAGCAATCCGCAACCCAAAACTAATTGATCAGATGGCTCTCAATTTTGGAAGTCAGTTTGTTGTTGTAGCTATTGATGCTAAAGAAACAGATGGGAAATGGACGGCATACATTAACGGAGGACGTATACCTACTGAACAAGAGTTATTCAGCTGGGCTAAAGAAGCTCAGGATAGGGGTGCGGGTGAGATTCTTTTCACATCAATGAATCATGACGGCACAAAAAATGGGTTTGCTTGTAATGCTCTAGCAAAAATGTCGGAAATGCTTTCGATTCCCATAATTGCTTCCGGAGGCGCCGGCACCATGGAACATTATGCCGATGTATTCACAAAAGGTAAAGCCGATGCAGGATTGGCCGCCAGTATTTTTCATTTTAAAGAAATTACCATACCTCAACTAAAGACATATTTAAGTGAGAAAGGTATTCCGGTAAGGTTATAACAACTTCTGACTTCTAATTACTAAATTCTAGCTACTTACTACTTTATTCATAATACTATGGACTTTCTAACACAACTTCAAGACCTGATTGATCAAAGAAAAAAAAATATGCCTGAAGGCTCCTATACTACAAAATTATTCAGGGAAGGCATTAATAAAATTGCCCAGAAAGTAGGAGAGGAAGCAGTTGAACTTATTATCGAGGCGAAAGACAATAATGATTCTTTATTTTTAAACGAGGCGGCAGATCTGATGTACCATTATATAGTTTTATTGACGGCCAAAGGTCACCGTATAGAGGATGTTGTTAAGATATTGGAAGAGAGGCATTTAGGTAGATAGACTGAAGACTTTAAGGCTATTAGCAAAGTAAATTGCTTTTGTAAGTTTTGTATAGGATTATGCTTATCGATTCTTGTATTGAATAATGAACAAGGATTAACGATTTAAGATTTTAGAAGGAATTAAATATGAAAAAATTTGATTTAGAAGAACGACTTATTAATTTCTCTGTTTTAATAGTTGAGATTACAGATTCTATGCCAGCGACAAGATCAGGCAACCATTTAGCTGGACAATTACTTAGATCCGGCACATCTCCATCATTAAATTATGGTGAGGCTCAAAGTGGTGAATCCAGAAAAGATTTTATTCATAAAATTAAGATAGTCCTCAAAGAATTGAGAGAATGTTATGTTTGTTTAAAAATTATTCATAGAACGAAATTATTTAAATCAGAAGATATGATTAAGGATGCTCTAAAAGAAAGCAATGAGTTAATTTCTATTTTTGTAAAAAGTGTTGCAACAGCACAAAAGAATAGGGAAAACTAAAATAATTGCTGTAACTGATAACTTCACAAATCAAAAATCGTTATTCCTTGTTCTTAAATCATTTTCTTCTTTGTATAAGTCTGATACAAGTTATGAATATGATAAACCTATCATTTAATCGAACAAAGTTGAAATTACAGGGTTATAAATTGAGTTTTATTCTCTAAACTCCTAACCGCCTTCAGTCTAATAGGCTTAAGTTTATAACTTGTTTACCAGCCGGATAAATTCATCATTGGGAATGATGCCTTTATCATCTTCAGAGTATTCGGGTTTTATGCGTTCAACATAAAACATATTCATTTCTCCTATGTTCTTGGCTTCAACCACACCCCTGTGTGTACATTGAAAATAGTCTTTTATATTTTCATAAGTAACTTCGGTGATGTTCACTTTACCAACTTCACCAAGATGTTCGGTTCGTGACGCTGCATTAACCGTTTCGCCCCAGATATCGTACGCAAACTTTTTTCGACCTACAACCCCGGCAACGACAGGCCCGGTATGTATACCGATTCTTAATTCCCAGGTAGGAATCCCGGGTTTATGCTCTACTTTTAAACTTTCGATGTAATCCTGAATTTCTAATCCGGCGAGCACAGCATCAACGGGATTTGATTTGTTGCGCAGGGGTAGTCCCCCGGCACACATATATGCATCACCAATGGTTTTAATTTTTTCGAGGTAGTGCTTGCCCGTAATTTCATCAAACTTGGCAAAATAATCGTCAAGAATACTTACAAGATCTGTTGGCTCTAGTTCTTTTGTGTTCTTTGAAAAATCTTTGAAATCTGTAAACAGAACAGACACATGACGATAATATCGGGTCCCTGCTTTACCTTTAGATTTAAGTTGTCGTGCAACCTCAAACGGCAATATATTTAAAAGAAGACGTTCCGATTTCTCCTGTTCTTCTTCAATGAGCCGCTTTTTTTCCTCAATTTCCGCTTTTTGGTTTTCCAGCAATGAATTTGCCAATTCGAGTCGTTCTGTTATAGCCAGCATGCGTCTGTTTTGCTTGTACAGCTCTTCTTCCTTGTTCATAATCGGAGTAATGTCCGATTCAACGGCTATTAGCTTAATGATTTGATTTTTTTCGTCCAATTGCGGAGTCATAAATATTTGGAACCATTTTCTTCTTCCATTCGGCAGAATTAAACGGGCCTCAATATTTGTTGCTTGTTTATTCAGCAAACACTGTCTGGCTTCACGTGTAAAATCCTTAAATACTTTAATATCGTATATATTTGAACCATACGCTTTTTTAAAATCATCAAAAGAAATCTCATGAAGGCGTTCGAATCCTTCATTAGCCCATTCCATGTTGCCCTTAGCATCAATGATGATAAAGGCATTGGGTGCTTTGTCGGTAATGGTAGCTTTTTCTTTTAATAATAGCCTTTCCTCTTCATACTGGGTCATTTTTGACCGGATCCGTTGAAGGGTCTGACCGATACTTAGGGCTTTATTGATACGTGATCTTAATTCATTGATATCAATGGGTTTGGTAATAAAATCGAATGCTCCGTTTTTGAATGCTTCCGCGAAGTTCTCATCAGTCTTATAAGCTGTAATAAAGATTACAGGTATAGCTTTCAATTCTTCGTCTTTTTGAAGCATTCTAAGACAATCGATACCGGAAACCTCCGGCATACGCATATCAAGCAATATCAAATCAGGAATTACCTTCTGGGCTTTCTCAAAACCGCTTAATCCATCGTCAGCAAAAAAAATATCATATTTAACCTGGTCGGCTAATAGAATACCTTCAATTAATTTACTATTGTGAATATTATCGTCAACAACGAGTATCTTGTAACTCATCCTTTATTGTTATTGTCCTGACTTAAAATTAACAAAAATTATGTCAGAACAAACATAATGATATTCAAATTCAAAAAAAAGAGCTGCATTTATTAGCAGCTCTCTATTTCAATTTTTTTAATTAAACTGTTCGATTGTCTTTACAATGATGGCGATAGCTTCCATCAATTGCTTTTCATTGATGATAAGCGGCGGAGCAAACCGGATGATATGTTCGTGCGTGGGTTTTGCGATTAATCCGTTTTCTTTCATAGCGACACAGACGTCCCATGCTTTTTTACCACCTTTTGGCCTAATAACAACCGCATTTAACAAACCTTTACCCCGAACCAATTCAACCATTTCATATTTTTCGACAAGTTTTTGCATTTCTGCCCTGAAAATTTTACCGAGTTTCTCAGCATTTTCGGCTAATTTTTCATCTTTTAGAACCTGAAGGGCAGCTATTCCAACCTTTGCAGCTATTGGATTACCTCCGTAAGTTGAACCGTGTTCTCCAGGCTTGATGCAAAGCATTATTTCGTCATCTGCTAAAACAGCAGATACAGGGTACATTCCACCGGATAAAGCTTTTCCCAGAATTAAAATATCCGGACGTACGTTTTCATGGTTGCATGCAAGCATTTTTCCTGTACGACATAGTCCTGTTTGCACTTCATCTGCAATGAAAAGAACATTTTTCTTCTTACACATGTCGAAAGCGGCTTTCAGATATCCATCACCTGGTACATATACTCCCGCTTCACCCTGAATTGGCTCTACAATAAATCCGGCAACATTGGGATCTTCAAGTTCCTTTTCTAATGCCTTAAGATCATTATAAGGTACAACAACAAATCCGGGTGTAAATGGTCCAAATCCTTTGTAAGAATCCGGGTCTGTCGACATGGATATAATTGTTATTGTACGTCCGTGGAAATTACCTTCACATACTATTATTTTAGCTTTGTTTTCATCTATTCCCTTTTTTTCATATGCCCACTTACGGCAAAGTTTTAAAGCAGTTTCATCGCCTTCCGCACCGGTGTTCATCGGAAGTACTTTATCATATCCAAAGTACTTCGATACAAATTCCTCATATTCACCCAGGCAGTTGTTATAAAAGGCCCTCGATGTAAGTGCAAGCGTTCCTGCCTGATCGACAAGTGCTTTTACGATTTTAGGATGGCAATGTCCTTGATTGACAGCGGAATATGCCGATAGAAAATCAAAATATCTTTTGCCTTCTACATCCCACAGGAAAATGCCTTCTCCCTTTTCAAGGACAACCGGAAGCGGATGGTAATTATGCGCGCCGTATTTCTCTTCTTTTTTAATAAAATCCTGACCAGTCATTAGAATATTAATTTTGGTTATCAAATAATGTATTTATTTGCGCAAGTTTTGAATTTTTATGCAAAAAAAGAATGATAAATGACAGTTTTCTGTAAAAAAAAATTATTAAATAGGTAACATTCCATTTCCGGGTTTCTGTTTATTCGTGAAACTCAAATTTCAAAAACTCCGCCTGAATGAAAGAATTCATTCTTTCGGGCAGTGGAGTGCATTGAAATTTGTAAGTTGAACTTATCCCGATAGCGAAGCGTAGCGGGATAAATGAATTTAATACTCTGCCGCTTGCAGCGAAAAAACGGATATTCCTATTTGATACCTCGTCAGCTCTGCTGCGAGGTAATTCATTTAAGGTATTACTCGGAAGCCAGCGTTAGTATTTCCTTTAAAATGGATATATTTGAAAGAAAAATCCTGAACGATTAATGGGAAAAGGGTATAAAATATTGGTTGTTGACGATGAACCTGATATTACCGAATTTATCGGTTATAACCTTAAACAGGAAGGTTTTTTAGTTTCTGTTGCTAACAGTGGAAGAAATGCAATTGATCTGGCGCAAAAAATAATTCCTCACTTAATTATCCTTGATATTATGATGCCTGGAATGGATGGAATTGAAACGTGTGAGAAAATCAGGGCAAACCCATTATTAAAAAATTCAATGATCGTATTTTTAACAGCCAGGGGTGAGGACTATTCCCAGATTGCCGGATTTGCTGCCGGGGCAGATGATTATATCACAAAGCCCATTAAACCAAAAGTGTTATTGAGTAGAATAAATGCAATACTTAAGAGAATAAGCATGATCAATCTACCCGAAATACAGGAGTCAAAAACCGTCCAGATAAATGATTTGTTAATCGACAAAGAAAGATATATTGTTGTTAAAGGTGAAACTGAATTAAATCTACCCAAAAAGGAATTTGATTTATTATTGCTTCTCATTTCAAGACCTGGTAAGGTTTTTACCCGAAACGAGATATTTCAATTGGTCTGGGGCGATGATGTAGTAGTTGGTGATCGAACCATTGATGTGCATATTCGGAAATTGAGAGAAAAAATCGGAGAAAACCTGATCCAAACCATAAAGGGGGTGGGTTACAAATTCATTGCCTGATAAGAAGGTATTTAGGCTTATAGGATTACAGACTGTTGAAAATTTCATAAATCACAAAATCATTAAATCATCAAATCACTAAATCACCTAATAATTAAATGTGAATAAACCTGTATTTAATTGTTTTAAAGGCAATGGAATTTTTATCATTTTTGTAAATTAATTAAAATTGATCTGTATGTCAATGGAAAAATCCTATGATCTTTCTTTTTTAAATCGCATTTCAGGTAGTGATGAGAGTTTCATCCGGGAGATGATCAGTACTTTTAAACAGGTTGCGCCTGAATATATAAATAAGGCCAGACTTTACCAAACATCCGGAGCAATTGAGGCACTTAGCAAGGAAACACATCGATTTATTCCGGGGGTTTCTTTTTTGGGTGCGAAACATCTGGAGGATGATTTATTGAAAATAGAGGAATTCACAAAGAAAAAAGAAAACCTTGAACTTGTACCTGATTTAATTGATAGCGTTCATGCAAAAATATCTATCTTAATAGAAGAGTTTGATCGCGATTATGTATAAATTCAGTAGCGATACTGCTACTTTAAAATTCTGAAAATTTTATTTAAAACCATTTTGTGTGAAAATCATTTACGCTGAAGACGATGTAATGATGCAAAAAGCAGTTGTACATGCCCTGGTTAGACTTGGATATGAGATTACAACTGTTGATGATGGCCAGGAAGCAATTGATGTTCTGGAGTGTGAAACGTTTGATCTTATTATTCTCGACTTATTTATGCCTAAAAGAAGTGGTTTTGAGGTTGTTGAATTTGTCAGGGAAACAAAAAAACTGAATACTCCTATTCTCATAATAAGTCGGAATCATCTGGATGAAACCATTCAGCAGGCATATACTGCCGGAGCGAATGATTACATAGTAAAACCCTTTAAGCCGGAAAAACTTATTGTTAAAATTACCCGTTTGTTGACTGTCAACAGGAAAAATAATCAGGAATGAGTGATATTCTAAAGATTGCGATTGTTCAATTTGATGTCAAATGGCATGCAATAAAGGACAACATATTAACAATCGATTCATTGATAAATCAATTATCGTCACCCGTCGATCTTATCCTTCTGCCGGAAATGTTTTTGACCGGGTTTACGATGGAACCTGAATTATTTACTGAAGTCAATAAGGCCTTTGTTCTTGACTGGATGCGATCTGTTTCAAAAACGAAGAATGCGTCAGTACTGGGTACCCATCCATGGAGAGTGAATAATTTTGATTTTTATAACCGATTAATCTCCGTCAGCCCCGAAGGTAATATCGATCACTATGATAAGCGTCATTTGTTTTCAATTGGGAAGGAAAATGGTCACTATAAGTCGGGTAATGAACGAAAAATTATTTCGTTGAACGGATGGAAAATATTTCCGGTTATTTGTTACGATATCCGTTTTCCAGTCTGGTGCAGAAATAACTTAGATTATGACCTTATGATTAATCTGGCAAATTGGCCTGCATCAAGGAATTATGCCTGGGACATTCTGTTAAAGGCCAGAGCAATTGAAAATCAATCCTTTGTTATTGGGGTTAATCGTATTGGAAGAGACAAAAATGATATTGAATATATCGGCAATTCTAAAGCAATTTCGATGAATGGCGAAATTATTAAACAATTGGACAATTCAGAACAACTCCTTTATTTAGAACTAGATTTGCTGGAACAAAAAGAATTCAGAATTAAATTTCCTTTTCTGAAAGACCAGGATCCTTTCAGTGGCATTTAATTCAGCCCAATTTGCAAAATTTCTCACTTGCACAAAAAATATTCTAAAATAATTCGTGCACAACAATAATTTCACTATTTCACTTTCAAATATTCTTTGAATACTTAAAGTGGTAGCATGCAATAAATGATAATTCGTCTGAAACTCTTAGCAACAATGGTCGTGTCCGCCGCCACAGCTTTCACAATTGTCACAGCTGCCGGCATAATGAGCATGTCCATGGTGCAATTCTTCTTCAGATGCTTCGCGGATATCTACAATTTCTCCGCTAAAAAATAGATTGTTGCCTGCAAGAGGGTGATTGAAATCCATTGTCACAGTGTCTGTGGAGACCTCTAATACTGAGCCGGTAAGTTTATTTCCCGATGAATCCTGCATTGGGATTTTATTGCCCAATTGAAGCATATTTTCATCGATTTTTCCTTCAACCTCAAAAATAGAAATAGGAATATTTACGATTGCATCTGCATCCTTTTCTCCATATGCGTCTATCGATGTCAGATTAAAATTAAATTTATCCCCAACAATCAGTCCATCAATGTTTTCTTCAAATTTTGGGAGCAAGTTACCGGAACCGTATATAAATATCAGGGGTTCAGCAGATTCTAATGCTTTAACAATCTCTCCTTCCTGATGGTCCAGCCTTAATTCGTATGTAAGAGAAACTACTTTGTCTTTAGAAATTTTCATAAGTCTATTTTTTATTTTTAAGTTTTTTTTTATCTATCCCTTATCTATATTATTCTTTTTTTGATATACTCATGGGGGCATAAATAATTTATATTGCAAGCCGCAAAAATAAATATTTTCCTGATATCTGAAATTAAACAGACTATTATTAAATTTTGTTCAATAAAATTTTTCTTCAATGGGATGTCCTTGATTAAAATAAATTATTTATGTGAATTAAGAGTCGAAAATTAGAAGCCCGCAGGGCTGGCATGTTTGTAGAACGTTGATTGGCCATGAGATTTCGCCCCGATGCGCCTGCCCCGCAGTTATGCGGGGCAGGCGCATCGGGGCGATTTGGAGAGGAATAAATTTGCTATAAACATGCCAGCCCTACGGGCTTCAAATGTAAATAGCTATTAACCTGTGCTTTATAAATTTAAATTAACTGCTTTTAACTCTTAATTCGCATTATTGGAAACTGCTTAGTATAAGTCCCTGATTAATTTCAATTCTGCATTGACCAGAAAATCAGGTATTTGTTACTTGATTCATCTTGAAAAATCACACTTCAAAAGAAAAATTCTGACGTCCTGATTTTTTTTGTCATGTAATAAAAGTTAGTAAATTGAAATCCATTCGTTATATCAATATCTGTAATATTCGTAGATTTATCTTCTTAAAACCAAATCAAAGCATATGAAAACGAAGAATCTAATAATAATTTCGATAATGATGGTATTTGGTCTGTCTGTGCAGGCTCAAATGCAATTTGGGATACGGGCAGGAATAAGTTCGACTCTTTGTAAGTTAGGAAATTTGAATGATCAAAGTTACAAATTGGAATATAACAGAGGTGATTTTGGATATCATGCAGGAGTAATTTCCAAATTAAAGATTTCAAGACTTTTTATACAACCAGAATTGATTTTTTCGGTTTCCAAATCGGATATAGCATTTACAGATTTAGGAAACCCCAAACAATTGGGCAGACAAACTTTTAATTCACTTGATTTACCAGTAATGGTGGGAGTAAAGTTTGGCCCTCTTAAAATTGAAGTTGGTCCTGAAGCCAGCTGGATCATAAATTCAAAATCAACATTGCTTGATGATAACCATGTTACCATGGATCTAAATACCATTATTTTTGGCTACCAGGCTGGTTTAGGAGTGGAACTTGGAAGTTTGGTTATCGATGCAAAATATGAAGGAGAGTTTAGTAAATTAGGAACAGGAATGAATGTTGGAAATTCACATGTTGCTTTTGACCAAACCATGAGCGGGATTGTCGTGAGTTTAGGCTATTTGTTTTAACGGTATCTTAAATTCTATGTGCTATACCATAGCCATAAATTTAACCAGGGAGCTGCTTCAGAAAAGGTTTAATGCAAATCTAGATCCGGATTTACCATTCAGAAAAAGTGAACATCTGAATGCTTTTAGTTTACCTGAGTGTCCTGTGATCTGTTCTGAAAATCAGTCAACTATTAAACTTCTGAAATGGGGACTTATACCAGTTTGGACAAAAGATGAAAAATATGCTTCCGAAATCAGGACAAAGACATTTAACGCGAAATCCGAAACCATTGCGGAAAAGCCCTCATTTCGGCACCTCATTCAATCTAAAAAATGCCTTGTATTAACAACTGGTTTTTATGAATGGCAGGCCAGGGGAAAAGAGAAACAACCTTATTATATATCTGTAAAAGATTCTGAAGCAATTGCTTTGGCTGGTTTGTATGACAACTGGACAAATCCGGTAACTGGTGAAATTATTAATTCGTTTACGATTATCACTACAAAGGCAAATCCGTTGATGGAAAAAATACACAATACCAAGAAACGCATGCCTGTTATTCTATCAGAGCAAGATGAAACGAAATGGATTGATAGTGAGTTATCATTAAGTGAGACGCTGTCGTTTCTTAAACCATTTGATGAGAGCAAAATGCAAGCAGAGGAAGTAGATAAAAAATTGTTTGCCCGAAAACCAAAAGATGAGGATCAGACTTTATTTTAGTCTTTTCCATATCTTATTGAAATTCTTTCATGATCTGCTCGCACCATTTTGCAATCCGCTCCTTATTTTTACCAACCTGGTTTTCAAAATCGAGGGCCAGGCCTATAAAATTTTTACCACGAAGGGCCTTTGAATTTTCGAATGTATATCCATCTGTACTGGTTAAACCAATAATTGTAGCACCTTGCTGCTCGAGAATTCTTGCTATAATTCCGATTCCATCAACAAAATTTTCGGAGTACCCAACCTGATCACCCGCACCAAAAATGGCAATTTTTTTTCCTTTTAAATCGAGATCTTCAATCGCTGGTATTAGCTCGTCCCAATAATTCGGCAGTTCTCCATCAAACCATGTAGGAACTCCCAGAATAAGGTTGTTATATTTTATAAATTGCTTTTCGGTGGTTTCTTCGGCATTAATTTGATCTACATTTTCTTCACCCAATAATTCAGCAATTTTTTTAGCTGCCTGTGCTGTTTTTTTTGTATTGTAACTGTAGAAAAGTCCAATTTTTTTCATCTGATATCGGTTAATATTCAAGTATTTCTTTAAATGCTTTTAAAATTTTTTCGGTATTGGGTAAAACTGCCTTTTCAAGGATCCGGTTAAATCCAACAGGCGTAAAAGTTGATCCTACTCTGCGCACAGGACTATCAAGAAATTCAAATGCATGTTCTGATATTATTGAGGCAATCTCACCACCAAATCCTGAGAATACTTTATCTTCATGCACAACAATTGCTTTACCGGTTTTTTTAACCGATGCTATTATTGTATCAACATCGAGAGGTGAAAGTGATCGCAGGTCCACTACTTCAATATTGGCTTTAGATTCATTTGCCAGTTTTTCTGCTGCTTCGAGGCACATATGCGTTGTATTGCCATAGGTAAAAACGGATAAATCATTGCCTTCCCGGCGGATCCGTGCTTTACCGAAAGGGACTTCGAAATCATCCGGAATAGGCGTTGCAGCAATAGGTGCGTTATAAAGGAATTTTGGCTCGATAAAAACTGTTGTCCCTTCACTTCGCATGCATGTTCGCAATAAGCCGGCTGCATCATCGGCAAAGGAAGGGAAAACCACTCTCGTTCCCGGAAATGTAGTAAGAACTCCTTCAATTGATTGCGAATGATATAAACCACCTCCGATATAACCGCCGGATGCAAGACGAACAGTTATGTTCGGTGAAAATTGACCTTTTGAGCGCCAGTACTCATGGGTTGCTAAAACAAATTGTTCCATTGCAGGCCAGAAATAATCTGCAAATTCAGCACCTTCAACAACAACCCTGATTTTTTTGTTAAACTTCGACATACCGATTGCAGTACCCATGATGAAGTCTTCTGCTATCGGGGCATTGAATACCCTTTCTTTGCCAAATTCTTGTTGCATTCCCTTTGTAACATTGAAAATACCGCCTTTCTCTTTATTGGCTATATCCTGTCCCCAGATAAATGTATCAGGATTAAACCGGAATTCAGCTTTCAATGTCTCGTTAATGGCTTCAATCAGCTTTTTCTTTGGTCCGGTACTATTGTGGATTCCATCCGGGTATTTTTCTGCTTTATAGGCTTTGCCAATCACGAAATCAAAAATGGATTCCGGTTTTGGATCCGGTGCTGCCATTGCTTTCCTGTGCGCTTCTTTTACTTCCGCCTTTACCTCTTCTTCAATTTCAACAATTTCTTGTTCTGAAAATCGCTTGTAACGCAGTAATAACCTGCGAAATTTTGCCAGTGGATCATATTCTGCAACATAGTTTAATTCAAAATCATCGCGATACAATTCGTGTCTGTCTGAGTTTGAGTGCGAGTGCATACGAAGACAATTTGCTTGTACTATAACAGGCATCGAGTTTTTTATTGACCATGCCTTGGCTTCTTCCATCGCATTCATTGAATCAAAAATATCTTTACCATTGCAAAAAATGATGCGAAGATTCTTAAAACCTGTAAAATTATTTGCTGTCCGGCGATTGGCCGTTTGGTCAGCTTTGGGGACAGAAATGCCATACCCGTTATCCTGGAATACAAAAACAACTGGTAATTGTTCGGTAGTTGCACCGTTGATTGCTTCATATACATATCCTTCAGAAACCGAAGATTCGCCTTGTGAACTGATCACTATCCCTTTATGGTTATATCTGTTAAATGCTCTTCCTGTACCGGTTGCGTGTTGTGTGTGACTTCCTGTGCAGGATGAATCATTGTGGATATTCCATTCAGGCTTTGCCAGATGATTCGACATATGCCTTCCACCTCCTGCAACATCTGTATCTTTTGATATTCCGTTTAGAATAATTTCTTCGGCTGTCATACCCGCAGATAAAACAGTAAGCATATCGCGATAGTAAGGATAAAGATGATCTGTTTTTCGGTCGAAGATCTGTCCGATCGCCAGTTGAATACCATCATGTCCGGCATATGGGGCGTGGTACGACCACCCTATTGCCTGTTTTAAATAATTCGGCGCGCGATCATCGAGTGTACGGCCCAAAATCAAAAGGTGAAGCCATTTTTTGAGAGTGTCCTTGTCGGTAGATTTTATGTTGTAACGTTTTTTTACTTCAATATCAGTAAATGCCATTTCAGAATTATTTATATTGTAAGGTTTACATCAAAGTTTTCAAGTTGTTTAGCCAGGTTATAAAGGAAAGCACCACCCAATGAACCATCCACTATACGATGATCAAAAGTAAGTGCAAGCATTATTTTATGACGTATTGCTAACACATCGCCGGAAGGAGTTTCAAGGACTGCAGGTTTTTTTTCAATAGCGCCGGTAGCCAGAATAGCCACTTGAGGCTGGTTTATAATGGGTGTACCCGTGAGGTTTTTGAAACTTCCAAAATTTGAAATAGTGAATGTCCCTCCTTGAACATCGTCAGGACTCAGTTTGCTGTTTCGTGCATTATCCGCTAATTTGTTTAGTTCAACAGTCAGTCCCAAAATGCTCTTTTGGTCGGCATTGCGAAGTACAGGTACGATAAGATTGCCAGAGGGAAGAGCAACAGCTATTCCAATGTTTATATTTTTGCGAAGTATAATTTTATCACCATCAACAGAAGCATTTACTCCGGGAAATTCTTTTAAAGCTTTAGCAGTTGCTTCAATAAAGAACGGCATAAATGTCAGTTTTTGCTTTTCTCTTTTCTCAAATTCATCTTTTACTTTATTTCTCCAGAGTACAAGGTTTGTAACATCTGCTTCAATAAAATTTGTAACATGAGCGGAAATTTGTTTTGATAGGACCATGTTTTCAGCAATTAACTTGCGCATACGATCCATTTGTACAATTGTATCACCTTCTGATGCAGTAACTGCATTCCTTTGCTTAGGAATCGGAGAAGATGATGGTTTTAATTCAGGCGGTGTCGAGATTTGTTTTGTCCTGTTTTGAATATAGTTCAGAATGTCCTGCTTTTTAACCCGGCCCTCTAATCCACTACCCTCAATTGCTTCGAGTTCATTCATTCCAATATTCTCAGCTTTTGCAATGGTCTTGACAAGGGGAGAGTAAAAACGTGTTTGCTTTAATGAGTCAGAGGTTTTTTCGACAGCAGTAACCACTTCATTTTTTTCTTCTTTTGGTTTTTTAACTTCTGCGGCTGGTGTTGTCTCCTTTTTTTTATCTGACGAAGTAGCAGTGCCATCCAGATTAATTATTGCAATTATATCCCCTACAGCTACCACAGCACCTTCTTCAAATAAAATTTTAGAGATAACCCCTGCTACCGGGGAAGGAATTTCAGAATCCACCTTATCGGTAGCAATTTCCAATAGTACATCATCCTCTTCCACTAAATCGCCGGATTTTTTAAACCATTTTGTTATTGTTGCTTCCTGAACACTTTCGCCCATCTTAGGCATTATAATATTAAATGTTGCCATCGTTTCTTTTTTCTTTTTTATTTAATATGAAACCAGATGCCTGCTTTCAAAATATCAATAATCGCGTAAATTTTATAATAAAACCTAAGACAAATATAATAAATACCTTGTAATTTAAAACCATTCTAAATAATATTCGTGAAATATCTTAGTAGTTATCTGCATCCTTATAAGTATTTAAAAAGTTACACGTTAATAACAATAGAAATAAATATGTGTTTAGACCAAAATTCAATAATTTAATTCTGCAGCCCTTTACTTAAAGAAAAAGTAGCGTCAGAATTCTCCAGGACTACCTTATTATTTGGGGAATATGTCTGATTTGGATTTTTTTCAGAAAGCATCGGTTGTGAGTTTGCTTCAGGTTCATAATTAAAAAGATTTGAATCAGGCCATTTTTTAACCATTCCCAACGCAGCATACATTGTATGTGCAAGTTTATTATGTATATGTGGTCTTGATTTGGTGGTAGTATTTAAGAGAACGACCCAATTGATTTCATTTGCATGTCTCATTAATAGGGCTGTTGTACCACACAACGTACCGGTACGCCACCATGTACCGTGACCATCGGTCCCTCGCCATCCGATTAGTCTGTTGCTACAGTCATGAGCATTGGTCATATAATCTAAAGATTGTTTTGAAAGTATATCGGGTTGACTGCTAAATCCGTCGATAGCAACCATTAATTTTACAAGTTCAGGAGCAGATGCAATCCAACCGCCGGCAGCTCCTAGAAGTTCAATATTATTTCCGCCATATTCAGTGGGTACTAGTTCATCCGAGCCATCAAACGACCAGAGTTCTTCTATGTTGGTTAAATTATAGTATTTAACTTCGTTAGGATATCTTTCATTATAAAAACTTTTTCCGATATGCATATCATATATCCCCAAAGGATGGAGAATGGCAAATTGTACATAGTCTTCATATTCCATGCCGGTAATTTTTTTAATGACTTCTCCAAGAATACAGTAGCCAAGATTTGAATAACTATATTCTTTTCCAGGGGTGCTGTCCAAATCCTTGGTCAATGCATATTCTATTACTATCGGAATTTTTATAGGAGGAACCAGATCCATTACCTTAGCGACATAAAGTAGATTAAAAACAGGGTCCGACTTTTTTCCATTCCAGCCAGCGGTATGACTCAGCAATTGATTTATTGTTATATCCTCAACCCGTTTATCTTTATAATTCAAATATATTGAGTCATTTAATATTCCAAGTGGCCCAAATACCTTCTGATTTACATCCAGTTTTTCGTTTTCTACAAGTTTCATAATTGCAACAGCCGTAATAAGTTTAGAGACACTTGCAATTCTGAACAAACTCTTTGGTGTGACTAATTCATTATTTTCTTTATTTGCAAATCCGAAACCTTTTGCATAAACCAGACGCCCTTCCTTTGCAATTGCTACAGATGAACCGATGATTTCATTTTGTTTAAGAAATGAAGTGACAATACTGTCAATGTTTTCGGTTTGTTTACAATCAGAGAGTTCGTTCTTGATCTTATAGGAAAGAGGAATAATTGTGCCTATAGCATTATTTCTATTGTTTTCACCCTTAAATGAAAATGTGTTCGCCGTCTCACCCAGAAAAAATAGTAAAAACAGAACAATTATTGCGATGGATTTAGATCTCATAATACTTGATAATAAATAAAAACAACAAAATCTCCATTTTGTTTTTAGGCTGCCACTATGTGCCCGATTAGTGAGATTTCATTATAACAACATTCTATAAAGATGACAATAATATTGATTATTAATATTTTATGTAATTATCACCTTCTTTGCCAGAGTGAATAAACCCAATTTGCAAGTTTTTTTACGCTGCCTGTTTTCTCAATATTTGTACCAGAAACTATTTTTCCCATAATTCCATGACTTATTCACTGTGGAAAAATTTCTTGAAATATTGCAAGACCTATCATTCTGTAAGGAAAATAATTTTATAACAAATCCTGATTTCGAGTTGGATAGAAACCTTTCAGATCATTTTTTGTTTATATAATAATACTTATTTCAAAATGAAACCATTTACTAACATTGTGTTCCTATGCTTTATAGTTCTTAATTCTAATGGACAAACAACAGATTCCAGTAAAATAAAAAAGATGAATATGTTTAAAATTGAAAAAAGTGATGAGGAATGGAAAAAAGAACTTTCGCCTGAACAATATAATGTATTGCGACAATGTGGCACAGAATTGCCGGGAACCGGAAAATATGACAATTTTTATAAAGATGGAGTTTATGAATGTGCCGCTTGTGGATTGGTGTTATTTGATGCAAAAACTAAATATCATTCAGGTTCAGGTTGGCCTAGTTTTTATGATGTAATTTCTGCGGGTAAAGTAATACTTATTGACGACAATACCTTGGGAATGATTCGAACTGAAGTGCGTTGTTCAAGATGTGGAAGTCATCTGGGCCATGTTTTTAATGATGGTCCTGCTCCAACACACATGCGGTACTGTATAAATTCAGAGGCATTGAAATTCATTGAAGATAAAAAGGAATAGGCTTAGTTCAGGCATTGTTTTTTTCATAATATGTCAAGGGTTGTCTCAAACAATCCCCAATTGATCATTCAATTGGGGATTTTATTTGACTAAAATAAAGAAACGAAAGGATAACTATTTTTGTGCAAGCTTATCTTTAATAGAACAACCAATTGCTTTTGTAGAATTCGGGTTAGGCTCTTTCCCGGCTATCAGAGCATCCAAAGCATTTGCAAGATATTTTTCCTTTACTGCCGATGCATCCTGATAGTTATCGTCAATTGCCCCTATATACCTAACAATCAAATCTCCTTTTCCATTCATTTGTAAAAGATATACATGTGGCGTGTGAGCAGCGCCATACATCTTATAAACATCCTGTTTTTCATCGAAAAGATAAGGAAATGTAAAGTTCTTCTCTTTTGCACGGGTTATCATGGCATCGTATGAATCTTCAGGAACTATTGAAGGATCGTTAGGATTGATTGCAATTACAGGGTATCCTTTAGATTTGTATTCTTTATCAAGAGCAACTATCCTGTCCTGATAAGCCTGTGCATATGGACAGTGATTACAGGTAAAAATCACAACAAATCCTTTGGCATTTGGAAAATCTGCCATACTAAGCATCTTACCATCAATATTTTTTAACTTAAAATCGGTGGCTTTATCTCCAACTTGATAGCCAGCGGGAGCGGCCATCAAAACGGTATTCAACATAAATAGAAAACTGAAAATATTTTTCATAGCGCTGGTTTTATAAGTTTATGATTTTATGAATTGTTTGATTTAAAAATATATAATCAAGCTCTTTTTCAAAAAACAGCCGTTTACTTCGGTTATAAATCAAGGTTGCAGGAATCGAGCCGCTCCAGGATGGATCAACTTTATTAATCCATGCATTGCTGTTAGGATCATTAAGAAGAAATACCTCAGATTTGATATGGTTGTTATTTAAGAAAGGTATCAGACTTTGACTTATTTGGGAAGGAAAATCCAAACTTACGAGAAGAACCTTCACTTTTTCGTTTTTATATTGATCTGCAATTTTATCAAATACAGGCAACTCTTTTCGGCAGGGTACACACCAGGTAGCCCAGAAATTGATAACGTATAACGAATCATTTTGAAGATGGAGATAATGCTCAAATGATTGAAAATCAAAAGTTGCTATGCTGCTCAAACCTTGTGACAAACAAGCCTTTTGAATAATCAGGGATAAAAACATTGCATATACCAATCGGATCTTCATGATGACTTTTTATATGGAGACAACAATTATTTACCGGATTGGTTTTATTTTGTAACTTGAAAACTAAATTTTAACAGTTTTTATGAATAAAAGAGGTTTCGCAAGCGATAACAACGCTGGTATTTCACCGGAAGTCCTTACCAAAATTGCTGAAGTTAATTCTGGTCATGTCATAGGGTACGGAGATGACCAATATACAAGGGAAGCAAGAGAACTTTTTAAGAAACATTTCGGACAAACTGCCTCTTTTTACTTTGTATTTTCAGGAACAGCGGCAAATGTGCTCGGAATTTCATCTGCAGTCAAATCATTCCAAACGGTTTATTGTACTGAAACAGCTCATATTCAGGTCGATGAATGTGGAGCACTTGAAAGATTTGCAGGGTGCAAAATCATTCCTATTGCTTCTACTGATGGCAAGATGAGAAAAGAAATGCTTGAGAAACATATGACTGGGTTCGGATTTGAACACCATTCTCAACCTGCTCTTGTATCGATCTCTCAGCCAACTGAACTGGGAACTGTATATTCAATAGAAGAAATCAGACAATTGGCAGATTTTGCCCATGATAATGGCTTACGAATGCATATGGATGGGGCACGACTGGCAAACGCTGCAGTCTCTCTGAATTGTAGTTTTATTGAAATTACAGCAAATGCGGGAGTTGATATCCTTTCTTTTGGCGGAACGAAAAATGGTTTGATGTCTGCTGAATCGATCGTTATTTTTAATGACAACCTTACCTCCGATTTTAAATATATTCGGAAACAGGGAATGCATCTTGCATCCAAAATGAGGTTTATCTCGGCCCAATTTATTGCATATCTTGAAAATGATTTGTGGAAGCGCAATGCACAAAATGCCAATGCAATGGCGCAAAAATTAAAGACTGAACTGACAAAGATTTCTCAAGTCAGAATTACTCAACAGGTCGATGCGAATGGTATATTTGCATGTATTCCAAAACAAATCATCGCACCTTTACAAAAAGACTTTTTCTTTTACGTCTGGGATGAAAAAAAGGGTGAGATTCGATGGATGACTTCCTTTGATACCAGTGAGGAGGATATCGATTTATTCGTCAAAAGAATTAAGGAATTTATTGAACTTTATTCTTGAAAATAAATTTCTTATCGCCATAATAAAGAACTATCGCCATAGCTTAAATACCTGAAATTATTTTCACCGGCATAGTTGTAAATATCTTTCCAGTTCACGCCAACAAAAGCAGCTACTAACAATATCAAAGTACTCTTTGGCTGATGAAAGTTTGTAATTAAGCCATCGACCATTTTAAAATCGTAGCCGGGAATGATCATGATTTGAGTCGTAGCAGAATAGTTGTTAAGCCGGGATAAGTCCATCAATCTTAAAAGTCCTTTAAAAGCGTCTTTTACAGGCATTGTTGATGGTAAATTTGTATAGTCCCATTGGTCCAATTTGTTAATGAGTTTATCGTTAACTATAGATTTGACAGCTAACCAGTATAAGCTTTCAAGCGCCCGCAAAGTTGTGGTTCCGGTTGCAATTAGCGGTCTGCTTAAATCCGGAAATGTTTCGAGGAATTGTCGGGTTACTGTAAAAAACTCACTGTGCATCTCATGTTCAAGTATATTATCTGATTTTACAGGCTGAAAAGTTCCCGCACCAATGTGCAAAGTAATTTCGAATTTAGAAACTTGTTTTTTATCGAGTTTTTCAAGAACATCCCTTGTAAAATGTAACCCTGCAGTGGGTGCAGCTACAGATCCTTCCTGCTTCGAATAGACAGTCTGGTACCTGTCTTTATCGATAAGTTCTGAATTTCGATGAAGATAAGGAGGAATTGGTATGCATCCGATTTCATTAAGGATCTCTCCGAAATTATAACCGCCGCTCCAGGTAAAAGAAACCAATGTATTTTTTTCTTCTGTTCCGATTTTTTCCGCTTCAAGGATTACACCTGCTCCATTGATCGTTATATTTAACAGCAACTTTCCTGATTTCCATTTTTTTAAGTTGCCAATCATACAAGACCAAACACATTTTTCGGTTTGTATGAATATGGACTGGTATTCAGAAGGACTATAGGGAGTCAGACAAAATACTTCAATCTGGGCTCCACTCGATTTAGTGAATAGCAGCCTTGCCTGTATTACTCTAGTATTGTTATAAAACAATGAACTTCGCTCCGGAATATACCTCTCTATATTCCTGAATATGTCTTCATTGATTTTACCGTCCTGATAAATAAGTAATTTTGACTGATCTCTGTCCGGCAAAGGATACTTTGCAATTCTCTCCTCTGCAAGGTGATATGTATAATCCTGTATTGATATAACTTTCCCGCTACTCACAAAATCTTATCTTTGCCGCAAAAATAGCTAATTTTGCAGGTTACAAAACATAGATTATGAAAATAAGAATTGGAAGCAGGGTAAAGTTTTTAAATGAAAAAGGTGGAGGCATAATCATAGGTTTTAGAGATGATAAGGTGGCTCTTGTTGAAACTGAAGACGGTTTTGAAATGCCTATGCCGGTTTCAGAACTTATTCCCAACGAAATATCATCGTATGAAATGGATGGTAAAAGATCGGTCAATATTGACAAAAGTTCAACCGTTCAAAAAAAGAAAAAAGTTCCTGCAATTACATTTGAAGAAAAAAAATATGCTGCTTTGAAAGGTAATATTGCACTGGCCATAGTGCCTGAGAATGAGCAAATTTTGCATGTAAGTAATTTCATTTTATATATAATCAACGATAGTAATTATCATTGTTTGTATGTATTAGGCCATCGTGCCAGCGAAGCTTTTTCACATATTAAATCGGGCCTGATTGAACCTGACAGGAAAAAGGAAATAGGCAAATACAGTCAGTCAGAAATTGCCAAAATCAAAGAATTCAAATTGCAGGGCATATTCTATAAACACGGCCTTATGGATTTTTCAAAATCTGTTGATCTGAGTTTTAATATTGAAGATGTTAGTTTTTATAAAATCAGTTATTTTAAAGAAAATGATTTTTTTAGCGAGAAAGCTTTAATATTAATGAAGGAAGAACCGGATTTAAAGGAAGCGATTAACAAATTGACCAATAGCGATTTTGCAAAGGTTATAAGGACTAAGGAGGCTGAAGAAAAAAAATCTCTGTCAAAACAGCAAATTACCCCATCCATAAGTGAAGTTGATTTACACATCGGTGAAATCATGGAGAATTATTCGGCTTTGTCAAATGGAGAAATAGTGGAGATTCAGTTGGGTAGATTTGAAACGGCACTGGATACGGCACTTCTGTCAAACGAACAAAAAATTATATTCATCCATGGCGTTGGTAATGGCAAACTGAAGAATGAGTTACGAAATAAACTTGACAGAAAATACCCCCAATTGAAATATCAGGATGCTTCTTTTAAAGAATATGGATACGGAGCGACCATGGTGTATCTTAAATAGTTAATTTTGGCGGATAGCAGTAAACTGTTCTGTCGTTCCTTTTTGCTTCTGGCAGAAAGGGAAGGAAAGTCCGGACAGCATAGGGCACCGTACTTCCTTGCGGAAGGTATTCGTGAGGGTACAGGTTCAAAGAAGAAAATAACCGCACCGCCGTCGGCGGGGCAAGGGTGAGAAGGTGGAGTAAGAGCCCACCAGTCGTGATGGCAACATTGCGAGCTGTTTGTCTTACGGGTTGCAAGATCATGTATATCCTGATTTCCATCTGCTTTCGGGTAGAGGGAGCAAAGTTGCCCGCTTTGTAAATCTTCACTTGTTGTAGATTTTTTTGGGAGGGGTAGATCGCATAGATAAATGACAGAATTTCCGGTAATTTACCGGAAAACAGAATCCGGCTTACAGGTTTACTGCTTTTTTTTAATTAACAGATCAATTGCAAGAACAATCATTGGACATTTGTTATCCATTTGATTGTTTTCAGCAATAGAATTTGTAACTTATATAAATATTTTTCAAAAGTATAGCGCAAAATTTTTTTAGTAAAGTATAATTACAACTGCAACTATTATTCAGAAACTCTGATTTGCTTACAATGCAGAGATTTAAGTACCTCATAAAACCCCTGAATAGCAATACTGCATTGAAAATTGCATTCTTTTATTTTCTGTTTGGATTCTTTTGGATATTTTTTTCGGATAGGGCTCTGTCATTTATAGCCAGTGATTTGGAACAATTATCTTTTTTACAAACAATAAAGGGTTGGATATTCATTACCGGAACCACTTGTCTCATATATTTCCTGGTGCATAGAGAAATGCATCGTAAAAACCGGTTAATTAAATTACTGAATGAAAGTAAAAAATGGCACAATTTGCTCATTCAAAATATTCCTGAAATTGATGTGTTTTTAATTGAGAAAAATAAGCTATGTATTCTGGCACAGGGACATACTTTAGAAAAAATCGGAATCCTTCCCGAGTCATATCAGAATAAATCGATTGATAATCCACAATTTGGGAAAGATTTTAAAAATCTGATACAAGATAACTTCTCAAAGGTAAGTGCAGGTCAGACCGTTAATTATGAATTTTGTATCAATAATTTTTGGTTTGAGCACAGGGGCGTTCCGGTTTTCAATGATGAAGGTGAAATAATTGCCGGTCTTTTAATTTTTATAAATGTCACAAGACAAAAACAAAACCTGTTTGAAATAATTCAGAAAAAAGATAAGGTTGAGGAGCTTTATAAAGAAAACCTAACTATTAACAATGCACTAAAAGAATCAAATCAACGGCTGACAGAAATCAACACCAGGCTCGGCGAAAACGAACAGAAGTATAAGCTTTTTTTTGAAAATATAAACGATGGCGCATCCATATTTGAATTGACAAAGAATTTAAGAACCGGTCATTTTTTGGAGGTTAATGGGAAATTTGCAGAGCAATTGGGCTATACAGCGAAAGAACTACAAAAACTACATCCTGCAGAAGTATTTGGTGAAGGAAAAGACAGCTTCAATAAAATGATTGCCAGGTTATTAGATATTAAAAACATACGTTTTGAGACAAAATGTATAAATAAAATGGGCGAAAGCCTGCCTTTTGAAGTAAGTATCTATCTGCTGAATATTGAAGACAGGAATTTGTTTTTTACGATAGCGCGAAATATTTCGGAACAAAAAATATATATTGAAGAGCTTAAAAAATCAAAAGAAAAAGCAGAATTGGCAGATAAACTGAAAGGATCCTTTCTTACAAATATGTCACATGAAATAAGGACACCTCTCAATGGAATTCTTGGGTTTGGTGAAATTCTCGGGCAAAATGACCTGACGGATGAGAAAAGACAAAAATATACTGATATTGTTAGATCCAGCAGCAGTCAATTGTTAAAACTATTTGATAATATTATTGACTTATCCAGGATTGAAAGTGGACAACTTGTTATTAAAAAGGAGAAATTCAGGTTAAATAATTTGATGGTTGAATTAAGCGAATATACTAAAGTGTCGCTGGAATCAAATAATAAAATGGTAGCGTCTGAATATCTTAATGGATTATCAGATCAAAACGATTTCTTTAATTCAGACAAGCAAATGATTTTCAAAATATTTAAAATATTGATTGATAATGCAATAAAATTTACTGAGAAGGGTAAAATTACTTTTGGCTATAAGACGGTGGCGGACGAGAAAAATATTTTGTTTTTTATTGAAGATACCGGGGCAGGAATCCCTTCTGAAAAAATCCAAATTGTTTTTGACCGGTTCAGACAGGCTGATGAAAATTTATCAAGACAATATGGAGGTGCAGGATTAGGATTATCTATCGTTAAAGGGATTATAAATACTTTAGGAGGCGAAATTACTGTTAAATCGGAACTTAACCGGGGAACTAGATTTGAATTTAGCTTCCATGATTTGCTTTAAATATCCTGATTAGGTTCAACAGATTAAAAAATATTATTTCACCGGTCTTTCTGATTCAACAAACAACCATTTCATATGTTATTCTGCTTTGAAAGGATTTAGCGAAACTATTTAAATCAGTAAATAACGATCGTGAAAAGTATCATGAATAATTATAATATGAAGTCAATGTATTCAGGTAATAAGAATCAGGTATTGATTTACAAATGGTTATTATTGTCTTTCATATTTTTGTCTTCAATAATCATGTTACAATTTAATAGAAATATACTTATGCAAAGAGAGAATACCAAAGAAACGAATTATGAAGAAGCAACCTTTGGTGCTGGATGCTTCTGGTGTACGGAGGCATTTTACAGCCGTCTCAATGGTGTAATAAAAGTTGAACCCGGTTATAGTGGTGGAATTGCACCCAATCCGACCTATAAGGAAGTTTGTACCGGCAATACCGGCTATGCCGAAGTTTGCCAGATCACTTTTGATCCTAAAGTAATCAGTTATTCAAAATTGCTGGAAGTATTCTGGGGAGTGCATGATCCGACGACTCCTAACAGACAGGGAAATGATATCGGCACACAATACAGGTCCGTTGTTTTTTATCATAGTGAAGAACAGAAAAAAGCTGCTGAAGAGATGAAGACAAAGCTTGTCAATGATCATGTCTGGGAAGATCCTATTGTAACGCAGATCGTTCCTTTTGAAAAATTTTATGCAGCAGAAGCATATCATGACGATTATTTCGAAAAGAACCCGGATCAGCCATATTGTAGCTACGTCATTGCTCCCAAAGTGAAAAAATTTGAAAAGACCTTTGGGGCGTATTTAAAATAACATCACATAAGGTTGGTTGCTTTTTTGTTTTATACGGACCATAATTAATTCAACTTTGACAGATTGAGAACATTTCGTCCCTGCGGGACTTCAATAGTTTAGAATACTTAACCACTACCAATATTTAACCTCTACGAGGTTTAAAAAAGTGCCAGTGGCACGAAATATTGGTAGATAATAAAAACAAAATGTACCTAAAGTCCTGTAGGGACGACATAACTATTAAAAATTATAATCTGTCAAAGTAGAATTAATATTTCAATAAGTATCAGAAATCAATAATATTTTAAATGAGTATCGGGAATAAATAATTATAAATTTTTAGATCTTTCCTTATAATGCGAATTAAAAGTTGAATTAAGATAATGACGAAATATAACATATTGGTTAAAACATATTTGTATGCTAAGCCCTTCGGGCTTCTAATTTTCGACTCTTAATTCGAATTTATAGAATTAATGTCTGAATTTTGGGATCTTTTCCCAAATATAATTTTGAACCCTATAAAAAACTTAACGTTGTTAGAATTTAGTTAACATAGTCCCTTTAGGGACTTTATATCGGTAGAAAATCAATTAGTATTTAATCAAAGTCCCGTATGGGACGACATAACTATTAAATATTATAATCTGTCAAAGTAGAATTAATATTTCAATATGTACCAGAAATCAATAATATTTTATATAAATATCCGCTATAATACCACGAATAATTTTGCAACAGGCGACATTCCTGCGCAGGCAGGAATCCAGTTTATAATTTTCTGGATTCCGTGTCAAGCAAGAAATGTCATTAGATTGAACATTCAATTATGGTATGATTACGGATATTCATAATATTTTAATTTGTCTTATATACCATTTCTTCCGATGGGGGCCTGAATAGTAATTCCTATCGAAATTTATTTCAATATCTTTGTTCTATTGTGACAACTATTATAATCTTCTACCCTTATGAAATATATCCTTGCATTCTTAACATCAACCCGCACCATGGCAGTATTACTCATTTGTTTTGCTTTAAGTATTGCAAGTGCAACATTCATAGAAAATGATTTTGGCAGCGAGAGTGCACGCAGCGTGATTTATAATGCCCATTGGTTTGAAGCCATACTTGCAATTGGTGTTATTAATATTGTGGGTGTAATTGTCAAAAAAAAGCTTTACCAAAAAGAGAAACTTTCATTGTTTATATTTCATATTGCTTTTCTTATCATAATAATGGGTGCAGCTTTTACGCGGTATTTCGGAAATGAAGGCATGATGCACATAAGGGATGGTCAGACTACCAGCCAGTGGCTTACAATGCATACCTTTATGGATATTAGGTTGAAAGAGAACAAATACCCTTCAGTAGAATACAATTATCCTGTTTTATTTTCTTCATTGTCAGGTAATAAGTTTAATCATAAATTTTCATTTCAGGGTCACAGTATTCAAATCAGGCTCAATAAGTATTATCCAAAGGCAAAAAAATCACTCATTACGGATGTGAACGGCGGACCAATGATTCATCTCCTGACATCCGGAGATGAAAAGGAGGAAGATATTATCCTTGCCAGGGGAGAAAGTATAAAGTTCGGAAAAACTGATTTTGCGTTTGCTTTGGCAGATACAATTTTACAAGCATATACAGTCATTTTTTATACAAAAAATAGCGAATCCGTCTATTTTAAGTCGTCCTCTGAAGCAACTTGCACATCGATGGCCGATCAGTCGGTTGACATGCTGGCCGCTAATGAAGAACATCCATTGATACCCATGAAACTTTATAATTTTAATGGTACTCCGATTATTCTTCAGGAGTTTATTGCCAAAGCTACTGCCACGGTTGTGCCTGTCGATAATAAAGAACTTCAGTTGCCTTCGGCACTTTTGCTTGATGTGATTTGCGATGGAATATCGAAGTCCTTATTTGTCTGGGGGCAATCCGAAAAAGTTGGTATTCCCTCGAATATAGCCTTAAACGGAGTAACAATGTCAATTAGATACGGAGCAGTTTTTGAATCTCTTCCATTTAAACTAAAATTGAATGCTTTTCTTCTAAAACGTTATCCCGGATCAGAAAGTCCCTCATCGTTTGAAAGCGATGTCCAACTGATCGATCCTGAAAAAAATATAAATGCTGAAAAAAGAATTTTTATGAACCATGTACTTCGGTATCGGGGGTTTAAATTTTATCAGGCGTCATACGATCAGGATGAAAAGGGAACAATTCTTTCGCTGAACCACGATTGGCTTGGCTCTTCAGTTACTTATCTGGGATACTTTCTTCTTGCATTGGGAATGGTCCTTAGTTTATTTAATAAAAAGAGTCGCTTTGGTTCACTTAAAAAGAAACCAGTACTTACAAATACGCTCACCTTAGTCATTATTTCAGGGATGCTGGCATTTTCACCAACTATTAAAGGTCAGCAAAATTCCATTGCTGGTCAAACAAAACTTCCTGTTATCGATAAAAGGCAATCCGGGAAATTTGGTAAGTTGCTTGTACAGGATAACGGAGGGAGGATTAAACCACTGAACACATTGTCCTCAGAGATTTTAAGAAAGATTGTCCGAAAAGAAATCTATGAGGGTCAGAATGCTGACCAGGTAATACTTGGGATGATTGTTTATCCTGAAATATGGCAGCGCGAGCCAATAATACGGCTTGGCCATCCGGAAATAGAAAAAATACTTGGCGTTAAGACGAATTATGCCACATTCGTTGATTTCTTTTCAAAAAATGGAAATAATGCGTATACGTTGCGTTCATATGTGGCAGATGCATATCGCAAAAAACCCGACCAGCGCAGTAAATTGGATAATGAGCTGATCAGGACTGATGAGAGAGTGAATATCTGTTATCTCATTTATTCCGGCATGGAGCTGAAAATATTTCCCGATCCGGCAGATTCTATGCATAAATGGTATTCACCGGTTAGCGCAAACGGAATTTTTAAATCCGATGACTCGGTCTTTGTAAATCATATTTTGCAATATTATTTTGAAGAAGTCAATAAATCAATGGAAAGTGGTAACTGGAAGACTCCGGATGACATCGTCACTTCTATAGGTAATTACCAGAAGAAATATGCAGGTTATGAAATTCCTACTGCATTTCGGGTACAGACCGAAGAATTCTACAATCGTGCGAATATTTTTGGCAGACTCACCAATTTCTATTTTTTAATAGGCTTTCTGCTCCTTTTGATTCAGTTTATTCACATTTTTTTGCCCAATTTCAATATCCGATATTATTCAGTACCGGCTACTATATTGATAGCAATTGCTTTTTTGTTCCATGCTTTTGGTTTGAGTTTGCGCTGGTATATTTCAGGACATGCTCCCTGGAGCAATGGATATGAGGCACTTACCTTTATTTCGTGGGCAACCATCCTGGCCGGGCTTTTATTTTCGCGTAAATCAGGCATTACTGTGAGTTTAACTGCTATACTTGCTGCATTGCTCCTATTTACTGCGCAGTTAAGCTGGATGGATCCGCAGGTTACCAACCTGGTGCCAGTGCTGAATTCATATTGGCTTGTCATTCACGTAGCGGTGATTACTTCAAGCTATGCATTCTTGGGTCTGGGAGCACTGCTGGCTATCATAAACCTATTGTTGATGATTTTTGTCACAAATGGAAACGAGGAGCGTCTTGAAAATAAAATCAATGAATTGAGTCGAATTATTGAAATGACGCTTATTGCAGGAGTATACCTGTTAACTATCGGAACTTTTTTGGGCGGCGTATGGGCCAATGAATCCTGGGGACGTTATTGGGGGTGGGATCCAAAAGAAACATGGGCCCTTGTATCTGTTATCGTTTATGCTTTTATTTTACATATGCGCCTGGTACCAGGCTTAAAAGGAAGACTACTTTTTAATATAATGTCATTGGTCGGTTATTCTTCGGTATTAATGACCTACTTTGGGGTCAATTATTATTTATCCGGACTGCATTCTTACGCCAAAGGCGATCCGATACCCGTTCCTGCAATAGTATATTATTCAATTGCGGTTACAATAATTTTGTGCACTCTTGCATCGGTCAATCAATATCACAGAAGAAAAGAGATTTAGGTTGATAGGCTGATGGCAATAGGCTATAAGAAGAATTATAATACAGGGTCGTTCAATTTACAGATTTACCCCCATCCAACCTTTCCCCAAAATGGGGGAAGGCCAAGTCCCTCCCAATTTTGGGAGGGATTTAGGGAGGGGTAAAAAGAGATGGATAGGCTTTATTAAACGACATTGAATTATAATAGCAAATTCCTCTTTCAGCCTAAATACCTTCAGTCTAAAAGCCTGATTGGTAATTTTCAGCTTAGAAACAATATGAATTATATAAAAGGCCATGATTTTTCAATATTTCAACGTAGATTATCAAAATATAATAGCTAATTTTAAATCGTTTCAATGTATAATTTAATATAATTATGGAAAATATTACCAGGATGATGAATTTCAGAAAAATGATTTCCAGGTTGAAAGATTGGAAATTCTCTGCTAAAATTTCGTTTTTTGTTTTAGGGATAGCTTCTACTTTATGGTTTTTAATACGGGTTATACCCAAACCATCGAGAGCATCTTATCCATGTATGCGCGCCGCTGCGCCAATTATGTCGGGTTTTATCGTATACCTGCTTTCTATATCAATCTCTGTTTTTGCATTTCGCAAGTTTGGAAAGAAAGTATTGTCTGCAAAATATTATGCAGCTGCGGGCTTTCTGGCAATCGCTATAACTTTGGGATTTGTGGCAGGTTCTGTTAATAGTGCACATATCAAAGCAGCTCAAATTAAATATCAAAAAGCATTTATAGTAAATAGTCCTATAGGTACACCATCAGGTTATTGGCCGGGCAGGGTAGTTTGGGTCTATGACGCAGCTGCTACAAACAAAAATTGTACAAATACCTCTGGTGATTATTGGTACGATGATGCAAATACAGATCAGGAAGTAGTAAGGACAATGCTTGCTAATGGAATACGGAAATATTCTGATACAACCACTCTTGCACAAGCATGGGATTGTATGTTTAAATATTTTAACATAAAGCATAATAGAGGAAGCAAAGGTTATACAGCCGGTGAAAAAATTGTGATTAAGGTAAATATGACGAATATGTCACAAGCTAACCGGGACCTTCAGGACCAAATGAATGCAACACCACAGCTGATGCTTGCATTGCTCGAAGAATTAATAGACACTATAGGTGTAGCTCAAGCAGACATTACAATAGGTGATCCTTACAGAAGTTTTGCAGATGTCTATTATAATCTATGTCATACGAAATACATGAATGTCCATTATATTGATGGTTCAAACGCCGACGGAAGAGAACTTACAAAAATTACAAGCGGTAATGTATTTTTTACGAGCGATATCGCTCAGCCATTTGCATCAAGACTTCCTCAAGCCTATATGGAAGCTACCTATTTGATCAATATGCCATGTATGAAATCACATAACTCAGCTGGGATCACCCTTGCAGCTAAAAATCACCAGGGCTCTGTGATAGGTCCTGATCAAGATGCCGGAAATCAACTAATGCAGGGCTATTTGCATTATGATTATCCTGATAATCCAGATGGACAGGTATTAAAAAAATATCGACATTTGGTAGATTATATGGTTCATAGTAAGCTGGGCGGTAATACTCTTGTATATATCGTGGATGCAATCTGGTCGGGTAGAAATTGGATGGGCATCGTAGATAAATGGGGAATGCCTCCTTTTAACGGTGATTTTACGTCATCCCTTTTCATTTCACAAGACCCCGTAGCTACCGAATCGGTTGGATATGATTTTCTATTCAATGAATACAATAATGATACATATAAGAGTACATATCATCAGGGTGATGATTTTCCTACCTGGGCTGGTATTGAGGATTATATACTTCAGGCAGCTGATTCAATAAATTGGCCAACCGGCATTACTTATGACCCGGACCATGACATTCATCAGTCCCGCCATGTAAGATCACTTGGTGTTTACGAACATTGGAATAGTATTGCAAACAAACAGTATTCTGTTAATCTTACAGGTAACAAAGGTGGAATTGATCTGGTTACTATCCCATCAAATCTGGTTACTTCGGCAGCATTAAATTATACTCACGAAGATATTTCATCAGCATATGTACCAGTTAACATATTTAAAGCAAAAAGCGTTGACTTGTCAATGACTGTTTATCCTAATCCTGTTAGAGAATCCCTGAATGTTGAATATAACCTTCCTTCCTATTCAAATGTAACCATTGATCTGATAGCATCGAATGGCATTTTTGTTGCCAATTTATTGCACGGATATGAAGATCAGGGAACACACAGCTTAAGTAAATCGATGTCTGGGTTAAGATTGGTGAAAGGACAGTATATTTGCAGGATTATTTCAAATTCAAATGGAACAGAATCTATATCTATCGCAAAATTAGAAGTACTTTAAGACAAATAATATTCGGCTGTTTCAAGTAAAAGGGGAGTTTCTCCCCTTTTTTTACTAATTTTAATCGATAGCTAAAGTTATTTATATATTTCAAGGATAAATTCTAATAAGATGAGAAAGTTTCTGATACCCGTAATATTCTCTATTTTACTTTTTTCTCAATGTAAAAAGGACAATAATGGATCAACACCAACAACTTCAACAGTTAAACCAGCTATAAATTCAATAGCGGTTGATAATCAAAAAAACATATGGTTTGCAACCGATTCAGGACTTTACAAATACAATAATACCGACTGGACCCGATATGAATTGCCAATAGTAGTTCAGAAAATAAACTCTTTGGATATTAAAAATGACACTTTATTATTATCAACTCCTGCCGGTGCATTATTATTAAAGATTGAGGTTACCGGAATTTCTGTCATTGACCAATACAATACAATTGTCACACCTATTATTTCTGATACCGTCAATGTTGCCGGTTTTGATCCATATAATAATACCTGGTTCGGAACTTATGTGGGTCTGTCAATGTTAAATGGCACACAATGGTCCAGCAACACCAAAATAAATTACCAGTTAATTTCTCATTACGATAAAATTAGTTGCGCTGCCTTCCGGCAAAACGATTTCTTTTTTGGAACTTATGGTAAAAGCCTCTGGCATTTGAATTATAATAAAGATATTGATGCTGTTTCCGGTGCTTCACGTATGATACAGGATTTAAATGGAGCCTATACAACCGATACTATTTTTAGCCTATATGCAGCGAGTGATTCTTCCATTTGGATTGGTTCTACAGCAGGACTTACCAGAAATATTGGGTCAACTCATAAAGATATTGGTGATTTTCAATATTTTCTCGGAGGAGAAAGAGTGCACAGCATCATTGAAAGTAGCGATGGACGTATGTGGGCCGGAACAGAAAACGGCATTTATGTAAAAGAAGGCACTGTTTGGACAAATTATACTAAAACCGATGGCCTTGCTGATAATTTTGTTCTATCGCTTGCTGAAGACAAGGATAGCGGAATTTGGATCTGGACGAAAAAGGGCCCATCATTATATAAAAGTGGTACTTTTACGAATTATAATTTGCATAAATAGCGAACCTTTTTAATTGAGTGGGGTCATAATACAATCTAAAGGAAAAGGAATGTTTACATATTTAAATATTCCTTTTCTCGTTAAATGTTGTAACCAATTAAAAAATAGTTGAATAGGTAAGCTGTGCCAGTCCTCTTTCAAAAACCTTGTGTCTTTCCAGTTGGAACTGCAAATGGCCGAGGCATTCTGTTTTAAACAACGGAATGCCATCTCCCAGTACTTTCGGATGTATGGAAATAATCATCTGGTCAATCAGGTTGTTGTTTAATAAGATCGAATTGATTTGTCCGCCACCTACAAGCCTCCTTGCTCGGCGAAGTCTCCGGACTTCGTCGTAAATAAAAGGTAGTTTTCAACTACCCTCGCTGGCCGTAGTTTGTAATAGATCGCTCAGTGCAGACTGAGCACAGCGGTATATTTGTCGTAAATAAAGGTTAGGCGGCAGGCAGGTTTTTAACTAACATAGATTACTTTTCATAAGAATAGAAAAACAATAAGTTATAATCAGGGCAGAGTCGAACTGAGCTTTTAGTTATAACTATTGGCATTTTTTGAATGGGATGCTCTGTTAGATAATCGTTTTGAAAAAAACTTTAAAATGAGTATTATTCGTTAAATTTGTAAAAATATGTAAGCCATGAATATAGCAGAGATAAAATTGGATTTATTTCGGAAAATTGATAACCTGAAAGAATCTGAACTTGAAAAGCTATACAATAAATTTTTAGCAATACTCAATACTACTTCTCTTTACAAGCTGTCCGAGGCAGAAAGCAAAGCAATTGATGAAGCAGTGGAATCAGGAAGAAATGGAGAAGGATACATTCATAAAGAGGTAATTGATGAAGCTAAAAGAAAATATCCGAATCTAAGGTTCAGATGAGAAGCATTCATTGGAATAAACTCGCCAGGCTTGATTATTTTGAAAATATTGATTACCTGCTTAAGGAATGGTCGGAAAAAGAAGCACAAGATTTTATAGATGAAGTTTACGAAACGGAAATTATCTTAGAACAAGGGAAAGTAGATTTTCAGGATACGAACCGGCCAGACACAAAGCGCTATGTACTTTGTAAACAAATTACTTTGTTTTATAAGATAATAGATAAGCAGAACATTGAATTGCTTCGTTTCTGGAACAACCGCCAGGATAATATGGAATTGAAATTATAAGCAGGAACAGTGGTATTAGATGCTTGCGCTCTTACAAAACAAAATAATATTCCTGATCCGCTTCCAAAAGAGTAAAACAATCTCATCAACTTGCGTGTATATGTTTTTTAGCATTAAGAATTTTTGTAGGGAATACCTCCGATGGAAGTAGTATGTATTGAAACGCTCGGCATAGACTGTGTCTGACTGCCGTCCTTTAGATTTGTAATCTCTTATTAACAAGTTTAATTAGCGAAGATTATGTAAGTAGTTGATTTTCTTTACTTTTTGCTACTTTTTCTTTTCTTTGTTGATAGTTGTTAATA
>Ga0182027_10000050_pt1 | contig 175504 bp, 151 predicted proteins | sample 712E1DmetaG_FD_121300 | JGI IMG/M metagenome (GOLD analysis project Ga0182027, IMG submission 121300) | Permafrost microbial communities from Stordalen Mire, Sweden - 712E1D metaG (Illumina Assembly) | ecosystem: Environmental > Terrestrial > Soil > Wetlands > Permafrost | place: Sweden...
AAGCATAAAAGGCAGAAACAACGAAGACCCGCCGGATCGGCAGGTAGATTGATTCGTGATGTGGAAACCATTTTCCCATCAAACCTGCCACACCAAAGCCGGCCAGGGTGGCGACCACCAGGAATATTGAAATCGTGTGCGAAGCCCTCTCCAAACTGAGCCATTCCCAGGGATAAGCGTGCGTTAACCAAATACAGGCTGCAAGCGCGAGGAGCGAAAGCCCCTTAAGGATCCGCATCTCACCCACTTGCCCGGCGCGGCGTTTGGCCTCTCGCCAAAGAAGTTTGTGGTAGCCCAGGTTGACCGCAATCATCACCGAAGTGGCGAGGAGCGGCGCGACCACGAGGCAGCCGCCTCCGGTCCAATACATCGACATCAAAGTCAGGCCGACTAATCCTCTGACGATGCGTGCGCCTCTGCTGAATCCGCGCTTGTGCAAATAGCCGTAGAGTGGCCCCACGAGCCATGGAATCCAGCTACCCGAGCGTGCGTCCCATTCCATTTGGGCCCCATAATTCCAGCGGGTGATCAAGGCGATGGCGACAAAGATTCCTTGCTCCAGAATTGGAACCCATATTTTTCTGTGAAGGTCTATTTTTTGAGCGGACCAACCCGGGAAAGCCCTGCTTAGGCCACGTTCGACCAGGTGCCTGGCGACGTCCGTATCGAATGTCTCATTATCGGCGGGCGTAGAGGGAGCCCGACGAACGAGCCACTCGAGACGGTTACGCATGGAAGAGGTAACCGTGCGATATTGCTTGCGAAGTTCCCGGGCATCGGGAGGCAGAGCCTTTTCATCTCTTTCGACTTCTTCCAGCAGGCCCTGCAGATGTTCCACCGAAGGCTGGCCTTCTAATGGATTGTCTCCGAAGCGTGGCGGCAGATCTCCGGCGAGGAACTGAGTCACGCTGTCCTTGTATGGCCTGCCCCAGTCGGATTGAACGAATTCTTCTGCCCATGCTTCCAATTCCTGGCGGGCTAACCGCTGAGGCTCGGGATGCTTCAAATCCTGGTGTCGTCTTTCCAGCGCACGCGCCAGACCTTCGAGCGCAATCGAAGGATTTGAAATCGGCACGGGAATGGAGACCTCGAGTTTCTTTTTGGCCGAGAATCGATATGGATCAGGCCACATCGATTCCCACGTCGTCAGGGTCATCAGCGAATAGAGATAGTGATTGCGATTGACTTCAGACTTTTCGTTTCGGACAGCGATCAATTTGAGATCGGGAGCCGTATTCGGCAAGCGGCATAGCAGGATGTCTCCGCTCTCCAGCTGAAAATCTGAAAGCGTTGTCCCCGTAGCGCCATCGAATTCAAAATGATACGCGATGGCGGCCACAATCTCGGCTAGAATATTCGGAACCTCGGCAGTGGGAAATGGTACGAATCGCTTTTTCTTTGGATCGAAAATCCTTAATTGTCCTTCTGCGATATCGATGCTTGAATAGCCGTTAAAGAATTGCGTAATGGCGACGGGAACGATGAGGTCGCGCAGAGGAATTTTCATCAACGCTGTCGGTTCAGGGAGATAGCGCTTAAGACCCTTCAGGTGAAAGCGCTTAAAATAAGCGTAATTCTTTTCCACTTTTTCGAAACGCTCGGCTCTTTGCTCTGGCGCACCGTTGAACGCCGGAATTTCCCATACGAGATCGCCTAAGCGGGCCGTGACTTTGTAGATCCAGGAAAACCAGCCTCCGATCAGAAGCGTTACCGTGCCGAGCGGGTTTCCTGGAAAGAGTTTTCGCCAGCGCATGGCCCCCAGCCCGATAACTTGCATATAGTCATCGGTCGGCAGGACGGATTCGAAATCCTTTTGATACGAGGGGTACATGGGAGTAATCACATTGACGAGATCGACGGCGGGATTCGGACTAAGCGTTGCGCCCATATGGGCTGCCGACGATACATTCGCAAGGGCTTGGCACTCAAAGGAAATGCGGTGCTCTGAGAGGCTCGCACCGTACAGAAATGGAACGGGCATTGTTGAATGTGTGGCTACGCAGGCAGCCAACAGTAATCCGATGATGCGGAGAAGGTTTCGATTCATTAGTTGTGTAGGGGCGCACAGCTGTGCGCCCGGCCCGAACGCGCGCACGTTTCCCGCGTCCCGTAACCCAATAACTAAATAGTCGGGACGTACCGACTATATGAATTCACGGGAACGGTACGTACGAGGATTACATTAATTCTACGGGGTTTGACTGCCAGGGTAAATGGCCTGAAAGGCTAAGACTTCAGTCTAAAGGACTTATATGTTTAGTGGGCCTCCTCGAGGCTTTCCCGACGGCGTGGCCCCCGACCCTGTTTTTCAGCGGAGCAGGGGCCACGCTCCCATTAACGCAGGGTCGCGTGATAGCGGACGTCCGGCCAGTGAGCGGTGCCAGTGCGGTGATGCGGTGTACTTTCATCCCTCGAAATCCTGCCTTTGCCCAAGCTCGACCTGCGCCGCGCGGATCTCGCGCATGAGCTTATGCACCTGTTCCTGTAGTTTCTCGATACGGTCCTTTATGCACATCGCGCATTCATCGCCCTCCGACAGCATGAAATACCGCGTTTGGTGGTGCCGACATGGCATGGAAAGTCACCTGGACGGGCCTTTGAGCGGCAAGATTAACTCCGGCGCATCGTTCTTCGGACTGCTGACCGCCGGTGACACCTCATACGCTTCCATGAGGTCGGCTGGGTAAGGCCCAAGCAGCTTTACGACCGCTTCCGCGTCTGATTGGCTTGTGTCGAGCCATGCGTCCTCTTGATCCGGTAGAAGAATCGCGGGCATCCGGTGATGAACAGGGGAAACTACAGTGTTCGGTGTAGTTGTGAAAATCGCGAAGGTCTTGGGCTCATCCTCATCGTAGATCGCGGGGAATCCGAACAGCTCACCCGACTTGAGCCTGAAGTGCACCGGGTACTTTTTAGCGCCCCTCGTGCCCCATTCATAGAACCCATCGGCAGGCACAAGACAGCGACGCGTGGACAGCAGCTTCTTGAACGCACCCTTTAGCAGCTTTTCAGCCTGCAGGTTGATGATCTGAGGCGCCCATTCGCTTCAATCCCCAGGCGGCAGACTCCAGCCTTCTGCGCTTTTCAGTTGGCACCACGACCGGCACCTTGGACGAGGGGGGGATGTTGTAGCTTTTCTTGAATTCTTCAAGCGCGACAGAATCGACTTTGAAGCGTTTGGCAATCTTCGCAGGTTCCTTGGATTGTGTGAATCGTCCGCACATAGAAGTTGATCAAGTTATACTCATACACTCGTATGGCTGTCAAATGCGGGGGTGCGTCAGGCGGCTCGGGGGAGGGATGACGCAAAGGGGAGCCCGGAATGCTCTTCGAATATCCTCAGGATCTGATGCAGTTTCTGAACGGCGGATTCCCGAGAATAGTCCACCATCCCGCTGCGACATAGAAATAATGCGATTTCGCCGACCAACGTTCCCGACCGGGCGGCCTCCAACCAGCTCGGCCAGAAACGTTCGAACGCGTCCGTCACGGGAAACAGCGCCAGGCGCAGAGCATCGTGAAGTGCCGTTGCCTGATCCGCGGTGGGATCCCAATAAAAGGGGTCCCACTCGCCCCGTGAAGGCTCGGATGTCCATCCCGCGGGTTCAAGCCGAGGGCGATCGGGATCCGGTTTGTACGCGGCGAAGACTGGTATCCGAAATCGAATGCGTACCTGGCCGTCCGGGACTTTATCGTTGTTCGACCATAAGGAGTGACCGACGTAAAAATGAAGGTCGTTATGTCCTTCCAGCGCTTCCGGAACCCTGGGTTCGGTGGACGTGATATCGGATAGATAGACGGACATCCCCATAAAACCGGCCGTTGCCGCCGCTTCCTCCAGCCATTTCATCAAGTGATGCTCGATAACCTCCTCGATGGATCGCGCGACTCCGGGAAGTTCATGGACATAGCGGGAGATTTTCTCTACCGCCAAGTGATCCTTGTCCCGTAAATCGACCTGATCCAACGCCCGGGCGATCCGGGAGGGATCGTCCCGCAGCCGCCGCGCTCCGATGAGAAAATGACGGAGGTCCGGGTCGGAAGGGATGGCGTTCCCGGCGGCCTCTAGAAGCCTGGCGACGTTCACCCGGCTGACGCTGGCGGGTATTATCCGTTGCAGAGCCGTATCGAAAGTGGGGATGAGGAAATCGCCTTCTCCGGCATACGCCGACGCCGCATCCCCCAGTGCATACCCTTTGTCCAGCACATGGATCAGCGTCCCTCCCGGCCGTAGACTAAGCCAGAGCGCTCTGAGCACGGCGGCTAACTCATGCGGCGGCACTTTGTTAAGCGCGGAAAGTCCGACAGCCACGTCAAAAGCCTCCTCCGGCAGAGGGTCCTGGGGAAGTGTCGCGGCGATCACCGCATCCGGCGGAAAGGCCCGAGGGAGGTGGAGGAGAACCTCATTGCCGTCCATCTCCGTCCACCGGACACCCTGCATTTCAGGCATCGGACCGAGGAGCGCCCGGATCTGTCCGTCGCCGGCCATGTAATCGAGGAACGATCGTCCCGGCGACATCGAGGCCCGCAGCAGGTCCTGCATCAGGCGCGAGAGAACCGGAAGATGCACCGCCCGGCTCGCCTTCAGGTCCTCGATGGCGTGTTGGTCGTAGATGTTGTATTGGAGGATATCTCTGGCCGGCCCGCGTTTCGGCTGCAGGATAAAAGAGGCAAACCATTCGACGACGTCGATGTAATTCAGGCCTTCGAGCCATGCGGCGAATTGAGCCGGAAAGATCGTTCCCTTAGGGCTTTCCGCGATGACCTTGAACAAGGGTTCCATTTCTTCGACGGTAAGCATCCCCGCCAGGTCCGCCGAAATCCGGCGCCATAATCCAAGGGGCTGGTCCCCCGCGCGCATGGTTTCCAAACCGGCAAAGAGAGCTTGACGAACAGCCGTTTCCGGAGCCGGTTCGGTGCGGCTCCCTCCCGAAGGCGATGGGGCCTGGAGCGACTCTTCCATTGGATCCAGTGGAATCGAAGCGGCGGCGTCTTCCCGGCGATGCAAGGTCCGGGACAGGATCGGCGAACGTACTATCCCCGACAGCGCGGGTTCCAACAAAGACACAACGACGACATTCTTGCCGGAAAGCGACGCCAGTTGTTCCGTCAGCGTCTCCTGCCGGATGTCGTTCCATCGGCGCAGTTCCTGGAACGTCTCCCGTATGGCCGTTTTGAACCCGGGCAGATCACCGGCCATCAGTGGATCTGCAAGCGCACCCATGAGACGTCTGAATTTCGTCCTTTGGACAAGGCCTTCCGGCATCACCTTCTCCCAGACGACGCGCAGGTCATAGCCGGCTTCCTGCTTCTCGGCAAAATAGGTGAAAAGGCGATTGTCGAACGCGTTGCCCTGTTGCGAGCGCTGACGGAAGGATGTCCGTCCATTGGCGAGCGCGGCGGCCTCCTCCCGTCTTTCCTCATTTTCCCGGCGGGCGCCGGGTGTGGCGGAGCGCAGAAAGTCGCGGTCCGTGGCGATGGCCCAATTCATTTCCGTTCCTTCCATGATTCCAGTGCTGTTCGGCAGAACGAGGTAGATACGCGGTCCGCCGGGCGTCAGGTCGTGAAATAAACGTTCCAAGGCAGGTCGGATTTCATCGAAATCGGCCGCGCTCTTGTTGCTGCAAAAAATCGGCAGCCATGTTCCGGCCTTGACCGTCTGAGACGGGGGAAGGGCCGGGAAGCTTAACATCGCGCCGGGGCTGACCGGGATTGAACGGTAAATCGCGGCGCCCATCCGGCAAAAGCGCCTCAGGGCTTCCCTGATTATGCCCAGAGGCGTCGTGGCCATGGGTAAGCTCATAGCTTCACATGAAAATTGAACCTGAACTTCAATTCCTGATGCACCGGTTGATGGTTGCCTGAATGAAGCGGCTCCAAAGATGGGTTCCGCGAGCAGCTGCAGAACCAGCAGGATAGAGCGGCTTCGGATGAGGATAGGATATCGAATCATGTGCAATTTTCCGGACGCGCGCACGTTTCCCGCGTCCCGTAACCCAATAACTAAATAGTCGGGACGTACCGACTATATGAATTCACGGGAACGGTACGTTCGGGCAATACATAATTTTAAGGGATCTGGTTGGTAGGGTAAATGGACAAAACGACTATAAATTACGGCCCAAAAGGCTCATATTCCATACAGGTCCTACCTGCCGGCAGCAGGTCCGGCTAAACTACAGCCGGACCTGAAGTAATGCCCTGAACATGAATCCGGAGAACCCCAGATCAAACGTCTGTCCGGCGGCTGGGTCGCCCTGCGTTCCTGGCGACCCGTTGCCGCCTCCGCTATCGACATGGATGCGGCGCTGTGGCGGCGTTCGCATACGGAACGGGGTCTGGCCCAAATCTGAAACGTAGCGCAGAACTGCCACACAGCTGACGCCCCTTCCTTTCATCCTCCCGAAGCGCTTTAATAGTCCATGGATCGGAGGTTCCCTATGAAAATGCTCCATGTGGTCGGCATGGGCAGAAGAATACCGCTTTGTCTGGTCGTTGGAGTCCTGTTGGCTGGCTGCACGGCACAAATGATGGAAACGCGCGGCGATCAGGTCGAGTTGTTTCGCTTGCCCAGCGCACAGCCGGGGCGTGGCGGCATCATCCGCTACAACGACCGGGGCCGCACATCCTGGCGCGTGGCGCGGCGCAAGGACGCTGAAAAGCAGATGGTGCGATTCTGCCAAGGAACCTACACGATCACGCAGGAAGGCCCGCGCAGCCAATTTAATCTGCGCAGCGGCATCCCTGTTGACGCCCTCGACCCGAACCGCTACATCGCTTTTGACTGCGCCAAACCTGCGGAGCCGACGGTCCTGAAGCAAGCTCCCTGGCCGTTCCGATAAGGAACGGGGCCGTTGATGCCAAATGCCAAAGTGAAAAAATATTTCCGACAACCAGGCGGCTTTGGCCTATGGCATCCCTGGCACGCTGCAGTATCCACGCTGCAGTATCTGTGCTGAGTTGATTTTTTGAGCCTGAGGTGATGTTGGAGTCGGCGTATGAAATGTCATCGAGCGAATTAAAAAGCCTGCAAAAGGTTATTGAAGAGAAGCAGGATTTGATCAGGAGGTCATGGAATGAGCACTTTCGATAATGAGGCCAGAGCGGCAAAAGTTTGGTTTGACGAGGCCAACATGTGGGTCACACTTCATGATGGGAGGCAACTCTCTGTTCCTCTCGCTTATTTTCCGAGATTACTCAATGCGACTTCTGCGAATAGAAACAAATTTGAGCTGAGTGGTGGAGGGACGGGTATTCATTGGGATGAACTCAATGAAGATATCAGCGTCATTGGCTTGCTGCTGGGCCAAGGAGATGCCACCTATCTTCGAAAGTCTGCGTAATTCATTTCTCACGGACGAGGTCGGCAGTTTCGTCGACTGTCAATTTGATGGTTATCGGTTGGCCTGCTCCAGCATCTAAATAGAAAGTATATTGCGCGGAGGCGGAGGGCGTGGAATCCGGTGCTTCGCGATCGCTGTTCACGAGCCTGTACTGTCCGTCCGACAAACCGTAGTTTTGCGCGACATAAGCCTGAAGATCAACCCAGGCATTGAGAGTCCACAGATAGGTCTGCGGCTGGAAATAGTCCAGCTGGCAGCGCCCGATTTGCTCGCCTAGAAAGTAATTCCGGTTGCCCGTGGTCAAATACGATTGGCGGAGCGCCGGGTCCGTTGTCTCACCCGCGGCCTTCATATACACAGTGGCCGCGACCTTCCACGCGTCGCTTTCGTCCTGGTTGATCGTCAATCCTGGAAGCAGCTTCGAATTCTCAATATGCCTGGCCTCGTGGGCGAGCCCGCTGGCCATCCCGACCGGCTCATGCCAGCCGCCGGCGCCGATCAAAATGAACCCGGGGTGATCGGATCCATCCTGGCGGCACGACCCACCTTCGGTGGAAGGAATCTGGTCCGTGACCACGATTCGCACATCCCGCGATAATTCGTCCGCTGACCATCCTGGATACCACCGGTCCAAATAGGCAACCGCCTGTTGAACAAGATCGCGATCCGGAGGTTGATTGGCGTATTGTAGAAGGACGCTGGCGTTGTTGTTTCCTGTTCCCTCAAAGAACCCCGGTTGGAAATAGCCTGCGCACATCTGGGCGAAGGTAGCCGGGTCGACTCCGCTTAAATCCATCAGTTTGTCGCCTGCCGTCGTGCGCGGCTTTACTGGGCGACGCGGTGGAGAAGGAATCGGTTGGGGTTTGACTATTTTCGTAGACTTCGCTGGCAAGGAGAGAACTTCAAGCTGCGAAGAAAAACCTGAGCGCGGAGCTTGCGCTCCGATGCGATCTTGCGCAACAGTATCTCTACTGGGCGGACTAGCGGAGTCGCCGAGGTCAATGACAGGACCTGCATTCCCAGCCATATGGGCTTGGTGCGATGAAATGGACGACCCGAGCAAATTTTGTGGAGTGATTTTGTTGTTCTGGAGGTTGTCTATCCCCGCTTGAGCCTCCTGGCGTGTCAGAGTGGAGTAAGCAGGCGAGCCGACAACCTGATCCGCGCTGGACCAAGCGAGGCTGGAAAACATACTGGTCAATAACAACCCAATTTGGATCCTCTTGGTAATAGGCTTTCTCCTAAGCCGGGCTTTCTACAAATTTAACAGGTTACTGTTACGTGAGTGTTACAAAGGAAGCATGTTTTTTCCGGCGGATCAGGCGGCCTGGTCGCAGGCCGGCGGGGCGGGGCAGAGATGCGACCCGTCTCCAAAGATCGCATGGTAAAAGGGAACGAAAAACCACGTGACCAGGTCGGTTCCGAAGACGAGAAATTCCTCGAGGCTCTTCGGCAGCCCGAGAGGGCTAAGCCGGCGATGTATCCTTTCATGAAAGGCGTTGTACCAGGTCCGCTCGAACGCGGTGAGCCTTGAATCCGCCGGGCGCCAGGCGCTGGCGGCTTCCCGGACGCCGGCGCGCCTCATGCCGAGGATCTGGCCGATCCCGACCAGGACGGGCAGCCAGGCGAGACCGGGCAACGCGGAGGTGGCGATCGAAATCCCCGCCAGGAGAGCGGTCCAGGCCAGCGCACTCCAGGCCGTCCCCGTGACGTCCTTGGATCGTTTGAAAGAATCTAATAAGGTCTCCAGTCCGTAATCCGGAGGTCCCGGTTCGGGAGTCAGGGGAATCTGGTCAAGACCAAAGTAGAACCGCATTTGAGACGTTTCCACTTCAACGCCTCCGGCCCGAAGGGCCGCGGTCGCGTCCTCCGCCAGGGCCGCAAACAACTCTTCAAAGTGCGGCTGCCGGTTTTCCTTTTCACGGGAATGCCAGAGGTAATTTCGCTGATAGCCGAACACAAAGGACAACCGTGAAAAGAACTTGCCCGTTTTGGAGTAGACATCGAAGACGTCCGCCGGCTGCGCCTGAGGGATCAAGGCCTCCAGATCGGACAGCAGTTCCTCCTGGGCGCGGCCCAGAGTGTCCTCGTAATAGGGATCGACCGCGAGCGTTTTGCCATGGATTTCGCTCAGGCGGTCTCTCAGGCGGACCAGCGCCGCGGCAAACGCTTCGGGCGGCGGCGTTTGTTCTGAGCGTTTTAAGAGCTGCAGGGGGCGTGTCGCCGGATCCGCCGCCGGCTTGCCGAGTTCGGCGATCTTGATGCCCTCCGGTTTGAAGCCTTCGATCGCGCCCAGGAGCTGGACGCGCGTATAAAGGGCGTCCAGAAAAGAGGTGTACACAATCATCGAGTTCACAAAACCGGGCCCATGAATGGGTTCATCTTCGTGCCGGCTTCCTACGTAAGCATATTTCAGGGTTGTCCGCCGTATGAAATCCAGGACGCGCACATACCGGTCGAACTGGCGGCTGCCGAGCGGCTTTCCCGTCAGAAGAAACCGATCGAGTTCCTTTTCCAGAGTCATGACCTCCTGCAGAATCTCATAGTCGCGGCGGTCGTATTTCGGTTTCATCCTGTTCCAATAGAAAATCTGCGTAAACGGCCGGGTCACCCGGCTGTCCGCAATGCGGCGCAGCCCCTCCCGGAAGTCTTCCAGCAGGCGGCGGGTCTCTCCCATCGTCAGCGTGATTTCGGATCCTGTTTCCGAGAGCGTGAGTAACGTTTCTGACATGGGCTCCTTGGCCGCCCGTCCGGGCCTCGCGTAACGTTCGTGCGGGCCGATTGGGAGGGAATACACATCCGCCATCAAGATCGATTCGGTATTGATGCCGTAGGCTTCATAAAGCGGGGCGGCCGCCTCCGTGAGCCGGCGGTGCACGGAATCCGTATCCGAGCCTAAGGGGCCCGGCCCGGCGTACCATCGGAAAATACGGTCGCCCCAGATCACGGCCTGCAGCCGGCACATGAGGACGTGGAACTCCGGCCGCGTATCGAGACTGGGATCCGTCTCGAGCCGGCTGCGTATCTCGCGGAATTCGAGAAAGATCTCTTTGACTTCCGCTCCAAGGGTCGCCGCCATCGCGGTACTATTGAGGATTTTTGAGTAGCGTTCGATGAGGGATTCGTAAGGGGCCATGGCGGAGCCGAGGTCGGCCGGGGGGGACCAGGCCGAGAGGTTCTCGCCCGGAACTTTCTTGATTCTCTGGAGATATTGTCCTTCCCGCAGTCCGGTGAGGGGCAGATCGGCCCGGTCTTCGAGATGAATGACCGTGTTCAGAAGATCCTGCCAGAGAACGACCCAGAGGAAGTTGCGATTGAGCGCCGGGCCGATCAGGCTGGGGTCGATTTTCGCGAAGCCGTCGAGCCACGCGCCGTGGCGCCTTACCAGCTGGGCGAGTGTGGTCACGGCCCGGCAGAGAGCGGCGACCTCGCGTCTGGAGGGCGCGCCGGCCGCCATCGCCTGCGCCAGCGTGTTTAACTCCCGGGCCCGGCGGAGCATGTCTTTGAGATTGGCGTCTTTTCGTTTAAGCGCGAATTGCCGGAGTCTGGGAATGCGGGAGCTTTCCATGAGAGGCTCGGCCCGCTCGAGCTCGCCGGTCACCGGGTGATCCAGCACACGCGCCAGGCCTTCGTGAATATCCGATGCGGCCTGGATCAGCTTCGCGGTCGACTCCGGAACCGGCGTCTCTTCAACCCGGTCTTCCCGTTGCGCTTGAGTGACGGATATCCGCAGAATCCGGAGCAGGCCTTCATGCGTCGCGTTAAAATGGGTCCCGATCTTCGGCAGCTGCCGCAGCCGCTGGTACGTGGACTCGATCTGTTCGCGGGCGGCCGCGAGGGCCTGAAGATCCCCTTCCGCTTCCCGGACGCGCTCCTCCCCCCAGGCGCTCCAGGCGGCATCGATGCAGGCATAGTAATTGGACAGGCCGCCTTTGAATAAGGGACTGAGATCCGGTTCAGGGTCATGAAAGATTTCCTGGATGGACTCTCTCATCACCTCCGGAAATACGATGGTCAGACGGGCGAGGAGGCCCGTTTTCGCCTCCTCGGTAACGAATTCGCCCCATTGAGCAATCGCCGAATCAAGGACCTTCTTCTTTCGCTGCAGCCGCCCGATGTCCCCCTGGCTGGAGGCGATCTGTTCCTCCGCCCATGAACCCAGCCGGCGAGCCAGCGCTTCCCGGAACGCCGGCGCGGGGGGGCCGTTAAACGTGGTCCGCCAGCGGGTCAATTCTACGGCGTCGATCCCACGGGGAGAAAAACAGGCGGCCACTCCCTTTTCAATCCGCATCTGCATATGTTCATCGATCCGCCGGACGGCTTCTTCTTTCACAAGGGGTTCGGAGGCGAGGATCTGATTGGCCTGCGTCAGGCGTTCGGTGACGATCAGCCGGGCCAGGGACAGCTCTTCCGGATCGCCGCCGTGCTTGTCGAGATAAAGCATGGCCCAGGTTTCCAGCTCGCCGCCGACCGCCTTTCGCATCTCCGCGGAGGGAATCGCCTTCAATAAAACGGATAGAGAATCCACGTCGGGTTCGCGGGCGGGATCTTGAACGGTGGAGAGGAGTGTTTCGAGATGTTTCCATGCGCCCTGCTGCCACTGCGCCTGCCACCAGGCGGGACGCTCCGCGGCGGCGCCGGTCTCTAGAGAGGCGATCGCGTCGCGCATCAATTGTCCCGCGGTTTCCCGGAAAGCGCTGGGCTGCGTCTGCAGGGCGGCCAGCCAGTGCACGGCCGTCTCCAAAGAGGGCGCGGATTCCAGGGGTTTCAGCGCGGCGACCAGCTCTCCCCGCAGCTCCGCTTCTTTCGTGGCGAGCAGGTTCTCGACCGTCACGACCGCCGAAGGCGGGGGCGCCGCCCCGGGCGCCGCCGTCACGTGCCGTCCGTGGCGGTCGATGGACGTCCGGATCGCGCCGATCAGAGGCCGGTTCCTGAGGGTTTCTTCATCGTCGCCGGCCTGCGCCTCCGGGGTGAAGGCGTCTTCGTCCCAGACGATGACGACGCATTCGGAGCCGAGAGAAAGCGCGCGAGCGAGCGTCTGCGGTTCGGCGCCGGATCCCGGATCGTGGGCGGCGTTGCTGCGGACCCCGTCATAAATGACGGCGCGCGTTTTTTCCTGAACGGGATCGGTGGTCAGAACCACTCGCGGGACCGCCGTTCCGTAACCGTACGTTTCTCCCAGGAGATCCTTCAGGAGCTGGGCCTGCGCGGGATAGCGGGTGGCGACGGTGATTTCCTGGGGACGGAATCCGCGTTCTCTCTCCAGCCGGCCGATCTGTTCGAGAACCTGGCGGGCCGAAAAGTCGTTCGAATAGTCTTTTCGGGGCGCGGTTTGACCCAGCCCGGGGCCGGCATTCAAGACGACCTGTTCGCGGCGTTCCTCCGGCCTGGCGAGATCCGCCAGATTGATCATGACGAGCGAATCCGGGCCGCCTTCCTGTTCCGCCGCCGGCTCGAGCAGCCCGCCGTAAAAGACCTCGGACAGGAACTCCGCGACGCGCTGAACGGATTGGGATTCGCGCCGCAGGATGACGTAATCGCCGTGCGGCGGCATCGTTCTGGTCCCTTCGCTGTGGAGGGCCACAAGCCAGTCGAAGACGCTGCGTTCATAGGCCTCGATAAACGCAGGAGCGATGCCGGCTCGTTTCAGGTAGAGCCGCTGTTCCTCGGTCAGAGACGGCGGACTCAGCCGCCGGGGATCACTCGCCAGGATCACCTTGCCGTCGTCTTTTAAGAACAGCAGCGGTCCTAACGCCTCGACCAGCCGCAGGCGGCCGCTGTCCATCAGGACCATCAGATCCGCGCTGCGAGCCGGCGGCGCCATCCAGGCCGGAAAGGCTCCTTTGGCGAGGTCTGCGGTTGTGGCGACGGTCACGCGGCCGGCGCCCGTGCGGGTTACCAGCGGGGCGGAATCGGTGCCCATTCGGACCACGGGCAGGCCGGCTCTCTGGAGCCGGTCGGCGACGGCCGCGACGCGGACGGCGGAGAGCCCGACCAGCATCGCATGCTGCCCGCGTTCCACGGCCTCCGCGAGCATGCGTTCGAGCACCAGAGTCTCATCCGTTCCCGCCGGGGTCTCGAGAAGAAGAACCTGCGTCTCATGGGCCGCATACTCGAGCGCGAGCCGGCCGCTTTCATCCAGGGATTGTCGGGCCCGGAGGGATTCCTCGCGGGGGGCGGCGCCGCGCCGGCCGGAGAGGCTGCTCCACCCCAGGAAACGCTGCGGAAAGGTCCGGACCGGCCTTCGAGGATCGCTCAACAGGCGCACGAGAAAGTGGATGCGGTTTTCCAGGGCCGTATTCGCCACCAGAATCCCGGAGGGCGGCACCGCCGGCAGGACGCCTTCCACGGGCTGACGGCGCAGCGTGATCTCCTGCCCGACCACTTTTTCGACCAGAAACCGCACCGACGCGTCGGCCTGAAGGGCGAGCGGCTGCTTTTCCTGAAAGGCATGCGGGCCGTGAATGGTCACGGTCAGAACGGGTTGACTGGGAACCACTCCCTGCCCCACCCATTGGTAGGGGAACGTCACCGGCTGCTCGGGATTACGAAAACGCCGCAGGTTCTGAAGGATCTGAACGAAGGCGTTAAGTTCCGCGACGATGCGGCCCTGCTGGCGGGGGCTCAGCGCCGGCGCGGCCTCCAGCGTATAGCGGAAAAACGGAGTTTTGCCCGGTGAGAAATTCTCCTGCAGCATCAGCGGCGCGGGGGTCATCTCCAACAGCCGGCGTTCGGCCGTGGAAGCACCTAGGTCCCGCGCGATTTGCGCCAGGCCGCGGAATAAAAGTTCAAAGGGCCGAATCAGTGTATCGTAAATCCCGTGGGCGACGAACCGGACTGTGGGCCGGAGGGCCGGCTCGACAGGGGTCAGCGCTTCGGCCAGAAATATGAAGGCTGTTCCCAGCGCCCGGGAAACGGTTTCACCCGGAGTCCGGGACCGGTGACTCCGGAAAAAGGCGACGTGGTTTTGGGCCAGCGGCGTTTCATCGCGTGAAACAGCCCATCGGTGGAGAACTTCCTTCGCCTGGCGCGCGACCCATCCCTTCGGCCGCGGAAGGAGGGGGGTGATTTCTTGCGTTAAGCTGATTTCAAGGGCCTGGTTCTGGAAGGCGGCCGGACTGGCGCCGCGGGGACGCGCGGAAAAACCGGGCATGCAGAGCCCCTGCGAACAAAGGCTGAATGACAGGAATACCACCAGAAGCCGGTCCATGAGCGATTTCATAGTTTGAAAAGTTTGAACTAACAAGGTAGCTCAAAAAGAACGGCGATACCATGAGCCGGGAGGGCACAAATGTGGCCCTGAAGACCTATAGGACTATGGTACCTGAATAGCGGACGCGACCGGGGACGGTCTGGACTTGTTAAGTAATTATCAAACGGTGCCGGTTATCAAACGGTGCCGGTGATGCCTAATGCCAAGGCGGGTTCCGCGTTGGTCTTCGGATGGCAGGAGCCAGAGACGGAGACCCGGCCTGGAAATTGCCCGCCGCCAACGGGAAATGAGACAGGGGACTTAGATGCAAGATGGCAGCTTAAGTCGGACTGGGACGCAAACTTTCATGAACGTCCCCAGCTGGGGATAACGAGGTCATTCGGGACAGGCGTCCAATTCATGAAATCGGATGGATCCCGACGGTCAGGGCGGCCAGCCCTCCTGCCTAGTGGATGTTCAGATCGTTCCACGGCCCGTCGATGGAAACAACGAGCGGGAGAAAGATTTTGTTGGGTTTTTTGAAGATCCAGTGCGTGATGGGGACGTCCCTCAGAATATCCTCCAGAAAGCGCAGCATTTCCAGGCGTAGCGTGACTTTCATCTGGCGGCCGGGGAGATCGAGCGACCCTTTCACACCGAGATTCATGTTCGGAGACTTGAGGAACAAGTCTTCTGTGGAAAGCAATCCGTTTAGAAACGCGAGATGACCGGAGAGATCGTCAATCTCAATGCCCTTGGCCGTGATCGTCGGAAATCTCAGCCGGAGATAATTACCGAGATTTAAAACGGCCATGATCCGGTACATGGCTTTAAAGGCCTTCAAAACCCCGCTTCTCACCTCCACTTGTACAGGGCCAGCCAAACCCTTTATCCAGTCCTTCGATAACGGAAAGGTTAAGTTGAATTGCACCGCCCCAACGCCTGTGATCGGCGAGGGCGAGGGGAAAAAGCTTTCCACGATGGAAGTCATGGGGATATTCAGCAAATTCCCCTGGATACGGGCCCGGGGGTCGGCCGTTGAAAAATCAAACACGCCAGTAAGATCCAGGTACATTCCGGCGACATCGAATTCGCTTTCCTGAACTTCAAAGGAAGTCGTTCCATGGATGAGCGCCTGCAGGGAGCCCTGGCGGATCCGCCAGAGCTCATCGCCGGAAGGGTTGAAAGAGGCGGCGGCCGGTGTTTTGGATTCGAGCTTGAAGATCTCGAGGACTTGGCGGATCGTGACCGAACTGACGTCCACCTCCAGCGTCGCCGTTTCGCAAGCCGGGGGCTTCGTCCAGTCGACTTCCGCCATTCCGCCTTCCACCGTGGTCCCGTGGGCATAGACGGCAAGGCCCGCGTCATCTTCTTTCGCCGACCACTCCGGCGCTTCAAAAGCGGTTCCCGGCAAGCGCGTGTGTTTCCCGAGGACCGACCACCGCCAGTTCCCGCGCGCGTCGTGCCGGATCGAGGCCTCGACTTCGCCCGCGCCCGGCGTCTGGTTTATCTGCGCGCGGATCTGCGTCTCCGGGTCAAACCGGCTCTGGATAAACAGATCCGTCTGCCCTTCCAGAGCCGGAAAACTTGCCGGCAGCAGAAATTGAAGCGCGCGCAGGTCCATGCGGCTCAATTGCGCCTGAATGGGATAGTGAGCAGCCCCGTCGTAATGGATGTCGAGGATGGCACGGCGTCCAAGATCGAGCGATCTTCCAGCCAACGCTCCGGACTGTCGCCGCACAAGATAAGACCCGCTCAGCTGGTTGGCCGCCCATTTCGCCGTCGGCGTTTGGGTTTGATCCCAGATCTCGATCGCGCCGTTTCTCACCGCCCATTCCTCGGTCCCGAGGCTTTCTTGAGACGACGAGGCGTTTGGCAGTGTGAGCATGACCCAGCGCGATTGGCCCGATGGTTCCCGGATACGATGCGCGATAAAGCGCGGACGTATAAAGCGGATGTTCTTTATATCGAGTTTTCCCTTTAACAGAGGCCTGACCGATAAGGACATACTGACGGCGTTGACCGAGGCCAGGACAAGGGGCGTCTTTATATTTTCCAACAGCACCACCGGCGCGACCACGAGGCCCGGAGTGGGAATCAGCTGCCCCGTAATGCCTCCGACGATGGCCTTACAATGGAAGGTGGTCTCCAAAACCTCTGTGACCCGGGGCCGGAACATGTCGAGATTTAAAAGTCTGGGGAGATACCAGAAAAGAAGCCCCAGGATCAGCGCGAAGGTGAGAAATCCCGCGCGGCTGGTGATTCGATAAAAGGAGGCGAAAAAGCGTCGCATGGTAAAGGAATTGTATTCAATAAATTAAAACGAGTGGATTATAGTGGTTTTGGTGTCTGACACGGAGAGAGAAATAAACGCATCGGTTGTGCCAGAGCGAGTCCAGGAGTGCCAGGCACTTCTGCAATGCCAAAGTGAAAAAATATTTCCGACAACCAGGTGGCTTTGGCCTGTGACATCACGCTGGCACGCTGCAGTATATACCGAGCGGCAGCACCAGTCATTGGATTAACGGACGCCGCAAGAAGTGTACGAGGAGCCTCAGGCCGGAGGTCTCAGAACCCTATGCGCAGCGTGATCGGTCCTGAAATCGAAATTATGGAGGCGCTAGCGGCGGCTTTTCGTTCAAAGATCCGTCGGGGATACCCACTCATGCTGGCGCTGTGCCTTTTGGGTACCACCGTGCTCCCTGCCAAGGAGTCCCCGAAGTTTGACGACCATTGGAGGCATTGTGAGGTGAATCCAGAGTGTGTGGTGATCCGAGGCCCCTGCGACGAGCCCGAATGCGTGAACAGGCGCTTTTCGGAAAAAGCATCAGAGTACTATCGAAATAACTTGGTTGATTGTTTACGTTCGTTTGCTGAACAGCAAGCAACGGCCGTCTGCCAGGAGAATCAATGCCGATGCCAGAATTTGCCACAGATGAAAACCGAAGCAGGTCGAGATCAAAACAAGGACGCGATCGGGACGGTCCGAAGCAGTTAAGTTATTTCTCACACTCAGACTCAAAAACAACTTCACAACTTCGGACCGTCCCTAACGTCGCTTCGGGATCAGGGTTTGGGTGTCAGGGCGCCAGCGCCTGCGCCAGACTATCATCGTTATCCTTGAGGAGATCCGGCGACTCTGGATCCACTCCGGGAGCCGTCGCCTGGGCCTGGTCCAGCGCGCTTTCGGCGTCCGCGTAGCGGCCTTGGCGCAGCGCTATTCTGGCCAGGACATCGAAGAGACGAGGGACGTCTGCCGGGCTTGCCACGGGCAGTTCCTGCTCGGCCATCCAGCGGGCGCGGCCCAAATCCTTATCATCCAACAGATCGGTCATGGCGACTTTATATACGGCGTCGCCGTTCTCGGGTTCCTCTTCGTGAGCGAGAAGGAAGCATTTCCGGGCAAATGGCCAGCGGTGGTCCTCAAAAGCCATATTTCCAAAGGCCATAAGATTTTGGTAAGCGCCGGGATCTCTTTCCAGGGCGAAACGCTGATGGGTGGCGCAAGCCATCAATCCTGTCAGGGACATGACCACGATACAGGCGGGATTTAATGACCACTTTTTCATACATTCAACATCCGTTCACAGCAGACACCGGCCGGAACCAGGCTCCTTTTGATTGGATCCATCATATGAGGAACAGGGCCGGCTGCCCATCGGGAGAGAGAGCTATATTTGCTATCGGAGAAATCACTAGAGGGCCGCCGCGCGGATCGGTGAGACTACGCGCGCGCTCTTGGGGACGTAACTGCCGAACGGCCTTGTCTGACGAAATAGCCGGCAGGCAGGTCCGGAGACGAGTGCAGACCTCCTTTTTGCTGGGTCCATCAGCCCGATACTTTTAGACTTTTGGCGGATTCCATTCGTCCCAATTACCTGCTATTTTTTCTCATGCTTTTCCGCACCCATCGTCTGGTGACCCTTGGACCCTTGGACTCTTAGCCGTCTTCCTGACCTCTTCTGTTCCCTCGCAGGCCATCCCGTCTGCTTCTGAAAAACAGCGTCCATTTCCATCGTCCGATATCCGGTTCACGGCGTCAGCCCTGACGCTCTCGGTAGAAAGCGCAAGACATCCCTTGAAGCTTTCAAAATCGCTGCACACGCAGTATCAACGCGCCCTCAAAGAGATGTTTGATCATCTGTCGATCCATTTTGCGCACAGGTTTTTTGTCGGGTTCCATCCGCACATTAAGCTCGATGATGAAATCATTGAACTGATCCAGGCCCATGGGGTCGAGTCCTACATCAGGCAGATTCAGGGCGCGTCCATGAGCATGCTGGGAGGCGTGCAGCAGGATATCCTGAAGATTGATCGCGCCAGCCATCCGGTGTCGCCGGACGTTCTGCGGGCGGCGCGCGCCGCCGACCGGATCCTGGAGCCTTTTCTGGCCAATCTTTATCGTCGGACCGGCATCCGACGCCGGGTTCCTTATCGTTCGATCGCCAAGTATCTGGCATATGTGAAACGCGACCCGAACCGGCGCTTCAGCACTCGGGACGGTGGCCTGGCGTATACCTATTCCTCGGGGCCCTACGCCGTGATTGTGTTCTCCGCGCGCTTTCTGAAGCTTCCCTATTTCAGCCGCGTCGTCACGCTCATCCATGAAGGGTTTCACTTAAACCGCCCGAATCCGATCTCTTTAACCGCCTTTGATGAGGGGATTAGCGAGCGACTGACGTACCAGGCGCTGAGGGAACGGGCCATTCCTCCCGTCCGTTATCCGCGCTCGACGGAGGTCACGCCGGTCCTGCAGTTCGCCGAGCAGCTGCACCAAAAATATCCGGAACTCGCGCACGCGCATGAAGCGGCCGTGCATTTTCTGGATTCTCAGATCATGGAGAAGGTTTTTACCGAGCGAGACCTGCTTCGCCTGTACCTCCTGGGCGACGAGGAGTTTGAGAGGCAGCTGGGGGGCCCGACCTGCAGTCTGCTGGATCTGCTCGAGTACGACTATCCTTATGAGGCGTGGGCCCTTCCGCTGACGGTGGTGACCAGCGCCCTCCTGTCCGCGCGTCAGTGGATCAATCAACTGACCGAAGAGGAGACCTCCTCGTTGCTCAAGCCTCTGGCAACGTTTCTCCGGCGCGTCGGCAAAGTCATTTACAAGAATAACACGACGGACCTGACGCATAAGGCGTTCCATCGGTTCTTCGGCAAAGTGATGAACTCGCCAACATTCACCATGACGGAAAGTGCCTGACCCAAAAGTCAGGTGTTACCCGGGAAACGGGGTGTTAAAATAGCAAAGCATGGCCAATGACAAATGGCAAAAGGGAAATGGCAGATGGCGGATGATCTATTCCTTCCTTTTACCATTTGCCATTTTCCATTTACCATGCCGTCCGGTTTTTGCGGAGGAGCGCCCGGCCGCCGTGGCAGGGCAATTTTATCCGGCCGATCCCGCCGAACTCGCGCAGACCGTCGATCGCTATCTGGCCCAGGCACCGTCCCATAAACTGTCCGGCCGGTTGATCGCCCTTTTGGTCCCTCACGCCGGATATGAATATTCGGGGGCATTGGCGGCCGAGGGATTCAAGGCGATCCCCGGAAACTACACGACCTTTGTGCTTCTGGGAACGGCGCATCACGTCGGGCTCAAGGGGGCCGGACTGATCGCGCACGGAACTTACCGCACCCCCCTGGGTTCCGTTCCCATCGATGAGGAGCTGGCCGCGCGGCTGCTGCGCGAGTCTTCCGCCTTCGAGGAACGGGCGGATGCCCAGGCGGCCGAACATTCGATCGAGGTGCAGCTTCCCTTCCTGCAGCGGCGCTTCCATCATTTCAAGATCGTGCCGGTCGTGATGAATAACGAAGACCCCGCCGCGATGCGTCCGGTCGGTGAAGCCATCGCCCGCGCGATCAAGGGGAAAAACATCCTGCTCGTGATTTCCTCCGACCTGTCGCACTACCCGCCCAAGGACATCGCGCGCCGGGCCGACTTGACGTTCCTGAGCGCCCTGGAACGTCTGGATCCGGATTACCTGGCGCTGACCGCGGGGATGCTGGTGGGACGGGGCGAGACGGGACTGGAAACTTCCGCCTGCGGTCTGGCCGCGCTCGAGGCAGGAGTGACCGCGGCGGTGGCGTCCGGCGCGGATCGCGCGATGCTTTTAAATTACGCCAACTCCGGCGAGATCGTGCCGGCAACGGAGGGCCGCGCCGTCGGTTACGGTGTGGCAGCCCTGCTGAACTCGGGGCATCCGACGCGTAAGTCCTTCGCGCTGGATGAAGTTTCCCGCACCAAGCTCCTGAAAAGCGCGCGCGACTCCATCGCGCAGCCGCTTGGCGGGCAAAGCTTTATGTCCGCGCCACTCGCCGACAACAGTCAGCTGAATCTTCCTGCGGCGGTCTTTGTCACGCTCACCGAAGCGGGACAACTGCGCGGCTGCATCGGTACGACCGTGCCGCAGAGCGATTTACCGGACGCGGTGCGCTACTTCGCGCGGCAGGCCGCTTTTGAGGATCCGCGCTTCCCGCCGCTGGAGCCAAGAGAACTGCCCAAAACGCATATCGAGATTTCGATTCTCTCCTCGCCCGAAAGCATCCCCGACGCGGGCGCGATCGTCCCCAGGAAGCATGGCGTCATCGTGCGCCGCAACAGCCATACCGGCCTTTTCCTGCCGACGGTCTGGGAGCAGCTCCCGGACAAAACCGATTTCTTATCCGAGCTCTGCGCGCAGAAAGCGGGGCTGCCGCGCGATTGCTGGAAGGATCCAGCGGTCAAGCTGCAGGTCTTTACGAGCGAGGTTTTCGGAGAACCGGAACCGCCCAAAGGACGGTAACCCGTTAACGTAAATGCGTCAGGCGGCGCGGTGGGGATCAGCCGCCGGACTGGAGAGAGTCTGACGATAGCGCAGCCGCATGTCTGTCAGGCTGTGAAGAGTGTCCCGCAGGTTGTCATCGATCACTTTGAGATGTCGGGCGGTGGGCCTGGGCAACCCCGAAGCCATCCCGACAAAACCATTGAGATAGTTACGTTGGTTCCATCGCGAGTGCGCCCAGATGCAGGCCATGCCGGCGGCTTCATCGGCGGCCTCCAGAAGGTCCGCCAGAGGACCGGTGCCCGCCATGACCGCATCGAACGCGATCATCATGGGAAAGGCCACCTCGAGATTAAATCGGCGCACGAGAGGGTCGTGCTGATCGGGACGATAAGGCACTTTTTTTCCTTTGAACAGGATCTTTCCATGGAGAGCACCGTTAGAATCCGGCTGGGCATGACGCCAATACAATCGCGCGAAGCTGGCTTCCAACGCCAGGGCCAGTATTCGGGAGGAGGTGGAGGCGTCGATAGTGCCGGCGGCCGTCAAGGCCGCGATCAGCCACAATCCTTTTCGGAGCGGGTCCCAGTCCGACATTTCGCGCACAGGCGCGCTGACAAAGGCGGCGAAAAGCCGGTCCGCTTCCGTCGCCGCGTGGTCGAATAATTCCATTGAAGCACTGTCGGACCCCATCCCCAGGAATCCGGGCGTGTCGGCAGGTCCTTCTCCAGTTCGGCCTTTCACTCGAATCTCATAATAGGGGCGTCCAGGCTCGGGGATGGTTTGATTGAACCGGCCATCGCCCAGAAAACGGTCATGCATTTTCTTGGACATGACTCCCAGGCCGACTGGCGATCGCCAGCGTTTGATCCGGCCTGACAGCAGCAAGAGCACGATAGAACGTTGCATCAGCGCCTGTCCGCGGTAGTCACCCGAAATATTGGAGAGATAAAGCCCCTGATAATAAGCCCCCTCCAAGTCCTCCCGTATGTCCACTTCCGCGTTGGCGACCATCAGGGAGCTTTCTCTGTCATAGGCACTCATAAAATAGCGGATGTAGCCATGCCTGGCATTGGTATAGCGAACCATGAAAACACGGAGGACCCGCACGATTTTTCTGACGGATTCAGGAAGCCTCCATCCCAGCCCAAGGGTGACCTTGTCCGCTCGATCATCCTGGATATCCTCTAAGACCTCAAACCCGGGTTTTGAATAATGCTCTTGAATGACATTGTCCCGTTCGACATTCCGGCGACTGTCGCCGTCCAAAAGTTTGGACACCACATCCTTCGCGGTGTCAAGAATCTCTAAATCGGACTCCTCAATCGATCTTTTCAAGACTGGCACCGGCGCCAGTTCGCGCGTTGCCTCGGGAGCCGGGGCTTCCTGGCTGGGCGTGGAAACGCCACGCTCTGAGAGAAGCGCTGACAGCCGCAGCTCCACGCGTGCCCGTATGTATTGGATATCCGGAAGCCTCCATGCTTTCAGCGCTTCAGAGGAAGCGTTGATGCGTTCATGAATGAAGGCGAGACGCTGAGCAAATGTCTGAGTGCTATTTTCGCCTTCTTTAGGCTCCGGAATGTCGATGGATTCCAAAACCCGGAGGGCGCTCTTCAGCTCATCGGTGGTCCGCGTCTTGGCGGCAACATGTCCTCTCGCGGCCCATTGATAGACCCCTTCCAAGTGATGGCGGGCTCGCCGGCGCGCACTCGCCGAGGCGTTCCTGCGGAGCAGGCGTCGAGCATAGCCCAGCTCACCGATATGGTAAATCACATCTAGAAAGTCCGGGCCATAGTTTTCAATCGTATGCGCCTGACTGCGGAGCGCGTCTTCCAGGGCCTCGTACGTAATGTCCATAAGCCGGGCGCCCTGAACCTTCACCTTGACTTCCTTTCCATCGATCACCTGCGTGGTAGTTCGAGTTGTATACCGGTTCTGCGGGATAGTGATCTTGCCGTCAGATCCCACTTTTACGTCCCAGGTTTTCAATCTCAGCATTTCCAGGATCGTGGCCACCCAGTGCGGACTTTGGAATTCGGCAACTCTCCGGCTGCGATATTCGCGCACGCGTTCCTGGAAGAGCTCACGGTCCTTGTCCAGGATGGTGGCATAGAGGCCGATGAGCGCCGCGCAGGCGGCGGGACGATTACGGCGGATGAGCTGCTGGCGGACCAGGACCATTTGAACGCTCATGCGTAAATTAAGAAGCCGGCGAACTTCAGCGTTAAGCGTGCTCATCTCCGCGTTAAGCTCTTTCCGCTCGTCATCACCCTGCGCACTCCGAAGCCGTACATCCAATGGCTTAAATCGCGCGGAGAGCTGGTCGATCTGCCCGGCGATCTGCCGGCTCCATTCGCCGGAAGGGATTCGGCCTGTCGGATGAGCTGGTAACTCCAGGAGCGCCCCGATCTCTTTCAGCCGGATGGTTAGACCGGCGGGCAACGGTTGGCGAATGAGGCTCGTGGCGGCTAGTTCCCGGTTCAACTCGAAAACCCGCCGAGCCAGCTGTTCGAGGAGAGTTTCAGTTTCAGAATCGTTTTCGCGCGGGGTAACGCGCGGCTGGAGGGAGTCTGAGCTGGAACGGCAGCCCTTGACCACCGATTTTTTGGCCTGGCCGGGGGGGCGAAGTTCGCTCATTCCGGGCAAGATCAAGGCTTGTTCGTCAAAAGCGGAGGCGGCATGGCCCGAGGCAACCGGTCGTGGAACGGGAGATGAACAAAACGCGGGATCCATCAGGAGAGCTGGAACCAGAAGAAGGGCCGCAGAACGGGTGATACGGATATTCATAGATCGTACGCGCGCGACCGCGCGTAGGGAAAAGCGTAGCAGAGATGTGGGAATGGACCAATAAGCCGGATGGCCAAATATTCCGGGCTGGAAGACCTACGCGGCTTGAAGGTCTTCGCGGGCCCTCTTGTGGATCGGGGGTCGAATCTGCTAATTTTCCTCAAGGTGCGAAGCCAATGAAAGATAAACGCGTCGTTATCACAGGGATCGGGGCGGTAACGCCCCTGGGGCTCACCGTCCAGGAAAGTTGGAGCGGAGCTCTGGGGGGACGTTCAGGCATCGGCCCGATCACGCTCTTTGACAGCGGGATTCTCCCGGTCCACATCGCCGGGGAGGTGAAAGGGTTCGGCTTCGAACGGCTTGCGCCGCAGTTTTCGACTAAAGACGCCCGAAAGCTCGGGCGCTTCGCGCATCTCGGTCTCGCGGCGGCCCTTGAAGCCTATCGCGATTCGGGTTGGGAGGGATCGCGTGACCGGGTCGCTCCGGAGCGTTTCGGCGCCATCATCGGCTCGGGGATCGGAGGGCTCCCCGAAATCCAGGACACCTACGATGATCTCATGAAGCGCGGATTCCGGCGGATGACGCCGTTCTTCATCCTGCAGGCCATCACCAACATGGCGGCCGGCGCCTTAAGCCCGGCACTTAACCTCAAGGGGCCCAACCTGTGTAACGTGTCAGCCTGCGCTTCCAGCGCCCATGCCATTGGCGAGTCTGTCCGGATGATCCAGCGCGGAGACGCCGATGTCATGCTGGCGGGCGGTGCGGAGGCGGCCGTGTGCGCGCTAGGCATCGGAGGTTTTGCCGCCATGCGCGCCCTCTCCGAGAGGAACGACGCTCCCGAACGGGCCTCGCGTCCCTTCGACCGCGACCGGGACGGCTTCGTTCTGGGAGAAGGGGCGGGCATTATGGTGTTGGAAACACTCGATTTGGCACGATCGCGCGGAGCCAGGATTTACGGGGAAGTGTCCGGCTACGGCCTTTCCGCGGACGCCCACAACCTGACCTCTCCCGCGCCCGAGGCCGAAGGGGCGCAGCGCGCGATGCGAAGCGCCCTGGCCGATGCCGGACTGGCCCCCGAGGCCATCGGATACGTCAACGCGCACAGCACCTCCACACCGGCCGGTGACGTGGAAGAAGCCCGCGGGATCGCCAGGGTCTTCGGCGCGTCGACCAAAGGTCTACCGGTGAGCTCCACCAAATCCATGACCGGCCACACCCTGGGCGCCGCCGGCGCGATCGAAGCCATCTTCACGACGCTTGCGGTCGTCGAAGGAAAACTGCCGCCCACGCTCAACCTCGACAACACCGACCCGGAGTGCGCCAGGTTTGGAATCAACTTTATCCCCAAAATGGCGATCGACAAACCCATCCGTCACGCCATGTCCAACAGCTTCGGCTTCGGCGGAACCAACGCCGCGCTCATCATCTCCAGGATTTAGACCGAATTCGTCCCGCTTGCGGCCTTCTCTGGACATTGATCCGGAGAATTTGACAGAATTCCCCGGCCAAGGCACGGTGATGTGCTCTAGCGGGAGTCCGACAATGAGGTCGACTAAACTCCCCAAATCTAGCTGTCCATGAAATAGGACAGCCTCTACATACAAAGGGGTATGAGCCATGCGCCGACTATTGGAGCGTTGCAGGTGGTTGCTTTGTCTTTCCGCTGTTGTTCTCCTGTCGATCATTCCTTGTTATGCCGAAAGCAGCATTCCCGTTCATATTGACGCGGCGGATACCGCCTGGGTCCTGGTGAGCGCGGCCTTGGTCTTCTTCATGATGCCCGGGCTGGCGTTCTTTTATGGCGGGCTTGTTCGAAGGAAGAACGTCCTGTCGATCCTCATGCAATGCTTCATCATCATCTGTCTGGTGAGCGTGCAGTGGATGCTCTTCGGCTACAGCCTGGCCTTCGGCCCGGATGTAAAGGGCTTGATCGGAAATCTCGCCTGGGCAGGTCTTCGCGGGGTGGAAATGGAGCCGTTCGCCGCTTATTCGGCGACGATTCCGCACGAGGTTTTCATGATTTACCAGGCCATGTTCGCGGTGATCACGCCGGCCCTGATCCTGGGCGCCTTCGCGGAGCGGATGAAATTCAGCGCCTTCTGCCTTTTTGTGCTGCTCTGGAGCACGCTCATTTACGATCCGGTGGCTCATTGGGTGTGGGGAGTGGGAGGATTTCTCCGAAACGCCGGGACGCTCGACTTCGCCGGCGGCATTGTTGTTCATATCAGCGCCGGTATCGCGGCGCTCGCGGCCGCCCTTTATCTCGGGAAGCGCCAGGGCTATCCGAAGCATATCTCGCCGCCGCATAATCTTCCCTTCGCTGTGCTGGGAGCGGGCATGCTCTGGTTCGGGTGGTTCGGGTTCAACGCCGGCAGCGCCTTGAGCGCCGGCCGACTGGCGGGAAGCGCCTTTGTCGCCACGCATGCGGCGGGAGCGGCCGCCGGGCTGGCGTGGGCGATCCTGGACTGGCTGATCAATGAGCGGCCGACGATGCTGGGAGTGATCACGGGCGCGGTCGCAGGGCTTGCCGCCGTCACACCGGCCTCCGGATTTGTCACCGCCTGGGGCGCCATGGCCATCGGCGGAGTCGCCTCGTGCATCTGCTATGTCGCGGTGGCTTTCGTCAAAGAGCGTTTCGCTTACGACGACTCCCTGGACGTCTTCGGCGTTCATGGGATCGGCGGGATCTGGGGCTCGATCGCCACGGGTCTCTGGGCGACCACGGCCATTAATCCGGCCGGGGCTAACGGGCTTTTCTACGGAAACCCGGCGCAGGCGCTGATTCAATTGAAGGCGACAGTGCTGGTGGCGCTCTTTTCGCTCGTCGGGACCTTCGGCCTTCTGTGGGCCGTGGACCAAACGGTCGGACTGAGAGTCTCGGAACAGGAAGAACAGATCGGCCTCGACCTGTCGCAGCACCGGGAAGTCGGCTACACGCTGTTGGACTAACGGGAGATCCTCATGAAATACATTGTCGCCATTATTCAGCCGGACCGGGTGGACGAAGTTTTGCGCTGCCTGGAAGAAAAGGAGATTCATCTGGTCACGGTTTCCAATGTCATGGGGCGGGGCCGTCAAAAGGGCATCTCGGAGGTTTACCGCAGCCATAAGGAGGCCGGCAGCCTCCTCAAGAAAGTGAAGTTGGAAATTGCGGTCAATGACGATTACGTCAAACCGGCGCTCGAGGCCATCACGGGCGGCGCCCGCACCGGGCACATCGGCGACGGGAAGATTTTCGTGCTCAACCTGGGCGAATGCTCACGCATCCGTACCGGGGAAACGGGAGACCTGGCCATCGGTTGAAGAGAGAGCGTCAGCCTGCCTGGCCGAGCTGAGTCTTGCCACGCCAGTCGTTTTCCAGCCGACGTAATTCCTGTTCGTCCGTTGCGGGCAATGATTCAACGGCGCCCCCAGGCTTCATCAGTTCCATCTGGTGTTGATAAGACCTTGCCAATTCAGCGGCTTTTTCCATTTGCTCGCGAAAGGCCTGCAAGGCCAGCTGATGGGGGTCGCCCAGGATTGTGAAGATGACATCGTCCATCGTAAACCGGCTGAGTCTCTGAAGAATGGCCGCCGCCAGCTTGGGGGAAAGTTGCCCAAGGACAATCGCCCGGCCTGCCGTCCCAGCTTGCCTCTCCTGGCCAAATTCGATGGTCATGAGTTCCACCAGCAGCCGGTCAATGCGGCGCCGCGTCAGGAACGCCCAGCGCCGCAGATGCGCGCGTTCGACAAGGAGCTCGCTCACCAGGGTCTGGCGCTCTTCATCGGCCATGCCCGCATATTGGGCGAGGGTCGCCGATGCGGTCCGAAGCGCGGGGAGGGATCCGAAACCTTGGTGCTTTCCGGCGGGAGCCAGGAGCTCAGCGGGCCGGTTCCGCAAAGCGGATTGAAGAAACGCCAGCGTCGTCGCCAGCATTTCGAAAGTGACCTTGTTCTCTTGTTGTTTTTGCTCTCGAAATTGTTTGGCCGTGCGGTACGCCAACAGGACTTCGGGGAGTTCGGCAACGATTCGCGGGATCCGGGGGACCGTCCACGAGACGCTCCCGTGAGAATTTACCTTGTAGCCAAAAGCCTCCAGAACGCGCTGCGCGGCTTCAGCGGAACTCACACCGTCCATATTAAGGTCGGAGATCGCCGCCTGCAACAGGGAAGAATCGATCACTTCATTGTGGACACGCCGGAGCCTTTTTCTTGCCAACTCCAGCTCGTAGCTGCTGGAGGGGAATCGACTGTCCACGAGGATGCTGACGGAAGGAGGAGGTTCATGCTCCCAGCTTGAATCCGTCAGAGAATGTAATTCATAGCTGCTAGACCCTGCATTCTTGAAGCCGTAAGCTCCCAGGATCATTTCAATCAAGTCGCCGTATTTCTGGTTCGCATTGGGAGTATCCAGATCCCAGTTCTTAAATTCAATGTCCGCGAGATCCTTGTGAATGGTGTTTTCCGGGCGGCGAAGTCGATCAATAGAGGACAAGCCCTGCTCTAATCGGTTGAGCGCCGCCCCGAGTGCTTCGCGGGAAGGTTCTTCGAGGGCATTTTCCACGTCTTGTTGTTTTTCCAGCATTCGCGTCTGGATCATGCGGAGATCTTCGGTGTTCTGCCGTTCCGTCCATTCGTGCAGAAGTTGTTGAAAGCGCGGTTTGTCGAATTGATAGATGCGGCGAATCTTTTCTGCGGCTTCCTCCTGAGCAGGACAATCCACAAAGAGTGTGCGGAAACCTCGCCGGGAGAAAAAGGGCGGAGGAGCCGCCAGCACGAAAAAGGTACGGAACAGATCGGCCCTTTGGGCGGCGGACATCTTCGTTGATAAGTCGAGATCATCCAGGGCTTCCGCGGCGGCGATTCCAAGGGCTGTCAACTGATATTCGTATTCCTGATTGGCAAGAGGATTGGGTTGGCGATCCATGAAGCCTTTATCGTGATTGGCTTTGAAATCAGTCTTAGTGGTATTGAGTAGCACATCCGGGGCGATTTCCGCATGATAGACGCTCGGCAGGATCCAGACGTCCCGGTACTTGGCATAGACGGTCTTCAATACATCATCCGGACTCCCGCCTCTTTCAAACGTAAATCGTCCTCCTGCATCGCGACTCCTGCGGGGATCGTCCTTCGCGGGAGGCCGTTGGAGCCAGCCAATGGCCGTATACCCTAAGAGAGCCGCGTGTCCCCCGCGATGAGCCGCGATCAGCCAATGCCATAGTTTCGCGATCCCCAGAAGAATCGGAACATATAAGCCGAAATCCCAGGAAGCAATAACGGAGAGGCCAAGCAGGATATGCCAGCCTCGCACCCGATAGTCAAACTTCAAATGTCTGTTTTTATCCATCAGCCAAAATGTAAACCAAAACATTCCGACGGTCACGATCGTTTTCACGATGGCCATGCTCCCGGACGCGTCGAAGTGGGCGATGCCCTTGACCGTCAAGAACGAGAAAAAAAGAATCGAGGGGAACGCGATCAGCATGCCGCGAATGGGCGCCGGGCGGCTGAGGTATTCGAGTCGCGTCGCGAGATAATCCCTTTCCCGGTGCCCCAATTTTCGTCGGAGACGTCTCTCAATATCCACCACGGTCTTTTTCTTTAACACAGCCCATATGACGTGAGAATCCAAAGCCTTCAAGTTTTCACCACGAAACCGGAGTTCCTCGCGCTGCTGGACCACGCCGAACACGGCTTCCCAAAATGACGATCCATCCCTGGTGCGCACTCCGATTTCAGCCACAGATTTTTTCAGAAATTCTATGCCAACGGCATCGATGAATGCGCAGATGATGGTGATCGCGGCCCAAAGGATCTTCTGTAACGGAACCCATTGCCAGACATCCGTCATCGAAACCAGATTGAAAGCGGGAGAAAACGACGGCATCGCCGATTCGTCATGGATGCCGGCGGCGGACACTCCGTCAATCCGCGCGGCAGACGAGAGCCGCTCGAACCAGGAAAGGATATCGATCACGTGTTTCCACTGCAGAATCCCGAGGATCGCCGCCGCGGTCAGGATGGCCAGGCTCCAGAGCAGGATCTTCCCGCGCAGTTTTTTCCATGAAGGATCGGTCTGGAGCGGATTCCCCAGGATGCGCAGATAGACCGTAGTTCGGCCGCTGCCGGGATCGTGCCGCAGAAGAAATTGATACTGCCGGGGATGCGGAGCATCGGCGATTTCCTCAAGGCTGCCGGAGGACTCCGACCGGCGGGAAACCTGCACGGAGACGTTCAGGCCGCGCTTGGTTGCCTGTTCAGCCAGGGCCTTCGAAAGAGATTCCCGGTAGCGAGTCTCATACCGGCGGTTCTGGCTGTCCATGCCGTCAGAAACTCCGAGCGACGCCACGGCCCCGTCCTGCGAAAAGGCGCCTCCCTCCCACCGCGTCTTCAGCTGAACCCTATCCAGAAGAAGACGTGCGTCCCACCGAGCCGCGAATTCAGGCGCGAGCGCCAGGCGGCGCAGGACCGCGGTGATGGCGCGCCGCACGGTCCGTTCCACCGATTTATCAAAGTTGTTGTCAAGACGTTTTTCTCCGGGAGCATAGAGAGGAGGGCCTCGGAACCACCACACCATCATTTCAAAGACGGAAGGATATTCCCGATCGCCCGAATTCAAGATTTTGGAGCAGATATACGGCTGAACGAGCAGAATAACAGCCAAGACAATGGCCAGGATGAGAGCCCCAGCAAACCCGACAAGGACGGACTGAGGCTGATGGACAGCAACGGCCGGCAATCGGTTCTGGGCTTGGAGAAACCCTGCAGACAGGACGAGCCAGGCGGTCGCCTTAATCGGCCCCTGGCTGAAGCGCAACCGGGACCATCGGACACTGGTCGCCACAGGCGACATGGCCTGTCCTTGAAACAAGCCGTCAACCGTATGGCCACCGGACACGTAATTTGGGGCATGCCAATCAGCCGCCATGCCTGGATCCATCAGCAAGCACGGGACAAGAAAAGCCGCTGCGATGCGAACGAGTAATTTGGGCATAGGAACGAGCGCGAGCACGCGCCCGCATTCGAGGATTGAACTATTTTAAACTGCGGCTATCGAAAAGGGAATGGACAAAATGGGCAAAAATCCATAAGTCTTTTGGCGAAAGAAACATGGGCCTATCCCAGTTCACGGACCTTGGAAGCCGCTTAGGAAAGCGCGAACGCGGCAAGTTTGTGATCATCCGATAGTCCACCGGCTGGATTTAGTAAAATTCCCGCCATGAATCAAGACGCAACAGAAACCAAAGAAGAATACCTCCATAAGCTCCGGCATTCGACGACCCATGTGATGGCCCAGGTGGTGCAGGAACTTTTCCCCGGGACGAAACTGACCATCGGGCCAGTGATCGAGGACGGTTTTTACTACGATTTTGACAGCCCGCACACGTTTGTTCCCGAGGACCTGAAACAAATTGAAACCCGCATGCGTGAGATCGCCAAGGGCAACCATGCCTTTGTCATGAGCACACATTCGTCAGACGAAGCGCGGAAGTTCTGGGGGGACAAGGGGGAGAAGTATAAAGTCGAACTGATCAATGATCTGAACACCCCTTCGGTGACCTACTGCACGCATGACACGTTTGTTGATCTCTGCCGGGGAAATCATCTGGACACGACGCAAGGCATTCGCCATTTCAAACTTCTTAAAATTGCCGGATCCTATTGGCGGGGAGATGAAAAGCGTGACAGGCTGCAGCGCATCTACGGGACCGCCTGGCCTACCAAAGAAGAAGTAGACGCCTACTTGACCCGCCTGGAAGAGGCCAGGAAGCGCGACCATCGGGATCTCGGACCGAGGCTTGGCCTATTCACGATTTTACCGGACACGATCGGCCCCGGCCTGATCTTCTGGCTGCCGAAAGGCGCCACGTTGCGCCGCCTTATAGAGGAATACTTGAGAGAACTCCTCCAGAAGAACCAGTACCAGTTTGTAGTCACCCCGCATGTCGCCCGCGTGGACCTCTGGAAAACATCCGGTCACTGGGATTTCTACCAGGAAAACATGTTCAGTCCGATGAAGATCGAGGACCAGGACTACCTCCTGAAGCCGATGAACTGCCCGGGCCACATCCAGATTTACAAGCACGAGCTGCACTCCTACCGCGAGCTTCCCATCCGTATCACGGAGATGGGGACGGTCTACCGTTTCGAGCGTTCCGGCGTCATGCACGGCCTCCTGCGCGTACGCGGGTTTACGCAGGATGACGCGCATATTTTTTGCCGGGCCGACCAGATCGCTCAGGAAGTGGAAAACATTATTGACCTCACGCTCGAAGTGCTGAAAACTTTCGGCTTCACGGAATACCAGGTCTCGTTGTCAACCCGGCCGGAAAAATACGTCGGCAAGATCGAGAACTGGGACCGCGCGGAAAAGGGGCTGGCCGAAGCTCTCGAGAAGAAGGGCCTCAAACACGATATCGACGCCGGCGGCGGGGCCTTCTATGGCCCGAAAATCGATCTCAAGATCAAGGATTGTCTTGGACGCTACTGGCAATGTTCAACCGTCCAGGTTGACTTCAATCTGCCGGAACGCTTCGACGTGACCTACCGGGACGAGACCGGCAAAGAAGAGCGGGCGATCATGGTGCACCGTGCGCTTCTGGGATCCATCGAACGCTTTGTCGGCATCCTTATAGAACAATACGCCGGAGCCTTCCCGCTGTGGCTGGCGCCCGTTCAGGCTGAAATTTTAACCATTACCGACAAACAGAATGACTTTGCCGCCAAGCTGGCTACAGACCTCAACAACCAGGGCTTCCGTGTGGAAGCGGACCTGCGCAACGAAAAGGTCGGCGCCAAAAAGCGCGACGCGTTGATGCAAAAAATTCCGCTCCTTCTGACCGTGGGGGATCGGGAGGTTCAGGCGGGGACCGTCGCTGTGGCTCGAAGACCCACCGCCGCTTCGCCCCATGGTGACAATCTGGGCACGATGCCGGTGGCCGACCTTATCCAGCTCCTGAACAAAGAAATCCAGGCACGTTCCTGACCTGCCTGCAGGCAGGTTGACAGCGCTCCGACGATTTAATAGGATTCTGATTCGTTTTTATGTCTGAAATAACCAGGAGGAGTCGATAAGCAAGCCACAAGAACCGCGCGTCAATTACCAGATCCGGGCACGGGATGTCCGTCTGATTGATGTCGATGGTACGCAATTAGGGATCAAGTCGATCGAGGAAGCCATCCGGATCGCCCAGAACAAGGGCACGGATCTTGTCGAAATCGCACCACTGAATAACCCTCCGGTCTGCAAGCTTGCCGACTTCTCCAAGTTCCGTTACGAGCGCGAAAAGAAGTTAAAGGAAGCCCGCAAGAAGCACAAGGGCGGGCAGGTGAAGGAACTTCGGATCCGCCCGAAAATCGGCATGCACGATTTGGACATTAAGATTGGTCACATGCGCGAGTTTATCGCGGAGCGCGACAAGGTAAGGTTGACCATCGTATTTCGGGGACGTGAAATGGAACATAAAGACGTCGCCAATCCGCTCGTGGAGCGAGTGAAAGAGCGCATCGGCGATGTGGCCGTCCTCGAGCAGGATATTCCAATGGAAGGCAACCGCAAAAGTTTGTTATTCGCTCCTAAAAAGTAGAGGATTTTTATGCCAAAGATCAAGTCGCATCGCGGAGTCGCCAAACGTTTTTGGGTTTCGGCCAACGGGAAGGTCAAGCATAAGAAGCCTGGCCTGCGCCATCTTCTTACCGGCATGGATTCCGGCCGCGGCCGGCAGATGCGCAAAGCCGTTTATCTCAACAAGGTCGACAGCGACGTCATCAAGAAGTTGATCCCATACAGATAGGACAAATTTATGGCACGTGTAAAAAGCGGCGTCACCACACGCCAACGCAAGAAAAAAACTTTTCGGATCGCCAAGGGCTACTACTATTCCAAGCGGAGCCGCTGGCGGCAGGTCGTCCAGCAGGTGGAGCGCTCGCTCCGCTATGCTTATGTCGGACGCAAAGACCGCAAGGGTGAATTCCGGGCTCTCTGGATCCAACGCATCAACGCCGCAGCCAGGCTCAACAACCTGAGCTACAGCAAGTTCATCAACGGCCTGAAAAAGGCCGGTGTCGTTCTGGACCGGAAGATGCTGGCCGATCTCGCGGTCGTCGATCCCAAAGCATTCCAACAGCTGGCCGAGACAGCAAAAGCAGCGGCGGCCGCGTAGCAGGGACGGCTCACGTGAGCCAATTCCCTGATCCGAATTCCCTTCTGCAGGATGCCAGAAACCAGATTGAACAGGCGCATTCCAAAGGCGCGCTGGAAGAAGTCCGAATCGCCTGGCTCGGTCGAAAAGATGGCCGGCTGACCCTCCTCCTTAAACAACTCGGCAGTCTTTCGATCGAGGACAAGAAGCGCTTCGGCCCGCAACTGAACGACTTAAAGACCAGCCTCGAAGACAGCCTGAAGACCAAAGAACTCGCGCTTGGATCTGCCGAACGCGCGGCAGCTCTTGAGAAAGACACCCTGGATATCACGCTCCCGGGCGCACCGCTCGTCTATGGCCATCTACACCCCTTAACACAGGTGATGGACCAGCTGGTGACGATTTTTCGATCCCTCGGCTTTGTCTGCGCCGACGGTCCGGAAATCGAGAATGATTTCTATAATTTTGAAGCCTTGAACGTTCCGGCCGATCATCCGGCCCGCGACATGCAGGACACGTTTTACCTCGAGTCCTCGCGTAAGCAGCTGAACCTCCCGAATCTGGCCGGCACGCAGGCGGACCAGGAACCCAATCTCCTGCGCACGCATACTTCGCCCGTCCAGATCCATGTGATGCAGAAGTATCCGCCGCCGATTGCCATTGTCTGCCCGGGGCGAGTCTATCGGCATGAGGCCCAGGATGCCACGCATCTGGCGGTTTTTCATCAGCTCGAAGGCCTTATGGTGGATGAAGGGGTCTCTTTCGCAGATCTTAAAGGAACACTTGCGCAGTTTGCCCAAAAGCTTTTCGCGCCAAACATTCGGACACGCTTTCGTCCATCCTTTTTCCCGTTTACAGAACCCTCCGCACAAATGGATGTCTCCTGCTGGATCTGCGATGCCGGGGGCTGTCCCGCCTGCAAGGGCCTGGGATGGATCGAACTTCTGGGAGCCGGGATGGTCAACCCCAAGGTGCTCGCCGGGGTGAATATCGACCCGGAGAAGTATTCGGGATTTGCCTTCGGGGTCGGCATCGAGCGCATCGCTTTTATCAAGTACGGCGTGAACGATCTGAGACTCTTCTACGAAAACGACACCCGATTTCTGGAGCAGTTCTAAATGAAGGTCCTCTACAACTGGCTGAAGGATTTCGTGCCCCTGGAGATCACGCCGGACGAGACGGCGGCGCTTCTGGCCAAACTTGGCTTTGAGATCGCTGGCGTCCATCATTTCGGGGGGAAACTCCAGGGCGTCGTGACCGCGTTGGTCAAGGAGTGCTCCAAGCATCCAAACGCCGACCGGCTTTCCCTCTGCAAAGTCTGGGATGGGCAAAACGAATACGCCGTGGTCTGCGGCGCTCCGAACGTAAAAACCGGGCAAAAGGTCGCCTTCGCACGCGTCGGCGCGATCCTGCCCGATGGTGAGGCCCTGTGCGCGGCGAAGATCCGCGGCGTGGAATCGCAAGGCATGATCTGCTCGGCCGAAGAACTGGGACTCCCCGAGAAATCGGAAGGGATCCTCGAATTTCCCGCCGAGACGGATATCGGTCAGGATGTCCGGCCGATCCTTGACTTAAACGACGCGCTGATCGACATCGAACTGACGCCGAACCGCCGCGACGCGCTCGGCATCATGGGAGTCGCCCGCGAACTGGCGGCGGGATTGAATCTGCCGCTGAAAAATCTTGAACCGAGGCTGCGCGAGCTGGACCTGGCTTCCAGCTCCATTACCGTGGTGAACGACGCTCAGGATCTTTGCCCCCGGTACACCGCGCGCTACATCCGCGATATCAAAGTGGCCCCTTCTCCGGACTGGATCGTGCGCCGGCTGACGCGCTGCGGCTACCGCCCCATTAACAACATTGTCGACATCACCAATTATGTCATGCACGAGCTCGGGCAACCCCTCCACGCGTTCGACGCCAATCGACTCGAAGGCCGCCAGATTCGGGTCCGCCGCGCAAAAGCGGGGGAAAAGATTCTGACTCTGGAGGGAAAAACCTCGGCCCTCGAAGAGGGGATGCTGGTCATCGCTGACGAAACAAAACCCGCCGCGCTGGCGGGTGTCATGGGGGGGGAAGAATCCGCCATGACCCCGGCCACAACGGAAATCGTCTTAGAAAGCGCGGCCTTTGCGGCTTCGCACATACGCCAGACGAGCAAGAAACTGGGCATCAAGACGGAAAGTTCATACCGTTTTGAGCGCGGCAGCGACTGGCAGATGGTCGCCTTTGCGTCACGCCGGGCCGCCCAATTGATTCAGGAACTGGCGGGCGGCCTTTGCTGCAAGCCGGTGGAAGCGTCGGCGACTCCCCCTCAGCCGGTGTCCATCAAACTGCGGACGGAGAAGATCAGGCAATTCCTGGGACTGGACGTGAAAGAAGCGATCGCGGCCGACCTGTTGCGGAGGCTCGGTTGTGTGATAGGCATGGGAACCGGGCAGCTCCTCGTGACGGTGCCCTCCTGGCGGCTGGATCTCACGATGGAGGCCGACCTGCTCGAAGAAATCGCGCGGCTGTACGGCTATGATCAGATCCCGACCCGCAACCCCTCGATTCGCCTCACCACGGTGCCGGATGACCGATTATGGTCCTTTGAACGGAAGGCGTCATTCGTCCTGGCCGGACTCGGCCTTTCGGAGGCCTGCAACTCGAGCTTCCTGAGCCTGAAACAGGTCGCGTCTTTCGTCCCTGCCCTTGGACAGAAACAGGACAGCCTCTCCATTCCCGTGGCGAACCCGCTTTCGCTGGAGCAGGCCGTCCTGAGGACCAGCCTTCTGCCCGGTCTCCTGCAATGCGCCATCTTTAATTTCAACCGACAGAACGCAGGCGTTCAGCTTTTTGAAATTGGCCGGACTTTCTTCCAGGACCAGGAAGGGCGGCATGAAGCGCGGCGGATATCGCTCCTCCTGGGCGGCGAGATCCGTCCCGCGCACTGGCACCGGGCGAAAAAGAAAGCGGATTACTACGATGCCTCCGGAATCGTGGAGGCCCTGCTCAGAGCCCTGCATATTTCCAATTATCAATTCATGGGCTGGCGGGCTCCGGCTTTCCATCCGAAGAGATGCGCCGCGATTCTGGCCGGCTCAAGGTCGATCGGCTGGGTGGGAGAAATCCATCCGGATCTCAATCAGCAATTGGATACGAGCGAACCGCTCATCGCCGCAGAGCTGGATACGCAGGCCCTGCTCGATGTGTCGCTTGAACAGGGGGCTTATGTGCCGTTCAGCTCTTTTCCGCCGGTCCGACGGGACCTCTCGATGGTCGCTCCTTTATTGACCCCCTACGAGACGATTCAGAAAACATTGCGCACCGCCGGTGGAAAAGATTTAGAATCGGTGTCGCTGATTGACCTTTATCAGGGCGAGAAGATCGGCGTGGACCGGAAGTCTCTGACCGTCACGCTCCTGTTCAGAAACAAGGAAAAGACCCTGTCCGACGCCGACATCGAAAAGATCATGCAAAAAGTCATCCTTGATCTGGAAAAGAAGTGCGGGGCCACGCTCCGGAAGTGAGAAACTGCGCAAACGATCGAAGGTGAGAGGGCTAGGATGCGTCGTTATTCCAGAATATTAAAGTTCCTGTTGATTCCCACGAGCTGCCTCATCGCCTGGTTGATGACCGAAGCCGTGCTTTATTTCGTCCGCCCCCAGCCAATCCTCATGCCTTCCTACATGAGTTTCGACCCGCAGATGGGAATGATTCTGGCTCCAGGCCTTCATAGCAAGTACTACAACGGCCCTTTCCGCTATCACTATACGCACACGGCTCAGGGTTTTCGCGATGCGGGCCCCACGGCCCCTGGCGCTCCACCGCTCCAGACGGTTCTTATCCTGGGCGATTCCTACACGTACGGCGTCTATGTCGAGGATGACGAGACCTTTGCGGCTCTTCTTCAACACCAATGGCGCGTGATGGGAAAACCCATCAAGGTTCTCAATGCGGCGGTTCCAGGGACCGGAACAGACTACGCCCTGCGGTTGCTGCGGACCCGGCTTTCGACGGAACAACCGAAAAGTATATTGCTGTTCTTCCACAACAGCGATTTTCAAGATAACCAGAGAGAGGAATACATGCGCGCGCAGGGGGATCAGATCGTCCTGGCGCCGCTTCCGGAAGGGCTTTACAAAAAGACTCAATTTCTTCGAAAATCCCGTCTTTACAACTGGCTTCTTTCCTGGTCTCAGGTCGCGAACATGATGAAAAAACAGTTCTTCTCTATCATGCGCAAGAAGGCGGGGCGCCTGGGGTCGATGCAAGACATGGTCGAGAGTTATGATCCCAGGCGATCGCCCCACGGTTACACCATCTGCTCCGATCCGGCCAATATCGCCCTCACGGAAAAAATGGTCGAGGCGGTCAGCCTGGAAGCGAAACGTCGCCACGCTTACTTCGAGATTTTCTATGTTCCGAACAGAGAAATGGTCACCTATTTTCAGTCGACCGGCCTGCTTTCAGAAGATGAATTGGCCCTTCGTGCCATTGTCCGGAAGCACGCCATTCCGTTCGCGTCCCTGACGCCGTTTTTCGCCGCCAGTCAGAAACCGATGGACGCGATTTATTTGCCCAACGAGACCCATTGGGGGACCGGTGGACACCGCCTGGTCGCCGAATTCGTTCTTCAGGAATTAGCGCGCCATCCGGAAAGTAAAACCCCATGATCATCGGATTGACCGGGAAGAATGCGTCGGGCAAGGGGGAAGTGGCGAAGTTTCTGGAGAGCCGTGGATTTCAGTACCATTCCCTCTCGGACATTCTGCGCGACGAGCTCAAGCGCAAGCATCTGACACCCACGAGGGATCATCTGACCCGCGTCGGCAACGAACTGCGGGAGAAGCACGGCCCTTCGGTCCTGGCCGAGCGCATCCTCAAGAAACTCTCCGAGAGCCAGAACTATCTTGTGGACTCTTTCCGGAATCCCGCCGAGGTTGAAGCCTTCCAGCGCCGCCCGGATTTTGTGCTCTGGGCCATCACCGCAAAGCCCGAAACCCGTTTCAAGCGCATCAAAATCCGCGCCCGGGAGAGCGACCCGCAGACGCTTACTCAATTTAAGGCTGTGGAATACCGCGAAGCCCGCAACGTCGATAAGAACAAGCAATCGATCGATGCCTGCATCCGGATGGCCGACATTCAGGTCGCCAACGATGGCCGCCTTGAACAGCTTCATAAAAATCTCGTCGAGCGTCTGAAACTCGTTCTGAAGAATGTGAAGCGGCCTTCCTGGGACAATTATTTCATGCACATCGCGCGAAATGTCGCGCGCCGGGGGAACTGCCTGAAGCGAAAAGTCGCCGCGCTGATCGTGAAGGATGGCCGGATTATTTCGACCGGCTATAACGGAACCCCGCGCAACACAAGGAATTGTTTTGAAGGCGGGTGCCCGCGCTGCAATGCCATCGGCCCCTCCGGGCAGGACCTTGGAGATTGTTATTGCTCCCATGGGGAAGAAAACGCCATCGTACAAGCAGCGTACCATGGCATTTCAATCAAAGGATCCACCCTTTACACAACCTTCTCGCCCTGCCTTCTCTGCACGAAGATGATCATCAACGCGGGCGTCTCGGAGGTTGTTTATAATACAGAGTATCCGCTGGCTGGCCCCGCTCACGCATTGTTAAAGGAAGCCGGCGTCAAAGTTCGAAAAATCAACCTTTAGGAGGCCGTTATGTTTGGAAAGAAGTCCACCGACTACGTTCCGCCCGCCGACCTGCCGGGAAGAAACGATCCCTGCCATTGCCACTCAGGGAAGAAATATAAAAAGTGCTGCGAAGAAAAGGACTCGGCCGCCCAATCGGCTGTTCTGCAGAAGCAGTGGAGCGAAGCCGAGAAAGCCGCCGCCAAAAAGGCTGAAGAAGAAAAGGCGGCCGCTCCGGATCTAAACAACGCGCCGACCAAGCCCACCCATCAACCTCACGTGAGCGATCACCGCCGCAACACCATGACAGTCCCCAAGTTCAACATGCCGCGCAAGACTGGCGGCGGATAACGGCCAAGCAGAAGTCAGAGATATGGATACGTTAGCGCACGGATTGTGGGGCGGGGCCGCGTTCGGACGGCGCCAACAATCTCAATACAAGTGGGCGTTCATTTTAGGAATGTGTCCGGATCTTTTTTCCTTCGGTCCTTTCTTTCTGACACACATCGGAGACATCGGGGAACGTTGGGCCCATCACCAGTTCGGCCATCCAGATCACCGGATGATCCCCGCCTACGTCTACCACACCTACAACATCACCCATAGCCTCATCATCTTCGCTGTTCTGGCCTTCGTCGCCTGGAAGCTCTGGGGACGTGACGCCTGGCCGATCGGCGCCTGGGGCCTCCACATCCTCTGCGATATCCCGACCCACAGCACGCGCTTTTTTCCGACCCCTTACCTCTGGCCCTTCCACACACCGTTTATCAACGGTCTCCCGTGGGCTCGTCCGACGTTTATGATCGCCAATTACAGCCTCATCTTGTTGACCTATCTCATTCTCTTCCTCATATCTCATGCGTGACGTCCGGGCGGTTGCGGCTTTTGCCGCCCTCCTTTCTGTGGGACAATGCGCTGAGGCGGTGACCCCGGTTCCCAGGCAACCCACCAACATTACCTATGACAATGACTACGATAATTTCTACCAGGAAGCGTTCCATGCCCTGATGGCCCGCGTGAGAGCCGCGGTCCCGAGGGCCTATCAAACGGTCACCCGATCCTGGGGCCTGGAATATCCAGGGTTGACACACCCGCTGACCGTTCAGATCAAAGAACTTTCCAGCGACACGCTGGTGCGGCAGAAGGTGGCCTACGTGCAGGCCCAGGGCATGGGCAATGATCTGCGTCAAGTGATGGTGTTTGATCTCGGAGCATACCTGCAGTTTCCCCAGGAGAATATCGACGAGATTGTCACGCACGAAATGGGGCATGTCGTTCTGCAGGATGTGGAAAGCGGACCACACACGGCGCCGATCCCGTCCTGGCTGAATGAGGGCCTGGCGCAATCGATCGATCAGGAAGGGAAAGAGCGGCTTGAGAAAGACGTTGAGTCGATCCGCCGCACAGGCGCCCCCCTGGTGCTCTGCAAACTGGACGAACCCGTGGACGAGTTCTCCCATGGTCCTTTCAATACCAACTCCGGCTGCTACCCCGAATTCTATCTGGCCGTGCAGCGCCTCAAGCAGCTGGGCGGCCCGCGGTTCATTCCCGATTTGATGGCCGGACTCCGGGAAGGCAGATCGCTCGAGGAGCAGCTGCCCTCGCTTGTCAAAATGGACTGGGACGACTTTCAGAGGGATGTCAGGCATTACAGCGAGGATGTTTTTAACGGCCGCCAAGCCATCCCTTAATTAGATGGATCGTTGGATGCCACCTCCTGGCGGCGGTGACCGCGCTTGCCAAATAATACGCATGTATTATATCCTGCCGGTATGATTCGCTGGCTATTCCTGGATCTGGACAGCTACTTCGCGTCCTGCGAGCAGCAGGCGCGGCCGGACCTGAGAGGAAAACCGGTTGGCGTCGTCCCGATGATGGCCGAGACCACGGTTTGCCTGGCCGCCAGCCGCGAAGCCAAGAAATTCGGCGTGAAGACCGGAACACTGATCGCCGAAGCCCGCGTGCGCTGTCCGGGAATCACGTTTATCGTCGCCCGCCATGACCTCTACACCCTCTATCACAAAATCATCGTGGAAGCAGTCGGCACCTGCCTTCCCATCGACTCCATCCTTTCCATCGATGAAATGATCTGCGAGCTGAGCGGTTCTCAACGCGAACTGCCCAAAGCTCTCGCTCTGGCTGAAAAAATCAAAACCACGATTCGCCAGCGGGTGGGGGAGACGCTCACCTGTTCCATCGGCCTTGCCACCAACCGCTATCTCGCGAAGGTGGCTTCCGACATGAACAAACCCAACGGGCTGACGATCATGCGCGCCAACGATCTCCCTTATGCGCTGTATCCCCTGAAACTCCGGGATTTCCCCGGGATCGGTCCGCGCATGGGGCGCCGCCTTTTGGATCATGGGATTTCTTCGGTCAAAGAACTCTGCGGCCTGCCCATGGAAAGGATGATCGAAGTCTGGGGCGGAGTGGTGGGTGAGCGGTTCTATCGCTGGCTGAGGGGGGAAGACGTGGAGCTGGCCGGTACCGTGCACCGGAGCCTCGGCCATCAGCATGTGCTGGAACCCGAATTCCGCAACATTCAGAGCGCCTGGATGGTGACGAAGAAACTTCTCGTCAAAGCCGCCGTGCGCCTGCGCAAGGAGGGGAACTATGCCAGGCGCCTTTCGCTGGAGATGCACTTTACCGGAGATGTCTCCTGGTCCAAAGACATCAAGCTCGAAGAAACTCAGGATACCCTCATACTCCTGTCGGCACTGCGCGAACTCTGGGCCACGCTTCCACGCGGGACTCCGTTTCGCACCGGAGTCACCCTGTCGGATCTGATTCCGAAAAACCACCATCAGCTCTCGCTGCTCGTCAACCCAGCCCGCGAAAACCTCGGGGAAGCCATGGACCGTTTGAACGCCAAGTACGGCAAGGGGACAGTCTCTGTCGGCGGGTTGATGGAGCAGGATCAGACCGGTGCGCCCACGCGCATCTCCTTCAGCCGCGTCCCGGACCTTGAGGAATTCTAGCTCAAGTAGTATGATCGGTCCGTGGCTAAAACCGAAGAGATTGAAGCGAAAATCCATAAGGTGGCGGAGGCCATCGCGGCCCTGCGGCGGGAGAACCAGCAGTTGAAAATTGAACGTGACTCCCTCCAATCGCATGTGAGCATGTTGACCACCGAAAATAACAAAGCCCAGAAAATTCTGGCGGACTACGATCAGCTCCGCAAACAACATGATCAAGTAACCCATCGCGTGGAACGCGCGCTCAGCTCACTCAACTCCCTGAGGCCCTCATGAAAAATGTCATGTATGTCCAGATCATGGGTCACGAGTACCCGGTCGAAGCCAACCCCGGGGACGAACTCTATGTCAACCGCCTGGCGCAATATGTCGAGGAAAAAATGCGCGAGATGAAGCAGGACTCCAAGGTGGTTGATTCGTACAAGTTGGCCGTGATGACCTCGATGAATATTACCGATGAACTGTTCCGGCTGCAGGAAGCCAAAGGAACAACATCCAAGACGCTGGAAAGCAAGGCCGACGAATGGATCGAGATCCTCGACAGTGCCTTGCAAAGCAGCTCATAAGGCGTATAATAGATCCGATTCCCTGTGATGTTGGTGATGAGCCGGTTTGGTTTGAGCCTACAAGCTTAGTTAAGGGACTTCACCTCAACGCCCGCTCAGGCGGTCGAAGGGGCAGACCCACCTGACACTCGAGCTTCAAATCGATCGGAGCACACGGCACCATGGGGAATTTTTATCCTTCGACTACGCTCAGGATTATGGTGAGCGGAACGAAGTGGAGTCGAACCATGAGCCGAAAAACCTCATCCTCTACTCTTTCGCTGTTTAGCCTTCCAAGCTCAACCCAGACGGACAGCGCTCCGCTCGCCTTGCGGATGTCGCCGCGCACCCTGGAGGAATGGGCGGGCCAGGAACATCTTCTGGGTGAAGGGAAGCTCCTCAGGCGCGCCGTCGAAGCGGACCGGCTCAGTTCCGCCATTTTTTTCGGTCCTCCGGGCTGCGGCAAATCCGCTCTCGCGAGGCTGATCGCTAAAAAAACCCAGTCCGCCGTTGAAGAAATGAACGCTGTCACCGCCGGAGTTGCCGATGTCCGGGCCATGATCGACCGGGCCAAGGACCGGCGTTCCATGGGGAACCAGCGGACGCTTCTGATCCTTGATGAAATCCATCGCTTTAACCGCTCGCAGCAGGACGCGCTCCTCCCGGATGTCGAGCGCGGTTTATTTACCCTCATCGGACTGACCACGGAAAATCCGTTTTTCTACGTCAATTCCGCTTTGACCTCGCGGGCCCAGGTCTTTGAATTCAAACCGCTTTCGGAGGCGGCGCTCGAGAAGGTTCTGGCGAACGCCCTTCAGGATAAAGAGCGCGGGGTGGGGAACCGACAGATTCAGTTCGATTCAGACGCGAAGTCACATGTGATCCTGCAGTCGAACGGGGACGCGCGGCGGCTCCTGAATGCCCTTGAACTGGCCGCGCTGACCACCCCCCCTGACCCGGCCGGCCGCGTCCATATCAGCCTTTCCGTGGCCGAGGAATGCGTCCAGAAACGCTCGCTGGTTTATGACAAAGGCGGGGACCAGCATTACGACATCGCCTCCGCTTTCATCAAATCGCTGCGCGGAGGGGATCCCGACGCCGCGCTCTACTGGATGTCGCGCATGCTTAAAAGCGGAGACGATCCGCGCTTTATCGCGCGGCGCCTGATTATTTCCGCGGCCGAAGACGTTGGAAATGCCGATCCACGCGCGCTCCTCATCGCCCATGCCGCACTGGCCGCCGTTGAATTCGTCGGGATGCCGGAAGGCCGCATCCCGCTCGCCCAGGCCGCCACTTACATCGCCTCCGCTCCGAAATCCAACGCCGCCTGCCTCGCCGTCGATAAGGCGATGGCGGAAGTGGATGGCGGAAAATCACGGGAAGTCCCGAACCATCTCAAAGACGCCAATCAGGACAGGGCGCGCCTGGGCCACGGCGAGGGCTATCTTTATCCGCACGATTTTCCGGGCCATTATGTGCCTCAGGAGTATTGGCCTGCCCCCGTTCCCCTTTATGAACCGACAGACCTTGGCTATGAAGCCGAGATCAAAAAACGCATGAATTTATGGCGCAGCCAACAAAAGCCGAACTCCGGAAAGAATTCCTGAAAAAGCGCGACGCGCTTGATCCGGCGCTGCGCGCGCGGACAAGCTCGCTCATCCGTCAGCGCATCATTCAGCATCCGAAATGGCGTGCCGCCGGGACGATTCTGTTTTATGTCTCTTTCGGTTCGGAAGTGGAAACGCACACCCTTCTCCAGGAAGCCCTGCGCTTCAAAAAACGTGTGGTTGTGCCTCTGCATGATGCGGTCAGCAAGGAAACTCCGCTGTCGGAACTTACCCGCTTCAGTGAACTGGGGGCTTCCCATCGCGGCGTCCTGCAGGTCATGCCGGAGTTCCGGCGCACGGCCAATCCCGCCACCATAGAACTCGCATTAATTCCGGGAATTGTCTTTGATCGACAAGGCGGTCGCATCGGCTTCGGGGGAGGCTACTTCGACCGGTTGCTTCCGAAAATGCCCAAAGCCTTCCGGATGGGCGTGGCCTTTTGCGCCCAGGTGGTGCCGGCCCCCCTGCCGCTGGAAAGCTTTGACGCCCGGATGCAGAGCCTCGTGACCGAGAAGGAATGTATCGAACTGTCCAAGGTGCTGCGATGAAAATCTTTTTCTTCGGCGATGTGATCGGACGCGTCGGGAGGGAAGGCCTCCTGCAGGTTCTGCCGCGTTTAAAGCAGATCCACCAGCCGGACTTTATTATCGTTAATGCGGAGAATGCCGCTCATGGGAAAGGCCTTTCTCCGAAAATCGCGGAAGAGCTCTGGGCCGAAGGGGTGGACGTTCTGACCATGGGAAACCATACCTTCGACCGCAAAGAAATCGGTGCCATTATGGATGATCCTCGAATTCTAAGACCCGCCAATTATCCGTCCGCCGTCGCCGGTCATGGCTCCGGCATTTACAAAAGCCGTTCCGGAATCCCCGTCGCCGTTCTTCAGCTCATGGGGCGCGTCTATATGCCGCTGACGGACTGCCCGTTTCAAACGGCAGACCGGGAGATGGCCAGACTGAAAGAACAGGCCAAAATTATTTTCGTGGACGTGCATGCCGAAATCACCTCGGAGAAGGCAGGCCTGGCCTGGCATCTGGACGGCCGCGCCACGGCGGCCATCGGCTCCCATACTCACGTGCAAACCGCCGATGAACGGCTCCTCCCGGGCGGCACCGCCTTTCTCACGGACGCCGGCGCCTGCGGGCCGATCGACAGCATCATCGGCATGGATATCCCGACCGCTCTCAAACGCTTTCTCACCGGCCTTCATTCCCCGATGAACGTCGCCACCGGCGACGCCATGGTCTGCGGCTGCGTGATCGACGTGGATGAAACCAGCGGCAAAGCACGCGCGATCACCCGCCTTCGCGAACGCGTGGCTCTGCCGGCGACGCTTTCGGAAGATCGCTAGTATTGTCCCTGTTGAAGACAAACTCTCCCAAAAGCAGTACTATTAAGGGGAAGGAGAGTGCTTATGAAACATCCAGACGTAAAATGCTTCTGCGCCATGTTGGGGATTTCCGCTCTTTTTGGACTCTTCGTTTCCTCTGTGCTGCTCGCCAATTCGCCCCCCGAAAACGCTACAGGCATTCAGATCACCACTGAAGTGATTCCTCTGGACATCTGGTTCCCCGAAGGGAAAGCAGTGGTTAAACGAGGCCCGCACAATACCCCGGTCCTCAAAATCCTGGAGAAAAGGCTTAAGGAATCGAGCATTGTTCACGTCGAAATTGAGGGCAACCCTGATGCCAAAGGCACCGCGGATACCAACAAGGCCCTCTCCCTGCGGCGTGCGGAAGCTCTGCGCGATACCGTATCGGACCTCTACGGCATTCCGGCCGACAGGATTCAAGCGGACACAGCGGGAGCAAGCGCTGTCTCCGTCCAGAAGGCGGTCGCCACCGCGTCGGACCAGCCCAGCCCGATCTACATCATTCTCTACCGGTTAGACTCCGGAAACTCGCCCGCGCAAGGCCGGTCGCTCTGAATCTGCCCACCTCGACCAAGATCTTCACGGTCTCTGAGCTCGTCGGCCGGGCCAAATCCTCCCTGGAAACGATGTTCCCGGCCGTCTGGGTCGAGGGGGAAATTTCGAGCCTGAACCTGCATTCGTCCGGACATGCCTATTTTTCTATCAAAGACCCTGGGGCACAAGTGAGTGCCGTCATGTTCCGCGATGACCTGCGCCGCCTGCGCTTTACTCCGGAAAACGGGCTAAGAGTCGTTTTGAGCGGACGGCTAACCCTCTACCCGCCTCAGGGCCGCTTCCAGCTCGTCGCCAATACGATGGAACCGCAAGGGAAAGGCAGCCTTCAGCAGGCCTATGAGCAACTGAAGGCCAAGCTTGAGAAAGAAGGCCTTTTTGCGGCGGAGCACAAGAGGTCCATTCCCTCTCTTCCGCAATGGATCGGAATTGTCACCTCACCGGACGGAGCCGCACTGCATGACATGCTGACAGTGCTGGAACGACGGTTTGCCGGCTTGCGCATTCTCATTTGCCCCAGCAAAGTACAGGGGGAAGGCGCCGCGCAGGATATCGCTGATTCCATCCGTCGATTGAACGAACATTGTCCTGATCTTGATGTGCTGCTGGTGGGTCGCGGCGGCGGTTCGATGGAAGATCTCTGGGCCTTTAATGAAGAGGTCGTCGCGCGGGCCATTGCGGCTTCGAAAATTCCTGTGATCTCCTGCGTCGGCCACGAAACCGATTTTACGATCGCTGATTTTGTCGCCGATCTGCGAGCGCCGACCCCTTCAGCCGCCGCGGAAGTCGTCATCCAGGCGAAAAGTGAGCTCCTTCAACAGATCGGATCTTTGTCCTCGCGCCTGCACAGTCACATCACGTACCGGCTGGGAGATCTGGAACAGCGGCTCGGGCATGCCCTGTCCAGCCGCATGCTGCAGAAACCCACGGCCATGATCGAAGAATCTCTCCAGGACGTGGATGCCCTGCGGGAAAAGCTCGCGAGAATCGCCGGGCACCGATGGAGCGTCTGGGAGGGCGATTTTGCGCGGTTGAGCGGAAAACTGAACCTCCTGTCGCCCCTGGGAACGCTGGCGCGCGGATACGCGATCGCCTGGAAATGGCCCGAAAAAAGAATTCTAAAAAATGCCTCCACGCTGCATCCCAAAGACCAGATTGAAGTACAATTGCACGAAGGAAAAGTGTATGCCGAAGTCCAAAGAACCGAAATTTGAAGAAAACCTGAAGCGGCTTGAGATGATTGTCGATCAGCTCGAGAACAAGGAGGCGCCGCTGGACCAGTCGCTTGCCCTCTTTGAGGAAGGCGTGAAACTGGCCCGCGCCTGCCAGCAAACGCTGGAGCAGGCCAAGAAGAAAGTGGAAGTGCTCATTAAAGAAACAGGCGAACTTAAGCCTTTCCCCGCCACTGAGTCATAGGCGGGTCCGCCAGGACCTAGTGGCGGAGAAGGGGAAAATGAACCATGATGCCGGAACCGCTCCATACCTATTTTGAATCCCGCCGCAAGATGGCGGAACAAGCGTTGAACCAGTACCTGGATACCACGAATTCCAACCCGGAAATCATCCACGAAGCCATGCGATACTCGGTTTTCGCCGGCGGCAAGCGGCTGCGGCCTGTGCTGGTGCTGGCGGGCGCTGAAATCTGTGGAAAGCGCCCGGAGATCGCGCTGCCCACCGCGGTGGCGATGGAGCTCATTCATACCTATTCTCTGGTCCATGATGACCTGCCGGCCATGGACGATGACGATCTGCGCCGCGGCCGACCGACGAACCACAAGGTTTACGGCGAAGCGGTCGCCATCCTGGCCGGTGATGCCCTCCTGACGAAGGCGTTTGAGCTGATCGCCAAAAATGCTAAAATGACAGGAGTTCGTCCCCAGACTGTCCCGGCGGTGTTAGAGCTGGTTGCCCATGGAGCCGGGACGTTTGGCATGATCGGCGGGCAGGTCCTGGATATGCAGGCGGAAGGCGGCAAGTGGAAGAAGCTTAAAGACCACACCTCTTTCCTTCAGGACATCCACCGCCACAAGACAGCCGCACTGATCCGAGCAAGCCTCCAAGCCGGCGCGACGTTAGCCGGAGCCACCCCCAAGCAGCTCAAGGCCTTAGGCCAATATGGGGATCATATTGGCATGGCGTTCCAGATTGCCGATGATATCCTGGACGTCGTGGCGGACAAGAAAAAGCTAGGGAAGCGCGGGTCGGATGCCAAGAACAAAAAGCTGACCTTCCCGGCCCTTTTCGGCCTGGAAGAGTCCAGGCGGAAGGCGCAGCTTCTCATAGAGGAAGCGAAATCCGCCCTTGAGATCTTCGGACGAGAGGCTCAAGTCTTGAAGCAGTTGGCCAATTACATTATCGAAAGGGACCACTAACATGGGATTATTGGACCAGATTAAAGAACCTCGCGATCTGCGCGCGCTCCGCCGCGATCAGCTGCCTCAGCTTGCACGGGAAATCCGCGACCGGATTCTGGATGTTGTCTCCACGCGCGGGGGCCATCTCGGCTCTTCTTTGGGCACAACCGAACTGACCATCGCGTTGCACTACGTTTTTAACACCCCCGAAGACAAACTCGTCTGGGACACCGGCCATCAGACCTATGGCCATAAGCTCCTCACCGGACGCAAGGACCGCTTCGACACGATCCGGCAGATGAACGGACTCTCCGGTTTCCTCAGACGTGATGAATCTATTTATGACGCGTTCGGCGCCGGGCATGCCTCGACGGCCATTTCCGCCGCTCTGGGGATGGCGGTCGCGCGTGACCAGAATAAGCAGGACAATAAAGTGGTCGCCATCGTGTCGGACGGATGCATCACGGGCGGCATGTCCTTTGAGGCGCTCCAGAATGCCGGCCATCTGGGGAAAGACCTTCTCGTCGTCTTGAACGACAATGAAATGTTCATTTCCAATCGCGTCGGAGCCCTCGGCGCCTTCCTGACAAAACTTCTCACCGGCGGCCTGGCCAAAAAACTGGAAGCGGAAGTCGAAAAATTTTTAAAACGCATCCAGTTCTACGGCGCGGGGCTTCTGCGCGTCGCCAAGCGTATGAGAGTCTTATTATTTCCCGGCATGTTGTTCGAGGAATTGGGCTTTTCCTACTTCGGCCCTGTGGACGGCCATGATCTGGAACGCTTGATTGAAATCATGGAGAACATCAAGACGCTCAAAGGCCCGGTCCTTCTGCATATCGTCACGAAGAAGGGCAAAGGGTATGAATACGCCGAAAAGGACCCCTACACCTGGCATGGTCCCGGCAAGTTCGATGTGAAAACCGGAACGATGCACAAGTCCAATACCCCGACGCCGCCGCAGTACCAGAAGGTTTTTGGCGAGGCGCTCGTCAAGCTTGCCAAGGAAGATTCGAGAATCGCCTGCATCACCGCCGCGATGCCTGAAGGAACGGGGACAGACCTTTTCCGGAAAGAGATCCCATCCCGTTTCTACGATGTCGGACTGGCAGAGGAGCATGCGGTGACCTTTGCGGCCGGAATGGCCTGCGAGAACACCCGTCCGGTCGCGGCCATCTATTCCACGTTTCTCCAGCGCGGCTTTGACCAGATGGAGCACGATGTGGGACTTCAGAAGCTGCCTGTTGTGTTTTGTCTCGACCGTGCCGGTCTTGTGGGGGAAGACGGCCCCACCCATCATGGCGTCTTCGACTATTCGTACACGCGCGTCATCCCGAACTTTGTCGTGATGGCCCCGGCCGATGAGAACGAGCTCCAGCACATGCTCAAGACCGCGCTCTCGATCAACCTGCCCAGCACGATTCGCTATCCGCGCGGGCCCGGGGAAGGCGTCCATCTGGATACGGAATTCAAGACCCTCCCCATCGGCAAGGGAGTCGTTTTAAAGTCCGGTCAGGAAGTCTATCTTCTGGCCATCGGCTCAATGGTGCATCCTTGCCTCAAAGCCGCCGCACTTATTGAGAAGGAAGGCATTCCCTGCGGCGTCGTGAACATGCGCTTTGTCAAACCCCTGGATGTCGAGCTTCTGCATCAGCTGCAGCAGCAGACGCAGAACTTTGTGACAGTGGAAGAAAACATTCTGGCCGGAGGCTTTGGCAGCGCCGTGATGGAAGCGCTGGAAGGCACGGACTGCCGCATCCACCGGATCGGAATTCCAGATAAGTTTATCGAGCACGGTCCGCAGAATGTGCTGCGCGACATGGTGGGTCTCTCGCCGGAGAAGATCGCCCAGTCGACCCTGCAGTTCATGAAGAATAAGCGGCCCTCCCTTCAACCTGTCAGCTAACGCGATTATCGTCATTCCCCCCGGTCTCTGGGGGGGAACCCATGGATCCCCGGCCAGAGGCCGCCGGGGATGACAACTAATTTTGTCTCCCGCGGAGGCCATAAGCTCCGCGGGGCGCTTGATCATTTCAAAGTTCCTGTTGAGGGCCGCATCTGCATGGACGTCGGGTCATCCACCGGCGGCTTTACGGACTGCCTCCTGCAGGCGGGCGCCAAGTCCGTCTGGGCCGTAGACGTCGGCTACGGCCTTCTGGATTACAAGCTCCGCAACGATCCGCGCGTCCATCTGATCGAACGAACCAACTTCCGTTTTTTTGAAGCCTCCAAACTGACCGAGGCGCCCGAGCTCATCACCATCGATGTTTCCTTCATTTCACTTGCTAAAATACTCTCCAAAATCATGGAGGTTCTCTTGCCCGGGGGGGATGTCCTGGCGCTGGTCAAGCCGCAATTTGAAGGGACCCCGAAGGAAGTTCCCGGTGGATTTGTCCGTGATGAACCGACTCGCCAGATGATTCTGAGCCGCGTGAAACTGCAGATTCAAGAAGCCGGTTTTAAACTCAAGGACTCGGCCGATTCGGTCCTCAAAGGCCGCAAAGGAAATCAGGAGAGTTTCTTTTACCTCATCCAATGACCCTCGAAGCGAAAAACACATACGACGTTGAACGGGTAGAGAAGAAATGGCAGGCGGAGTGGGACAAGCGTAAAAGCTTCTCGGCCAAAGAGAATGATCCGCGCCCGCGCTACTACAGCCTGGAGATGTTCCCGTACCCTTCAGGCAATCTTCACATGGGCCATGTGCGCAATTACTCCCTCGGGGACGTCGTCGCGCGTTTTCAGCGCATGCTCGGAAAAAACGTTCTTCATCCGATCGGATGGGACGCCTTCGGGCTGCCGGCGGAAAATGCCGCCATCAAAAACAAAGTTCATCCGGAAAAATGGACCCGCCAGAACATCGCGGTGATGCGCGGTCAGCTCAAAGCGATGGGCATCTCCTACGACTGGGACCGGGAATTCGCCACCTGCGACACGGATTATTATCGCTGGAACCAGTGGTTTTTCATCAAATTCCATGAGCAGGGATGGGTCTATAAGAAAAAAGCGGCCGTCAACTGGTGCCCCTCCTGCCAGACGGTTCTGGCCAACGAACAGGTTTCCGCGTCCGGCCAATGCTGGCGCTGCGACTCCATCGTCGAACAAAAAGAGCTCGCCCAGTGGTTCATCAAGATTACCGATTTTTGTGAAGAGCTCCTGAAAGGCCACGATCTTCTGCGAGGAAAATGGCCGGACGAAGTGCTGGCCATGCAGCAGCACTGGATCGGCAAATCAGACGGTGCGGAAGTGATTTTCAGCCTGCAGGACCGCCCCGAGAAACTGACCGTCTTTACGACGCGGCCGGATACGCTCTTCGGCGCTACCTTCATGGCCCTGGCGCCGGAACATCCCCTCGTTCGGGAGCTGGCGGCTAAAATGGGGAAAACGACCGAGCTTGAGGCGCTGATCAAAGCACAACGCGAACGCAAACGACAGCGCCAGGAAACAACCGAGAAGAACGGATTTTATCTGGGGATCGACGCCATCAATCCGATCAACCAGAAGCCCGTACCGGTATGGGTCGCGGATTACGTCCTGATGGATTATGGCACCGGGGCCATCATGGCGGTTCCCGCGCATGATCAGCGCGATTTTGAATTCGCGACCAAGTACAAGATCCCGATTGTTCAAGTCATACAGCCTCACGCCGTCATCCCGGCGCAAGCCGGGAGCCAGTCGAATGCTCTGGGCCCCGACTTTCGTCGGGGTGACGTCAACAACAAGGCCTACGAAGGCGAAGGAGTCCTCATTAACTCCGGCGAATTCAACGGAATTCCTTCCACCGAATCCAAACGAAAAGTTGCTGAATGGTTAGAGAAACGGGGCGCGGGTAAAGCGACCATCACCTACAAGCTGCGGGACTGGCTGGTATCGAGACAACGCTACTGGGGCACTCCGATTCCGATGATCAGCTGCCCGAAATGCGGCATCGTCCCGGTCCCGGAAAAAGATCTTCCGGTGATCCTCCCTACGGATGTCGCGTTCACCGGTAAAGGGGAATCGCCCCTGGCCCAATCGGCGTCTTTTATGAACGTGAAATGCCCGAGATGCGCGGGCACCGCCAGGCGGGAGACCGATACGATGGACACCTTCGTCGATTCTTCCTGGTATTACGCCCGCTACACGGATGCCAGACAGAAGGACAAACCGTTCGATTCCGCAAAAGCCAATGCCTGGTTGCCCGTCAATCAGTATATCGGAGGGATTGAGCATGCCACGATGCATCTGATCTATTCGCGCTTCTGGCATAAAGCGATGAGGAAACTGGGATTTATGCAGAGCGAAGAACCTTTTGAACGGCTCCTGGCCCAGGGGATGGTGACTCTCGGCGGATCAGCAATGTCTAAATCGCGCGGCAACGTCGTAGACCCCAACGCGATCATCGCGAAATTCGGTGCGGACACGGCCCGCCTCTTCATCCTGTTTGCCGCGCCCCCCGAAAAGCAATTGGAGTGGAACGATGATGCCGTTGAAGGATCCTGGCGTTTCCTCAACCGCGTCTGGCGATTAGTGGCAAACTTAAATGCCGTCATTCCGGCGAAAGCCGGAACCCAGTCGAATCCTGATCTGGGCCCCGGCTTACGCCGGGGTGACGTCAACACCGATCAAGAGAAAACCCTGAAACGCAAAACCCATTGGGCCATCGACAGGGTCACCCGCGATTACGGCCGCCACATTCAAATCAACACCGCCATCGCGGCGGTCATGGAATTGGTCAACGAGCTTTATCTCTACCCGGCCATGGGTGATGCCGCATCGAAAGAGGCCGTTCGAACCGTCGTTCAACTTCTGTCGCCAGTCGCCCCGCATCTCATGGAAGAATTGTGGGAGAGTATGGGGGAAAAAGGTCTGGCGTCCGAATCCGCATGGCCGACAGCGGACCCGCAGTGGCTGACGGCAGAGACCGTCGAGATCGTTATTCAGATTAATGGTAAACTACGCTCACGGTTGCGGTTGCCACCTGGATCAGGCAAAGATCTGCTCGAAAAAGAAGCGCTAAAGGATCCGAAGGTCCAGTCAGCGCTCTCCGGCAAATCGGTGGGAAAAATCATCATCGTACCGGACAAATTAGTCAATATCGTGGCGAGATAGAATGAAGATCGGATCCAATCTCAACAATCATATACCAAAGAGGCGTCTGTTTGGTATTTGGCTTCTGGTCTTCGGCCTGGCCGGTTGTTCCAAATACTATTACAATCCGGCGCCGCAGGTTCTCCCGCAGTATATCCGCAAACTGGCCATCCGGACCTTCGCCAATCATACGCAGCAATTCAGGCTCGAAGACAAACTGACGCTGGCCGTGCAATCCCTGTTCAACCAGGACGGCCGCTACCAGATCACCACGGAAGATCAGGCGGACGGGGTCCTCATCGGCGACATCACCAAGTATATCCTTGAGCCGCTGGCCTACGATGTGAACAATACCCCTTCACAATACAAGCTGTGGATTCTGGCCAACGTGTCGTTTTATGACAAGATCAAGAACCAGACGCTCTGGACGGAGCCCAATATGGGGAATCCCATCACATATTTTGCCGCGTCGTCCAACCAGCCGGGAGCGTTGACGGAAGATGAAGCTCAACAGCAGATCTGGAACCAGATGGCGGTCGACATCACGACGCGCACGCTGGAAGGATTCGGCACGGTGACCGGCGCCTCGGACAAAGCCGTCCCCAAGGTGTCCCCCGATCAATATCCCAGTGTCCCTGCCCAGGTACCGGGGACGGGGACAACCGCTCCGACACCGCCTTCCTACTAGAGGTGACGGGTGACTCTTAGAAGACAACCGCTCATGCTCATTTCCGTCCTGCTTCCATTGGGAGGCTGTTTCGCATTTCATACGCATCAGAAGCCTTCAGTCCTGCCACCCTACATCCAAAAGATCGCCGTGCGGCCTTTCGCCAATCATACGCAGCAATATGGCCTTGAAGATAAATTGACGCTGGCCATTCAATCCGAATTTAATCGCGACGGACGCTATCAAATCACGACCGAAGACCAGGCAGACGGGGTTCTCTCCGGCGATATCACCCGGTATCTCCTGGAACCCCTGAGCTATGACACCAATCATGTCCCGACAGAATACAAGCTGTCCATCCTTGCGAATGTCAGCTTCCACGATAAAGTGAAGAAGCAGGACCTCTGGAACGAGCCCGGAATGATCGGAGAACTCCGGTATTTCACGGCCTCCTCCGGATTGGCAGGACAGATGACTGAAGTCGATGCTCAGCAGGTCATCTGGGACGAGATGTCCCGGGACATCCGCACACGAACATTTGAAGGCGCCGGGACTGGATCCAGCTCTTCTGGGAATTCGGGCACATCATCGACGTCGGACCTCAGCACGGCTCCGCCGCTGACCGACAAAAATCCTCCGCCCATGCCCGAACAGGAACCACCGGCTCAGCCGGCGCAGCAGCCGTACTGAGAACGCGATGGCGCCGCCGATCAAATCCGACGAACTCTGGGCGCAGTGGTCACGGAAGATCTGGAAACCGCACTACCTTTTCGCCGGGCAGGAAGAATTTCTGATTGATCAGGCTTTTGATAAAGCACTGCATCACTGGCTTGGAGAAACGCCTGATTCCCTGAGTTTCGATCGTCTTGACGCCGAGACCCAGTCCCTCGACGAAATCCTTCAGGCCGCTCAGACAGTCCCTTTCTTCGGCGGCCAGAGAGTCCTTCTCCTGAAAAACGCCTCTCAACTCACAGCCGCTGAGCAGACAAGGCTGGCGGAAGTTCTGGACACCCTTAGCCCGGAAACCCACAGCCTTCTGATCTGGGGAAAGGAATGGCGCCGGGATGACGCGACTAAACCGCTGGTCGAAGCCATCGAAAGAATCGGCCAGGTCGTTATTTTCTGGCCGCCGTTTCCGGAGCAGGCCCAGCGCTGGGTGATTGAACGAGCCAGGCACTACAAGAAAACGGTCAGCCCGCAGGCGGCGGGCTGGCTGGTCCAGCAGTCCGGAGACAGTCTCAGGCTCCTCGACCAGGAACTGGCCAAGTGCGCCTCGTTCGTCGGTGAGCGCCCGGACATTGATCTGGACGACGTCCAGACGTCCTTCGGCTATCAAAAAGCCAGTTCACCGTTTGACTGGATGACGGCAATTCGCCAGATGAAAAGCCCTGCCGCCGTTCAAATATTAAATCAGCTCCTGACCGAAGGGGAAGAACCGGTCAGACTTCTGGCACTTCTTTCCCGCACGCTGCGCGACTGGTTGTCCGCGAAGACGATGGGTGAAAGCGCAGGGATGTTATCGATGCGTTTCCATATTAAACGAGGCGAGGAAAATCGATTCAAGCAGGAGCTGGCGCGTTGGAGTGAAGAGCATTTGACCGAGGGGATTCGTCAGTGTGTTGAAACGGAGCAGGCGATCAAGACAGGGAAGGAAACGCCGGAGATGGGGCTGACGCTTTTGACGCTAGGCCTTTGCCGCGGCGAGGCTGTCCACGCGTCCCGCTAAACGGGACTTTTTGCGTGAGGCGGCCCGCCAATGAACGACGCCGGTTTTAGCCGCTTTGTCCCAGGCGGAAAAAGCTTCTTCCAAGAGAGTCTTCGCCGATTTGGCGTCTTTGGCCGCGACCGCCGCTTCGACACGGCGTGCGAGAGTGCGGATCTTGCTGCGGATCTGAAGGTTGTGCTCGGCATGAGTCACCGACTGCCGGTGGGCTTTGAGCGCCGAGGTATGTCGTCCAGTCTTTAACTTCGCCATCGAAATCTCTCCTTGTGGGTGCCAGGCCTCAGACCCGGCACCTTTGCGTCGAAATTGAAGAAGTGGTATCGTATTTCATTGACGGTAGCCATGTCAACCCAACACCATCACCGTTTAGCCCGCTCGGCGGGCATTTTTACGAGCGCCACCATGCTCTCCCGGATCCTCGGATATTGCCGGGACACGATGGTCGCGGCTTTTTTCGGCGCCGGCCCCGCCGCCGACGCTTTCTATACGGCATTCCGCATCTCCAATCTTTTCCGGCGCCTGCTCGGCGAAGGCGCGCTGTCGGCGTCCTTCGTTCCCGTCTTCTCGGAATATACCCAGAAACAATCCAAAGAAGAGACGCAGCGCTTCCTCAATACGATGTTCACGACCCTCCTCGTCATTTTGTCCGCCATCACGCTTCTGGGCGTTGTCTTCGCGCCCCAGCTGACGCGTCTCATCGCCCGCGGTTTTGATCCATCCTCGGAACGCTTCGCCCTGACCGTGACGCTCACGCGCTACATGTTTCCCTTCATGCTCTTTATCTGCCTGGCGGCCCTCATCACCGGAGTTTTGAATGCCTTTCATTCATTCTTCCTGCCCGCGTTCGCCCCGGCGTGCTTGAGTATCGCGGAAATGCTCTATATCGGATTTCTCTGGATCGCTCATATCAAAGGACAGAACGCCGTGGTCGGTTTGGCCATCAGCGTAACGGTGGGGGGATTCAGCCAGTTCTTTGTTCATATCCCAGCCTTGATGGAACGGAACTATACACTCGGCCTGCGCTGGGACCTGGCCCACGAAGGAGTCCGTCGTGTGGGGCGCCTGATCCTGCCGGCCACGCTCGGAGTGGCCGCCGACCAGCTGAACGCTTTTGTTGACACGATGATGGCCACATTTTTGAGCGTAGGATCCGTGACGGCCATGTATTACTCGAACCGCGTCATGCAGCTGCCGCTGGCTCTTTTCGGGATCGCCCTGTCCCAGGTCGCGCTTCCCACAATGTCGGCCTCCGTCGCCCGGGGAGCGACACAGGAAGTGAAAGACACGCTCAACTTTGCCCTGCGCCTGACCCTCTTCATGATCCTGCCGGCCACGACCGGCCTCATCGTTCTGGGCCATCCGATCGTGCAGACCTTGTTTCAATACGGGCGCTTTACCAACGAGGCCTGCTGGGTGACCACGTGGGCCCTGGCCGCCTTTTCCCTGGGACTGTTCGCGTACGCCGCGGTGAAGATCCTGGCCGCCGCTTTCTACGCCCATCAAACCACGCGCGTGCCCGTGGCCATCGCCTCCTGCTGCGTGGCGCTCAACGTCATTTTGAACCTCTCGACACTCCTGGCGCGCAAAAAACTTATTCTCCTCCATCCTGGATGGGCCGATTTTCTGAACGGCAGGGGTGGCGTGTCCTGCCTGGCGCTGGCCACCTCGATCGCGTCCTGGGTGAATGCCTCCGCACTCTTTATTCTTCTGCGCCGAAAACTGGGGATACTAGGAGGACGCCGTATTCTGAGGACCGTATTGAAATCCATGGTCGGGTGCGTTGCCATGGCCGTTTTTAGTGTCGGCACGATGCATTTGGGAATTTCCGGGTCAGGCTTTCTGTCGCATCACATCCGCCTGGCCCGCAGTCTTGAGCTTCTGATCGCCATTACAGGAGGAGCCGGCATCTATATGTTGTCGGCCAGGCTCCTTCGAATGGAAGAATGGCAGCCGTTCTGGTCTCAGCTGGCTTCCCGCCGCCGCAGCCCCACCGGAATCGTCGAGTAGCCGGAACGGGTAGAATAGCAGGCGTATCAAGAAGGTTCTCAAATTCACTCATTTCTGCCGTCGAAAAGATGTCGGCCAATTCGCCTTGCCGGAAGGCACCCATTAAAATACAACCCAAGGGCACAAGTGAAAAATAGGTCCATTGCGTGGTTCTTTGGGCCTGTCCCGCCGATTATCGATTCTCTATAATTTCAAAGCGATGAGATGTCAACAGCAAACGATCATTCGGGTTGTTCTCGCCTGCTTAACGCTGATTCAGCCTCTCAAAGAACTCTCCGCCTCCTCTGAATGGGTGTTTCAACGGTCAGCAGGAAGGGTGAGCACGCCGGGTCCGATGATCGTTTTCCGGGCTCAAGCGATTTCTGCGGCTTCCGAAGTTATAGGCCAGCCATACGATCGGGTGGGGAAAATCGGTGTCATGTCCGCCGCCGGCGCACGCTCGTATTGGGCGCGTGTGCGGGCCCAGACGCTTGTCTGTATCGTCGTGGGTGTATTATTGTCATGGCTATTTTTGCGGTCCGGATCCTATCGGGATGAATTTTTCTCGTCGTCCTGGTTTGATGAGGCGCGGGCGTCTCGCGAATACCAAAAAGAAGCGTATCGCCGGATTGTGGCTGATGATCTGGAAAAATGGGTCAGACAGGGGGCCCCCATTCTCGAAGTCGGAAGCGGTGAGGGAGCGTTGGCTGACTGGATGGCTCCGGATCAGCGGGACAGGCTCCTGCAGACCGATAGGGATGATCAAGCGTTGGCGCGCAATCCAGCGCCGCCCGACCGGAAAGCCGTTGTAGATGCGCAGAAGATGCCTTATGCGAGCGGAACGATTCCCGCCATTGTCAGCCTTTGCGTTCTCGATGCGCTGCCGGATTTGGAGGCTGCACTGCGCGAATTCTCACGGGTGCTTTCGCCCGAAGGGGTCGTGATCTCGATCCACGATTTTGGCGTTGTCCCGGGACCCTCGGTCCTGTACTGGCGCCTGCGCCGGGGTGTGACCATGATTCCCATCGTGGCTGAACAGAAGTATGTCCTGGTCTCCATGGCTGTTCTTAGCCGGCAATTGGCGGCGGCCCCGAGGAGTGAGGTCCTGGAAAGGATGACCGTGCTTCTGGATGATCCCCTCTATCTCCTGATGCGGCCGGATTTATTTCATCCCCTGAGCATCCCGGAGGCGCTCAAGGCCGTTTCCGTTCCTTATGAGTCCATGGACCAGTTCGAGATGTTTTCTAAACGTTTGAAAGCCATGGCGGAGGAGACAGGCCTTGTCCCGCTGTCTTTCGAACGCGTCAGTCGTACTGTGCTGGTCGATCGCGATCAGGTTCCGGGACTCAGGGGTCGGGATAACTTCATTGACTCCGACGGCTATCCCGGAAAGGGGTCGGCCGGGTTTTCCGATCAGATCCCGCTCGGCAAGGCGCGGGTCAATGGGACGCTCATGATTTACCGGTTTCAAAAGCCCCCCGCCTCAGCAAGCCCGCGGCGTTCTGCCTAGTCGCCAGGAAATCCAAAGACGTGTCGGGGTTCTTTACCAACCGGAGGACAATGATGCCGGCCATCCAGTGCGTGAACATCGATTTTACGCAACCGATGCTCAACGAACTGGACGCAATCCAAGTTATAATAGGCGACAGATTGTTTTGGCTATACTGAGCGCCTCGCAATGACGGGCTGAGTAATCCCAAAAAAACATCATGACTCTTAATCCCTTTGCGCCGCTGGCCGCCATGCGTCGAAGTCCTGCCGAAAAGGGCGCGGCGGCGGTCGTCCCCGGAGAACAAGAGCTGCTGGACGCCTGCTCCATTTCCGCCGATACGGCACTGACGCGTCTCGGGGCGACGGATAAAGGCCTCTCCGATGAACAGGTTCTCGAACGCCGGGCCAAGGTTGGATTGAACGAGGTGGCCAAGCGCAAAAAGCTCGGCTTCATCGGCGAAATTCTCCAACGCTGCAAGAACCCGCTCGTCATCCAGCTTTTTGTCATTGCCGGAGTCTCTTACGCGATGGGAGACCTGCGCGCGGCCATCGTCGTCGGCGTCATGATTATCCTCAGCGTGTTTCTGGGCTATTTTCAGGAAACCCGTTCGAGCAAAGCCGTCGAGAAGCTCCAGGCCATGGTCCAGACCACCTGCTCGGTCCTGCGCGGCGGCAAAGAAATTGAAATCCCGATGAATGAGCTCGTCCCGGGAGATATCGTCATTCTGACTGCTGGATCCATCATCCCGGCCGATATCCGGCTCTTAACTGCAAAAGACTTCTTCGTAAGTCAGTCGGCCTTGACAGGCGAGTCCATGCCGATCGAAAAGAACACCGGCAACGGTGGCGTCACCGCCAAGGCCGCTCTGGAGCTCCCCAACGCCTGCTTCCAAGGCAGTAACGTGCTCAGCGGCGCCGCGCGGGGTCTTGTCATTAACACCGGCGCCAGCACCTATTTCGGGACCATCTGCGAAAAGCTCTCCATCCAGCGCGTGCTCACCAGCTTCGACAAAGGCGTCAACGCCTTCACGTGGCTGATGATCCGCTTCATGGTGATCATGGTCGCCATTGTGTTTGTCATCCTCGGTCTGACGAAACACAACTGGATGGAGGCCCTGCTTTTCGGCCTGGCCATCGCAGTGGGTCTCACGCCTGAGATGCTTCCGATGATCGTGACCGTCAACCTCTCCAAAGGAGCGCTGGCGATGTCCCGCAAGAAAGTCATCGTCAAGCGCCTGAACTCCATTCAGAACTTCGGCGCGATGAACATCCTCTGCACGGACAAGACCGGCACCCTCACCCAGGACAAGGTCGTCCTCGAACGCTATGTCGACGTCACCAACCGGGAAAGCGAGGATGTTCTCCGCTACGCCTACATGAACAGCCACTACCAAACGGGTCTGCGCAATCTCCTGGACAACGCGATCCTGGCCCACTCCGATCTGGACGTCGAACGGACCTGCCGCAAAGTCGATGAGATCCCGTTTGACTTTCAGCGCCGCCGGATGTCGGTCATCATCGATTATGAAGGCGACCACGTGATGATCTGCAAGGGGGCGGTCGAGGAAATCTTCAGCGTCTGCGACCGCTACCAGGTCGACGAAGAGATCCATCCTCTGATCGATATGCTTAAGAACGATGTGCTGGAGGAATTCCAGTCGCTCTCCGCCGACGGCTACCGGGTGCTGGCCGTTGCCTACCGGGACTATCCTCAATCCAAGGAAGTCTTTTCGGCCGCCGATGAGCAGGATCTCATTCTTCTGGGCTACATCGCCTTCTTCGATCCGCCGAAGGAATCTTCGGCGGTGGCCCTGGAAGCGCTCCGGAAATCCGGAGTCCGCACTAAAATTCTGACCGGTGACAACGCCCTGGTCAGCCGGAAAGTCTGTAAAGACGTCGGTCTTCCGATCGAAGGCCTTGTCACAGGCGATCAATTGGCCGGCTTAAGCGAAACCGATCTGTCCGCTCTCGCGGAAAAGACGACCGTTTTCGCGCGATTGTCTCCGTCGCAGAAAGAAGAGATTATCCGGGCCCTCCAGCGCAATGGCCACGTCGTCGGTTTTTTGGGGGACGGCATTAACGATGCCGCTGCCATGAAAACAGCCGACGTCGGCATTTCAGTCGACACCGCGGTGGATGTGGCCAAAGAATCGGCGGACATCATACTGCTGGAGAAGAGCCTGCTGGTTCTCGAAGACGGAATTATCGAAGGACGGAAAGTGTTTGGAAACATCATCAAGTACATCAAGATGGGCGCCAGCTCGAACTTCGGCAACATGTTCAGCATGATGGGAGGAGCGATCTTTCTGCCGTTTCTGCCCATGGCTCCGATTCAGGTTCTCGTAAACAATCTCCTCTATGACTTTTCCCAGCTGGGCATCCCGAGCGACGTCGTCGACGAAGAATATCTCCAGCAGCCGCGCAAATGGAACATCGAAAGCATCAAGAGATTCATGATTTTCGTCGGCCCCACCAGTTCTGTCTTCGACTACACGACTTTTTTCCTGATGCTTTATGTCTATCACTGTGTCAACTATAATGGCATTCATACATCAGAGGCCATGAAAATTCATTACGAGCATTTGTTCCATACAGGCTGGTTTGTCGAGTCTCTGCTGACGCAGACGATGATCGTGCATATTATCCGAACCAACCGCATTCCATTCATTCAGAGCCGGGCCAGCGCCGCACTCACCTGGACGACGATCGGCGTCATGTCGGCCGCCATTCTCTTGCCCTTTTCGCCGTTAGCCGGCTATCTGGGCCTTGTTGCTTTGCCGAAGACCTTCTGGCTCTGGATGGCGGCGACCTTGATGACCTACGTCATTCTCACGCACAACGTGAAGTCCTGGTTTGTGCGCCGCTACGGAGCCGACTGATGCGAAGCTTACTGAACGCCCTGCAGGATGGACGCCTCGTCGAACTCCCGGATACGGACAAGTGGAGTTCGCTCAAATATCTGGCCCACCTGATTGAAGCCATCCCGGAAATCAGCGAAACCGACCTGTCGGAGCAGGTCCTGGCCCAGGAGCAGTCCAACAATACCGGCATCGGGCTCGGAGTCGCCTGCCCGCATGTGCGCGTGGCCGGGAACGGGGAACTCATCAGTGCTGTCGGCTGGAGCCCGGCGGGGATCGATTACGGATCCAAAGATGGCAAAAAGGTTCATCTGGTTGTGATGTACTACATCCCCGAGGCCCAGAAAAATACTTATCTCAAGGAAGTCTCGTCCCTCGTGCGCGCGGTGCGGCCAGAGGGGGAGATTCAATCCATTGCTAAAGCCGAAGACATCGCGAAGGTGCGCGAAGAGCTTCTGGACTGGGTCTCAGCCTCCATAGACGCCGGCATCCCGGAAACGAAAGCGCGGATGATTCGCTTGGAAGCCCGCCAGGCCGCGCTCTCGACAACGGAAGCACCGGCAGGGACCATCCCATCTACGGCTCAGATTTTTCCACTGCTCATTCTTCCGCAGCCGGGGGATAAATTTACGGTTCTCTGCGAAAACCACGATCTCGCCGCCGCTCTCGAGAACGACGCAACCCTCTCAGTATCCCTGAAGCAGCGGATCAACTTTGATCGTTCAGGATTCCACCTGATTTTTAGAGGCGTTCAGATCTACGACCCCGCCCGGCCTCTGTACGATTACATCGCTGTTAAATTAGGACCCACAAACCCCTAGGCCTTTCAGGCCAAAATCTTTCCCTTCCGTCGGATAGCAATATCACAGCAGTCTTGCTACCCTACGAATATGCCTTTCAGGTTCATTCGCTGCGTTGCTGTAATCCTGATTCCAGTCCTTACTCTGGAATCAATTGCCGCGGCGGCGTCTACCCCCGGAATTCCCAGGCAACCCGGTCTCTCCCCATGCGCTTCACAGATGATAACGCAAGCGGTTTCCGCGCCCTTAATTTGCGACAACCACGCGACAGAGGAAGTGGCGTACGAAGTTCGCAGGGATGCTGGTCGCGAAGTTCGTCTGCGAGCGACCAACCCTCTCGAATACGTCAGGACAAGCCACATTCAAAAGGGAGTGAAAGCCGGGGATTTCTTTCCAGGGAGAAAGTTTTTCGGAATCATTGTGGCCATAGGAGCCGATCCAGCCATGAGTGGAACCATCCAGATTCGGATTCGTCATGAGGACGGAAAGATGTCCCTCCTGGGAAAATTAGACGCGCGCCGGCTGGTCGATGAATATCATTGGAAAGTACCCGTCGCGCAAATGACCGTGAAGCGTGGGTCGAACCAGCCCCCCTTGTCCGATACGAGGCAGATCACGGAAGTCCACGCCGCTCTGAGCTCGGCTCAGGAACGAATCGGGGGTGTGCCTTTGTTAACGAAATTATCCGGCGTCAAGAGCTGGCTGATTGATAAAGGCCTGTCGGACCCTTTTGCGCTAAACGCCTCCGAGGTCGCGCTTCTCCGGGAAGGCATTGCCCGGTTTCCGGCCCAGGCCAAATGGACGCCGGAATGGCTGCAGATGGAGGCTCAGTGGAGCCTGAATGCCATAGGCAGCGAAACAGCTCTGGCACCGCGTCTCGATATATCCATTCCGACACTCCGGGAGATTCTCCTCGGCCGCCCTGTCAGCCCGAGAATTCAACACAGAATCGAACCCCTCATCATGCGCATTAACCGGGCATCAGGTCTGAAAACATGTTTAAAGGAATTCCAAAACCTGTTAACCATCGTCCCGATCCCCGAAGTCGCCACCCTTACAGGACTCGACGCGCAGCGTCTGGAAGATATCCGTGATTGGAATTTAGAAAGAACATTTTTGGCTCTGCGTCCCTCCGAAATTACGGCGATTGATGATTTTATCAAGCTTTATAAAACAGAAGGTCCTGCGATGGATCCGTATTACGTCAGCGGCAAGCTCGAGGACGCGAGACTGAACCATCCCAGTTATACCTGGGAGGACCTGGCTGAAGTGACAGGTCTATCGGATACTACCTTGAGAGGAATCATCGAAGGAAAGATTTCTGGAACGTTTCAGACCCGGAGAGACCTCCTTCGCGCCCTGAACGCGATGCCGCACGTGTCTCCTTCAGAAACACGTCTTCTAAGGGTGCGTGACGGGCTGAGATATCTTCCGCAAGATCGCGTTACACACCGATTTATTTCTGCGAACCTGCCAGGCCTGAGCCTAGCCCAGCTAGTCAATCTGATCAGATGGGAATCTCCGCAGGCAAGGCCGCGCATTGCCAAGGACATATTGACCACCCTGGAAGCGTTCTTGCGATCCTGGCCAAATCTCCCGGACTTCCTCAAACGTAGAAAACTTACGATCGACTGGCTTCAGAGAATGGCCCGGAACGCCATGTTTGGCATGTTTCTGATAAAAGATGTCACCTCAGGGATTATTCTGTATCAATTAGGCTACTCTTCAGGCTTTATTGAACATTTGATTCCTAAGCCGGAAGCTCGTCAGGCAGAGGCGGACGCGGCGAGTCTGCGCCACGGCGAAGTCATTGAAGAGATTGTTTTCAGGATTGCATTATTTGCCATCGCCGTTATCGGCTGGGGATATTTTAGTCCCTTTCATCACGGCGTCGATACGGTCGCTTTGGCGCTGGCCACGACTTCCTTTCTTTTTTCCGCCGCGCATGTCGGAGAAGGTTGGTGGAGCAGTTTTATCAACCGCTTCGTCGCCGGACTTTATCTGCAACTCCTCTGGCTGATTCCGCCGTTCCGACTCACGTGGTCCGGGAATCGTGCCATTCAACTGCACCAACTTAATAATCATCGGGTCGATCTACTGGAAAGCGAGGTACAGGGCCTTTCTGCTGAAGATAAAGAATTCGAGGCATCGCTTACGAAATTCGAACAGTGGCTGATTGGCGAGCGTGTTCGATGGGGGCCCGCAAAAGAGTCAGGGATGCCGGAGACACCTGTCGAAGCGGCTCAGCTCTTAATTAAGTTATTGCTCAAGGATTTGGAATCCGAGCGCCGCCCCGGGCAAGGGGACGCCGACCTCATCGAACCCTATCTGAATGCGTACTTGAGATATTGCCTCTGGGTCAGTATGAGTCCCTATACAGACCCAGCCTCATTAACCAAAGCCAATCTGGACGGGAGATTAGGATTAGATTATAGGCCCGTGACAGTCCCGGAAGAAGAGATCCCGCGGCTTCAACGTTTCAGCCGCGTCGTCCTTTTTCAGGAACTTATACGAACGTTCACACGAGGGGGGCTGAGAAGCAACGAATCGAATATGATCCATGCGGCCTATTTGCAATTGGGCATCGATTCCCCCGAAGCGGATCCTAAAATTGCCCAGCGAGCATCGTCCATGTTCACGGACATGATCCAGCATCTGCCCGCTTTCACAACAGGCAATCAGCCTCTTGTGACAGCGCTTTTCGACCAATTTATCGCTGATTCTCAATTTGACCCACTGGGGATCCGGCAATTGGGCATGTACCTTCGACTGGGCCCCCACATGGAGGGCATCGATGATAATCAGCGACAATGGATGGAATTTCTCGCAAACACTATTGCGCAGGATTACGGACTAAAGGCGCTACCAGTCGCGTCACCGAACCAGCTCCCGGATCTGCCCTCGGCTGACGGCCAAGCGATCCTGGTGGAACTGGAGGGGAATCTACTCGGCCGCCTCTTTTTTCATCCGAAGGCAAATACTGTTGCCCTCGCTGTGTCGCATACCCATGAATTCGATCTGCCGAATCCTCCGACACTGCGCGCGGGGAGAAGAGTTCTGAACCCCGAAGGTGGATGGCGCACCACCGGGTTCGGCGACGTGGTGATTGCCCTATATCGCCGTGCAAAACCCACCGGCAAGACGAAGCCGGTTTCTAATGACAGCTCCGGGCAAGCGACGAAAGCACCAATTATCGGCACAATTCTATTGTTGATTGCTGTTGGAGTATATATCGCATTCCACACAATAGGCGTTCATGTGCCTGACAACCCAGGCATTTTTGCGGGGGCTCACTCGCCTCTCGCGATGTTCGTGATGGATCCGAGTGATTTCTTTACGAATGTATCCGCGATGCACGGATCAATCGGCATGTTGTACCTGGCGATCGTAGACCTCTACTTGTTGCTCAGACGCAGAGAGGAACGAATCGACCAATTGCGTGGATCGCTGGCAAAACAACATAATGTAGGCATCAATCCTACGCAGACTCTGAATGAATTGGCGGATTTTGCGGACGGCATCGATCGAAGTCTTCATCAACTCAAACAACCCACATCAGGACTAAAGCTCTACCTGAATTCTTTAGCGGTCCTACATCCAGACGATGTTCGTGAAATCAACAGTCTGAGCAAGGGATGTGACATTTTCTTGGATGCTGCAGATGAACTCAGAGATGAAGCTGTTGAAGTTCTGGACGCAATCAATGAGCAGAAGATTTCTCCTCAGGCAGCGCCGGAACGGATGGCGTATTTGATGGAACGACTTTATAGCCTTACGAGCATGCTGGTTCGCATTGAATTTGAATACGAGTCCTATCTGGAGGATTCCACCTCAAACCTCTCGGACAGCGCGGCGATCAGAGAAGAAACGGATGTAAAAAATAAAATTATAGAAGCGTTTGCATACAATTTAAAAATGTTGGGGGTGTTGCAGAAACAGAAGCGTCATGACTACCTCCGGTCTCCCCAGAGAATCGATATAAATGCTGAGCTGCGCAAGCTTGCGAGCCTGCGCTCTGTCGACAAATCACTGCTGCATAATATTTCCCTTGAACTTCCTCGCGCATCCTTAATAGGCTGGATGGATCCAGATAAGTTTGTCGAAATAATATTTACTTTTATCGAAAACACCGTTTATGCGGCGAAACGTAATGACACCCCGATCCGGATACGCGTGGAGGTTCAAACCTCAGGCTATCAGAGGCACATTCGAATTGATTACTCAGACCTCGCCGGAGGAATGGCTAAAGAGATTGCAGACCGCGTCTTTAAGAGCCGCATCAGCTCTAAACCTAAAGGGGGCCTTGGCACTCTTGTGTTGAAAAAAACAATTGAGGTAGCGGGCGGTTTGGTAGATTTTGTTACACAAACGGGATTGGGCACTACGTTCAGTATTCTTCTGCCGCTGATAGTCTATCGAGGCACGCGCCAAGAGCGAATTCTGGATCGACTGGAACAGCTCGCGCGGCGACTTGGAATTATCGGAAGAAGCCCCTATTTAACGGGGCCTCGCTTCGGCAACAATCTTACGCTCCAGGCTTCATAGCCAATCGGCCTGCGGACACTACTTCCGGCTCACAGTGACGATGTCGTTGTAAGAAAGGTTTTCCAGTGATGTCGGAGAGCCGTTGTGCAGGATTTCGATTTCGTTATCAATGCGCATGGTCTGAATAGTGCCATCGGAATCTTTGATCTGGACCATGCGGTTGACGAGATCGATGTTGGTGACCGGTCCTGTGATTGTGGTACCGGGAGCCACGGGAGCGCGATAGTTTAGGACGCTTGGAGGTGGTGCGAACCCGACGGCGCTCACCAGACTCACTGTCAGGACCAGCGCGAACGATGCGGCCATCGTCTTCTTATTCATAGGTTCACCCTCCGACTACATTATAGTCCACCCCATTCAAAACGGGCAGTTTAATAGAATGTCTCTGTATGTTTGACGTCCGCATTGGTCATTTCCGCATGCTGGAAGAGGCGTTTATCGCCGACCTTCTGGAACAGCGCAAGAATAATCCGCTTGACAGCCTTTTGGTGTTGTCGCCTTCCGGGCGTCTGCTGACCTATCTGCAGTCGCGCCTGGCTCAGAAGCAATCTGGTTTCATGAGCATCCAGTTTCTGACCTTTTATGCGCTGGCGGAACGGCTCTTGGCGGGCGCGCGGTATACCGAGACAGTGGTCACCGAGCCGGCGGTCATCCAGGAAATGATCCGCGCGATTCTGACGGGGGACAACCCGGAGCCAGTCGACCAGGCGATCCGGGACGCTCTGCATTTGGAGGCGAAACCGGTCCCGAAAGGACTCGCCGGCGCACTCGCCGCGACGATGAAAGATCTGCGGGACGCCGGCATGCGGGCGGACAAGGCGCTGCAGGTGGCCAGGGAAGGATTTCTCGGGAAGGACGCGCCCGAAGCGGCGTCCACGCTGGCACTCTACGGGCGCCTCATCGGTCTCTTTGAGAAGCACAAGCTGCGATCCTCCGCCGATCTCCTGCGCCGCGCCGCTGGCGAAGCGCCGAAGAATCCCTGGCTCCGTCAGCAGAAAACGATTTTCCTTTACGGCTTCTACGATCTCACCGGAGTCCAGTTGGATCTCGTTCTTTCCCTCGCCAACCATCCCGATGCCCGCGTCTACTTTCCGTACGAAAAGGGAAATCCGGCGTATGCATACGCGGAGAAACTTTTGAACGATTCCGCTTTTGTCAGCAAATGCAAACCTATGCCGTCATCCCCCGCGGCCTCTGGCGGGGGACCTATGGATCCCCGGCCTACGACCGCCGGGGATGACGTTAAAGAGACACGCGTCGAAATCTGGTCTTGTTCCGGCTCCCGCGACGAGATCTGGCTGGCCGCCAAGGAGATTCTGAAACTGACGGACGAAGGCGTGCCCGCGCGCGAGATCGCCGTCGTGGCGCGCAACCTCGCTCCTTACTTGTCCGCCCTGCGCGAGATCTTCCCGGCGCACGAAATTCCTTATATCTGTTCCCGCGGCGAACCCGCCGGATCTCATCCGCTTGTGAAAACGATCCGGACTCTGGTGACGTTTGACGAGAAACACCCGAGCGCGAGAACGCTGCGGGAAGATTTAGAAAAATCGCCGTATGTTGCCCTCACCCTGTGCTCCGCCGTCCCTCTCCCTCATGAGGGAGAGGGTTACGATAGCCGGGGTGAGGGATCCTGGCTCTCCCACATTCAATGGGCCACCGCCCTTATCCAATCGTCCATCCGCCTCCCCGCCGACACCTCCGACGAAGAAGCCGCCCTTCTGGACGCCGCCCTCGCCACTCTCGACGCCTTGAAGATCCTGGACAGCCTGGGGGAAATGGTCACGCGCGCGCATTTTCTCGAGACCTGGCAGGAAAAGCTCGACTTGCTGGAACGTCCGGCGCCCGCCAACCATGACGGCGTGCAGGTGCTGGAAGTCCTGCAGGCCCGCGGCCTTCCGTTCCGCGCGGTGATCCTCCTCGGCATGAATGAAAAAGTCTTCCCGCGCCTCATCCGCGAAGACCCCTTTCTCTCGGACGCCGCCCGCGCCGCGCTCGCTCAGGCCACCGGCTGCCGACTGGCGAAAAAACTGGACGGCTACGCGGAAGAACGCTTCCTCTTCGAGCTCATGCGCCAGGCGCCCCAGCGGCAGCTCTCGATTTTCACCCAGCGCTCCGATGAGGAGGGGAAAGTCCGCATCCCTTCAGTCTATTTAAAGGAGCTCGAACAGAGCGTCCCGGGCCTTAAAGTCCAGCGGCTCCCGCGATCGACCGCCGAAAAATTCGAAAAGCGCCACCCTCATACCTGGACGCCCAAGGAACTTTCCTTTCTGATGAACCGCGCGTCCCTCGTCCCCGAGGACGAATACGCCGCGCTCGGCTGGGACGTGGCCGGCTACATCCGGCTCCTGGCCAGTCATCACGCCATCGAGACCTTCCGCACAGGCCTCGGCCCCCATGATGGGGTCCTCTCGGATCCCCGGCAGGTCGAGAAGATCCTCTCGGCCGGCTTTTCGCCGACCAGCCTCGAGGACCTGTCCCAATGCCCCTTCCAGTACTATGCCGGCCATATCCTGCGCGTCCCGGTGGACGAAAACCTGGCCCCCGAGAGGGAAATGACCCCGATGGCGCTTGGGAAGCTTTTCCACAAGACGCTCGAGCTCTTCTACACCGGCTATAAGGACGTCATCCCGACGAAAGTCGGGATCCAGGACAGCGACTGGGCGACGGCTTTCGCCGGCATGACAGCACACGTCCAGAAGGCTGCAGACCAATGCTTCGAGGAGTTCGCTGAGCAACTGTCCACCGTCTATCCACTAGCACTAAGAGTGACGAAAGAACTTGTTATAAAAGAGCTTTCATCATTCTTAAAAAGTGATTTGGAAGAATGTGCGCAATCCGGCTTTATCCCCCGATGGTTCGAGCAGCCGATGGATGGAAAGCTCGTCTCAGGAGGCCTCTCTTGGTCCTTCCATGGCAAACCCGACCGGCTGGACATCAAAGAGGGGCTGGGGATAACCGAAATCCGGATCGTGGATTACAAAAGCGGCAAGCCCAAGCCCTGGACCGGGCGCATCGAAACCCAGGTGATCCAGGGCCGCTTTCTTCAGCTCCCTATATACCTCGGCTTGGCCGGAGCCTTTGCGCAAAAGGAGCTTCACAAACCCGCGGCCTCGACGCTGGCGACCCTCCGCCCGGTCCGGGAATCCGATGAGGAAGCCACCGAAAAGTCGCTTTCCGCCGACTTCTGGACCAGCCCCTCCGCTCCTGTCTTCATTGAAAACTTAAAAGAACTCATTGGAGTTATTGAAAAAGAGAAGTTTTACATCGAGCCAAGCACCGGAGAATGGGGCTATTGCGCGCGCTGCGACTACGCTCGCATCTGCCGTAAGGAGCACATGCCGACCCGCATCCGTGCCGAGCGCGACCCCATCCGGCAGCGGATCAAAGAGAAGCTGGGCCGTACTGCACCCAAAGCAGACGTCACCCCGACGAAAGCCCTTGACGTCATACCGGCAAAAGCCGGTACCCAGAACAATATCGATGAACTGGGCCCCGGTTTTCACCGGGTTGACGTCAAGAAACGTGCGAAGAAGAAATTATGAGCTTGGAACGAAACCTACTTATCGAGGCTGGCGCCGGTACCGGAAAAACAACCCGGCTGGTGAAGACCTTGCTGCAAGCCCTGTTCATCCGCCAGATCCCCTTGGAATCGATCGTCGCGCTGACGTTTACGAACAAAGCCGCCGGCGAATTGAAAGAGCGCGTCGGCTCCGCCTTAGATGACGTCCTTCTGGCCAAAAAGATCGATCAACTGAAGGTCCGGCCCTGGTGGCCGGGAGATACGATCACTCTTTCTCTAAGCGACCTGCAGAAGCTGGCCGCCGATGCCCGCTCGGTCCTTGACCGGGCCAATATCTCGACCATCCATTCCTTCGCCTTTGCGCTCCTGAAGCGCTTTCCGCTCGCCGCCGGGATCGATCCCAAGGCCGAGATTGACGATAAGGGCCTGCGCTTTGATGAACTCTTCCGACGCGAATGGCCGCGGTGGCTGGCGGTCGAGCTGTCGGAGGCGCCCCCGCGGGAAGCGCTCTGGACGGAACTCCTCTCGAAGCTGACGCTCTCGCAGGTGGAAGAAGCCGTCCGGCGGCTCGCCGACTTTGAGGTGCCGATGGAGCACCTGCGCCTCTCGGACAAAGACCTGCGGCCGCGGCTCGCGGAACTGCACAAAGAAATCCGTGAACTCATTGCCGCGCACGGCGGGACCCTCAAAGCCGATGAGGTGGCGCGCGCGTGTGAAGAAGTCATTGGCGCCGTTGACGTCATACCGGCGAAAGCCGGTACCCAGAACAATATCAAAGGACTGGGCCCCGGTTTTCACCGGGGTGACGGCGTTTCAGACGTCGTGGGCAAGCCCCTCTCCGCCACGAAAGCGTGGCCCGAAGCCGACATCGCCCGCCTGAAGAAATTCCAGAAGATCGCGCAGAACCTCCTCGCCGGCGGCGACCGCGTGATCGGCCTATTGACCGAGGCGCTCGCCCCTTTTGTCGAAAATTTCCGGCAGGTGCTCCTGACCGAAGGCTGTCTCACGCATTCGGCGCTTCTCTACCTTTCGCGGGAGATCGTCAAGAACCGGCCCGAGATCCGCGCGGCCTTGAAGCGCTCCATCCGCCTCATCCTCATCGATGAGTTCCAGGACACCGATCCCCTGCAGGCCGAGCTGCTCCTCTATCTCGCGGAAATGGACGGCAGGCATGCGCCACATTGGGAAGCCGTCAAGCTCGAAGCCGGAAAGCTTTTTATCGTCGGAGACCCCAAGCAGTCCATCTACCGCTTCCGCGGGGCCGACATCGCCGCCTACGAACGGATCGGCAAGCTCGTCGTCTCCCAGGGGGGACTCCAGGAAACGCTCGAGGTCAATTACCGCAGCCAGTCGCAGGTGATCAGCCTCGTGAACCGGGCCTTTGCGAAGATCATCCTGCCTGAGCCGGAGATTTCGCCGCCCTATATCGCGGTCCGGCCGCATCACGCCCATGACCCCAAGCACGCCGTGCAGGATGTGGACATCTGGCTGGCGGACGCCGCGGAAGAGCAATCGACAGAGGAAGCTCAGGCGACCGAGGCCGAGGCGGCCGCGCGCTGGATCAAGGATTCCATCGGCAAGCTGACGGTGTATGACTCCCACGAAGGGGCCCGGCGCCCGATGCTCTGCCGCGATGTCGCGCTCATCTTCCGCACCTACGGCCCGATGGACCGCTTTATCGAGGCGCTCCGCCGCCATGGCCTCCCCTTCGCGGTCGAAAGCGAACGCTATTTCTTCACGACACCGGAGGTGACCGATTTCGTGAACCTCCTGCGCGCGGCCGCCGACCCGGAGGATCTCCTGTCCCTCATCGGTTATCTGCGCGGCCCGATGGGGGGACTGACCGACGAAGAAATATTGCGATTGAAGATAAGCGGATTAATTTCGTCATCCCCCGCGGCCACTGGCGGAGGACCCATGGCCCCCCAAGCCAAACATGCCCTCGAACTCGTCGAAGACATTCATCAACGCCTGGGCCGAAATCCTCTTTCAGAAGTCCTTCAACACATCTTCGATCACACTTTTATTCTGGAGATGGCCGCGCGCTCCTATCACGGCGACCAGACCGTCGCTAATCTCTTGAAGCTGCGGCGGCTCTTGGAAGCCTTCGCCGCCGAGGGCCTCACGACGATGGGTCTGCTCTTAAAGAAGCTGGAGGAGTTCTTCAACGACGACAGGATCGAAGGGGAAAGTCCTTTGGCTGACGAGAACTACAACGCCGTGCGGCTCCTCACGATTCACAAGGCAAAGGGGTTGGAGTATCCCGTCGTATTTCTGCCGTCCCTCCACTCCGAGCTCAAAGCGCACAAGGCCGATCCTTTCGTCTACGACTGGCGCAGTCAGAAGATGGGGCTTACGATCGGCGACTTTTCCAATCTGGAAAAGCTCCTGCTCGACGAGCAGACGCGCCGGCGGGAAGCGGCCGAAGAAAACCGCATTCTTTATGTCGGCATGACGCGCGCGAGGGAACGGCTGATCCTCTCGGGCGGCGTGAACCTGAAATCCGCCAGGAAGAAAACCTATCTTCAGCGGCTCCTCGGCGCCTGGGAGCTGGTACTCGAGGACCTCGACACCGGCCGCGTCACGCTGGGCGATACCTCCATCTCCGTCAGGCGCCTCGAGCGCTTTATCTCCTCCTCCGACGCCACCCCGGAAAAGACAGAGATGCCGTGGGCCAACGTCGATCCGAAGGAGTTCGCGAAGATTTGGAAGAAGCGCGCGGAAGAACGGCGGAAGGCGGAGGAGACATTGTTGGTAACGACACCGACATCCGTAGGGGCCGGCCTTGTGCCGGCCCGGAAATCGGGATCCCGTCCCGTCGAATCCAATTTCATTGATTTGGATTCCACCGATCCGGATTCCATTTCATTGCGGGCGGACGGTTATTCCCGGGCCGGCACAAGACCGGCCCCTACATTGTTGGGCACCCTCATCCATCGTTTTCTCGAAACCTGGGACTTCACCTGCGAAAAAGGCGAAATGCCCACCAAACTGACTCAGATCGCGCAGGCCTTTTTCGCGCAGGAAGGTCTCCCTTACGACGAAGCGCTGATGCTGGAGGCGCGACGCCTCCTCGCCGACTTCATCGGTTCCGCGGCGTGGGAAGAAATTAAGAACTCAGAAATCATGGGGCGGGAGGTGCCGTTTTTTTATGGGACGAACCCGATGATGAGGGGGACTATCGACATCCTCTACAAATTCCCCAACGGCCAGATTGTGATCGGCGATTATAAGACCGGCCAGACCAAACAAGATTACACCGCCCAATCCGCCGGCTACAAAGAAGCCGTCAAGCGCGCGCTCGGCGTTGATGCCGTCTTCAAAATCATCGCCCTCCGCGAAAACGCATAACCGTTCGGGGTTTATAGGTGCCTGGGGCTCTGGTTGATAAATTGACATTAAATTAGTTTGATATTTAGATGTAAGTAATCCTACATGGAGATATCTCATCAAACATATTAGCTTGCGGAATTGGAAAGTGCCTTCGTGGATAACAATAGTTTTGTTTGTGTTCGCTGTATCTGCCTCGAAAGGTTATACCGAGGGGTTTTCCCGTTCAGGACGATGGGACCTTTCGTTACAGGGTGGCGCTGCCATTCCGGTGGGTGACAATATTATCGGCTCTAATCCCTCCACATCTCCTTTAATCCAAGGGTCACTATTTTATAATGCCAATTCCTGGATGTCCTTGGGTATGGAAATAGGTTATTCGACTGATCATGCGCAACATTTTACAGGTCAGGCGATCGGTCTTCACAACGGTATCTACAGCTGGACGGGCAGTTACAAGGGAAACTACAAGCTCAAGGTTCTTCAAGTGACGCCTGAGATAGAAATTGGTTCTTGGTTTGGCTCGTTTAAGCCCTATCTCACATTCGGCGGGGGATTCTACAGGACCGAGGAGACTGTTGAATCCGATATCTGGTGGGTTCTTCCCAACCAAAGCAACACAAGCAGTTACGGGGGGATTAATGGAGGTGGTGGCTTACTCTACAAACTTGGAGAGAACTTCGCCACGGGGCCGGACATTCGATATCAGCGCATATTTATGACAGGCCAAAGCTTCAGCTATCTCGCAACTGAGCTCCGATTGTCCTATCTTTTTTAATACAAAAGCCTTACTTTCCTTGAAGGAAAACGGTCGCCTCCTGGCTACGGTCAGGGTCGAACGGCGAACGGGGACGGTCCTAAGTAATTCAGTTGTTGCGGGCCGGCAAGGGGACGTAGAGGCAATGTGCCTGACCTGACAGAGACGATATGGGGGGGAGCGGACATAGATGACGAATCGTCTTCTTTCGCGCGGTTTAATCCTATTTCTCTCCCTGGCCGGCGCTTATCGACTGATTGCTTCAGAGATGCAAACCCGCCAGAATATCTATTCGCACACCGTTATTCGAAAAGTCGGCGTTATTGAGTTTGACTTTGCGAACCCGGATGGCAAGACAGAAGTGGTGAACTCCTTTCTGTCCGATATTACGGCAGCGCAAAAGGCCGGCCTGAAATCGGGGGATGTTATCGTTTCATTTGACGGCAAACCGTTAATCAGCCGTGAAGCATTAGCGGACTTCTACGACCATGTCTATGACTCACCAAACAGAAAAATCAAACTAATCGTAGACTCGGGCGGCAAAGAAAAACATATTTCTTTTCAGATACCGGAGAGAGATCTCCTTGCCGAGAACCAGGACATCGAAGCGCTTATCAGGCTGCTTTATGTTGGAAAAACAGTTAATCTGGCTGTTATCGTAAATCGAATTAAATATATAGCCCCAGCAAGTGACAAAAAAGCATTGAAACAGTGGGAAAAAAGAATGAAGGATAGGCTCTTAAGCACGACAGAAGAAAGATATTCGAATTTCCTTAGCCATAACAATCATTTTCACCTGATCGATAAAGAGCTAACAAATAAGTTGCTCACAGAACATAAATTTCAGTTATCAGAACCTGTTTTACCTCGTGACATCAAGCGATTGGGAAGCCTGGCCGGGGCTTCTTACCTGGCTTTTGTAGGGATGGCTACAGATTCCCCTGGATCATCGGGACATTTCGAAATCGTCACAACCAGGATTGTCAGCGTCGAGACCGGAACTGACGTTGCATCAGCCAGCGCGTCAGTTACTTACTGAGGACGACCGGTGACCGTCCCCAAAGGCCATTACGGGCTCTGGCCCAAGCAAGCATTCCTACGGCATGGAATACTTGAGTAAAAAGCGGTATCCTTTGCGCGTGAAATTCGCCAAAACCTTATTTCTGATCCGTGGGATGTTCGTGTTCGCCTTGCTGGCAGGCGCGACAGCAAGCGGTTCTGCCGTGGAACAGGAACTCGGCCAGTTCATCGCCTCCCCCGCGACCCTCGCGCTGACGATTTATCAGCGCTTTATCAGCCCCGCCAAAGGCAGCGCCTGCCCCATGGAGCCCAGCGATTCGGCCTACGCGCGCCAGGCCATCCATCGGTATGGACTTTTTCAAGGGGCTCTGATGTCCGCGGACCGGCTGCACCGGTGCGGCCATGACGTGAACCACTATGACATCGTGCGAACAGCCCGGGGCCTTAAATTTTTCGATCCCGTAGATCCGGAGGAGCCCAGGCCGTGAAAGCCTTCCGTTGCGCGATCGCGGCGGTGGTCCTGGGAGCGGAGCTCTGCCACGCGGCACCGCCCCCAGAGGAGGGAAACCGGATGATCCAGTTCGCCGACGCGCTGATGCTCCAGCAGCGATTCCGGGAATCCGAGCTCGAATATGAACGGTTCGCGGCCATGCATCCGGAGTCTTTGGACCGGGCGATGGTCCTTCATAAGATGTTTGACGCCGCCATGGCGACTCAGGATTACCCCTTTACGTTGAAGCTCGCACGGGCCTGGGAAAACCAGATGGCAGGCGCCAACGCCTGCATCCCTTCGCTGTACGAGACGCATGCGCTCTACCAGATGGGGAATTATCCGGCCGTTCTGAAGCAGGCCCTGCCGGCGGGATGCGATTCGGATTTCGTGAATCAAACCAGGTATCTTCATGGCTTAAGCCGTTTGCGGCTTTCACAATGGCCGGAAGCTCGCCAGGAATTCGACCAGATCCCGGAGAACTCGGCTCTGAGCGCGCAAGCACGAAGGGCCGCGCAACAATCGTTTTCCGGGCCCGCGATGGCGCGAAAATCTCCGGGACTGGCCGCCGGGCTTAATGCGATACTCCCCGGGGCCGGATACGGGTACGTCAACCAACCGCAAACGGCCGTCGCCTGCTTTGTCGTCAACGGCCTTTTTATCTGGGGGACGGTGGCTTCCGTTCATGCCAGGGAACCCGGACTGGCCGCGCTGTTATCATTATTTTCATTCGGATGGTATTGGGGCGGCATCCTGGGTGCCGCGCAAACAGCCCGGAAGGAAACACAGAGGAACCTGGCCGCTTTTGTCGGGCCCCTGGAATTAACTCACTAATTGTAAAAGGAGTCACCTATGAAACGAAGTCTCGCCCTCATTCTCGCCGGCACGATCATTTTTCAGACAGGACTTCCGCTGAGCGCGCAAGCCGTAACCATCCCTCAAGGAACGCCGGTCATCGTGAAGCTCAAAGACACCGTAAGCTCCGCGACACACAAGCAGGGGGACTTGATCGCGCTCACGGTGGTGAGCGACGTCATGGTCGAGGGGAAAAAGGTGATCGCGGCGGGCACCGCGGTCAAAGGAACGGTAGAAAGCGCCGCCAAGCGGTTTATCGCGGGCATTGGCGGGCAGATCGAAATCAGCGTCAACGAGGTGAAGGCCGTCGACGGGACGGTGGTCCCGTTGAAGTTCAGCAAAGAAACACATAACGGGAGCACGCTCGTCGCGGCCATCGTCGCGGTCGTCTGCTGCTGCTGCGCCTGGCTCATCCCGGGCAAAGACGTGACCATCGAGCAAGGCGCCCTTTTCGACGCCGTGACGCTTTCTCCCGTGACGCTCAACCTTTAAGGAAAAGATCTCCTGATCGAAACGGCTGATTTTCCTTTATAATAGCCGGACCATCGGTACGGTTCGCCTGAAGGGCGACCGTCATACCGATGACCATTGTCACCATTAGAAAGAAGGGAAACAAAGGTGAAAAACACCTTATTAGCCAAAACGTTGACCGCGAGCCTGCCGCAGGACGCGCAGGCGCTGTTTGCCTGGATCGCCGACCCCGAGAATCTCGCCAGGTGGCATACGTCCTTCTGCCGCGCGCTGCGCAAGGAGAATGGATCGCTGATCGCCGAGTCGCCGCGCGGCCGCGTCCCTGTACGCTTTATCCGCGATGACCGGTCCCTTGTCCTCGATCTCCTGACCGAAGTCGCCGAAGGCATCGAGTTGACCAACGCCATCCGCATTCTCTCGAACGGGGAAGGTTCGGAAATGGTCTGGACCCTGGTGAAACCCGATGGAATTTCTGAAGCCATCTTCAATGAACAGATGCGTTGGGCCGGGAGCGCGTTGCAGAATCTGCGCAAGGTGTCCTGGTCTGTCCCCGTTTCCGTTCCAACCGAAATTCCTGTCGCCGCGCCGCCGGTTCCGGGGGAAACCACCGAACCCCTTCAGGCGCCATCATCGGCCGAGGTTTCTTCCATGCCGCAATCCGGTAAGAAATTATTTATCGGAAACCTCTCCTATGCCTGGACAGACGACGAACTGCGCACGCATTTTGCCGAGTCAGGCACTGTGACGACCGCCGAAATCGCCCGATTCCGCGGACGCGGTGGAAGGTCCCGAGGATTTGGCTTTGTCGAAATGTCGACAGAAGCCGAAGCGCAGGCCGCCATCGGAAAGTTGCACGGAACACAGGCGGGCGGACGGGAGATCATCGTCCGTCTGGCCAAATCCCAGGAAAAACGTCCGGACAGAATCATCGAGGGAACTCTGGCGGAAACCCCCAGGCAGGCATCAACCGGACCTGTGGAACCCGGCAACGAGCGCACGCCGTCTCAACCGGTGACACGTCAAAGAACCCAGCGGCCAAGACGCGGCGGGCCGCTTCCGGCACGCCAGGGAAGTCAGCCTCGCCGATTGGCAGGCGGCCGGCCACGACCGAGCGCCGCGTCAGGGCCCGCGCGGTCCTATCGCCAGGACGATATCACGAATAAGAGCGGGTACGAGATTTTCCCTAGACGGGCCGCCGGCGCTCCTGAAGAACCTCGCCCCGAAGAACCCTCAGCGCCACGTTCCCGCTCCCCCATCGAAGCCAGCCCTTACATGGAAGACACGGGAGACATCGAGAACCGCGGCAATCGCGTACCGCGGCATCGCCGCCGGCGTTAATACCATCCACCACGCGCCTCGCGACGTTCTGTCCACCAGGGAACATTTCCTGAGACTCACCGCTTAAGAACCCTTAATTTGATCAATTTTATTCATATCTAGAAATAGAGACGAATCTTTCATCTCACAGCGAATGATCTTCCTTGTTAGCACATCTTTGCACCGATTTTTCTTCATTGCGCAATATTCGCAGTCAGGCTATCTGCTGAGCAGGAAGAGTGACCCCATGAATTCGATCTCCATCGCGCCGCAGCTCTGGTTCGAAGAAACCCTTCTGGGGGCCACTTTGAATTTCCAATCTTCGGCCAACCCGGAAGAAGGGATCCTCTTTCGTGTCGGCATGTCCTTTCAATCCCTGATGGACTGCGATAAAAACCTTTCCCGCCCCGCCTGCCTCTGGACGATCCGGGACGGGAGTCTCTCCGTGTTTGGAGACTTCGAAGAGCTGACATTGACCTTTTGCGCTGTCGATGGAACGCTCATCCAGGTGGGCCTGTCGCTTTTCGGGGAAGAATTGAACGCCTTCCGTTACGCCGTGAACGCCCTCGCCGCGCGGAAAAAAGTCGCATTGAATTAACGAACGCTTCCAAGTCTCGTATAATCTAACCCATGAACAGAAAATGGTGCCTTTGCTTCTTCGCCGGCGTCGCGTTCACGGGGCGGTCCTGGAGCGCCGGGACTCCGAATCAAGCCTCTGGCCTGGCGCTTCCGGAAAGCATCCGGTCTACGCTGAATGCGGAATACCCCGGCTGGACGCTCGCCCCCGTTAACCCGCAAATTCAATCGGTCTATAAGCAGCGCAAAATAAACCATTCGCCGTCTGTGGCGGCGGGTGATTTTGATGTCGATGGAAAGCGCGACTATGTCATCCAGATCGCGCTGAACACCCCCGGACAGGAAGAGCAGATCATTATCGTGTTTCTGGCGCGGGGGGATCATTTTGAGGAAACGATCCTGCAGTCCATGGGGATTGATCCCTCTTATTACTTATGGGTCAAGCAGACATCGATCGATGAAACAGGATCCAATCCCGATAAGCCGGTGAAAAAAGACGTGATCATGGTCTTAGGCGGCCCGGTGGGGGAAACGGCGTATTCCTGTGACGAGGGCAAGTTTCACGAGATTAACTCCCCTGACGACAGCGAGAAACCAGACCTGACCATTCCGCGTGTGCCGCCATCGCCCGATCCCGCTCCGGAGAAGGTCACCCCTTAATGGTCGAGAGACCCGGCCGCCCGCTCCCTGATGAAAAGCGCCTGATCGATCTCTCCCGCAAGGGAGACAAGGATGCTTTTCGACTCCTGGTGGAAGCGTATCAGGACAGGCTTTTCGGGCTGGTTTTTTCCCTGGCGCACAACCGCGAACAGGCTGAAGATCTGATCCAGGAAATTTTTGTGAAGGCGTATTTTGCCTTGTCCTCATTTGAGGGGCAATCCGCCTTTTACACGTGGCTTTATCGCATCGCGTCCAATCACTGCCTGGATTACCTGCGCAAAAAACGACTTCCGCAGATTTCCATCGACCGGCCCGTCGGCGACGAGTCCGAGGCGACCCTTGAGGATACGCTGGAAGCCCCGTCCTCGGACAGTCCTGACGCGCCCATGGAAGCCGCCTCGGAAGCCACCGCGCTCCTGGACGCGCTGGATCCCGAACAGAAGCTCATTTTGTCTCTGAGGGAACTTGAAGGGTATTCCTACGAGGACCTGGCCGAGATGCTCAAATGCCCTCTAAATACCGTCAAATCCCGTCTGAATCGGGCCAGAGAGGCGCTGAAATCCGCCTATATACGGAAATACGGGAACATTTCTGACAGTAAAATCGTCTTAGAAAGCAGGGGAAAACCATGATTACAGACCACGAATGGAGCGTCATCGCCAAAAAGGCTTTTCCGGCTACAGCGCCGGGGAAAGCACCGCCATTTCTCTGGACCCGGATTCTGTCCGCGATTGAAGCGGAAGAAAATCGGCGATCCGGCCTGTGGTGGATGCAGTGGCGCTGGATGAGCCGGGTCACGGTGGCCGTGGGTCTCCTGGTGAGCCTGGGAACGTTTTATCTGCTCCAAAACGCGTCGGGGCCCCTGGACGTCGCTTTGGACGGCCGTTCCAATCAGCATCAGGCGATCCGGATGGCCAGCGCCGACACGTCAAGCGTGGATGAATCCGCCGTTCTGATCGTGGGGCTCGACTCATGAACGGTAAATTGAAGGCCATTGTCCTCTTGACCGTGATGTATGCCCTTGGAGCCGTCAGCGGCGTGACCTGGCAGACCTATCGTTACCATCATTGGGAACCGATGCACGCGACGTTCGCCAGCCGGCGGATCAAGCACTTAGCTTACCGGCTGCACCTCTCGAAGGCTCAGGAGCAGGCGTTGAAGGACATCTTCGAGAAGGCGCATGAGCGGGCCACACAGATCAATGAAGAAGTGTCCTGGGACCTGGCGGATGTCCATCGCGAATCGGTCGAAGCGATCCAGAAGGTCCTGACGCCTGACCAGGCACGGGAGTTTGACAAAATGCACCACCAATTCCATGAACATCATCATCACATCCCGGATGACGATTCAGATTCACCTCCGCCTCCGCCGGCCAAGGCCATCTCATGAGACTGTTCAGCACAGCCGTTCTATGTCTCGGACTCGCTCCATCCTGGCTGTTGGGGGCTGATCCCAAAGCGGATCTTGATCAGGCCAGGACCCGCTATGAGCAAACCGTCTCGCAGTACGGGAAAAGCAGCCCTCAAGCCAAGGCCGCGAAAAACACCCTTCGCAGCGCCCGTCATGCCTTCCATACCAATCGCCATCAGCGTCAGTTCAAACACGACGGCGCGCGCTGACGTGTGCTAAAATCATTTCATGGAACTTGATTTCGCGTTTCTGGCGGATGCGGCCGACGTATCGATGGGGAAACTTTTTGTCATGGGAGGGGCCTTCGATACGATCAATGTCGGAGGTTTTCCCGCCAGCCATCCAACGCTAGCCGTCGTCGTCCGGCTGATGCTCAGCCCGATGGATCTCGACCGCAAGCACAAGCTCGAGATCCTGCTGCTGGACGCGGATGCCCATCACATCGCTTCCGCCAACGGGGAACTGATGGTCCCGAAGTCTCCGGAAGCCCCGGCCGGATGGAAACAGGCCGTGATTCTTCCTCTTCGCTTCTTCAATGTCCCATTCAAGGAACCCGGTCACTATTCGATCGAAATCCTCGCCGACGGAACGATGCTCAAAGCGATCCCGCTTCGAGTGGTTCCGATGCAAAAACAATAACGCGATTACAGCAGTTCGGGCGGACGGATGATTTTGTCGATGCGGCGGCGGAAATCGTTTAGATCCGCGATGCGGATCCACGACCGCGTGGATTTTACCGACGAGGTGGCGGCGTGAATAAATTTCCCACTCCCGATGTAGACCCCGACATGTGTGACCCGATGGCCCCAGAACCGGCGATGCTGAGCGGAGAGCGCCTTGAAGGTGATAATATCGCCCGGTTCCAGCTCTTCGACGGGGACGCGGACCCAGGGGAGCCGCGCCAGATCCCAGGCATCCAGGGCGGGCACCTGAATATTGACGTCCTTCAGGAACCGGTGAACGAAACCCGCGCAGGAATAGCGCTTGTAAGGGGAATCCAGCCAGAGGTCCGCCAGGCCATAAATCTTCAGGTGCTGCGGGTTCCACAACGGGTTTTTCCACATCCATAAATTGCCGTCCGGGCTGGTGGCCTGGCTGACGATTCGCTGTCCCTGAATAACGACCGTACGCTTGGCGCCCGGCGTAAAGACATGGATCTGCGTCTCTCGGGGTTCCTGAGTATAGATTTCGACGCGGCGGAAGCGCTGGCCGAAATTCACAACATACTCCCGCTGCCGCGGCCCGTCTTGCACGAGAAATGTATGGTGGTTCTTAGGAAGAATCCGGGAACTCTGCGATACGTACGGGTACTGGATAAAAAACCAGGCCAGCTCGGACGGCATGGCGGCGCGAGCGATGGGAACAAACGAGGACGGGGGGATCACGGGCTCCGGACGCTGATTGGGGAGGAACGGAGCCACGGCTGGAATCGCCCAGAGCAGCGAACCTGCCACGGAGAATCCGGCCAGGGCCCCCACCATAAAACCTTTTCTCACACCGAGGATCTCAGGATTCACTGCCCTAAGGATAGCGGTTTTTCGCACGATTTCAAGGATTTATAGCAGGGTTTGGGTGGGGGTTGACGCCTTGGACCCGGATTCAAAATCAACGGCTTTATAGATGACAACTCTGTTACGGCCGGCATCTTTGGCCCGGTAGAGCGCCTGGTCAGACTGGCTGATGAGGTCCTTCTTCTCGTAGGGCGCCCTGGCCTGCGCGACCCCAACGCTGACGGTGACACGGATCGTATCTCCATCTTCCGTCATGAACGGGCGCTGTTCGATCATTTTACGGAGCCGTTCCCCCAGAAGAAGAGCCTGCGATCCGGTCGCATCCGGAAGCATGGCGATGAATTCTTCGCCGCCGTAGCGGGCCAGAACATCGTAGCCGCGCAGGACGGATCGCGCCACACGGCTCAGATGCTGAAGAATCTGGTCACCGGCCGGATGTCCGTAAGTGTCATTGATCCGTTTAAACCGGTCTCCATCGAAAAGAAGGAGGGAAAAGGGACGGGTGGTGCGCTTGACCCGCTCCAGCTCGCGGGCCAGGGCCTCCTGGAAAAAGCGCGCGTTGTACAGACCCGTCAGGCCGTCCCGGTTGGCCATATCGGACACCTTGGCGAAATTCTCCTTGAGATTGACGGCCATTTTATTGAAAGCCTGGGCCACTTCTCCGAGCTCATCGCGACGATCCAGCGGCAGCTGAACCCCGTAGTTCCCCTTGCTGACCTCCGCGGCGGCGCGGGCCAGCTCCTGCAAAGGGCGGTTGAACGAGCGGGAAAGCTTGATCGCGATGAGGATCGCCAGAAAAGAAAAGGGGATCACGAACCAGGCGATTTTGGCGCGGATGCGCGGCGCGTTGGCCGCCAGATACTGCGTGAGGGAAAGACCGATATGCAGGGTCGCGGCGCGTTTGCCGCGGGCAATGATCGGCACCGAAACGTCGCACAGGTCGCTCAGATGGCCGTCTCCATCCAGATCCACGCGGCTGAAGAGGACGCGCGTCATCGGAGCAGACAAGCTCTCCTGCGTCGCAGGATCGGAGAGCATGCGGCCCACATTTTCGACATCGCTATGGGAGAGGACCTGCCCTTTCGTATCGAGCAGGTAAACATACGCGATGTCATGCCGGCTGGAAGCCAGGCGCCGGAAAGAATAGTTCAGGCTCTGAAAATTGCCGGCCAGAAGGACATAAGCGACTTCGTCTTTCAGAGCTTCCGCGACGGCCTCCCCTTTATGGATGGCGCTGATTTTGATCTCCCGGGTGTTCTGATAAACGGCAAAACCGTAAAAGAAAGACGTCATGACCAGCACCATGCTGGCCAGAAGCACGGATAGTTTGGCGCTGATCGAGAGCACATCCCAGAAGCGCAGAACTCCTTCGATGTAGGGACGGTTCCAATCCATGATTTGCTGACCGTATTGGCTTATGCTTTTAATCGCGGCGGGCTTTTTCATTCCCATCTATGATACCGTTTTTTCAATTGGACATGCCAGGCAAGCTGGCGGGAGCGGGTTTTACGGGCGGCGCCGACGGAGTGACAGGCGCTGCCGTCGACAGTTCTGGAGCCGGCGCAGGAGAGGGGGTGACCGCAGGCGCGGCGGTTGAACGTTTCTGTTCGTCATCCAGCTTCCAGTCGTCACCTTCGAAGATCCAGAACTGTTTGATTAATATGTCGGAGCGACCGGCCTGCGACTGTTTGAGAAGAACAAGTTTTGCACGGTCAGACTCATCGATTGTTTTCAGAATCGCCTGCTTCGCGGCGGAATCGACCTTGAAGGTCAGGTTCTGCAGGCGGAGAAATCCATCCTTGCTCATCCCGCCTCTGGCCATCTCCGATTTCTTTCGCCGGCTGAACGAACCCCAGACGGTCTGGAAATCGCCGCCTTCGACAGCCTGCCGATAATTGTCCAGGGTTCCGGCGAACAAATCAGAGGGGGATTTTTTCTTCGCGGGGACAGGTTTGGACCGGGCGGAAGGAGGCGGCGCGAAGCCTTCAGACAAGAGATTCATCGCCGCCGTGTTGATGCCGCGAACGGTCTGCGCCTGACTGTTGACTTCAAAAGAATAAACCGACGATCCCTCCTTCTGATACCAGGAAAGCGTGACGTGATAAAGCCCCTCCTGAAGACGCTCGAATTCCCAGCGCGGCCGCAGCGCCTTATCATGAAGGTACTGGTTCAAAGTTGCGTAGAGACTGGACGATGGAAGACGCGCGTTTTCGACCAGACTTTTTGCCATGAGCTGTTCCTGCGCCTGAGCGGCGCGCTGCGAATATTGCAGCCAGGCCGAAACGATCCCGGCCGCCATCACAGCCGCCAGCAGTCCCCACAGCCAGACAGAGGACCTGGACACAGGCGCCCTTTTCAAGATGACCGCCGGCCCGGCGGCTTTCGATCCAGCGCGCACGACCGCCGGCTTCTGCTGAATTTTCGCAGGCGCGGCGGCCGGCATGAGCGTCTGGTGTTCGTCCGCGGCCTTGAATATGTGCGATAGCTCGGGAATTTCCGCAGGAGAAATCCAGTGCGTCGGTTGGCCGGATGAGTCGTCCACGCAAACAAGCGTCTGGCGTGAAAATCCGCGCAGGCGAATGAGCTGCTCCACCGCGTAAGGACCGGCGACTTCGTTATTGAGATAAACCCAGTATTGAGCCATCGCTATTTCCCGTTCACCAGCTCCGTAAAGTTGTAGGCCCTGGCGACATTCTGCAGGGCTTTGTCCGGATAGGTGCGCCGGAAATAGAGGATCGCCCGCAGGATCCTGGCCTGGGCGGCCTTCAAAGCCGTTTCGATATGTGTCCGCTCGTCGCGATTCGACCTGCTTTTCCTGATGATGATCATCTGGACTTTATGTTTATTGTAAGTGTCCACGCCGCCCAGAATGGAGTCGATGTCGATCGCCATGGGATTATGCTTAAAATTCAGCTCTGCATTCTGCGTCAGAAGGTCCTGCTCGGTGGCCGGGTCGTCCGCGCGGACGGCCTTGCTCTTCAGATCGACGATAAATTGATAGGAGCGCGCCTGAACGCGCTCTCCATTCGCCTGCATGGCCTGAAAATTCAGATACACCCGATAGCGCGCGCCATCCTCCTGAAGGGCCGCCCAACCCATTTTGTCCGGAAGATAAAGCCGTTCGCCTGTTTCAGCCGCATGCATGAGCTCTTTTTCATGCATCTGCATCAGCAGGGTTTTGGCCTGGTTTCCGACGGTGATCTTACCCCCGGGCAACGTCTTGGCCATCACAAGCTTGATCGCATCGCTCTGGCGTCCCGCCCATGGATCCGCATGACGCGGCACCGCCTGGGCCTCCGCGTCGACGGCAGGGACATCGGGTAAAAGCGATGTCGCAGGCGAAACCTTCGGTGACGGTGCCGCGGCGGACAGGCCTGGCAAATGGGCCGCCTCCGTCTTCGCCTCAGCCACGGGCGCATCCGCCAACGCTTGTGCAGGCTCACGGGGCGCCTCTGCAGGGCTCTGCGCGCTCTCTGATACAGGGCGCCGGCTGGCCACCTGTGTCGCGGATTTTGCTGATGGATGCAGCCTCTCGGGTTTGGATTTTCTATGGGGGATCCGGTGCGACGCGCGGCCCGGCGCCGGCTTCATCCGGATTCCAGTTTTTCCGGGAGAATGGGAAACGGCGGATGGAGCCGAAGATCCTGAGGAAACAACTGATCGGGTTATTCCAGAAACATTGGCCGCCGCGCCCGCGCCTGACGCCGCTAATCCGGCATACGCTCCTGACTGCGCGGCTGGCGCGCCAGCCGTTCCGCCGGCGACCGCGACAACCCCCTTGAGTAACGCCATGGGGTTCGACAGCTTCTGCAGCCACGAAGATACCGGAGAAGCCTTCCCGGAGGTTGCCGGTCCGGGACTCCCTGCCGCCGCAGGATTCCGTGACGAATTGGAGGATTTCGCTGTTCCCGACGGCGCTGCCGCACCCGGACCGTTTCGCGAGACCAGAGGTGATCCCGTAAAACCCGGTTCGGTCACGCCAGACGAGGCGGCGGTATTGGCTGTCGCCGTCTGGCCGGCCTGTGCGGCTGGCGTACCGGCAGCTCCGCCGACGACATTTTTTAAAGCGGCCATCGCGGACTGGATTTTTTCCCGGATCGCGGAAATATAAAATCTTTTCGACGGCTGTGGACTTGAGGAGTGAACGACGCTCGCGAAACTCATTCTGTCCCGAATAGCCACCCTTGGCGCGGGAAGCGGCGTCGAAGAAGGCAAAGAGATCGGCGCAGGAGGCTCCAGGCGATTGGCCTCCGTAATCGCCGAATGGTTGCTGACCTTGTCCATCAGCCAGTAACCTCCGGCGACCAGCAAACCGATGACCAGAGCAACTCCCATGATCCATGGCAGCAATTCCAGTTTTCGTCCAAATACCGGCTGGTCCTCGTAAGGCGATGTCAGGGACGGAAGAGCCTGCCGGCCGGCGGGAAGAGGTTCAGCAGTCTCCTGAACATCTTCCAGAGGCTCATCCTGCAGAATTTTCAGCGAGACAGCCGGCTGGCGCTCTATTTTTTCTTCCGGTGTCGGTTTGATCTCGCGAGCCGGCGACTCTTTCAGGGCGGCAGTCCGTGAAAAGAAGGATTTCTTTTCGACCGGAATTCTCTCGACTTGTGGCCGGGGAAGCTCGACAACAGCCGTCGCACTGCGAGGCGGCTGGCTGAAGTGGAACGGCATCGTGGCCTGCCCCAGAAAATACGAAATGGGGGACTCGGGTTCACCGGAGGCAGGACGATAGGCATAGGGCCCCCTGGGTTCATCATCCGAAGGCAGAAGGGATTGCTGGTTTGGCGGTTCGGCGAAGAATTCGCCCTGCAACGGAGTCGCCGCTGGCGCTCGATTGGGCGCGGGAGGCGGAGGCGCGATCGGTTCAGCGCGGGCAATCTTTTGCTGTTCAACCGCCGCTGAAAGGTCCGCGATCCGGCCGGCAGGAAGCCATTCCTCGCGGCCTTCCAGACAGACAGGAAGATCCGCGCTGAACGCGCGCAAAGAAACAAGTTCGTCCAGTTCGAACGGACCCTGAATCAGATCGTTCCACCAGATCCAATACCGCATCGACTTTTACTACCCGAAACCAGCTGTAAATGCAATGGAAATTTCGCGTTTGATACATATCGGGGGCTGGGCCTATTGGACCGCGTTTTTTAGCCTATACGACCATTCATTTAGCCGCGATAACCATCTAAAATTTCATCAGTTCCTCGTATGCGTGCGTACGGGATTTATTAGCCGCATTGTTGCGTTGTTTCTGGTTCCCTGTCTGGTTGGGAACCCGACCACGGTCATGGGATCGAAAGATTTCGTAGGGGCGGGTCTTGTACCCGCCCGCAATCTTGGGCAGGCACAAGGCCTGCCCCTACAATTTTCCTTCACCTCGCAGGCCTTGGCGCCCGTTCTGGCCGCCGGACCGAGAAGCAGCTATAGGAAAGTGGCGCTGCGAGGCGCGGCGTGAATTCCTTACTTGCTGAAGAGTTTTTGGAGGAGTTCTTCGCGGGAAATGCTGAAGTGCATGGACACTTCCGAGAGGATGGCGGACAAAGTTCCGATGCGCAACGACGAATGATTCGGAATGGTGAGGTGGTGCGGACCGCCTTGGGTCGTGGTCAGACGGATATGGCTCCCTGTCTGGCGCGTCACTTGATAGCCCAGCTTGGCGAGGGCCTTGACCAGGTCCGGGCAGGAAAGATCGCGGGGCAGCCTCATGCCGCGATAGTTTCTTCTCTGACGAAATGCAGCCGGATGATTTTCGGGGCTTGGGCGGATTCAAAATGGCATTGAACGGCATCACGCAACTGCTTATGCAAATGAGCCATATCGTCCGCTTCCGTCACAATGGAAGTGCCGACGGCCTTTGCCACGTAACCGCCCTCCGGCGCTTCTTCAACAATAAAAATAATTTCGTTCATGGTTTCCTCTCTCTCATCACATCACGAAGACGTTTAATTATAACTCATGAAAAAATCATTTAATTGGCTTATTACCCGCTCGTGGTTCCCTGCCTCCTCGCGGAGCCGATCGCGGTCGTGACATCATCACCATTATCCGATGGAATGGCGGGCAGGCACGGTGGCCTGCCCCTACAATCCTATTTTACCTAGCAGGCGCGCCCCTACACTGAGGGTCCCCCGTGTCAACTCATAACTAAATGTTACCGAAGGAGTCCCCCTTGCAATATCGTAACTAATAGGTTACACTCAGGTTGCCATGAAACTGCGCCTGCTAGACGTGTGCCGACATCACAGGACATCCCTCGCTGAACTGGCCCGCTGGACGGGGATCTCCAGGGTGAGCTTGTCACGCTACGCGCATGGGGTGCAGGACATGACGCTTGGGCAGGCCTTCAAAATTACCTCTGCCCTGGGGTGTCGACTAAGTGACTTAGTCGACGACCGTGAGGACCTGGCATCGCCACATTGGCAATCCTTGATCCAAAAGCGCGCCGCAGACCCCGCTCATCGAAAAGACAAATCATGGGTTCCGCGCACGCTTCTCGCCGCTGCGCAAGCTCACAGCCGAGAGCCTACGAAAAAACGCAGGCGCACCGCGCCTTAGCCGACCGCGAGAAAGACCGCTTATTTTTAGCCCGCTACAGACGTCTTTTGCAGGACGATTAAAAACGTATAATTTCCACAATGAAAATCGCTCTCGCCCAGATCAATCCGATCGTAGGCGACATCCGGGGAAATCTCGCGAAGATTCGTGCCCGAATCAGGATCGCCGCGCGCAAAAAGGCCGATCTGGTCGTCTTTCCGGAATTGTGCATCACGGGATACCCTCCCCGGGACCTTGTTGAGCTGCAGGATTTCGTCGAAAAAAATCAAGCGGCGCTACGGGAATTAGCGCGGGAAACGACGAAGCCGGCGGTCATTGTCGGCTTTGTGGACAGCGCTTCGGATGGAGGGAAGAAAATCCTGTTCAATGCCGCCGCCGTCCTGGCTGACAGGAAGGTCATCGCGATCCGGCATAAATCGCTGCTTCCGAACTACGACGTTTTCGATGAACGAAGGCACTTCTCGCCAGCCGCCTCGAATGACCCTGTAGCCCTTTTTGGCCAGCGCGTCGGATTGACCATCTGCGAAGACATGTGGCACGTTAAAACCGTCTGGCCGGAGTCCCCGTACACCCACGATCCGGTCGCGGACCTGGCCAGGAAGCGATGCGACATTTTCATCAACATCTCCTCGTCGCCCTTTCACCGCGGCAAGACCGTCATCCGCCGTGACCTCGTTCGCCACCACGCGCGACGCTGGCACACGCCCTTCGTCTTCGTCAATCAGGCGGGGGGAAATGACGAAGTCTTATTTGACGGCCACAGTTTCGCGCTGGATAGGAAAGGCGAACTTCTAGGACAGGCGGCAGGGTTTGACGAAGATTTGCTCCTGATTGATACAAAGAAAAGCGGGGAGACCGTCTGGAAGGCAGAGTCGGACATCCGTCAGATCCATGACGCTCTCGTGATGGGACTGCGCGACTACACGCGCAAGTGTGGCTTTCAAAGAGTCGTCCTCGGCTTGAGCGGCGGCATCGATTCAGCGGTCACGGCCGCACTCGCCGTCGAAGCACTCGGCAGAAAGAATGTCCTTGGGGTTTCCATGCCGTCCCCGTATTCTTCAAAGGGGAGCGTCACGGACGCGGAGAGCCTGGCCAAAAATCTCGGGATTCAACTGATCTCGTTGCCGATTACGCCGGTATTCTCCGCTTACAAACAATCTTTGAAACGCGCCTTCGGCCGCCGCCCGCCCGACGTCACCGAAGAAAATCTGCAGGCGCGCATCCGCGGGACGCTCCTCATGGCGCTGTCCAACAAGTTCGGAACGCTGCTCCTGACCACGGGCAATAAATCGGAACTGTCGATGGGATACTGCACGCTCTACGGCGATATGAACGGAGGGCTGGCGGTCATTTCGGATGTTTTGAAAACCACCGTTTACAATATCGGGCGACTGATCAATGAGCGACGGGAAATCATTCCCGAGGCCAGCTTCACCAAGCCGCCCTCCGCGGAACTGCGTCCCAATCAAACGGATCAAGACAGCCTTCCGCCCTATGAAGTGCTGGACGCGATTGTGGAAGCCTATGTGGAAGACAGCAAAGACGCGGGCGATATCGCGGCCATGGGTTATGGACGCCCGCTGGTGGAAAAGATTTTGCGCACGATTGACCGTAACGAGTACAAGCGCCGGCAGGCGCCCCCGGGACTGCGCATCAGCGAAAAAGCCTTCGGCATGGGCCGCCGGATGCCTATCGCCCGAGGAGACTTCCGAGCCTGATGTCAGCGGGGAAAAAGATGCAGGTGAGTGCCGACGGTCTCGGCCAGGAAAGCTCCCACGCAGACGGCTTCGCCGAGTTGGAACTGAGAGAGCCGCGACCGCTGGTAGATCAAGCGGGCGGCAATCCCCATCACAAACATCGCCATCCCTGACACCATCCAGGCTTCGCGTCTGAGCGCGTAAGAGAGGGCGACGGACAGAACAAAGGTCGCGGCGGCAATCCAGCGCACACGCCGCAGATACAGGAATTCCCGTCTGGCCAGGGTCTGCGCGATGAGCGGGGAAGAAAGAGCGATGAGCGCCAGGGTCATACTGGAGGAAGCGAACAAGGCGGTCGCCATCAGCAGCATGGCGGCAAACACGGTAGCATCGGCGCGCCGCTGAGTGACCATCTCCTGGCCTTGCTCAAGAACAACCCCGGCCGCGAGGAGAAACCAGGGGAGAGAGACAGATGGAGGGACCTGCAGCCCTCCCCAGCGGATCCATGAAGCGAACAGCGGCCGCCCGATCTCCGGAGTGAAAAACCACGCGCCTCCCCAGGTCACCGCGAAAATGGCCAATCCTCCGATCAGGACCGTCAAGAGGCTTACGACCGCCATCCATGGTCGCCGGTTGAAGAGCACCCAGGGAACCATGGCGACAAGCCCCCAGAGGACAAAGGGGGAACCAATCCAGAGTCCGATAGATAAAAGGCCGGCCAGCACCCAGGAACGCATGAACAGCGACCAATGTTCCATCCAGAGCCAGGCCGTGACAAAAAGCATGACAAACAGGCTGTCCCAGGGTGAAGAAGTCATCACGGTGGAAAGAAAAGCGGGATGGAGCAGGAACAGGAGAAGAGCCACTATCCCGCCTGTGGCGGAATTTTGCGGCGAGAGCAAGCGCCATCCGGCGGCCAGCACGAGAAGCGCCGTCGCGGCCACGAGTAAACCCGGGATGATCGTCGGCATAAACCTGCCAGAGGATATCATTTATTTATGTGCACGAAAGAATTGTCGCGACCGGGACGGTCCGAAGTAATTAAGTTATTTCAGCAGCACGCCAATGACTTAATATCTCCGTCCCCGAAGACACGGTCGCGCTCCATACCAAAACGAAACCCCCAAGCCGGGTCTTCCTGTGGGACGTCGATCTTGATTGAGGGCCGAGCGCTGGCATAAGCGGACCCGTTCGTCTGAAACCGCTGGAAATTGGAGGCGGCATCTGACGTCAAGTCCTGCTCCTTTAAAGATTGGCGGTAGACAGGGGAATTTGGGAGAATTGTGCTGCATCCCCCATGGACAAACTTGAAGAACTGAAATTCGCCATCAGGAAATTAGCCAAAGACCGGGATTGGGCCCAATTTCACTCGCCGAAGAATCTCGCCATGGCGATGTCAGTCGAAACGGCCGAGGTTGTCGAGATCTTTCAATGGCTGACCGAAGAGCAAAGCAAGCACCTCTCCAAAGGAAAAGCGGATGACTTGGCGGAAGAGCTTGCAGACACCTATATCTACCTGCTCAAGATCGCCGGCCATTACGGCATCGACCTGAATGAGGCGGCTCTCAAAAAGATCAAGAAAAACGAATTGAAATACCCCGTCGAAAAGGCGCGGGGCTCCGCGAAGAAGTATAACGAGCTTTAATGCAACTCTACGCGGGAAGCTCAACGCAATTCATCGAAGACACCGTCCAAAATCAAATTGCCAATAAGCTGAAACAGTCGTTTTTCTTTCATTTCCGCTACGATCCTGCACCTTCTGAGGTTAATTCATGGCGTAATTCGCTAAGCAAAATGAAAGATGTGATTCAGCGATCGGACCTTACGGATCACGGAATACTTTTAGAGTATCAGCTCCCTCTAATGTCTCGTCGCCTGGATTGCATGATTACAGGGACTCAGCCCGATGGGCAGGAGCAGGCCGTCATTGTTGAACTCAAACAATGGGAAGAGTCCGAACCAGCCGCAGGCGACAACACGGTCACAACCTATCTCGGCCACGGGAAAAGAGCAACGCTGCATCCCGCTGTACAGGTCGGCCAATATGAGCAGTATTTGCGAGATTGCCATCTCGCTTTTCAAGGTAACGCTCCGGCAGGCCTGCATTCGTGCAGCTATCTGCATAATTACACGTTTCGTAGGCCGGATGCCTTGTTGGCTCCTAAGTTTCGTTCGACGATCGAAAAGTACCCTCTCTTTCCGGCGGATGGCGTTGACCAGCTTTGTAGCTACCTTACGGGATTCCTTAGCGGCGGGGAGGGAATGCCGCTGCTTGAGCGGGTTAAAGACAGCCGTTTTCGATCCAGTAAAAAACTGCTGGACCATGTTTCTGGCATGATTCGCGCCCAGCGAGAGTTTATTCTTATCGATGAGCAACTGATTGTTTATGACCAGGTCATGGCGGCGGCCAGGGAGGCTGCGCGCAATCATGGAGACAAAACGGTGATCATGATCCAGGGGGGACCTGGCACAGGTAAATCTGTCATCGCGATCAATTTGTTGGCCGGGCTTGCTGCGGAAGGGTTAAACAGCCTACATGCGACCGGATCGAAGGCCTTTACGGAGACGTTGCGGAATATTGTGGGGAAACGCGCGGCAGCCTCTTTTAAGTATTTCCATAACTATGCGATGGCAGCGCCCAATGAGCTCGATGTATTGGTGCTGGATGAATGCCATCGCATTCGGAAAACGAGCGTAATGCGCTTTACGCCTAAGGATGAACGTAGCGGAATTCCTCAGATTGATGAAATCATTAAGGCCGCGAAGGTCAGCGTCTTCTTCATTGATGACCTGCAAGTGGTTCGAACGGGAGAAGTGGGGAGCTCATCCCTCATTGAAGAGCGGGCGAAGGCGCTCGGATGTCAGTTTCAGGATTACAAACTCGAGGCTCAATTCCGTTGCAGCGGATCCGACGCCTTCGTGAACTGGATCAACAATACTCTGGGGATAAACCCTACGGCCAATGTGATTTGGCAAGGGGATCCCAATTTTGAATTTAAAGTGTTTGACTCGCCCGAAGAGCTGGATTCCGCTATCCGCCAGCAGGCTGCACAAGGCTTTAGCGCGCGAGTAACGGCGGGTTATTGTTGGCCTTGGTCGAGAGATACCCAGGCGGATGGGACCTTAAGAGATGACGTCGTTATTGGTTCTTATCGTCGACCATGGAATGCTCGGCCTGGAATGCGAGGATTGGCGAAAGGAATTCCCTCGGCAAGTCTTTGGGCAACGGATAACCGGGGGATGGATCAGGTCGGCTGCGTCTATACGGCCCAAGGCTTCGAATTTGATTATGCGGGTGTCATATTCGGAAAGGACTTGTTTTACAATCCGGTTAAAGCGGAGTGGGAGGGAAGGCGCGATTTCAATAAAGATTCAAAGGTTCGTGGTTCCGGCGACCGCTTAACCGAACTTGTGAAGAACACTTACCGCGTCTTGTTGAGTCGCGGCATGAAGGGCTGCTACGTATACTTCATGGATGAAGAAACACGGAACTTTTTCCGAAGCCGTATGGAAGTTCGCGAAAGCATCCCGCTCGCTGAAGCGCCTGCTATAAACCCGATACTTACAGAGGTTGGTGAAGCCGATCAATTTGTCCGATATCTTCCGGTTTATTCCCTTCAAGCCGCTGCCGGCGCTTTTGGCGAGGCCCAGCATGTACGTCCACTAGGTTGGATGGAAGTTCCGGAAGGGAAGCTCAGTAAAGACATGTTTATTGCAAAGGTCAAAGGCCGTTCGATGATGCCGCTCATCCCAGATGGGAGTTACTGTATCTTTCGATGGGAGCGCGGCGGCTCACGTAATGGCAGGGTGGTGCTGGTGGAGTGCCAAGATCTGGTGGATCCGGAGTCTGGCGGCCGATATACCGTAAAAACTTATAACAGCGAGAAGGAACTCCTTCCTGATGGCACCTGGAGGCATAAGAAGGTCATTCTCTCGCCGACAAATAAGGAATTTTCAGATATCGTCTTGGAGAATGTGGAAGCTGAACTCTTTCGAGTTCCAGCGGAGTTTGTTCGTGTGATCCCAAGGGTCTGAGCTTGTCAAACAACTATAACATTCCTGATCGTGTAGAGCGGCTCGTGAAAGCCCGAGATAAGTTCTGTGTTTATTGTCGAGTCAGACTGAAATCCTATCCTCGCACCAAGGGCGCGCCTCGTGATAAGCGGACTTTTGAGCATATTCAGAACGATGCGTCGCTGACAGGTGAGACGAATATCGCGATGTGCTGTGCCGCCTGCAACTCAAGCAAGGGTGTTAAAGACCTATTAGTTTGGCTAAACACGGATTATTGCAAGAAGAAGAATATTAGACGCAGAACGGTGGCGGATGTTGTTCAAAGATACATCAAACGGACCGATGCCTGACCCAACGGAGGGCCGAATATTGTCGGAACGGGGTCTGGCCCAAATCTGAAACGTAGCGCGTTGTTGGGACAGAAGGGGCCGGGGTCAGGTCCATTTTTGATGCGGGGCGCATCGCTTCTGGACTTGACCCCGTCCTTGTTCGCCCCTTCCCTTACTCCTTCTGATGCGCTTTAATCTTGCAGGGATTCGTCGCCAATAAATGATGACTTCATTTTTGAATTGCCATTCCGGTATCTCCACGACAGGCCGAGCAGTCCTCTTTGCTGCGGGAACATCAGTTGTCCTGTTGTTTTCAGGCTGCGCCTATTACATGCGTGAGGATCTGCTGAAAAACGAGGATTACAAGACAAAGGAAATCCACCTCCCTCTGCAGATCGTAGGCATCGATATCGAGGATGCGAGAGAGGACGTTACGCCCGGGGACCTGAAGGTTCCCGTCTTCGCGCTTCCCGGGGACCACGCTCATTCGGCACCTGCCTTAAGCGCGGCCCAGCAGAAATTCTTGATTGAGGAGACGACAAATTATTTTAACGGCGATTCCAAAAGCGGTGAGGTGGCTGTTCATATAAAGCTGTATTCGGCGACAAAGGATTACCAGGCCAAATTGCTGTCCGGTGAACGTGAGAGTTCAACGGCGGATGTCGAGGTGGATCTGCTGGACCCGGAGGCACATGCCCTGCTGGCCTACGGGCGCGGGACGGGACAATTCTGGATGCGTTCTTATATAGCCACCAATAGCTCTTCTGAACGGGCATATCAGAAGGCCATGTCGATCGCTTTATATAAGGCGATGGAAGCGCTGGCGTCGGAGGTGCCTCAACTGCCGGAGAGCGCGCCAAGCCATCGCCACCCGTGAACACCAAACGGAACGGTGCCTCACGGAACGGTTCCGGTGATGCGAAATGCCAAAGTGAAAGAGTCCAGGAGAGTCCAGGAGTGCCAGGCACTTATGCAGTCCCGCAAATTGAGTTATTGAGATAACGAAATATTCAATGAGGGCATATCATGACACGATTTGATCAATTTTGGGTACTGGCGGCTGTCGCGGCCGTCGCGCAGTTTGCCTGGGCTGTTGACCGGCGCAGGCGAAGCGGGCGGCCGCTAAACCCTCAGCCGCCGTCGGGAAATGTTTTATACAAAGAGACGTTTGCCTCCGGGCATTCGTTGAAAACCACCTGGTCCCGGATGGTCTGGACCAAAGGATGCTTGCGGGTCGTGATCACTCCTGAGGTGCTGTGGGTAGCGCCTTTTTTTCCATTCAATCTGGCACCGGGCCTTCACCTTGAATATGACATTGCGCGTTCTGCTATTGTTGCCATCAATCCCGCAAAATACCTGTTTAGAAAAACGGTTGTCATAGAATTCAAGGATGCCACTGGCGGGGTTGAGCGTCTTGAGCTGCTTATCCGCGATCCCAAGGCTTTCTTGACTGCGTTGGGATGAGGCGCGTGATTTTGGTGGTTTTGGTGTCTTCTCTGAAAAGAGTCAATAGCGCTCCAGCAGAATGGTTTTGGTGTCTGACACGGAAAGAGAAATAAACGCATCTGTTGTGCCAGAGCAAGCCCCCTTCCCTTCCTCCTCCCGAAGCGCGTGAATAAATAGCGCCCCATCTGCATCTAAGTGTTGGGAGGACACTATGGATGCCCGTGTCAACTCATAACTAAATGTTACCGAAGGAGTAGCCATCAACTCATAATTCATGTTACCGAAGGTTTTCATGATCAAGCCGTTTGCAGGAAGCGCTCCTTTCGTAGGTTGTTGGCGATTTGTGGCAAAGGGGCATTGTCAGCCAGGTCTGAGAAGCCGAGGGTGCTGGTAGGAATGCCCGCTGGGGATCCCAGATCCTGAATGGACCGGCGCCCCCAGGCTGGATGACAGCGAGGCTTGGGCGCGGGACCTTTAGCGATGAGTTTCTGAACGGCAGCAAGCTTTTTGTCGATCGTCTCAGAAAGCACGAAAGGATCCAGTCCGATAATTTTCCGCTGCAGGTCTTTGACTTTTTGCGGATCGGCATGTTTGGACAGCAGTACGCGCTGCCAGGGAGTTTTGGCTTTGTCGTAGACCCGCCTGATCCGAGAACCCTTGCGGATTTTCTTAAGGAGCTTGACTGAGGGCTGGAAGACGTTCTGAAAGATCCGGAGTTCGTTGCGATAGAGGTCATTCATGGCGTCCTTGGCCGCCTCGGAGTCGAACCGGCCGTAGCCGAAGATCTTGCGCACATTGGGATAGTTCTTCTGTTCGATATGAGCGTTGTCGTTCTTCTTGTAAGGCCGGCTGCGGGTGAAGCGAGCCTTGCGAGCCTGACAGAAGCGCAGTAGCGAATGGTTGATAAACTCGCCACCGGAATCCGAGTCCAAACCCCGGAATTGGAACGGCAGATATCCCTCGATGTCGGTCATCGCTTCAACCACGGTGGCCTCCCCTTTGCCCAGGATCGCCCGGCGTTCCGACCAGGTCGTGTCGAAGTCGGTGGTATTTAAAGTCGAGACGAACAGGCCCTCGGAGGAGTTCCCACAATGCGCCACCGTATCGGCTTCCAGATACCCCGGCACCCGCGCGTTCCAGGCTTCGGTCTGGATCGGGATCATATGCTTCAGGAGTGTTCCCGGTTTGGTCGTCCCGTAGATCTCGCGGCGCAGACGGCGCTTCAAGGGAGCCAGCTGCCGGTCGATTGTTGCCGGGCTGATCCGCCGGAGCTGCTGTTCCTGGGCCGGCGTCAAAGCAAAGCGCTTCTTGATCCAGGGCATCCACACGGGAATGGCCGCTTTCAAACGCGTCGACCACAGGTAATGCGTGGTTTCCCAGACGGATTCGAGCACTTTGATCACGTAAGGACTGTAGAGGCGCTTGCGACCGCCGCCATGAGCCGGCAACCCCTTCCCAGGGGCCGGACCGTTGAGAAGTCGTAAGGCATGCTTGCGGTGGCACTTGTAGGTCTGACAGAACTCGTCCAGCATCGCTTTCTTCTGGGGCCGGGTGGCGCCTTGGTACCGCGGATGAATGGTCTTCATGTATTCGTGCTTCCATAGCCTGGTCATAGTACCCTCCTCGCCCAAGCGTGCGGCGAGTTGGGTAACATTTCAAATGAGTTGACGGTTCATGCTCTGGTAACATTTTTAATGATTTGAAACGATGCCTTGAAACCAGGCATTAACTTAGTATATACTGATTTATGAGGTTCGAATGGGACGGTATAAAAGCCGCCTCGAACCTCATCAAACATGGCATCGCGTTCAGTGAAGTCGCGGCCGTGTTTGAGGATTCTCAGGCGCTATATAAAGATGATGCGGGACATTCCGGGATTGAGCCTCGCTGGCTGGTGATTGGGCGAATCCCGCGAGGAGTAGTCACGGCAGCGTTTACCTGGCGCGGAAACCGCGTTCGACTGATCAGTGCAAGAAGGGCGAGTCGCCAGGAAAGGAGGTTGTATGCACACGCGCAAAGAAAAACCCATTGATTTCAGTGATATTCCCGAATGGTCAGCGGAAGACTTTAAACGCGCAAGGCGGGCGGCTCCCGAAGAACGCGCGCGCTTTCATGCGGCCTATCTCCAAACGTTTGGACGCAGACCTCCTAAACGCGGTCCACTCGGCAAACATCCCGCGGAGCGGTATGTGCCCACGTATATCAAACTCCACCCAAAGATTATCCAATGGGCGCGACGGGAAGCTAAACGACGCGGCTTGGGCTATCAAACCATCATTAACGAAGAGCTCCTTCGCAAAGCGGCCCAGGAACGGTGCCGGTGATGCCAAAGGCCAAAGTGAAAGATATTTCCGACGACCAGGTGGTTTTGGCCTATGGCATCACTTGCCACGCTGCAGTCTCGCCTGCGGCGAGCGCATGTGTGATGTATTTATAATCACCTCATGGACTTAAGCGCGATCCCCCATTCGCCGGGCGTATACCTGATGCGCGACCGCAGCGGCCAGATTCTTTACGTCGGAAAGGCCCGCGATCTGGCCAAGCGCGTCGGTTCTTACTTCGCGGCGAGCAGGGATCATACCGCGAAGATCGCGGCCCTGGTCGCCTCGATCCATCATGTGGATTATCTCCCGGCCGCCAGCGAACGGGAAGCCTTGATCATGGAACAGGGCATCATCCGGCGCCTGCAGCCGTATTTCAATACGATGTGGAAGGACGATAAATCCTATCCGTTCCTCAAGCTCACCTGGAAAGAGGATTTCCCGCGCTTGTTTCTGACCCGCAAAATTATCCGTGACGGTTCAAAATATTTTGGCCCCTATCCGAACGTAGGCCAGGTTCGGAGGCTCCTGCGCTATCTATGGAAACAACATCTGTTTCCATTGCGCCCTTGCCGCTATGAGTTTTCGGAAAAGAATCCGCTCCCTCTGAAGAAAGCGAAGGAATGCCTTTACTACCACACCAAGGAATGTCCCGCGCCCTGCGTGCAGAGAATCTCCAGAAACGATTATCGGCAACTGGCCCGGGAAGCCGAACTTTTCCTGCGTGGGAACTTCAAACCTCTGACGGACACATGGCAAAATGAAATGAAGGAAGCATCCGCCGCTCAGAACTATGAGCGCGCCGGGCAGCTGCGCGACAACCTGGCCGCGCTGGAACACATGAAAGAGCGTGTGACAGTCCGCCAGATTGACCTTTCAGACGTTCTAGACAGAGTCGACCGCTCGCGGGCCATCACCGATCTGCAGAAAGCTCTGGACTTGAAGCGCCCGCCGATCCGCATCGAATGCTTCGACATCTCGCACATTCAGGGCGTGGAAACGGTGGCTTCGATGGTCGCCTTCGAGAGGGGGGAGCCGAAAAAAGAGGATTACCGGAAATTCAAAATCAAAACCGTCCGGGGGATCGACGACTTTGCCAGCATGGCCGAAGTGGTGGGGCGCCGCTACCGCCGCCTGCTCGCGGAAAAGAAACCCCTGCCGGACCTGGTATTGATCGACGGGGGGAAGGGACAATTGTCGGCGGCGGTTAACGCGTTGCGGTCTGCCGTCACCCCAGCGAAAGCTGGGGCCCAGTCCAATGTTCTGGGTTCCGGCTTCCGCCGGAATGACGGCGTGAAACTTCCTATGCCGATCGCCTCTCTCGCCAAACAAGACGAGGAGCTTTTCCTGCCCGATCGCGAAGACTCGATCCGCCTCCCCAAAGACTCCCCCGCCCTCCACCTCGTCCAGCGCGTCCGCGACGAAGCCCATCGCTTCGCCATCACCTTTCACCGCCAGCGCCGCGCCGCATCTTTTTTTCGAAGGTAGCGGCACCGCGAACGCAGGCGTCCGCCGCGCCAAGCGCTTCCTGGCTTAGATCGCCTCGCGGGGCGTTAAAATCTTCTACAATACGCGTTCGATGCGCCGCGTATTCATCCTCATCGTGACGTTCACTCTGCTGCCATGTTCTCTTCGCGCGGGAGATCCGCCATCCCTGGAAAATCGCGTGGTTGAGCACAAGCTTTCCAACGGCATCACGCTATTGATCCTCGAACGGCATTTTTCACCCACCGTCTCGATCCGCATGATGTTCCGGACGGGATCCATCGATGAGGACAGCGGCAAGACGGGTCTCGCGCACATGTTCGAGCACATGATGTTCAAGGGAACGCGCACGCTTGGCACCAGGGACTACACCGCGGAGGCGCCGCTCTTGCGGCAGGTCGACCAGATCCATCAGCAGATCGACCGGGAAAAGGACAAAGGCCAGCACGCCGATCAGAAACGGGTGGCGGACTTGATCGACCAGGTCCGTGCCGTCGAGGAAAAAGCCAACGCGCTGGTCGCCGAGAATGAACTCTGGAACCTCTATGAGCGCGAGGGCGCGTCGACCGTGAATGCCAACACCTCCCGTGATTACACTCAATACATGGTCGATCTTCCCTCCAATAAAATAAAGCTCTGGGCCATCCTCGACTCCGACCGCGTCAAAAACCCGGTTTTCCGCCAGTTCTACCAGGAACGGGAGGTCGTCAAGGAAGAGCGCCGCATGCGCGTGGACACCAATCCGGAAGGAAAGCTCTTCGAGGAATTCGTCGGGACCGCCTACCACGCCCACCCTTATCGCAATCCGACGATCGGATGGGACGCCGATCTCGACCACCTGTCCGTGTCGGATTTGACGGAATTCTACAATCGCTATTACACGCCTGACGCGCTTTCCATCGCGATTGTCGGAGACGTGGATTCGAAAGAAACCATCGCGCTCGTCGACCAGTATTTCGGGGACTGGAAAGTCCCGGCCCACAGCCGGATCGCTCCCACCGAAGAACCTCCTCAAACGGGGGAACGCCGTTCGATCGTCAAATTCGACGCGCAGCCTCATGTCCTGGAAGGGTTTCATATCCCCGCTTATCCAGACCCGAATCAGGTCGTTTCCTACGCGATGTCTCACCTTCTGGCCAGCGGGACAACCTCCCGGCTGTACAAGGCGCTGGTGGAGAAAAAAAAGGTGGCCACCGCTGTGGATACCGGCCAGGATTATCCTGGCGAACGTTGCGCTTCCTTATTTATTATTTCCGCCGCCCCGCGCCATCCGCGAACAAACGACGACGTCCTCAAGGCCATTGAGGAGGAACTGGATCGTTTAAAGAAAGAACCGATCGCGGACTGGGAACTGGAAAAGATCCGATCAGCGGTCGAAGTCGGAATCCTCGACACGCTTCAGACCAATTCCGGGATGGCCGAAACGCTCATTTACAACCAGACCGTTTTTGGCGACTGGCGTTATCTGCTCAATTTCCAGAAACAGATCCGGGCGATGACCGCGCAGGACCTGCAGAACTTCGCCAAGAAGATTTTTGTGGATGACAACAAAACCATCAGCGTCCTGGAACCGGTGAAGAAATGAAAACACCTGCCCTCATCCGGCCTTCGGCCACCTTCTCCCAGAGGGAGAAGGTTCACGGCTCTAGACCCTCTCCCTTGAGGGAGAGGGTGCCCGCAGGGCGGGTGAGGGCCATCCTTGCTGCTCTTTTTCTAGCTGGACTTTTCTTTGCACAAAACAGTTTTGCCACCCCGCCGGCGCTGCCGGAATTTCCGCCGCTCCATTTCAAACCCACCAAGCCCGTCCGCTATGTCCTCGACAACGGCCTCGTTATTTTTCTTCTCGAGGACCATGAATTGCCGCTCGTCCGGCTCGACATGTTCGTCAAAGCCGGCACCCAATATGACCCTATCGACAAAATCGGCCTGGGAGCGATTTTTGGCGAAGTTATGACCAATGGCGGGACTCTCACCCACCCACAGGAAGAGATCGAAAAGATCCTGGACCGGAAAGCCGCCTCCATCGGATTCTCCATCGATCTGGAAAACGGGGCCGGGTCCATGAGTTCCCGAAAAGAGGACTTCGACACGATCTTCGGTCTTTTCAGCGATCTGGTCCTTCATCCGCAGTTCCGTAAGGACAAATTCGAACTGGCCAGGGCCAAAGCCCTTGAAAGCCTGCGCCGCATGAATGATGACCCCGACGGCGTCGCGCGACGCGAGTTCCGGCGCGTCATGTACGGGAACCACCATCCCTACGCGCGCATCCCGACTCCGGAGATGCTCAAAAATATAAAGCGCGAAGACCTCGCGCAGGCCCATCGACGATTCTTCCGGCCGAATGGAACATGGATGGCCGTCTCGGGCGATTTTCAAACCGCCGAGATGCTGGCGAAATTGAAAAACGCGTTCGGGAGCTGGCTGAAAACCGATGAGTCGTGGCCGGTTATTCCCGCGCCGGCCGCGACGACGGAACAGCGGGTCTTTTATATTCAGAAACCTATTAATCAGAGCCAGATCCGCATCGGCGATCTCGGGCTGGCCCGCCACAGCCCGGACCATTTCGCCTGGGAGGTCTTCAATGAACTCTGGGGCGGTGGCGGGACCTCTCGTCTGTTCCGCATGGTGCGCACAGAGCTCGGCCTGGCTTATTCCGTTGGTAGCGGCTATTCCGAACCCCAGGAGCGAGGCCTGATTGTCGCCGTGTCACAGACACGAGGCTCGCAGACCATCGCCGCCGCCCAGGCCATTCTAAAAATCAATCAGCAGGTCCGGGAAGCGCCTTTCACGCCGGCGGAGATTTCCGACGCCAAAGAATCCATCCGCAACCGGTTTGTGGAGAATTTTACGTCCAGCGAGCAGATCGCGGACTATACGATGAATCTGGAATATTTCGGTTTCCCCGCGGATTATCTCGACACTTACACGCAGAAAATCTCAGGCGTGGAGGCCGCGGATCTCCTGCGTGTCGGCCGCGCCTATATGCATCCCGAGCATTGCTCCATCCTCGTCATGGGAGATCTCAGCACGTTTGATAAACCGCTCTCCGCTCTCGGAAGACCCCAGGAAATAAAGCTCATCGACTATTCTGAGGAAACTCCATGAAAACAATGCCTGCGGCGATCGCCAGGAAACTGCAGCGTTATTCACCTTTCTACCGCAAAGTCTGGACCGCTTGCGCACAAATTCCGAAGGGAGAAACGCGCACCTACGGCTGGATCGCGAAGAAAATCGGCCATCCGAAGGCGGCGCGCGCCGTCGGGCGAGCCCTCGGCGCCAACCCTTTTGCTCCGACCATTCCCTGCCACCGTGTGGTGGGCGCCAATGGCAGGCTCATCGGATACTCCGGGCCTGGAGGCATCCAGCAAAAGCGCCGCATGCTCTTGCGGGAGCTATGATCCTTCGAAAAGTCGTGATCACGGGGATGGGCGCCGTCACTCCGGCTGGAACCGGGTGGGAGAAGACCTGGCAGGCTGTCCTGGGCGGCCAAAGCGGCATCCGACCCATTTCCTCTTTTCCAACCCAGGGATATCGCACCACCATCGCCGGAGAAGTATCCGATTTTGACGCCAGTCAATTTATCGAGGATAAACTCCGGGACAATACGGAGCTTTTCACCCAATTTGCGATCGGCGCGGCGCACCTGGCCCTGGAAGACAGCCGGCTCGTGCTGGAAAAATCAGACGCCCGTGTGGGAGTGGTCGTGGGCTGCGGGATGGGAGGGCTGCCTTTTTTTGAAATCCAGGCGGGCGTTTACGCGAAACGCGGGGCGGGATCCATCCGTCCGAGTTCCGTCCCGCGCATCATGCCCAGCGCGGCGAGTGCGCAGATCGCCTCCCGCTGGAAAATACGCGGACCCAATCTGACGGTCTCGACCGCCTGCTCGTCCAGCAATCATGCCGTGGGCGTGGCCCTCGATCTGATCCGGTCGGGCCGCTGCCAGGTCGTCCTATGCGGAGGAACCGAATCCCTGCTTTCGCCGATCACGTTTGGAGCGTTTGATTCGCTGCGCGTCATGTCGAACCGGAATGCGACGCCGAAAACCGCCTGTCGACCTTTTGATAAAAGCCGGGACGGTTTTGTGATGGGAGAAGGAGCGGTGATGTTCGTCCTGGAAGAGCTTCATCATGCCCGTGCCCGGAAGGCGCCCCTGGTAGCTGAAATTGCCGGTTACGGCGCGAGCAATGGTTGTTATAATATGCTGGCTCCGGAACCCGACGGGTTAGAAGCGAGCGAATCGATGGAAGCGGCCCTGCTCGACGCGGGCGTGAAACCGGACGAGGTGGATTACATCCATGCGCACGGGACCGCGACGCGCAGTAACGACGAGGCCGAATGCCGCGCGATTCACAGGACGTTTAAGGCGCACGCTAAAAAAGTAGCCGTCAGCTCTACAAAACCGATCACCGGCCACATGCTGGGAGCGGCCGGGGCGATGGGGGTTTTGGTCTGTGCGCTGGCGATAAAAACAGGGAAGGTCCCGGCCACGTTGAATTACGAATCCCCGGACCCGGCCTGCGATCTGGATTTTGTGCTGCAAAAGGCGCTCGTGCGGCCGGTGCGGGTGGCGGTGTCGAATGCTTTTGCTTTTGGCAGCAACAATGCGACGATCGTGGTCAAACGAAAGGATGAGTCGTGGTGAAACCAGCGAAAACAAAAGGGAAGACAAAAGGAGAGAAGGTTGATCCGGACATTTTTGAGACCGTCCAGAAGGTGATCGCCCGGCAACTGAAAAGCGAACCGAAGCGGATTACCCTCACTTCGCATATGCAGAATGATCTCGGGGCCGATTCGCTGGATGCGCTGGAAATCCTGTTCGGGCTTGAAGAAGCGTTCGGACTCAAAATTCCCGAAGAAGACGCGCGCCAGATTGCCACGGTGCACGATGCCGTCCGTTACGTAACAGAAAAAATACAGTCAAAAAATGCGTAAATCTCCGGTCCCCGCGAAACGTCCGTTACATCCCGTTTTCGACCGGTTGCAGCCCTTTAACCGCCGGCTCGAAAAAGGCAAAGCCGAAAACCTCTATTTCTACATGCGCCAGGTGGATTCCCCGGCCACCGCCCATACCATCATTCGCGGCCAGCCAATGCTGATGTTCAGCTCGAATAACTATCTCGGGATGGCCAACCATCCCCGAGTCAAGAATGCCGCTAAAAGAGCGGTTCGCGATTACGGGACGGGCGCCTGTTCCCGATGGGTCAAGGGAAAGGCCGTCCGGCCGCAGGAAGAATTGGAAAAGCGTTTAGCCGCCTGGGAGGGCCGCGAGGCCGCCATGATTTACAGCTCGGGCTATGTTTCCAACGTGGCCACCTTGTCGACTTTGCTCAGCCGTAACGATGTGGCTTTCATCGACGAATACGTTCACGCCAGCCTGATCGACGGCCTGCGCTTCGGACAGATTCCTTTCCGCACTTTTTTTCACAACGACATGACAGACCTGGCCGAAAAGATGGCCGTCAGCCGGCCCGCAGGACATGCCGTCATCATTGTAGACGGCGTTTACAGCATGGAGGGAGACATCGCCCGGCTTCCGGACATCTACAAACTGGCCAAGAAGCATAAGGCCCTCCTGGTGCTTGATGAAGCGCACGGGACCGGCGTTCTGGGCCGCACCGGGCGGGGGACCGCCGAACATTTTGGCCTGCATGGAAAAATCGATGTCGTGGTGGGGACCCTCAGCAAAGCGCTGGGAGGGGTGGGAGGATTTGTCGCCGGTCCGAAGGTCATGATCGACTCCTTGAAGCATCGCGCCGGCGCGTTCCAGTACAGCGCCACGCTGCCATCCGCGGTGTGCGCCGGAATCCTGGCGGCGATGGACGTGATTGAATCCGAACCGGAATGGCTGGCCCGGCTGGATCAGAACGCGCGCCAGCTGCGCGAAGGACTTCAAGCGCAAGGGTGGAATACCGGCCACAGCGAGAGCCCGATTATTCCGGTGATGATCGGTGACGACCGAAAAGCGTACATGCTCACCCGCGCCCTCTATCAAGCAGGAATCTATGCCAGCCCCATCACCTACCCCGGGGTCAAGATGGGGACCGCTCGCGTGCGATTGAGCGTGATGGCGACACACTCTTCCGAAGATATCCAGAGGACCCTGGACATCTTTGCCAGACTCCGGAAGGCGCACCTGCCCAAGCCCATGATGCAGAACAATCCGAATGTTTAATCTGGACTTCCTTAAAAAGATTTTTGGTTCCCAGAACGAGCGGACGCTCAAAAAGCTGCACCCGATCGTTGAACAAATCAACGAACTCGAACCCACCGTCTCGCCCCTATCCGACGCCGAGCTGCGCGCGAAAACAGCCGAGCTCAAGGAACGTCTCTCCAAAGGGGAAACTCTTGACCAGGTACTCCCGGAAGCCTTCGCGGTCGCCCGAGAGGCTTCCAAGCGCACGATCGGCCTGAGACAATTTGACGTCCAGCTTCTGGGCGGCATCATTCTTCACCAGGGCAAGATTTCCGAAATGAAAACCGGCGAAGGAAAAACGCTGGTCGCCGTAGCCCCCGTCTATCTCAACGCGCTCAGAGGACTCGGCGTGCATGTGATCACGGTCAACGATTACCTGGCCAAACGCGACCGCCAGTGGATGGGCCCGATCTATGAATTTCTGGGGCTCACGGTCGGATACGTTCAGCATGACATGTCCTCCGCGGACCACCGAGCGTCCTACGCCTGCGATATCACCTACGTCACGAACAACGAAATCGGTTTCGATTACCTGCGCGACAACATGGTGATCCGCAAGGAAGACCGCGTCCTGCGGTACCTGCCGGAACCGGTCGAGAAGGACGGGATCTACCGGCGCCTGCCTTATGCCATCGTGGATGAAGTGGACTCCATTCTCGTCGATGAAGCCCGAACACCGCTCATCATCTCCGGCCCGGCGGAAGAATCGACGGAGAAATATGCGATCGTCAACCGGGTGGTCCCGCAACTCAAAGGCCGCACGATCACCGAAAAAGAGGAAATTGACGCCAAGTACACCGGGGAAGATCTCGGCAAGGGCTACGATTTCACGCTCGATGAAAAAGCCCACAATGTGACCTTGACCGACGAAGGCATTGCCCGCTGCGAGAAACTTCTGGGGATCCAGAGCCTCTACGATGACATTCAGGGTGAATGGGTTCATCACATCACGCAAGCGCTCCGGGCCCACAACCTCTATCACCGCGACGTCGACTATGTGGTCAAAGACGGCGAAGTGATTATCGTCGACGAGTTTACCGGGCGCCTCATGCCCGGCCGGCGCTGGTCGGAAGGCCTGCACCAGGCGGTGGAAGCCAAGGAAAATATCCGCATCGCCGAAGAAAATCAGACGCTGGCGACGATCACCTTCCAGAATTTCTTCCGACTGTACGAGAAAATCGCCGGAATGACCGGGACGGCGATGACCGAAGCGTCGGAATTCTGGGAAATTTACAAGCTGGACGTCGTCGAGATCCCGACCAACCGGCCGAACATCCGCGCCGACGGCGCCGACGTCATCTACCGCACCGAACGCGAAAAGAACAGCGCGATCGTGGAAGAGATTTTTAACCTCTGGAAAAAGGGCCGTCCGGTGCTGGTCGGAACGCGGTCCATTGAAAAATCAGAAAAACTCGCGGCCATGCTCCGGCAGAAGGGCGTGCCGCACCAGGTCTTAAACGCCAAGTACCACGAAATGGAAGCGCAGATTATCGCGCAAGCGGGAGCCAGGGCCACCGTGACCATCGCCACCAACATGGCCGGCCGCGGGACGGATATCGTCCTGGGCGGCAATCCGCCGGACGCCAAAAACGCGCAGGACGTCAAAGAGAGCGGCGGCCTCCACATTTTGGGAACCGAGCGCCATGAGTCCCGCCGCGTGGACAATCAGCTGCGCGGCCGCACCGGCCGACAGGGCGACCCGGGGTCTTCCCGCTTCTTCCTCGCGCTCGACGATGAACTCATGCGCCTCTTCGGGACCGATCGACTCTCCGGCGTGATGGGCAAGCTCGGCATGCAGGAAGGGGAAGACATCCAGCATCCGCTTCTCACGCGCGCCATCGAAAACGCGCAGAAGAAAGTCGAAGCGATGAACTTCGACATCCGCAAGCAGCTTCTCGAATACGACAACGTCATGAACAAGCAGCGGGAAATGGTCTATTCCCTGCGCAATCAGATTCTGGACGGCCAGGACGTGACCAAAACCATCGAGGGGATGATTGACGAAAGCGTAGAGGAAAAATTGGACCAGTGGCTCCCGAAAAAGGCCATCCCGGACAACTGGGACGTGAACGCGCTGCACGCGTGGCTGACGCACCTTTTCGCGACCGACGGCGGCCTTAGAGCGGAGCAATGGATCAAGCTGGCCCGTAATGAAGCCGAAGCGAAACTCAGAGACATCGTGCAGGAGGCGGTCCAGGCCCGCGAGGCGGAAATCGGCCCGGACATTTTCCCGCAGCTCAAGCGCATGATTCTCCTGCAGATGATCGATGTGGCCTGGAAGGAACACCTCTACGATCTCGATCAGCTAAAAAAAGGAATCAGCCTGCGCGCTTACGCGCAGAAAGATCCGCTCATCGAATTCCAGCACGAAGCCTTCAATCTCTTTACCCAGATGATGGCCCGCATCCGCGAGCAGACCGTCGAATACCTGTTCAAGGTCCATGTGGCGCCGCCGCCGGAAACCGGAGAAGCGGCACCGATGCCTTTTGCTCCACGCTCGGTCTTCGCGCGAGCCAAAGCGGAGAAACCGGAATTTGAAGGGCCTTCCTCTCAGCCGCTGGGCGCCGCTCCCGAGCCCTCACCGCTGTTTGCCCCCGGCCGATTGGCTCGAGACCACGGGGACGACTCCGGGCGGCAGGCCAGCGCCCCCACCGCCCAGCCCGTCACCGCTCCTCAGAAAATAGGAAGGAACGATCCCTGTTTCTGCGGTTCCGGCAAGAAATATAAGAAGTGCCACGGCGCGTGACGCTGGCGATTCTTTCAGCCACCTTTTATATCCTTTCTTTCCCGAATTTTAATCAGGCCTGGCTGGCCTGGATTTCCCTCGTTCCTCTATCGATTCTCGCGCATAAGTCTTCGCCTCGCCAGGCATTTCTCTGGGGCTGGCTCTCCGGGACCCTGGCTTACGGCGGCATTCTGTCCTGGCTTATCGTCACGTTTCAGGCGGCCCATCTTTCCATATTTCTGGCCGGGTTCTGTCTTCTCATCCTCGCCGGCTACCTCGGTCTCTATTGGGGCGTTTGGGCAGGATTCTTATCCTATTGCTTCTCTCGACCTGTTCGAACGAACCAACCTATTGCTTCTTTCGAACAGGTCGAAAGAAGCAACTGGATGCCTTTTTATGGAGCGGCCGCCTGGGTGGCTCTAGAATATCTCCGGACGTATCTATTTTCAGGGTTCCCGTGGGTGCTTCTGGCGGATTCGCAGGTCAAAATCCTGCCTTTGATCCAAATCGCGTCCCTCACAGGCACCTATGGCGTTTCCTTCCTGATCGTCTGGATCAACCTGGCCTTGGCGGCATGGCCTCCAAAACGACTCGCGGTCCCGCTGGTGGTTGTTGCGATGACCTGCCTGTACGGCTATTTGCGCATGAAATCGCTCTCTGGCGAGCCCGCAGGCCGGACTCTCCGTGTCGCGCTTCTTCAGGGGAACATCGACCAGTACAAAAAGTGGGATAAAACCTATGTTCAAGAGATCCAGAAGACGTATGAAGAACTCATTGAGAAAGCGGCCGACGCGAAGCCTGACATTATCCTCTGGCCGGAAACATCCGTTCCTGGCTATCTGCTTCAAGACCCTCCTTTAAGAAGCTGGCTCCAACAAACCATTCGAAAAAGCCATTCCAGCCATTTGGTTGGCGCTCCAGTCATGCATGAGGATAAGGCTTATAATTCTTCATTTTCGTTAACTCCTGAAGGTGATTTATCGGGAGAATACGCGAAGAAGCATCTTGTTCCGTTTGGTGAAATTGTCCCTTGGGCCTCTGTCCTGGGTCGCTTTTTCACTGTGCTCAATGAGCTGGGAGGGTTCACCGCGGGGCAGAACTCCCCAGTCCTCAACATCGCCGGGTATCCGATAGGCGTTAACATCTGCTACGAAGCCATCTTCCCGAACCTGGTTCGCCAGTCCGTCCGACAGGGCGCGCAGGTCATTGCCAATCTCACCAATGATGGCTGGTATATGCGGACCTCCGCTCCCTATCAGCACTGGGCGCCGAACATCTTCCGTGCCGTTGAAAACGCCCGATGGCTCATCAGAGCCGACAACACCGGCATTTCTGGAGTGATCGACCCCTCCGGTCGAGTGATCATCACCTCTCCGATTTTCCAGCCTCACCTGTTGATTGGAACCGTCGTTCCTCGACAGGAAACGACCCCTTATACGCGCGCGGGAGACGTCTTTTCCTGGCTCTGCTGCCTGATCGGCACGATCGCCCTTTTCGCATGAACCGGTCCAAGCGGCTTGTTTCCGTCATTCCGTTCATTCTGAGTCTGATTTTCGTAAATTCCATCGCGCGGGGGACTGAACCTATACGCGGGGCCGATGAGGTCAAGGACTTCCTGGAAACGTACCGGGCGGGCGCGGCCGATGGAGTCGCCGAGGACCAGTATAACCTGGGAGCTTCTTACCGCTGGGGCGTCGGGATTCCCAGAAATGCGAGCCTGGCCGCCCAATGGATCCGAAAAGCGGCTGACCAGGGGTATCCCCTCGCCGAACGAATCCTGGGCGAGATGTATGAAAAGGGGGAGGGACTTCCTGTCAGCAACGTGGACGCCCTGCTCTGGTACAAGCGCGCGGCTCTGACGGGAGACCCTCTGGCACAACAAGCGTTTAATGCCCTCAAGGTTAAAATCCAACCCTGAATCTCATTTGATATACTTCTCGTGCCATCACGACCATAAAAAACAGGAGACGAAGGTGAAACCGGAACTCCAATCGCAATTGACTCAGCTCTCCGAGCGCCTCACCAAGGTCAGGGGGTATCTTTGACCTCGATCACAAAGCCGCTCGTTTAAAAGAACTCGAATCGCAAGCCTCCGTCTCCGACTTCTGGGACGCCCCGCAAAAAGCGCAGGAAATCCTGAAAGAACAGACCCGCCTGAAAGACGATGTCTCCAAGTTCACGGCGCTTGAAACATCCTTGCGTGATCTCCAGGATTTGGCCGGTCTGGCGGAAGAATCCGACACAGCCATTTTGAATGATTTGCAGAAAGGCGTTGAATCGACTTCGGCCACCATCCATGAAATGGAACGGCAGGCCAAATTTTCCGAAGTCGTCGACCGGGACGATGCGCTCGTGACGCTGCACGCCGGCGCCGGCGGAACCGAAGCCTGCGACTGGGCGGAGATGCTCACCCGCATGTATGAACGCTATGCCGAGCGCAAAGGTTTTTCCACGGAAATTACCGACATTCAGGCGGGAGACCAGGCCGGGATCAAATCCGTGACTTTTTTCATACGCGGTCCATTCGCGTACGGACTGCTGAAGGGTGAGGCCGGCGTGCACCGGCTGGTTCGCGTTTCTCCATTTGACGCCAACAAGCGCCGCCACACGAGCTTTGCCTCCTGCGACGTCCTCCCGGACGTGAAAGACGATTTCGTCGTCAAAATCGAAGAAAAAGACGTGCGCATCGATACCTATCGCGCCCACGGAGCCGGCGGCCAGCACATCAATAAGACCGACAGCGCGGTCCGCCTCACCCATATCCCCACGGGCGTCGTTGTGGCCTGCCAGAACCAACGATCGCAGATCAAGAACCGCGAAAAAGCTTTCCAGATTTTAAAAATCCGACTGTACGAGCTCGAGCAGGACAAACAACGGATGGCGATGGAAAAGCGCTACGACGAGAAGGGGGACATCGCCTGGGGAAATCAGATCCGGTCCTACGTATTCATGCCCTACCAGATGGTCAAAGACACACGCTCCGGGTTTGAAACCAGCCAGGTCGACAAGGTGATGGATGGGGAACTCGATGACCTCATCGACGGTTACCTCGAATGGGCGGCCATGAAAAGGGCCCCCACCCACTCTTCATGACCCCTTTCGTTGACAGTACAGGACACGACTGATAAGATTACCTTCATGGCGAAAGTATTAGTCGTCGATGATGAAAGAGACGTGGTGGAGCTGGTCAAGTTCCTTCTGGAACGGGACGGCCATCATGTCATTGAAGCGTTTAATGGCCGCGAAGCCCTGGAAAAGGCCTACGCGGAAATTCCCGATCTCATTATCCTGGACATCATGATGCCGGAAATGGATGGGTATACCGTCAACGCCCGCCTGACTGAAACCGAAAGCACCCGCCGCATTCCCGTCATCATCCTGACGGCCAAGGGGCAGATGCGCGACGTCTTCGAAATGGCGTCCAACGTCGCCTTCTACATGGAAAAACCCTTCGATCCAAAACATCTGCGCGAAAAGATTCAGGAAGTCCTGAGCAAAGCCGCAAACAAATAGATGGATCCGCAACCGACGAAGCCCAAGGGTCCCGAGGCTTCGGCCCCTGAAGAGCACGCGACACCTATTGAAACCCTCATCGCTCAGCGCCGCGAAAAGCTCAAAACGCTGGCGGCCAAGGGCGTTAATCCTTATCCCTATCATTTCGACCGGACCCACACCGTAGCGACCCTCGCACGGGACTTTGCGGGCGAGCTTCCCGAACATGGCTCGGTAGAGACCGTTCGCACGGCAGGCCGCGTCATGACCGTGCGCGACATGGGCAAGTCCTGCTTCGCGCATATCGCCGACGGACCGGACCGGATTCAGGTCTACGTCAAGAAGGACTTGGTCGGAGAGGCACCCTATCAGCTTTTCCAGAAGGACACCGACATCGGGGATTTTATCGGTGTCGAAGGGCATATGTTCCGGACCCGAACCAATGAGCTCAGCGTCCGGGTGACCGGATTCACGCTTCTGGCCAAGGCACTCCGCCCTCTCCCGGAAAAATGGCATGGTCTCAAGGACGTCGAAACGCGCTACCGGCAGCGCGAGCTGGATCTCATCACCAACGCCGACGTGCAGTCCCTTTTCCGCCGGCGCAGCCAGCTGATCCAGTCCATCCGTCAGACCCTGTACGGGGAGGGATTTCTCGAGGTGGAAACTCCGCTCCTGCAGGCCCAGGTTGGAGGCGCCGCCGCCCGTCCGTTCGAGACTTTCCACAATGTCCTGCAGTCGAAACTTTTTCTGAGAATCGCTCTTGAACTGCACTTGAAGCGCCTGCTGGTCGGCGGGATTGACCGCGTTTTCGAGATCGGCCGGGTTTTCCGGAACGAAGGCGTCGACACGATGCACAACCCGGAGTTTACGCTCCTCGAGGCCTACCAGGCGTATGCCGATTACAATGACATGATGACCTTGACCGAAAAGATCATCCACCAGGCCGCGGTGGCCTGCAACAGCAGCCAGGACCTTACGCTGCATCAGAAGCCCTTGTCACTCAAGCGTCCCTTCGCCCGCGCCACGATGACCGAGCTTTTCCAGAAATATGCCGGCGTGGATGTGATCGCGGCCTGGAAGCAGGGGAAACTACGAGAGGTCGCGCAAACCTTTAATATCGCGGCAGAGGAAAAGACTCCGGACCACAAGGTCTTCGACCGCATTTTCGATCTCAAGGTGAAGCCGCATCTCTGGGAACCGACCTTTGTGCTCGATTATCCCGTCGAAATTTCACCCCTGGCCAAAAAACACCGCTCGAAAGAAGGACTGGTGGAACGCTTCGAACTGTTCATCGCCGGCGACGAAGTGGCCAACGCCTATTCCGAACTAAACGACCCTGTGGATCAACGCGAGCGCATGACCCGGCAGGCCGCGGCCAAGCTGAAGGGCGACGATGAAGCGGAAGTGGTGGATGAGGCGTTCTTAACCGCTTTGGAACATGGCATGCCCCCGGCCGGTGGACTCGGCATCGGCATTGACCGCCTCGCCATGCTCATTCTCGGCCAGACATCGATTCGCGAAGTCATCTTGTTCCCCTTATTGAAACCCGAATAAAGGGATATAATTAGGCGAAAGGAAGTGAATTAAGATGAATTGGAAAGAGCGAATTATAATCGACCCGGCGGTTCTGGCCGGCAAGCCAATCATTAAAGGGACTCGTATCTCCGTTGAATTCCTGCTTGGGCTATTAGCCAGTGGCTGGACGGAAGCGCAGATTTTCGAGAATTATCCGCATCTTAAACGAGAAGACCTTCAAGCTGTATTTTCCTTCACGCAGAACTCCCTGCAAGATGAAGAATTCGTTTTGTTCAAAAAAGCTTCGTGAGCATCAAGTTCTTAGCCAATGAAAACATACCGAACGCTTCCATTGCCATGCTTCAAAAGGCTGGTTTCGATGTCTTAGCGGCATCCCGCGAATTCCCGGGAGCCTCCGATGAAATGGTCTTGAGCCGTGCGCGCAAAGAAGCGCGAGTCCTGGTGACCTTCGACCGCGATTACGGCGAGCTCATATTCCATCGCCTCCTTCCGGTTCCACCTGCCGTTATTTACCTGCGTTTTATTCCAGAAAACCCGACAGAGACTGCTAAGGTCGTTCAGGAAATCGTGAATCAGACGGAAATTACGGGATATTTTGTCGCGGCCGACCGCGAAAGCCTCCGCCGGCGGCGATTGCCGAAATAATGCGATTTGAACTTTTTTTAGCCAAGCGGTTCCTGATGGGCCAGCGGTACGGCGTCTTCCGGCTGGTCACGACGTCTATCGCGATTGGCGGGACCGCGCTTGGTGTGGCGGCGCTTCTTGTCACTCTGGCCGTCATGGACGGTTTTCGCATTGATATCCAGGAAAAGATCCTGGGCACCCAGCCGCACATCGTCATCACGAGCCCCTTCAACGCCAATTTACCTTATGAGCCCGCCCTGGCCGAGGCTTTGAAAAGTGTCCCGGGTGTCGAAGCCCAGGCGCCTTATGTGAGCGCACAGGCTCTCCTCCAGTCGGACAACCGCGTGACTGGAATTCTTCTGCGCGGAATCATTCCGGACCTTGAGACCCATGTGACGCGCCTGGCCGGAATCCTTACTAAGGGAGATTGGCGCCTCCTGGATGATCACGGGATCGTCCTGGGGCAGGAACTGGCCGAGAGCATCGGCGCCCGTGCAGGACAGACGCTGACCCTGATCGCGCCTCAGGCCGAAGGCGATGCGCTCAGGCAGGCTCCGCGCATGCGCCAGTATCGGGTGGTTGGCATTTTCCATTCCGGGATGTATGAGTACGACGCCAATCTCGCCTATGTCACACTGCCGGCCGCGCAGGACTTGATCGGGATCGGAAAACAGATCACCGGCTATGGCGTACGGCTGACGGATGTTGACAAAACGGTCTCGGCGGAGCGGGCCATCATCGACCGGCTGGGGACCGGCTTCTGGGTGCGATCGTGGCAGGATCTGAACCGGCCGCTCTTTTCGGCCATGAAGCTCGAGCGGACCGTGATGTTCATTATTCTGACGCTGATCATCCTCGTTTCCAGCTTCACGATTATTTCGAATCTTTTGTTGCTCACGATCGAAAAGGGCCGCGAAATCGGCATTCTTCAGGCGATCGGCGCTTCGCCCAGGCAGATCGCGAAGATATTTCTTTTGAACGGGTTCATGCTGGGAGGAAGCGGGGTCGGCCTGGGTCTTGCCCTGGGCGTCCTCATCAGCGAGCTGCTCAAACATTTCCCGATCATTCGCCTGCCGGCGGACGTCTACTACATTGACCGGTTGCCCGTGCGGCTGTCGATGCAGACCATTGAAAGCGTCGCCGTCTGTGCCTTCTTTCTGGTTCTGGCTTCGGTTCTCTACCCGGCCTATAAGGCGTACCAGATGGATCCGGTCCAGGCCATTCGCTATGGATAACGAACTCACGCTTTCCGCCCAGGGACTGATCAAGCGCTTCCCGCAAGGCGATCAGGAAGTCGAAATCCTGCACGGAATCGACCTCGATCTGCGCGAAGGGGAAATCATCGCGATCATCGGTCCATCCGGGGCCGGGAAATCAACGCTCCTGCATCTTCTCGGACTGATGGAACAGCCGTCTTCCGGAACACTCAAAATCCAGAGCGTTGAAGTCCAGTCGCTGTCACCGAAAGAACGGGCGCGCCTCAGGAATGAGTACATCGGGTTTCTTTTTCAATTCCATCATTTGCTCCCGGAACTCACCGTGTTAGAGAACGTCATGCTGCCCGCCCGCATCTCTGGCGCCTCGGAGCACCAGTCGGCGGCGCAGGCCGCCATGCTTCTGGACACGATCGGCTTGCGCGGGCATCTCTATAAAAAACCGATGAATCTGTCGGGGGGAGAACAGCAGCGCGTGGCCCTGGCGCGCGCCTTAATGAACGAGCCGGCTCTCATCCTCGCGGATGAACCAACCGGGAACCTCGATAAAGAGACGGGGGAAGGTGTGCTCAAGCTTTTATGGGAAGAATCCCGCCGCCGCAATGCCACGGCGGTCATCGTCACGCACCAGGAAGAAATCGCCCGGCGGGCGGACCGCACTATCCGCCTGCGGGACGGAAGGATCGAGTGACGGCGGGGGTACGTCCCGAGACTTCACAAATCTAACGTATATATACTATATGAAAATGTATACCTATCTATCTTGTTGACTACCCATATTATTTATAGTATATACATAGTGTAGATAAGGCCTACAATATGCCGGGAGGTTCTTTTATGCATCAGCAAGCAGACACGTCTATCGTCACTGTGAAAGGTCAAATTGTCATTCCGTCTCGCATGCGGCGACGACTAGGCCTTAAAAAGGGCACCAAAGTATCTTTAGTCGACCGAGGCGATGAAATTATTGTTCGCGCACTGACGAAAGATTACTTCGAAAGGATGGCCGGCGCGCTTAAAACCGGCGGGCGATTAACTCGAGCCCTGCTCGCGCAAAGAGCGAAGGACAGAGTGCGTGAGGATTCCAAGTGAAAGTCTTGGATACCCATGCTCTCATGGTATATTTGGAAAAAGAGCCTGGCTATGAAAAAGTACGGGACATTCTCGCGTCAGCTTCCGAATCGGGAAAGCCGTGCTTGATGACCTATGTGAATTGGGGAGAAGTCTTCTACCAGGCCCACCGCGAAGGCGGCATTGAACGGGCCGAAGATGTCATGGATCTGGTTTCGACGTTCCCCATAGAAGTGGTGGACGTGGGCAGAGATTTAGCGCGTCAAGCAGGCATCTACAAAGCGACAAAGAAAATGTCTTACGCGGATTGCTTCGCAGCTGCATTGGCTAAGCAAAAGAAAGCAGAGTTGGTCACAGGAGACAAGGAATTCAAAGAAGTTGAAACTGAAATCAAAATCAGCTGGATTTAAATTGAGAATCGTCAGACACGCTGACCTCCTTTAGATATATAATTCGTCATCTCAATCCGTCAGGAAGCCGGTGAGTGTTTGGAGATCCTATGAGTATGAAAGTCTATTTGAACGGTCAGCTGGTCGATAAAGAGAAGGCGGTGATCTCCGTATTTGATCACGGATTGCTCTACGGCGACGGCGTCTTTGAGGGGATCCGCGCGTATAACGGCCGGGTCTTCAAGCTTAAGGAGCACCTCGATCGGCTCTGGAATTCGGCGCGCGCCATCATGCTCGATATCCGCATGACCAAGAAAGCCATGGAAGAAGCGGTGCTGTCCACTTTGAAGGCCAATCGGCTGCGCGACGCTTACATTCGCCTCGTCGTGACACGCGGCGAGGGAGACCTCGGCCTCGACCCGTGTAAATGCCCCAAATCCACGGTCTTCATCATCACGGACAAGATTGCGCTCTACCCCCAGGACCTTTATGAAAAAGGCCTTTCCGTCATCACGTCGTCGATCCGCCGCAACATTCCGGAGGCGCTCAACCCCTGCATCAAGTCGCTGAATTACCTGAACAATGTGCTGGCGAAAGCGGAAGCCTCGCGCGTGAACGCTCCGGAAGCGATCATGCTCAATCGTGAAGGCTATGTCGCGGAATGCACCGGGGACAACATCTTCATCCTGAAGGAAAACGCCCTGATCACGCCACCGACGTCCATTGGAGCGCTGGAAGGCATTACCCGGAACGTCGTCATGGAGATCGCGAAAAACAAGCTTAAGCTCCTCGTCAAAGAAGAAATATTCACGCCCTACCACGTGTATGTCGCGGATGAGGTTTTTCTCACCGGAACGGCCGCCGAAGTCATCCCGGTGACCGGGATCGACGGCCGCGTGATCGGAGAGGGGAAGCCCGGGAAGATCACGCTGCGGTTGATTAAAGAATTCCGGGAACTCACGCGACTGACCGGCGTTCCAATACGCGAGGGGTAACCATGAAAATCGGGGGCCTCCTTCCGCTTCAAAAGCTGGCCCGTTTCAAATTGGAGCTGACGGAAGCGATCAAAAAGGAAGCATTTGAAAAAGCGGCCCGGCTGAGGGACCGCATTCGGGACCTTGAGAAGCAGCTGACGCGGCCGGCCGGAAAGCCCAAACGCAATTCAACTGTTGCACGGCACTTGTCGGATCAGTAAGATGAGGCTATACTTATGACCGGCAACACAATGGCCCACTTATCGAACCGAATGAAGAGAGGACTTCATGTCTAATCGTTTCACCGAACGCGCTCAACGTGTGATTCTGATCGCGCAGGAAGAAGCCAAGCGCTTGAACCATGATTATGTGGGCACCGAGCACATTCTCCTGGGACTGATCGCTTTGGGCGAAGGCGTCGCCGCGCAGGTGCTGGCCAACCTCGGAGTCGATCTGCGCCGCGTGCGCGCCGAGATCGAAAAGATCGTGGGCACCGGAGACAACGTGATGCTCCTCGGTGAAATTCCCTTTACGCCTCGCGCCAAGAAGGTTCTGGAACTGGCCGTCGAAGAAGCCCAGAATATGGGCCACAGCCACGTCGGCACCGAGCATCTCCTGTTAGGCCTCATTCGTGAAGAAGAAGGCGTGGCCGCGCAGGTCCTGGAAAACCTGGGCGTCCGCCTCGACATCGTGCGCGAGGAAGTCATCAGCCTCCTCGGCGAAGGCCAGCCGGGCCCGGCGGCGCCCCAGACACCGGCGCGTTCCGGCGGCGGAACCAAGTCTAAAACCCCAACCCTGGATGAATTCGGACGTGATCTGACCCTGATGGCCAAGGAAAACAAGCTCGATCCGGTCATCGGACGAATGGATGAAATCGAACGCCTGATCCAGATTCTGTCCCGCCGCACGAAAAACAATCCGGTCTTGATCGGCGATCCCGGCGTGGGCAAGACCGCCATCGTCGAAGGCCTGGCCCAGAAAATAGCCAGCGGCGATATTCCCGAGATCCTGATGAGCAAGCGCGTCATGACGCTGGACCTGGCCGCGGTCGTCGCCGGGACCAAGTATCGAGGCGAATTCGAGCAGCGCCTGAAGAACATCATTGAAGAAATCCGCCGGGCCAAGAACTCGATCATCCTCTTCATCGATGAACTCCACACCGTGATCGGCGCCGGCGCCGCCGAAGGAGCGATCGACGCTTCCAACATTTTAAAACCGGCGCTCGCCCGCGGCGAACTCCAGTGCATCGGAGCGACCACCTATGATGAATACCGGAAATATATCGAGCACGACGCGGCCCTGGAACGGCGATTTCAGCCGATCAACGTCGAACCTCCGTCCATTGAGGACACCGTCAAGATCCTGATCGGGCTGCGGGAAAAATATGAGACGCACCATAAAATCAAGTTTTCCGACGATGCGCTCACCGCGGCGGCGGAACTGGCGGACCGCTATATCGCCGACCGCTTTCTGCCGGATAAAGCCATCGATCTCATTGATGAAGCCGGCAGCCGCGCCCGCCTGCAGACCACCGTTTTGCCTCAGAACCTGAAGGATAAGGAAACGGAGATCACGCAGGTGTCGAAGGACAAGGACACGGCCATCGCGTCTCAGGAATATGAGAAAGCCGCGCGGCTGCGCGACAAGGAAAAAGAGCTGCGCAAGGGACTTGACGACTCCAAAAAGAAGTGGAAAGAAAAGCGCGAAATTACGCAGCCGACCGTGACCGGCGAGGATATCGCCAGCATCGTCGCCAAATGGACTGGAATCCCCGTCCAGCGCCTCACCGAAAAGGAATCGGAAAAGCTCGTGCACCTCGAAGAAGAACTGCACCGGCGCGTCGTGGGTCAGGAAGAGGCGATCAAATCGCTCTCCCAGGCCATCCGGCGCTCACGCACCGGGCTCAAAGACCCGAAGAAGCCGATCGGCTCCTTTATTTTCCTCGGACCCACGGGCGTCGGGAAAACAGAACTGGCGCGGGCCGTGTCCGAAGTCCTCTTCGGCGAAGAGGAAGCCATGATCCGTATCGACATGTCGGAATACATGGAGAAGTTTTCCGTGTCGCGGCTGATCGGAGCGCCTCCGGGGTATGTCGGCTATGAAGAAGGCGGGCAATTGACGGAAGCCGTCCGCCGCAAGCCCTATTCGGTCGTTCTTCTGGATGAAATCGAAAAGGCGCATCCGGATGTGTTTAACATTCTGCTGCAGGTACTCGATGACGGGCAACTGACGGACAATCTCGGCCATAAGGTCAACTTCAAGAACACCGTGGTGATCATGACGTCCAACGTGGGAGCCCGGCAGATATCCCGCGGGAAGTCTCTGGGCTTTCTCGTGGAAGAAGATGCCAAGCGCGATTATCAGTCCATGAAGGAAACCGTCATGGAAGAAGTGAAGCGCGCTTTTAATCCGGAATTTTTGAACCGTATCGACGACGTCATCTTCTTCCACGCGCTGTCGAAAGAAGACATGAAGAAGATCCTGGAAATGATGCTCGCCCGTGTCAAAGACAAACTGCAGACGCAGGGGTATACGATCGCCTTGACCGATGAAGCCAAGGGGCATCTCCTGGAAAAAGGCTTCGATCCGCATTATGGGGCGAGGCCCCTTCAGCGCACCATCCAGCGGCTGGTCGAAGATACCTTGGCCAGCGAAATTCTGGCCAAGCGCTTTTCGGCACCCTGCACGATCTACGTGGACTTTGATGCGGACGAGAAGCACCTGACCTTCGGCTCGCAGCCGGCCGCCAAAACCGCCAAACATTAACCCACGTCCGGACCATCCGACGGAACTCGTTCGGCTATAAAGCGTCTAATTGTTATACTGATTCGTATGAGACGTCTGGCTTTCATTGTCACGTTTCTCGTCGGAATCGCGGGAGGAATTCAATGGCTATCACAAGGATTTTCCTCCTCCTGGGAACCTCGACTTCGCGCCTATCTTGAGGACACCGCCGGGAGGGCCCTCCAGGCCAAGGTTTCCATCGACAGCATTGTCCCTTCCTTTTTTCACCGCATCCGCCTCCTGAACATCCGAATCGAGGAGCCGTCCGGGGCGCCTCTATTTCAGGCGGGAGAGATTGAGCTGACAATCAGTTTTATTGACCTGCCGCGGGCCGTCCTTCGCGGGCATGGCTACGAGGCCATCGGCCTTGTTCTGGTCAAAAATCCCCGGCTCAGGATCTCTCCCGAAACCCTGGCCCTGCATGCGGCCCGCCACCGTTCATCGTCCTCGTTGCCTCCCTGGTTCACGCTCGCCTGGGAAGGTGGAACGTTCCAGTGGATCGATCCCGCCGCCCCGCACGGAGCCTGGACGCTTTACCAGACGCACGGCGCTTTCCGGATCCGGGGTCCGCGAACCACCTTTGTCATGGCGGGCGAGGTCGAACAGGCGCGTTCCGTTCGCCTCCAATTCGCAAGCCTGGGACAAAGGTGGAACGCCCAGATCCGTCTGGCCGGGGCCGACTGTGACCAGGTGCTCGCGCTGGCCAGGTCCTTCAGAAAAAAAGATATTATTCCACGCGACTGGTCGGCGCGCGGGACCTTTGATTTAGAGGCCCGGGCCAGCGGCCGCCGGCGGCCCGTGCGTGGGCAGGATTGGCTGGATTTTCTCGATGAAGCGCATTTGACTTTTTTACGGCCGCAGAAGGGGTCCCGGGGAGACACTCCTTCCCTTGGGCTGGCCGGAACGTTGTCTTACACAAAAGGGATTATCGCCAGCCCCGATCTGGAGGTGGCATGCCCCTGGTTCGAAGGAACTGGCCGCCTGGAAATGGGCTTGAAGCAGATTCGTTTGCGCCCGGAAATCAACGTGAACGCCGTTCTCTCTTCCGGACGAATCGGGCGCTGGGCCTACCAGAATGCCGAGATCCACGCGCGCTACGTGGACGATCACTGGGAATTCCCTCAGAACTCCTTTCACTTCCTGGATGGGTTGGTGTCCGCCAAAGGGTCTATCGGCCCGGCGATGAGCGACCTGTCCATCACAGCGGAAAACATCTCGCTGGCGGCCCTGGGAAATGGGCATGACCTCCATACCCCGGAGGGCCGGATCAACGCCTCCTGCACAATCAAAGGACCCTCCGATCAACGGCAAATGACCGGAGCCTGGTGGCTCACGGGCTTTCAATGGGGTGCTTCTTCGGCAGAGAACGCCCAGGGAGACTTTGAAATTACCCCTGATCACTTCCAGGCCCAGGCCAGATCCGACAACTCCCGCTTCAGATTTTCCACCGAAGGAACTCTTACTCCACTCGAGCTCTCCGTGGAACAGCTGGAGCTCCACCTTCCCGATGGAGCCTCCTTGACGGCCGACGGCAGTTTCAACCGCGAGACCCGTCAGCTGCGAGGAACCTTTACGGCCGCCGATATTGATTTCCCGGCGGATCTTCCCCGTCTATCTCTTGGCCGGATGCCCATCAAAGGCCATCTGGATGCGCAGGGTCGGCTGGCCGGTACGCTCGATCAAGTGACCCTCAGAGGCACTCTCCAAAGCCCCCAGGTGATCGTCGGCTCGCAGACGCTTGGAAAAGCAACGCTAAGCTTTATCTGGAATCCTTCGCATCTGGAGATCCCTGCCTTCCATCTCGGGCCGGGGATTGAGGGTCATTACACCGAGGGAGACGGCATCCTCAATATCCATGACACCGCCTGGGGCCATTGGCTGATCCGCCAGGGCGCCCTGCATGTGACCCTGAAGCCGGATCATCTGACCATCGAGGAATGTTCACTCCAGACCCCGGACACGTCTCTCAATTTCACCGGAAGAGCCAGCTGGCCCGGGCCGCTATCACGGCCGGACCATCTCTTCCTGGCCGGTCACGGACGCCTGAGAGCAATGGATTCGGACGCTTGGGACATTCCGTTCGGTGTTTCCGGAGAGCTGGAATCCGGATCCGGCGGATGGAACGGAAATATACGCATCGCCTCCAGTCATCCTCTCCTGCAGAAAAAATCCGTCGAACCCTTCGAAACGATCCTGGAGTGGCGTCCGGGCCATCTTCACTGGTCCAATGCCCATTGGGGCAGGCACTGGACATCCCAAGGATCCGCCGACTGGGAGAAAGGTCCCGCCGCCTGGTCCGCTCGACTCCAGGCCAGCCAGGTTCTTCTCGAAGAATGGCAGCCGCTTCTGTGGCCCAAAGCAAAAACCGATCTGCGCGGAACCTTGAACGGCTCGATGACAGTCGAGGGGCCCTCCGACCAGCTCCATGGGGATCTTGCGATGCGCCTGGAGAACGGTCGTTTCAGAGCCTTTGACTTTTCAGCCAATCTCAACGGGAACTGGGACTCCGACGGCATAAAGCCTTTGAGCCTGAAGGGACACCTCGCCACCGGAGGGGATTTCGAGTTCAGCGGACTCCTGACCGCTGCTCAAGAAGCCCGGGGAACCTTGAAGCTTTCCGGGTTTAATGTCCATCCGCTGGGAGAAAGTCTCGGATTCCCCAAACCTGTCGAAGGACTGTCCGCCGCGACGTTGACCCTGAGCGGGCCTCTGTCTCGTCTCGCGCTGAGCGGCCACCTGGAGGGAGGGCCCTTCACTTACGGAGGGCCCAAAGACATTCCGCTCCGGCTGGAAGACATGACCATGGATATGACGCTTGCTCCGCTCGAAAATGACCCGTCCATCGAACATCTGACCGTGACCGATGCGCAGCTCCGGACCTCGGAGGAACTGGTGCGCTTTCAGTCAGGGAGCTTTATTGAATTTGCCGGTCAGCGGCCGGCGAGGCTTCGGCTGGGAACGGACATTCGAAATCTCCATCTCGGGCTTTTCACTCTTTTCGGAGGATTGGATCTCGACGGAACCTGGCAGGCGAAATCCGAAAGCTTCGCGATTCAGGCCCGGGCGCATACGCATCAGCTTTTCATCAACGATTATGAACTGGGCGAAGGCCTCGTGCTCATCGATTATTACCAGGGAATCCTGAAGTTTCCATCCCCCGCCGGTTTACCGGCGCTCGTCACAGGAGCTATTGATTTCCATAAAGCCCCGCAACTCACGTTCACAAACTTTTATATCTCGGGAAATGACCGGCAGGGACTCGAATTGACCGGAGATATCGGACCAACCTTGTGGGATTTTAGAATGGCCGGACACAGCCTGGATATGGGGATCCTGGGCGAACTGGCGGGTTTCCCGTACCCCATGAGCGGCTCCGCCGATGTGCAGGTCCGGGGAGCGGGAAGCCCCGCGCATCCGCATGTGGAGGGCAAGATCGATCTCACCCGCGGAACGGCTCTGGGTCTTGCCTTCCGCACCGGCTCCGCGTCTTTCATCTGGCAGGATGCGCGCATTTCATTCACCAAACTCTCGCTCTCAGATCCCGGCCACTACGCCCTTGAAGGGGCCGGTGTTTTCCCTCTCGTATCAAAAGAGAAGAACCGAACCCAGGACCATTCGATTGACTTCTCCGTTCGGCTCCTGGACTCCAACTTGAGCCTGCTTCAATCCTGTCTGCCGGAAGTCAAACAGGCCAAGGGGCCGGTGGACGGGCTTCTGCAGATCAAAGGGACACTCGAAGAACCCTCTCTGCATGGGTCGCTGCACGTCTCCAACGGCGAAGTCCTGGGCGCGCACTATTTCCGGCAATTGCGCAACGCCAGCCTTTCCGTCGATTTTGATGGGGAAAACGTGATCATTCGCGACCTGCGCGGACGATCCGGCGATGGAGAATTTCACGGGTCGGGGACCATCACGTTAGCCGGGTTTATTCCATCGAAATACGATCTGAAAATGGACGTTGTCTCATCGAAAGGCGTCGACGTCCAGGTCCCGGAGCTGGCCATCCCTGAAAGCCCGCTCGCCAAACGCTTCCGTTTCCTGACCACCGCGTCCCGCTGCGACGTGCGCGGGCATGTGACGTTGAAAGGACCGGCGGAAGCTCCCGTCTTCAGCGGACTCGGGATTTTCTCCAACGGCCATTTCACGTTCCCGCCCTCCCGTAAACAAGCCCCGTCCCCGGCCGTCATGGAATGGTTTCGGCGCATCACATGGAATGTGGACCTTCAGTTTCAGGACGGGGCCTGGTTTGATAATGAGCTCATTCAGGCGAATATCACGGGAGCGCTGAAGCTCAGGGGACCGAGTGACAAGCTTCGCGTGGATGGCGGTCTGGACATCAGTGAGGGGAAAATCAGCTATTTAGGGCTGCAGTTTGACGTGACCCAGGCCCACTACGACGTGCGCTCCGAGATGGCAGGCGAGACGGTCGTCAACACCCCTTACGTCCGAGGCCTCGCCGAGTCGCAGATTCAGTCCGTCGACACCGTCAGCGGCATCGCCGGGACCTCAGGAGGCAGCCGACTGAGCGTCAACGACACCATTACCTTGAATATCGATTATGCTCCCGTCGACCAGATTAAGCCGCGCCTGACCTCCTCCGCGAATCCGACCTTGAGCCAGGAAAAAATTCTCGCGCGCGTGACGCAGACCGATATTGCCAATCTCACTCCGCAGGAACAAAACTATCTCTACCAGAAACAAATTCTTAATCTGATCGATAACAGCTTAACGACACCCTTAGCCCAGAATATCCTGAAGAAAACGGGAATTGCCGATCGCGTGCGCGTCCAGCATGTTTTTGATCCCAACACCGCGGTCGTCCAGGATCTCAACACCGCGGCGGCGGCTCAGCAGCAGAGCGCGGGCGTCAATCTCTTTGCCAACACGAAGTACACTATCGAAAAAGATTTATCCAACCGTTTATCCCTCGGTTATGGCATCCGGTTTGTTCCTACCGCCACCTCCCTCGATCCCGATGTCCAGCAGCAACAGAAGTTGGATTTGATCAGTGACGTCCAGTTGTCTTACCGGTGGTTTAAAAACATCTATCTGAAAGGCGATTTTGATTTGCCGACATCCAACCCGACTATCGTTCCTGAACGCAAAGTAACGATTGAGCCGCGTTGGCGTTTTGGCTGGTGGGGCAATACGAACGAAGATAAGCTGCCGAAGAAGAACAACGCCAGTCAGTAGTTAAACCCGTCTCGACGAGCGGTGATTAGAAGCCGAGTCCGAGCATTAAACCGATGGAAGATTCGCTGACAGACCCACTGGTCTTCAAGAGGCCTTCGGATTGGCCGGCGGCCGTTGGGGAAAAATCCTTACCGATGAGCTCCATCACTTTGTACTCCGCCCCGATAAAAAACCGCTTGGTCAGATAAACGTGCAGGCCGATCGCTTCCTCGAAAACCGGCCCGACCTGGCTGCTGTCGAGAAGCTGGCGTGTCTCCGTCGTGGGCGTATCTTTCCAGGTCATTGAGTTAATCGGCGTGCCGTCCAACGTCAGGCTTGTGCTCTGGGCCCCCAGGCCTCCCTGGACATAAGGGCGGATGCGGCCTTTCGGATAAGCGAGTCGCGCGATAAGAAGACCCGCCGTACTCTTCGCCGAGGAGCTGGTGTACCGGTCGGTCAGGAGATGATACGAACCATGCGAGTCAAAATCCGCATGGGAAACGTCAAACCCTAGAGCCACGCAGGGGCTGTCGCTGATGTAATACAGGAACTGACCACCGATGACGCTCCCGCCGTCAGCGTAATCCTGTTCATCCTTGTTCACTCCAGGTTGGTTGTAGCGACCTCCCAGAACCGCGCCACCTCCGTAGATCTGGAACATCGCCATGCCCTTGGTGTAGTCCGCGCGGACTGGCGCGGTGGTCAAGAGAACAGCCGTGATTCCAAGAGTCAGATACCCATAGATTTTCATGCTTCTATTCTACCTATTCGGCAATTATGCGGGAACATCCTTGTGTTATAATACGTCGAAATTCAGAAACATCAGGAGAGTTCTTGGTTTATTTTTCGAAGCGATTTCTATGGTCACTCTGTGTCTTGGTCGGGGGATTCGCCATCGGAGGCAGCGTACGCGCGGCCGACCGTCCGGCAGTCTCAACGCCAACCGCTTCGGGATCTGAATCCGTCGCGCCAGTTTCAACATCCATCCCGACCTATATCGTCAAGCAGTCAACCCCCGCTCCGTCTGAGCCGGTCACGGCGGCTCCCGCATTAGGCAGCCTTCCGGTGCCGGGAGCCTTGGCCGCCTCCAGCTCGACTTATGCGGTTCGAGAATCGTCCCCGACCGCATCAGAAAGCGACCAGGAATCCAAACGCATCTCTCATCTGGCGAAAATCTTAAAAATCAGCGCCGAAGGCAACAAAAACATCAGGGAACGCGTGATCCTCGCTCAAGCGAAAACGCGCAAAGGGGATGTCTATGATCCCGACAAGCTTCGAAAAGATGTTCAGGCCATTTATGGCCTCGGCGATTTCGAAGATGTCTCTCTCGAAGTGATGGACGTCCCCGGAGGCGTTCTGGTCATGTTCAAGGTCATCGAAAAGCCGATGATCAAGAAAATCGATTTCAAAGGAAATAAGAAACTCAGCTCCAGCAAACTCCGGGACGCCATTTCGCTGAAAGAAAACGACCCTCTCGACAAATTCAAGCTCAACCTGGATGTTGAAAAACTTCTTTCTACCTATAAAGACGAGGGATTCGCGGCCGCGCAGGTGGAGCCTTTCACGACAACCGATCCCACCAACCATGTGACGATCACTTTTTTCGTGACGGAAGGCACCCAGGTATTGATCAGCGATGTGGATGTTCAGGGTGTCACGGCCTTTCCCGTCAAAAAAATCAAGAAGCTCATGAAATCACGCCGCAAGAAGGTCTTCAAACAGGACGTCCTGGTCAAAGACGTTGAGGAAGTGACTAAATTTTACAAGAACCATGGTTATCAAAATGCAAAAGTCATAGAACCGAAGCAAACGTTTAACGCGGACAAAACAAAACTGACACTTTCCGTGACGATCGAGGAAGGCCCGCTTTTTCACTTCGGCGCTTCAAAATTTTCCGGAAATGCCATTTTCTCAAGCGATAAACTCCAGCCAGCCATCCAATACAAAACCGGTGAGATTTTCAATCAGGACAAGCTCGATGCCAGTGTCAGCAAGCTTCAGGATATCTATGGCGCGAAAGGATACATCCGCGTTCAGGTCAAACCCGATTTCACCCAGGACCCCGCCAGAGGACTGGTCGACATCGACTATAAATTGACGGAAGGCGAAGTCGTTTACGTCGATCATATTGGCATTGAGGGAAATACGCACACCAAGGATTACGTGATCCGGCGGGAAATCAAGCTGAAAGAGGGCGACCCCTTCAGTTCCGTCCTGGCCCGCAAGAGCGTCGAGCGGCTCTACAACCTTGGCTTTTTAGACAACGTCGATGTCGATGTCCAGCAGCCGAATTCCCCGAGCAAGGCGGACGTGATCTTCACCGTGACAGAGGGTAAACCGGGCATGTTGTCAGCCGGCGCCGGTTATTCCTCCGTGGACGGGCTGATCGGCACGCTGCAGGTCCAGCACATCAACTTCCTGGGCCGAGGGCAGCGCGTGAACTTCCAATGGCAGTTCGGCGCCCGGACCAACAGTTTTGACCTCGGGTGGACCGAGCCCTGGATTTTTGGAAAACCCATGAGCTTCGGAGTCGACATCTTCAGGACCAACCGTTTGCAGCAGCTGGGGACCATCACGAACGCCTATTGGACCCTGGACCGAGGCTTCAGCATGACGCTCGCCCCGAGATTCTCAGATATCTACACGATCTCTCTTGGATACTCGTTTTCGAACCAGGATCGATACAACGTCGCGCCGGATTCCCTCACCCGCAGCGCCGTCTTATCGCCGGAGTGCGCCGCCGATCCGAACTGCAACGAATTCCACGCGCTCTATTCCAATTTCACGGAACAGTTCATCCGTGACACCCGGGACAATCAGTTTGATCCCACGCGCGGGAACCGGGAGTCGCTCGCCCTCATTGAAGGCGGCATGGTGCCTGCCAACAGCGTTAAGTTCTATAAACCGATTCTGGATGCGAGCATTCATTTCCCGACCTTCTGGAAGTTTGTGCTCTCCTTTCACGGGCAATGGTCTTACGTGGAGCCCTACGGCGATTCCACCCTCACCGATATTCAAACCCAGTTATTCCACGTCGGGGGGGCGGACACGGTCCGCGGCTATCAGCTGGGCGCCGTGGGTGTTTCGGGGATCAACGGGAACCCCGGCGGCCAGGTGATGAACGTGTATAATGTGGAATATAAGTTTCCAATCGCGCCGGATGAACACGGGAAAACGCTTTTGCAGGGGGTTTTCTTCTACGATGTCGGAGGAGACTGGGACAATTTTCAACAAGTGAGCTACAGGACGGGTTCAGGCCCGTATAATCTAAGACAAGGCGCAGGCTTCGGAATTCGTTTCAAAACTCCCGTTTTCCCGTTGCGGTTGGACTTTGGAATCCCTCTCAACCATCATGCGGGTGAAGCGGAAACGCAGTTTTATTTCAACGTAGGGAGCCTCTTTTAATGAAAAAAGAGATATTCTTCGCTATCGTCATCCTCATGACGGCGGGATGGGTTCGATTGATCGCCGTCGAGATTCCGCTGGAATCCCTGACCCCGGCGCGAGTCGGCTTCGTGGACCTGCAGAAAGTGTTCGACACCTATCCGGAAAAGTCTTTTGCCGAAGGCGATCTTCTCAGAGAAATCGAAAAGCGCAAGCGCGAGCTCGGGCAGCGTCAGAACCTGATCGCCACGATCCGCCAGCAAATTTCAGCGGATCAATCGGTCCTGACGCAGGCTCAGTCGGGCGCCTCCGTCCAGGTGCCGGTCAATAACGTTCCGGACCTCACGCCCGCCCGCCCGCCGGCTCCCGTGCCGGCCGCCAGCACGACAACCGTCAAAACATCAACGACCGTCGCTGTCGAGCCTTACCCGCTGGAAGACCCGCTCGCAGGACTTCCCGGCCATGATTCCAATACCCCGGTGGAGCATGTTCAAGGTTCCACGCAACTTCCCGGCATGAAAGACAGCGCCTCGAAACGGGGTATCCTTGATACGCTCGCCGCGGCCTCCGCTCCGACAACCTTGAACCCTGAAGCGATCGCGGCACTGCAGAAACGTATCGACGAGAACAAACGGCTCCTGGAACGTCAAATTGTCGATTTCAAGAATTTCCGCGGAAACGCCGTGGCCGATATGAAACAACTGCAGACTCAGAAAACGTACGGCGTCATGTCCAAAATCTACGCCGAACTGCAGACGCTCGCCCGCGATGAGGGCGTAACGGTGGTGATGGATAAAGCCTATGTTCTCTACGGCGAAGACACGGTCGACCTGAGCGATAAACTCATCCAACGCCTCCAGCAGGAAAACCAGTGATCTCTTTTTCTGCGAAAGACATCGCCGCCGCCGTCGGCGGCGAGCTGGAAGGCGACAGCTCGGTGATCATTGAGGGCGCCGCCGGCCTCGATGAGGCTTCCGAGCATGACATTTCGTTTTTCCACAACACCAAATACATTGAGTCCCTTCAAACAACGCAAGCGCGCGTCGTTCTGATCCCGAAGCAGATCAACGGCGCGCCTCTTCCCAAAAATAAGACACTCATCCGTGTCGCCAACGCCCAGTGGGCCTTCGCCCAGGTACTCGGGCTCATCGAGCAGCAGAAGCACCATCATCCGAAAGGCATTCACCCAAAAGCCCATGTGGAAGAGACCGCGGTCATTGGCACAGGCACCATCATTTACCCGGGCTGTTACGTCGGACACAACGTCCGGGTCGGAGAGAAGTGCCTCCTGTATCCGAATGTTGTTCTTCGGGAAGATACCCAGGTCGGCAACCGTGTGATCATCCAGGCCGGGGCCATACTCGGTGCGGACGGTTACGGATTTGCCACGCAAGGCGGCCGCCACCATAAGATCCCGCAGATTGGCCGGGTGGTCATTGAAGACGATGTGGAGATTGGAGCCAATGTCACGATCGACCGCGCGACCACCGGGGAAACTCGTGTCGGGGCAGGAACAAAAATCGACAATCTGGTGCACATCGCGCACAACGTCCGCATCGGCCGCGACTGTCTGATCGTCGCACAGGTGGGAATTTCCGGATCGACAAAAGTCGGAAACCGCGTGACGCTCGCCGGGCAGGTCGGCGTCACAGGCCATCTGACCATCGGCGACGGCGCGGTCATCGCGGCCCAGTCCGGCGTCATGAGCGACGTCGAGCCGGGCGCCGTTCTTTTCGGCAGCCCGGGCCGCCCCATCAAGCAGGCCATGAAACTGCAGGCCATCTACGGCAAGCTCGAAGAGCTTTACGACACCGTCAAGCAATTGCGAAAGAAACTCTTATGACGTCTCCCCAATACACGATCGCGAAAGAAGCCGATTACAAAGGCATCGGCCTGCACACGGGAAACCTGTGCAGGATCGTGTTCAAGCCCGCTCCCGAAAATCACGGCGTGACGCTGGTGCGAACGGACCTTCCGGGGCAACCGAGCATCCAGGCTCATCATTCCAATGTGATCAGCGTGATCCGGGGCACCACGGTCGGCAACGACCTCATGCGTGTCCACACGATCGAGCACGTGCTTTCCGCCATCTACGCCCTCGGGATCGACAATCTCATTATTGAACTGGACGCCAACGAACCTCCTGTGGCGGACGGCTCCAGCCGGGTTTTCTTCGACACATTGAAGGAAGCCGGGGTTGTCGCCCAAACGGCCGAACGCAAGGTGCTCTGCCCCAGCGAACGGATTGAATACCGCAGCAGCGACACCGAAATCACGTTAGAGCCATCCGACACGTTAAGGCTTACCATCGTCCTGCAGTACAAACATCCTTTGATCCGGACTCAGGAAGTCTCCTTCGCCATAGAACCCGATCTGTATCGCGCCCAGATCTCTCCCGCGCGCACCTTCTGCTTCGATTACGAGGTGGAAGCCTTGAAAAAGCAAGGGCTGGCGAAGGGGGGATCCCTGGACAACGCCGTCGTCGTGGGACTCGACCGCATTCACAACAAGGAAAAGCGACTGCGCTTCCCGGATGAATTCGCCCGCCACAAAACACTGGACCTCCTCGGGGACCTGTTCCTCCTCGGACATCGTCTGCAGGCGCATGTCAAAGCGGTGAGGCCGGGTCATGGCCATAACGTCAATTTCGTCAAACGGGTTGCTGAAAGACTTTTAACGGAGGAATCCCATGCCGTCCATCGAACTTGATTTTGAAGCCATCAAGAAGGCCATCCCGCACCGGTTCCCGTTTCTTCTGATCGACCGGGTGGTCATCACCGAGCCGGACAAGACGGCGACGGGCATCAAATGCGTTTCCGGAAACGAGCCCTTCTTCCAGGGGCATTTTCCGGGCAGGGCGATCATGCCGGGAGTCCTCATCGTTGAAGCCATGGCGCAGGTCGCCTGTGCCATGTTTTTGTCGAAACCAGAAGCCAAAAACAAGCTGGCCTTTTTCATGGGCATGGAAGACATTAAATTCCGCAAACCTGTCGTGCCGGGAGACCGCCTCGAGCTGAAAATCGAGGTGTTGAAAATGCGGGACAAATTCGGCAAAGCGAAAGGCGAAGCCTTTGTCGAAGGCAAGCTCGTCACGGAAGCCGTTTTCAGCTTCGCCCTCGTGGACAAGGCAGACGCTTCCGAATGACCATGAGCACAACGGAAAACCCTCTCATTCACTCCACCGCGGTACTCCATCCGACCGCCCGGATAGATCCTACCGCGCAGATTGGCCCCTATGCGGTCATCGGAGAAAACACCGTTCTCGGCCCGCGAGTCATCGTCGGGCCCCATGCCGTCATCGAATATGCCGAAGTCGGCGAAGGCTGCCGGATCCATGCGGGCGCTTTTGTCGGGACGGCGCCCCAGGATCTCAAATACCGCGGAGAACAGACGAAACTGATGCTTGGTCCGGGGTGCGTGGTCCGGGAATCTGTCACCCTGAACCGCGGCACGGCGGCGACGGGCGTGACGAAGATTGGCGCGCGCTGCCTTTTCATGGCGTACTCGCATGTCGCGCATGACTGCGTCATCGGAAACGAAGTGATCCTGGCCAATTCCGTGGCGGTGGCGGGTCACTGCGAAGTCGGTGACTGGGCGATCATCGGCGGCATGGTCGGCCTGCATCAATTTGTGAGGGTGGGGAAACTCGTCATGCTCGGGGCCGGCGCCATGGTCCCTCTGGATATTCCGCCCTATACGCTCGCCTGGGGAGATCGCGCGCGGCTTTCCGGCCTTAATCTCATCGGCCTGCGCCGGCGGGGCCTGAGCCCGGAAATGATCAAGGACTTAAAAAAAGTCTACCATGAAATTTTTGATCCGTCAGCGACCCTCAAAGACCATCTGGCGCGGCTGACCGCCCAGGACCGCACAACCCCCGTGAAGGAATTCCTCTCCTTCATTCAAGCCAGCCAGCGTGGCATCTGCCGGCCGGCCTCTGCGAAGGACGACGCGTCCGGAGATGAATAAGAGCCTCGGCCTGATTGCCGGGAATGGCGCTTTTCCGATTCTACTTGCGCAGGAAGCGAGGAAGCGCGGCGACCAGGTGATCGTTGCCGCTTTAAAAGAAGAAGCCGATCCCATCATCGAGAAGCACGCGGATCACGTGACCTGGCTTTCCATCGGGCAGCTCGGCAAAATCATTTCCTTTTTCCACGAGCACGCGGTGACCCACGCCGTGATGGCCGGGCAGGTCAAGCATACCCAGCTTTTTAAAAACATTATCCCCGACCTGCGCGCCGCCAAAGTTCTGGCCAAAGCCGTAAACAAAAAAGCGGAGTCGATCCTCTCTCTCGTCATTCAGGAGTTTGAGCACGATGGCATCCAGTTTATACCTTCGACCACATACCTCGAGCATTGGCTCTGCCCTGAAGGCGTCCTGACCCAACGGCGTCTAAGTTCCGAGCAGGAAGCCGATATCGCCTTCGGCACTCCCCTCGCCAGGGCCCTCGCGGGCCAGGACATCGGCCAGACCATTGTGGTCAAAGACAAGTCCGTGATTGCCGTCGAAGCGATGGAAGGAACCGATGCCTGCATCCGCCGCGCCGGAGAGATCGCCGGCCCCGGCTGCGTCGTGATTAAAGTGGCCAGGCCGCGCCAGGACCTGCGTTTTGATGTGCCCGTGGTCGGCCTCAGGACCATTCAATCCGTCGTTCAGTCGGGCGCCCGGGTGCTGGCGCTGGAAGCCGGGAAGACACTTTTGCTGGATAAAGACACTCTCATAAAGGAAGCCGATGCCTCTCAACTCGTTATTACAGGCCTTCAGATCCAGGGATAAGAAGTCTCCTGCCGCCCGTCTACGAGTCGCCGTGATCGGCGCCGGGCGCATGGGGCAGTTTCATCTCAAACACCTTTCCAAAAACCGGTCTGTAATCCTCTCCGGCATTGTGGACGCCTCCGTTGAGAGACGAGAGAGCCTGGCGAAAAAATATAAAACGACCGCTTTTGCAGACCCATCCGGACTGACCGGACAAATAGATGCCGCCATCCTCGCGACGCCGACACCGACCCATCGGGCCATCGGCACGCCACTTCTGGCCGCCGGAATTTCCTGCCTGATTGAGAAGCCGCTGGCCTCCACCCTGGATGATGCGGAAGCGTTAATCCGGGCGGCTACCGCCTCCGGCGCGACCCTGCAGGTCGGGCATATCGAGCGGTTTAACCCGGCTGTGATCGAAGCCGCCCGCCATATCGACAATCCGCAATTTATCGAAGTTAACCGCCTGGGGCCCTACGACCCCCGAGTGGCCGAAGTCGGAGTCGTTCTGGATCTCATGATTCATGATCTCGATATTGTTCTTTTTTTGGTTGGCCAGAACGTCACGCGTGTGGAAGCCTTCGGCGCCAAAGTTCTTTCCAACCACGAGGATATCGCGAAGGTCCGGCTCCATTTCGCCGGAGGCTGCATCGCGGATCTGTCGGCCTCGCGGGTATCGCTCAAGAAATACCGGCGCATCCGGATCTTCCAGAAGAACGCCTACCTGTCTTTGGACTATGCGGCGCCGCAGCTGCAGGTCTACCGGAAGAAGAGCGATGTCGTAAAAAGCCTCTCGGACATTTCCATTCTAAGGCCCAAATTGTCCAAACAGGACCCGCTGGCGCTCGAACAGGATCACTTCATCCAGTGCGTTCTGGAAAAGCGCAAACCGATCGTCGCAGGGGAACATGGGCGGGACGCCCTCCGGCTCGCCCAGGATGTTTTGAGCCAGCTGAAGATTTATGCCTAAAGTTCCACATCTTCTGATTGTGGCCGGAGATCCTTCCGCCGATCGGCATGGAGCCGCGCTCGTGGATGCGTTGCGTGCCCGATCGCCGGGCATCCGGATCAGCGCGCTCGGAGGCGATCACCTGAAGGAGAAAGCTGAACAGTTTCTTTATCCACTGGTCGGCCTGGGAGGGTTCGGTTTCTGGGAACCCATCCTGAAATTCCCGCAGCTATGGAAGGCCTCTTCCATTGTGAAGAAATTTCTGAAAAGTGTAAAACCGGACGCGGTTGTCCCGATGGATTATTACGGGTTCAACATCCACGTGGCCCGTCAAGGACATAAGGAAAAGATTCCCGTCGTTTATTACATCAGCCCCCAGGTCTGGGCCAGCCGTCCGGGACGGATCAAGACATTGGCCGCCGCCGTAAGCAAAATGCTGGTACTCTTCCCGTTCGAGGTCGCTCTATACCAAAAAGCAGGCGTTCCGGTTCGTTTTGTCGGACATCCGCTGATTGAGCGTATGCCGCCTCCGGAACCGGAGTCACCGGAACCCCTCATTGGACTCCTGCCCGGTTCGCGGCGGGGAACGGCCGCCCGGCACTTGCCGATCCTGATTGAGACCGCCGAACTCCTGCATCTCAAATTCCCAAAGGCCCGCTGCGTGCTTTTCCGTCCCCAAAATATAGAAGAAGCCTTTTATCGCCCTTTTCTAACACGATCCCCATGGATCGAACTGCAGACGGACCCGTCCTATGAAACTCGCCGCCGTCTCTGGCTGGCCATCGGGGTCTCGGGAACAGCCGCGCTTGAGAACATGCTTCTGGGCATTCCGATGATCATCATGTACAAGCTTTCACCGCTCAGCTATTGGATCGCTCGAATCCTTATTCGCATCTCCTATGTCGGCATTCCGAACATCCTTGCCGGACGAACCATCGTGCCCGAACTTCTTCAAGCGGATGCGACTCCGGAGCGGCTCCTCGCAACGGCACTGCCCCTCCTGTCGGTTCCCACGAAGCGCGGAGAGATGCGGCAAGCGCTTCTCTCGTTGCGGGGCACCCTGCAGGATGGGGGAAGTTCGCGCGCCGCTGAGGAAATTCTAGGGATGATCGCTTGAAGCTCTTCAAGCGGCTCTCTGTTTACTTAAAGCCATACTTTGGCAGGCTCGCGACAGCGACCCTCTGCATGGGCCTGGTGGCCGCGTTAAACGCGCTTCGGATTTACCTCGTCAAACCCCTGCAGGACAAAGTCTTCATCGGCCATGACATGACTGTCTTAAAACAGCTGATCTGGGCCGTCCCGGTCATTTCACTTCTCCTGGGCTTTTTTTCCTACCTTCAGAACTACATCATGTCCGTCATCGGCCTGAAAGCGACCAACGATATCCGTCGAAGCATGTTCGACCATCTTCAGGAGCTTTCGCTCGATTATTTTTCCGGGACCTCCACAGGAAAAGTGCTGGCCCGCTTCACCAATGACCTGAACGCGCTCCAGAATGTGATCGCGCGCGCGCCGATCTATCTGATCCGCGACGGGCTGACGGCCGTCTGCAACATCGGCCTGATTTTTTATCTCAACTGGAGGTTTGCGCTCCTGACGCTCATGGTACTGCCCTTTTCCGCACTGATTATTTATGCGCTCGGGAAGACGCTGCGCCGCGTCGGACGGAAAGGCCAGGAGCAGATGGGGGACCTCTACTCCATGATCCAGGAGAACATCCAGGCGGCGCCGGTCGTCAAAGCTTACAGCGCAGAAAAATCCGAATCAGACCGCTTCGAGAAGTCCAATCAACGGTATCTGTACCTGGGCCGTCGCTTCGCGCAAGCGGACACCGTGTCGAGCCCGCTGATGGAGCTCGTGGGAGCTCTGATTCTCTCTCTTCTCCTCTGGAAAGGAGGAGCCGACGTCATCCATGGCGTCTGGACCGCGGGATCATTCCTCGCATTTATCACGTATGCCGTCATGACCTACCGCCCCTTGAAAAATTTCGCTGAATTGAACGCCCAGTACCAGCTGGGGCTGGCTTCTTCGGAGAGAATCTTTGAGCTTCTCGATCAGAAGCCGTCTGTCCGGGAATCGGCCAGCGCCCGTGTTCTGCCTCCGTTCGGCAAGACGATTGCCTACGATCAGGTGTCCTTCCGCTATCCAACGCAGGAACGCTGGGCGCTTGAGAACGTCCACCTGACCGTCCATGCCGGGGAAATTGTCGCCCTGGTCGGCTCCTCGGGTGCCGGCAAGTCGTCTCTGGCCCTTCTTCTTCCACGATTTTACGATCCGGTGTCAGGACGGATATTGATAGACGGGCAGGATATCCGGGAGGTCTCTTTCGCCTCCTTGCGCGGGCAGATCGGATTGGTGACACAGGAAGTCCTCCTCTTTAATGAGACCGTCCGCTATAACATCGCCTACGGTCGCCCGAATGCGACCCAGGAAGAAGTCGAGGCCGCGGCCGAGGCCGCTAACGCGCACTCGTTCATTCAGCGATTGCCAAAAGGCTATGACACGGTGATCGGGGAGCGCGGGGTGCGGCTTTCGGGGGGAGAACGTCAACGATTATCGATTGCCCGAGCCATTCTCAAGAACCCCCCGATTCTTCTTCTGGATGAAGCCACCTCTGCCTTGGATGCGGAATCCGAACGCCTCGTCCAGGAAGCTTTGGAGCGCCTCATGGAACACCGGACGGCCCTGGTCATCGCGCACCGCCTCTCCACGGTGCGCCGGGCAGACCGCATCATTGTCCTTGATCACGGCCGCATTATAGAGGAGGGAGACCATTCATCCCTCATTTCGAAGCAGGGAACTTACTTCAAACTGCACAATCTCCAACTTCTCCACTAACCCTATCTGGAAACTGGTCGTAATGACGATCCAGAATGAACACACCTTTTGTAGAGTGCGTATCGAAATACGCGGCGATAAACCTTTATTTACACGCATGGAAATCCCTTGCGAAAACAGCGCTCCCAGACAATAATCGACGCAAGGATCTAGAATATGAGTACTCTGCGGATCGGTATCTGCCTTCTCTTCTTCTCGAGCGCCGGTGTTATTGCCCGGGCCGCGGAGCTCGCGTTGACGTCTTATCCATTATTCAAATGGATCTGCTTCTCTGGCCTCTCCGGTTCCCTGGCTTGTTTCGCGGCTATCTACGTCCGCGCAGAAGTCCACCGCGTGAGAAGGATCCTTTCACCGCAGCCTGACATGATAAAATCCCCGTTGTGGAAGTCCTCGTCAATGGCATAAAGCTTTTCTATACCGAGTCCGGGAAGCCCCAGGCTCCGGCGATTGTGTTCCTGCACGGATTTCCTTTCGATCATGCCATGTGGAAAGATCAGGCCGCTCTGTGTGAGCCTTCCTGTCGGGTTATCTCCTATGACCAGCGCGGGCATGGACGCAGCGGCGCGGGGGACGGCCAGTATCTGTTTGAGGCATTTGTCGACGATCTTTTCGGCCTTCTGGATCATCTCCGGATTCCAAAAACAATTCTCTGCGGGTTATCGATGGGGGGATATACGGCGCTCCGAGCCGTTGAGCGTTCACCGGAGCGGATTCAGGGTCTTATCCTGTGCGATACCCGCAGCGAACCGGACTCCAATGAAGCGAAGTTCAAGCGCGCCGCCAATCTCCGGACAATCGAGAAGGAAGGGATGAGCTCTTTCGCCGAAACTTTTTTGAAAGCGATTTTTGCGCCATCCACCCTGAAGAACAACCCGCTCGTCGTGGATCAGATTCGTAAAGCGATCCTGGCCAATCCGATCCAAGGGGTCAAAGGAACGCTGATCGCCCTGGCCACCCGCACGGACACCACTCCTTCTTTATCTAAAATCCACGTGCCCACCCTGATTCTGGTCGGAGATCAGGATGCGGTCACGCCGCCGGCCGCCGCACAGGCCATCCGTGAGCGGATCCCGGATTCACAGATCTTCACGATCCCGAACGCCGGCCACATGAGCAATTTAGAGAATCCTTCTGTCTTTAATGAACATCTTCAGACTTTTATCGCCAGCATTTAATCGATAGGCCTGGTTCGATGGCCTTCGATTTCTTTCTGAAGTCCACCCCCATCAAGTTCAAGCTGTGGAATTTTGCCCGTCAGCATCCGCAGCTGGGGCGTCCGATCGTTTTTCTGGGCCGGATAGCAACACGGCGAATTCAAAAAGACTATCGCAGATTACTTCAAGATCGACGAGAGAGCTTATCCTCGAACGATCGTTACCGACGCGCAATCGAAACACCCACGCAAATCCTGGTTATCCTCGGACAAGAGGCAGACCCTGACGATCGAACAGGCGCCGCCCTATTTTTAAACCATCTGCGTTTGCCTTACCGACTTATCGAATTGCAAAATGGTCCCTTCCCGACGCATTCCTTAAAACATATTGCGGTCGTTATTTTTATCGGGCGCGATCCCCATTCGGCGGTTTTGCAGTTTGATTCTTCGGATTCCCGCGCCATTATTCTCCATTTGGGTCCAATGGAACAGACGGATACTCATCCCAAAAACCATTTAATACAACTGGATGCTCGTTTTAAAGACCTTTTGCCCTGGAATGAGGGTCTGCTGAGTCCGCTGACCGCACGCCTTGTCCATCTTTTAATGGAAAGAACGACAATTCCTTTAATTACAGGCAGGCTCCCCGCCGGAGTGGCGCTGCGCCTGGATGATATCGACGGCCGGGAGATATCACACTATCTTCCTCCCATTCTTGAACACGGCTGGAAACCAAACATGGGTGTATTTTTAGAGGGCATCGCCCGTGCAGATGAATCTGTTAAGACACAATTGGCCAATCAGGCGCATCAAGGACGACTGGACATCAGTCCTCATGCTTTTTCCGCGAATGAATTCATTTATTTTGATTTTCCACACGGCAAACCCTGGGGTCAAGCCGCCTTCTCAGAACGTTGGAAGCGGGTGAAACGCGACTTTTCGGATTGGTCTTTCCCGATAAGTCCTGTTTTGAATTCCCACTTCCATGTACTTTCAAGCGCCTGCCTGCCCATTTTGGCCGAGGAAGGAGTTCGCTATCATTACAGCGAGCTGGCGCTGGATGAAACGATCCGCCAGCCAGGAGCCGCTATCCTGCCATCCGGCGACCCTGAGGCGACAACGGGACAGTCGGGTCATCCAGGGTTTCAGCAGATATACAGCGGAGACAGCACCCTGTACTGCAATCAACCCACGTCTCATTATGATTTTCTTATGCATACGAAACGCGACGCTCTGTTTCACGACGCTACGGCCAGACTGCTCGACCGGTTGAAACTGACCCTGAACTGCGGGTTCGCATCGTTCGTAACAACACATGAGTATCTGCTGGCCCAATTGCCCGTGCGAATCCATCGCGCGTTTTGGGATGAAGTCGAGTCGGCCATGGAATCCATAGTTACAGGACCTCTTCAAAAAGTTTCTCTGATCGAACTTGGCCAACGATGCTCCGACCACACCACGACCGTCATCGAGTCGGTCCGCCAGCTGGAAAGCGGGCGATGGGTGATCCAATTATCCGGCTCCAGCGCCGGAGCGGGCGCTTTATCGGTGTTTCAAAACGGATTCTGCCGGGAGGTGCCCATCCCCGCCTTTACAAACGCTTATGAAATGGAAGTTTCCCTGTGAGCCGCTGGAGTCCAGGAAGAGACTGACTTTGATAGAAGGTTTTTAAGCGTTGAGATCACCCGCTTTTGTTCAGTTCCCGTCATGGCGTTGTACAACGGGAGCCGGAGCAAGCGAGGAGCCACTTCCTCAGTGACCGGGAAATCACCTCGACCGTATCCGAACCGACGCCCCATCCGGGACAAGTGCAGGGGAAAGTAATGGATCACTGAAAGGATTCCGCTGCGCCGGAATCCCTCCTGGATCCTCTGGCGTTCTTTTTCGGATCGAAAGACCACATGGAAAAGATGGTATCCGGACTCGATTCCCTCCGGAATAACCGGGAGCTGAATCCGTCCAGCCTGTTCTTCGCCCCGGAGGGCCTGCCGATAGCGCTCATAAAGCTCCCGGCGTTTCTTAAGAATGGCGGACAGGTGACGCAGTTGCGGGTACAGATAAGCCGCCTGCAGATCGGACATCAGGTAGGAAGAGCCGACGTCGACCCAGGAATACTTGTCGACTTCCCCTTGAAAAAACTGATCGCGATTCGTCCCTTTCTGACGGATCACTTTCGCGCGACGCGCGTCGGAGGAATGGCGGATGACGAGGCTGCCTCCCTCACCGCAGATGCAATTCTTCGTTTCATGAAAACTGAAGGCACCAAAGTCTCCGAAGGAACCCGCAGGTCGCCCCCGATACGTGGCCCCGAGAGCCTGAGCGGCGTCTTCAACGACCACCAGCCGCTTCCTCCTGGCGAAGGACATGAGGGTCTCCATCTCGCAGGGAACCCCGGCGTAATGGACGGGGGAAATCACGCGCGTTCGCCGTGTACAGGAATGCGCCAGGAGGCGTTCATCCATGTTCAACGTATCCTTGCGGATGTCGACGAAGCGGGGAACACCGCCCCGCAGGACAAAAGCATTCGCCGTGGACGGGAACGTGAAGGAAGGCAGGAGCACCTCATCTCCCGGCTCAAAAGGAATCGTCAGATAAGCCAGTTCGAGCGCATGCGTGCAGGAAGACGTCATGAGCGCCGTCGGCACTCCGACTTTCTCACGAAGAAACGCTTCGCAACACCGGCTGTAATAGCCATCCCCTGAAAGTTGCCCCCGGGAGATCGCATCCCGGATGTGATGAAATTCCGTGCCAATGAGAGTGGGTTTATTTAACGGGATGCGAATCAACGAGGCGCTTCCTTCGATTCAGAATACACATGACGCACGATCGCGTAAGGTCGGTGTTTTGCTTCCACAAATATTCTGGCAATATAAATTCCAAGAATGCCTAAAAAGAGAATGATCAAACCGCCCAGGAACCAAATCGATACGATCAATGATGCCCAGCCGGTCACGGAAATGCCGTGGAAGTACAAGCCGTAAAGAAAGCGCACGATCATCACCCCCGCCAAACCCGAGATCGCCAGACCCGCGTAAAAAATGGCGACGAGCGGTTTTTCGCTGAAGGACGTAATGGCATGCACCGCCAGGGTCAATCGGCGCCGGAAGCTGTAACTTGTGGAGCCTTTGCTTTGTTTGAGCACCGGAACAGCCACCTGATGAAATCCGGTCACCGAACAAAGGCCGGATAGGAAAAGCTCCCGTTCCCGATGCTGCAGCAAACCATGAGCGAACCGCCGGGTCATCAACCGAGCGGTGGTCGGGCTGGGAGACACCTTCACATCCGAAAGAAGGTTGAAAAGCCGATAAAAAGCCGCTCCAATCCAGCGCTCGAGGGAATTGCCCTTCCGCCGCTTCTGCACTCCAAAAACAAGATCGGCGTTTTCGGCCTGCATCTGTTTCCAAAATGGTTCCAGCCAGGCGGGGTCTTCTTCCAAATCTGTGTCAATCAAAAACACATGCCGCCCCTTTGCATACGACAACCCGGTCATCATGGCACGATGATGACCGAAATTGCGGGACAGATCGACCACCGTCACGCGCGGATCACGCCGTTGAAGGGCCTGTGCCACATCGAGGGACTGATCGGGCGATCCATCCACCACGAAGATAAACTCAATTTCCCGGAATAGCGGAGCGGACACCGCCAGCATGCGCCGATAGAACTCCTCGAGGAAGGGGGCCGATTGGTAGAGCGTCGCGATGACGGACAAATCCATACGCCGGGATTATATAGAAAATCTCCGCGCAAAGAATGCTTTGAATACATTCTTGCTACAATGGCGCTGTTTATGACACTTCATCGCCGGGATTTTCAGGCGGCAACCTTTCTGTTGTGTCTGCAGTTTGCTTTCTGGTCCTGGGTTGTGTTGACCCTCCTTCGTCCTATCCAAGCCACCGACGTGTGGTGGCAGCTCGCTTCGGGACGTTACATCGCGAGCCATCATTCGATTCCTTTGACCGATGTTTTTTCTTTGACCTGCCGCGGAAACCGCTGGGTCGATTTTGAGTGGCTCTATCAGCTCGTGCTCTTCTCAGCCTATTCCCTCGGGAATCTCTATGGAATCACCGCGCTGAAGGTTGGAGGCATTGTTTTGGCGATGTCTTTTCTGATCCGCCGATTCAGGCAGACCCATATCCCGGAAATCGGGATTTACCTTGCAGCGCTGATCGTCTTTACAGCTTGCTCTCCTGGCTGGAGCGAACGCGCGGATCTTGTCTCCATCGCCCTGGTCAGCGCGCTGATGAACGACCTTGAAGGCATGCGCTCAGGAACACTCCCAATGACACGGAGATGGCGCTGGTGCCTTATTTTCCTCTTCTGGGCCAACGCCCACGGCGGAGGCGTTCCCATCGGGCTGGGAATCGCCGGGCTCTACGGCATTGACTATGTCCTTGCTGAACAACTTTCCTGGAAACAATTGTCCGTCTGGCTTATTTTGATATTCACATCCACACTGCTGACTCCTTTTGGCATTCATCTGTGGAAACAGATTGTCCAATCTGTCCTCCTGATTTCGCATGCGGCCCAAACCGAGTTCCGGCCGCCACCCTGGAACCACATGTTGATTTTCTGGATGGCGTTCGTGCTCCACATTCTTGTTTTACTGCGTCAGCTGGAAACTGGGCACAAGATTCCCTGGAGAGTCTGGGCTCTCACTTTTGTTTTCGGCTATGAAGCGACCCAACACGCCCGCTTTGCGCCATTTTTCATGTTTGTGGCTTTTCCTTTCGGAGTCCAAGCCCTCTGGATCCATCTGGGGAAACGACAAAACAAGCTTACAGAATATCGTTCATTCAGCACTCTTGTCGTCGCGGGAATATTCAGTCTATGGGCCATGGCACAGATTCCTCGCGTGAGGATTGGAATTAGATCTGACGTGGTTCCGGTGGAAGCCTGTGATTTTATCGTCGCCCACCATATTGGCGGACGATTTTATACCGATATCGACTACGGCAGCTATTGGATCTGGCGATTTGCCGGAGATCCTCCCGCTTTTATCGACGGGCGGTCCTCAACCGTGGAAGGCTACATGAACCTGCGCCAGGAGATCCGCCGCGCACAGCAGGGGCCGCCCAGCGGCTGGCAGCACTTTCTGGACAAGTACGAGATCTCAGCTGTCCTTATTCCCCATCCTGCGTCAAGCGTTCCAACGCCTGTCTTTGCAGCCTATTTCCCGAAGACTCGATGGTCTTTGGTCTATAGAGACGATCTAGCACTTCTCTTCCTACGACGAGTTGCCTATCCCGACCTGCATTTTAAGCAACTATGAAATTACAGAATCTCATTACGCCTGAAAAGGCCCTGATAGGATTTTTACTGGCCAGCAGCTTCGTGTATTGCTTGATGCTCCCGCAAAATTACGTGGGGTTCTTCAATGATGACGCCATGTATATTTTGGCGACCAAATCTCTCCTCCAGGGCCGTTATGTGGCACTTGAACTCCCCGGGCAACCCTTCCTTAATTACCCCTTGCCCGGTTTTCCTTTATTCTTGGCGCCATTTGTTAAGCTGGCAACACCTCACTGGCATTTTCTGAAAATCGTCACATTATTGTTGACCCTCCTTTCTGCAAGCCTGTTATGGATCATTTTGAAGCTCTGGCTTCGCCCCTGGCCCCGTGTTGGTGTAATCAGTTTATTTCTTCTAAATCCTTTGACTTTACTGTCTTCGACCAACATCATGTCGGAGCCTTGTTTCCTATTTGGGATTTTGATCAGTTTCATTGGCCTTTCCCGCACGCTCTCCAGCATCTCACCAATCCCTGCGCTCCAAACGTGGGCTGTCGGTTTAGCCATCGCATGGACCAGCCTTATTCGGCCGCAAGGATTTATCCTTATCCCTTTTGTTCTGGCCGGCCTTGGGTATCAGAAGAAGTGGCGCTTGGCTATTCCTCTGGCCGGGCCGGCCTTATTTTTTTGGATTGCTTTGTTGGCTCGCAACTATATCCTCACTCACACGCTCAATGCATATTTGAGCCGCTGGCTCATGCGGGTTCCCCTGCAATCCCCTGCGGTCGTATTGTCGAACCTGGGTCAGTGGTTTCAGTCGCTTTGTATTAAAGCGTTTTTCGGTTTTTTTTCTCTCTCTTCGGGCGTGCAATCCCGAATTGTTCAAGGATTCGGGATTCTGGTTCTCCTGGGTTTAATGATAACTGGGTTTATCGGCTTGAGCAGAGAAAAGAACCTTCCGCATGGCTATCTGCTGGCCTTTGGTGGATTTCTCATGGCCTACTTTTTAGGTCATGTTCTCTGGGTCGCCATCGATCCCCACTATCTTCTTCCTCTTATGCCTTTTATTTTTGCGCTGACGTTCAAGGGACTTCACGACATTTTCCCGAAGGGACATCGCCACTGCGCGATTCTTGCTGCATATTTAATGATGCTCAGTCTATTTCTGATTGAGGACAAGGTTATTGTTTCCGGCATCGTTTCGCCTCCCTATAACCGGAGAACGCAGTTGCCGGATGAAACATTACGATGGATAAAAGAGAAGCTACCGGAAAATCAGCCGTTGTTCAGCAACAAGCCAAAAATGGTTTATCTTTACACGGGTCATCAAGCCATGGGACCAGCACACTTCCACGATCAAGAAGAATTTCGCTATTGGCTGTTAAAGAGCGATGTGCATTTTCTCGCCTTGTTCCCCCAGATTTACCTCAGCGAAGAATGGACCGCATGGTGGGAGAGATTTCATTTGTGGGTGCTGAGTTCCCCGGACGCCTATCCTCCCATCTATGGCAACGCCACCGAGCAGACAAACATATTTGCCGTACAACGCGATGATCGCTTCATGAAAGCATGGGAGCTATACGTTGTTGGGAGAACGCAAATTGAATCTGGCTCCTCAGACCGGGCTTTAAACACACTGAATGAAGCAATCAAATATGATCCGAACTTAGTTCAGGCATTGAATGCCTACGGCGCAACTTGTCTTCTTTTAAACCGAAATTTAAAACAAGGTGAACGATGCGTTCGAGAGGCTCTACGTATTCAACCTTGTTTCCCTCTGGCCACCAGAAATCTAGAACGGTATCAGGTTCTAAAAAAAAGCGGGAGATATAAATCTTGACGTCTTCTACTAAACATATTTCTCGGGTTGCTATAGGGTTGCTTCAAGATGAATTTGAGCTCTGCGGCGAATTCCAGATTTTCCAAGGATGGACTGAAGTGCTACGAGAAACTGGAATCGAACTGATTGTTTTCGGTCCCTCTGGGCGAAACCTTCGTGCATCAGGATTTCAGTGCCACCCCTCAGGCGAGCCATTAATACAAAAAGCCATCGACCAGTGGACATTTATACGTGTGGCCCTCGGATGCGCCGAAGAAGTGGACCTGCTTCATATTTTTCTGCCGACGCCGAATTTTCTTTGGATTGCTGATCGAATCAAACTACGATCTGGAAAACCTGTTCTAGTTCATTGCATAGCGGAACAGGCAACTCTATCGAAGGAAGAATGGAGAAGACAGTTGAGAGAAGCCCCTAGGTTCCATCTAATTCGTTGGATCGCCGCTCATTTCTTGCCTGTCGGCCGGTTTCTATGCGATGGCTACGTGACAGGGAGCCAAGTTTTATCTGATCAATTGAAACGATTGGGATGTCCGGAAGAACGCGTCATAGTCCTCCCAGGTCCACTCCCGCTTGAAAAGCCACTGGACGAAGTGTCAAAACAACTGGGAATATGGGTGTCTGAACGACCGACCTTTGTCTATCTCGGACACTTCTTAGCAAGTAAGGGGGTCCAGCCCCTGATCCAGTCCATGACCTTCCTACCGTTTCAAATAAGGCTGTTACTCGTTTGGAGCGGGCTCGGCAATCGTCCGCGAGTTGAACGATTGATCCGTCGATTGCATCTCGAGGCACGAATCCGGATAGTCGATCAGATCGTTCATCGCACACAGATTTGTTCTCGAGCCGTCGGGATAGTGACTCCTTTCCCGATGTCGTACGGCCAGATGTCTCCGCCAGCCGTCGTGCTGGAAGCTTTTCGCGCAGGTGTGCCTGTCTTAACATCCCGGATAGCTTCGCTGAGAGAGCTTGTAAACGATGGGAAAACAGGTTGCTTTGTAAACCCTCATAATCCCAAAGACATTGCCGCTAAAATGATTTTCCTATTGTCTCAGCCCGATCTCATAGAGTCCATGAGGATTGCTCAACGACAGATGTTCGCTGACATGCAACACCAAATTAGACCGCTGGACGTATATCATCGATTTATGAACACTACCCGTGAATAAACTCGACTATTACCGAATACAGAAAGTGGCCCAGTCATATGAACAAGACCGGTTTTCAAGCCCGGCCGGACATCTGACGCACAAACGCGAACTTGCAGCCATCCAATCCGCTTTCCAATCTGACGAACAGCTCTTAGAGCTCGCCTGCGGAACAGGTCGCTTACTGCGCGAAATGCACCACGCTGGTCGCGATGTCACGGGTATTGAACAATCGCCGGCGATGGTTGATGCAGGGGAAAAGGGACTCAGAATTGTAACAGGAGATGTCTTTCATATGCCGTTCAAATCTGGCAGCTTTGATGGCGCCTATTGTTTCCGTTTCACAAATCACTACTCAGATCTCGCTCCTTTTTTTCAAGAATGCTCACGAATTCTCCGACCTGGTGGCCACCTGCTTTTCGATGTCATGCATTGGAGTGGTCTCCACTGGGACTCAGCAAAGTGGGGGGGCGCCAACTATCCTGTTAAAACTGACGTACTGAAAGAATGGCTTCGTGAAGCCGATTTAGAACCGATATGGCATCGATCTTTGTTTCCGATTGGTCCATATTGGATCAGTCGCCTTCCCCTGAACCTTGCCCGTTGTTTGATCAAACTCGGGGAGCTTTTTCCCGAAAGATTTCAAGCAATTTCCCTATGGTATGTCCAAAAGCGCCTTCAATCTTCTACAGAGAAATAAATTGTTCGATCTCCGAGTCTTCATGAATACTCAGCACTTTGTATAATTTTATTAATGAACATTGTTTTAAATGGCGAATCTAAGGAAATAGTGATGGAATTAACACTACAGAAGCTTCTGGACCAGCTTAAGATTCCAGGCGGGCGTGTGGCTTGTGAGGTTAACCTCAAAATAATCAAGCGCGGTTTATATCCGGACACCCACCTCAAGGAGGGGGATACCGTGGAAATTATTCAGGCCATCGGAGGCGGTTAATATGAGTCAGGATTCACCCTTAGTCATCGCGGGAAAAACCTATAAATCCCGGCTTATCCTTGGAACCGGCAAATACAAGACCTTGGAGCTCATGAAGCAGGCCCTGCTGGCGGCGGATCCGGCCATGGTGACTGTCGCCGTGCGCCGCGTGGATTTATCAGATAAATCCTCTCAATCCTTCTGGAAATTTCTTCCTGAAGGCCTGCCCATCCTGCCCAATACGGCGGGCTGCTATACCGCGGAAGACGCCATCCGCACGGCGCGCCTGGCACGTGAGGCCTTGGGGACCTCTCTCGTTAAAGTGGAAGTGATCGGCGATCCCAAGACGCTTTATCCAGATGTTCAGGCGACCCTTGAAGCGACAAAAATTCTGGTCAGGGAAGGATTCACCGTTCTGCCGTATACCAGCGACGACCCCATCATCGCTCGCCGTCTCGAGGAAGCCGGTGCCGCGACGATCATGCCGCTGGCCGCGCCTATCGGCAGCGGGCAGGGAATTTTGAACCCTCTTCCCGTCCAATTGATCCTCGAACAGGCGAAAGTCCCTGTGATTGTCGATGCCGGAGTTGGAACAGCTTCGGATGCCGCGCTGGCCATGGAACTGGGAGTAGCGGGGGTATTGATGAACACGGCGGTGGCCGAAGCCCAGGACCCCGCGGCCATGGCTCTGGCCATGAAGCTCGCGGTCGAAGCCGGGCGCCTGGCTTATCTTGCCGGTCGGATGACCAAAAAATACGCCGCCTCCGCGTCAAGCCCATCTGCGGGAGTCGTCAGTCCAGTGGGACGGTAAGGGATTAAGCGGCGGCGAGCCGAGGTCCGGCCTTGATAACTTTTTCAGAGCGGATGCAGCGCGAGCAGACTTTCACCCGGTGCGGGCTTCCGTTCACCAAAATTCTCACCTGGCGGACATTTGGAAGAAACCGGCGGTTGGTCGCCCGATGAGAATGGCTGACCGTTTTACCCGCCGCAGGTCCCTTACCGCAAATAGTGCATCGAAGAGCCATAAGGGCGCTATTCTGCCAGATTCCGTCTCTGAAAGCAACTATCCGCTGCAGTATTTGAAAGGCATCGGTCCCGCGCGCGCCCGGACGCTGGCCCTGATGGGAATCCTCCAGCCAGCGGATCTGGGCGCCTATTATCCGCGTGATTGGGAAGATCGCCGATTGCGCTTTTCCATCGCCGAAGCTCCGATGGGTCAAAAGACGGCCTTGCGCGGAGTGATCCGTTCCGTTGATTTTTCGATGACACGCTCCCAGCTGGGAATCGCGACGGTGTCCCTCGAACAGACGGGCGCCACCATCCAGGCGGTCTGGTTCAAAAAAACAAACCCGAGGTACGATGTTTTTTCTTCCTTGCGGAATAACCTTCAAGCGGGAAAATCCCTCTTTGTCTACGGGATGATCGAATGGGGTCCGGGCGGACGCCAGATCCGGGTCGAGGACATGTCGGTGACGGCCAATGCCGAGTCTCCCCTGGAAGGCGATGAACTTTTTCATTTCGATAGGATCGTTCCAGCCTACACCGTTCCGGAAGGCCTCAACGAACGACTTCTTCGATCACTCATCGGCCGCGTACTTGCGGCCATTCCTCGATTCCAGGATCCGGTTCCGCTTTCTGTTCGGCAGAAGTGGCAGATCAGGGATCAGGGGTGGGCTGTTCAGAAAATCCACTTCCCGGACACGCTCATCCAGAAGGAGGAAGCCCGGCAAACGCTCGCCTTCGAAGAGTTCTTGATCCTCGAAACGGCCCTCGGACTGGTACGGCAGCGCGTCAAAAAAGAAAATAAGCCGCAGCGCTATCGACTTTTGAGAACACTGTTAACTCCCTTTCGCGAGGGATTAGGCTTCGAGTTCACAACGGCCCAGAAACGCGTGATCCGGGAAATTTTTCACGACATGATGGAGCCGCAGCCGATGAACCGGCTCCTGCAGGGAGATGTGGGCAGCGGAAAAACACTGGCGGCGCTCTCGGCCATGCTCCTGGCGGTAGAGAACGGCGGTCAGGCCGTCCTCATGGCGCCCACCGAAATTCTGGCGGAGCAGCACGCGCTCACGATCAGCCGATTCTTGAAAAACCTGCCCGTTCAATGCGCGCTGCTGACGGGGCGGTTGGCCGCGGCCCAGCGCCGCCACTGTCTGAAGGAGATTGCCGAAGGGCGTGTGCCGCTTGTGATCGGAACGCATGCCCTCGTGCAGCAACCCGTCCACTTTGCCAATCTTCAGCTGGCGGTGATTGACGAACAGCATCGCTTTGGCGTGGAGCATCGCCGGCTCCTGCGGGAAAAAGGAACCTGCCCGGATATTCTCGTGATGACCGCCACCCCCATCCCCCGCACGCTCGCCCTGACCCTGTACGGGGACCTGGATGTCTCCGTGATCGATGAGCTTCCACCGGGCCGTACCCCCATCACGACCCGTCATGTCGCCGAAGAAACGGCCTATCACATCGTCATGGATGCCATTGGCCAGGGCCGTCAAGCTTATATCGTCTACCCTCTGGTGACCGAATCCGATAAACTCGAATTGAAAGCCGTGACTCAGGAAGCCTCCACCTTGGGCCGGACCGTCTTCAGAAATGTCAGGGTCGGGATTCTTCATGGTCAGCTTCCCGGGGGCGACAAAGAGAAGATCATGGAGCAGTTTAGAAGCGGGAGGATTGACGTCCTGATCGCAACGTCTATCATCGAAGTTGGAATCGATGTCCCGAATGCGACCGTGATGGTGATCCAGCACGCCGAACGCTTCGGCCTTTCAACGCTCCATCAACTGCGAGGACGGGTCGGACGCGGACCCCAGGCATCAACCTGTCTTCTGGTGGCGGACACGCGCACCGCAGACGCCCGGCGGCGCATCGAAGTCATGACGGAAATCTCCGATGGTTTCCGGCTGAGCGAAGAAGATTTAAAGCTCCGCGGCCCGGGCGAGGTGATGGGAGTGATGCAGCATGGGATCCCGGCTTTCAAGCTCGGAGACCTCATTCGGGATGCCCGCCTGATCCAGCAGGCGCGTCTGGCGGCGGAGGATATCCTTCAGGAAGACGGAAGTCTGACGGCAGCGCAACACCGCTCGCTGAAAGAGACGATCCACCGCGACTATGGAACGCGCTGGCAGCTCGGTTTGACGGGCTGACTCGTGCTAAAATACACCGACCGATGAAAAGGATCGCCATCTATCCCGGATCATTCGACCCCGTCACCAATGGGCATCTGGATATTATCCACCGGGGCAAACACCTGTTTGACGAGATCATTGTCGCCGTCAGCAAGAACGCTCATAAATCCCCCTATTTTTCCCTTGAAGAACGCATGATTTTCCTCCGGACAGCCCTCAAGGGCCATCGGGGCATCCGCGTTGAAACTTTCTCGGGCCTGCTGGCCTCTTACATGAAAGCGAACAACGCGGTGGCCGTCATCCGTGGCCTGCGCGCGGTATCGGATTTCGAATATGAATTTCAGATGGCGCTCATGAACCGCCGGCAGAACAGCCGTTTTGAGACGGCGTTTCTGATGCCGGATGAACGCTATACCTACCTGTCTTCCAGCCTGGTCCGTGAAATCTCACGACTGGGGGGGAGTGTGCGCGGCCTCGTGCCGCCAAGTGTTGAAATCGCGCTCAAAAAACGGGCATTGACAAGCTCCTAGACTCCTGTTAACAAGACAATCGTGAGAGCGACGTCCTGGCAAGATTTCCGAGCCCGAGCCAGCCTGAAGCCGGCGCGCTTGGCGCTGGCCGATGGCCATGATCCGCGCGTCGTCGAAGCAGCGGCCAGAGCGCAAGCGGAACGCATCGCCGATCCTGTCATCATCGGCGCGAGATCCACCGTCGAACCCCTTTGGAAGTCGTTCTCCAGCACTCGCGTTCCCTGCCTCGATCCCGAAGAATTGTCTCCCGCCGACCGCACACGACTGGCCCGCGAACTTCTCACGCTCAGGAAATTCAAATCCCTGTCGCCTGCACAAGCCGACGAGCGTTTAAATGATCCGTTAATCTTAGGCTGTCTCCTTCTGCGGACAGGACAGGCGGATGGATTCGTGGGGGGAGCCACACGAACAACCGCCGACACCCTGAAGGCCGTTTTTTCGATCATCGGGCTGGCTCCGGAGACCATGACTCTGTTCGGATTTTTCCTCATTGAAAAAAACAAGGCGGGGGGAAAGAATCCCCTGATCCTTCTGGCCGACTGTGCCGTCACTCCGGACCCCTCTGCCAAACAGTTGGCGAATATCGCCATCGGCGCCGCCGCCGCTTTTGAATATTTTACCGAAGACGCCGCGCACGTCGCGCTTCTGTCCTTTTCCACGCATGGAAGCGCCGAACACGATATGGTCAAAAAAGTCCAGGACGCTGTACGTCTGGCCAGAGAAAAGGTTCCGGCGCTGGTTCTCGACGGCGAATGGCAGGCGGACGCCGCTTTAGATCCTCTTTCGGCGCAGATGAAGGGGGTTGGTGATTCCCCCATGGCAGGACAGGCGAACGTCCTGATCGCCCCCGATTTGAACTGCGGGAATATCGCCTATAAACTGATCCAGCGTGTCGGAGGATGCCGGTCCGTAGGTCCCGTGCTCTGGGGCACCGCGCGGCCGGCGAATGACTTATCGCGAGGCTGTTCCACCGAGGATGTTCTGGACATGCTGGCATTGACAACGCTTCAAACCCGAAAAACACTGCCCCTGGAGAACTCCGCCTATGCCTCTTAATCCCCAACCCTCGCAGAGCATTCTTGACATGGCGGAGCTCCTGCGGCTGATGATGGAGAGAAAAGCCTCGGACCTCCACATCGCGATGGGCGCTCCTCCACTTCTGCGCGTGGATGGCCAGATTATCCCCTTACCGTTCCCCAGGCTGAGCGCGGAAATCTGCCAGCACCTGATTTATTCGCTTTTGACGGATACCCAGAAACAGCGTTTCGAATCGGTCAATGAGCTCGACATCTCTTTCGGCATTAAAAATATCGGACGCGTGCGTATGAACGTCTTTCGTCAGCGGTCTGCCATCGGCGCCGCCTTGCGCGCGATCCCGCAGAAAATCCAGGCCCTTGACGAGCTGGGGTTGCCGCCCGTCACTTATGACATGATGAAAATCCCCAAGGGGCTGATCCTGGTGACCGGTCCGACCGGGTCCGGGAAATCAACCACCCTGGCCTCGATGATCGACCATTTGAACGAGCAGAACCAGGGCCATATCATGACGATTGAAGACCCCATCGAGTTTGTCCACTCGCATAAGAAATCCCTCGTCAATCAGCGCGAAGTGGGTTCAGACACGACCTCCTTCGGCCAGGCGCTCAAATATGTTCTCCGGCAGGACCCGGACATTATTCTCATCGGCGAAATGAGAGACATCGAAACGATCCAGGCCGCGATTAATATTGCTGAGACAGGGCATCTCGTGCTGGCCACTCTGCACACCACCGATGCCGCGCAGTCCATCAACCGGATTATCGACGTCTTCCCGCCCCACCAGCAATCGCAGGTCCGCGCGCAGGTGTCTTTCGTTCTTCAGGCCGTCATCAGCCAGCAGCTTTTGCCGCGTTTGAATGGCATCGGCCGAGTGATGGCGGCGGAAATTTTGATCGTGACCCCGGCCATCCGGAACCTCATTCGTGAGGAAAAAACAGAACAGATTATTATCGCCATGCAGACAGGAGCCAAATACGGCATGCAGACGATGAACATGGCGCTCTACGATCTGTATGTCCGGCATGTGATCAGCTTCCAGGAAGCGCTTTCGGCATCGACGGACCCTGACGATCTGAAGCGGCTTCTCCAACGCACCAGCGGCTCGGACAAGGCCGCGGGCTGAGGAAACCTATGGCACAGTTCAAATACACGGCGAAAAACACGACGGGGAAACTGGTCGAAGGAACAGTCGAGGCGCCGGCACAGAAAAGCGCCGCGGACAAACTGCGCAGCCAGCGCTTCACCGTGATGACTCTGAATGAGGTCAAAGGCGGGGAAGATATCCTGTCCCGTCTGAACCCTTTCAAAAAAGGCGTAACCAGCAAGGATCTGGTCATTTTCAGCCGCCAGCTGGCGACGCTTGTTTCCGCCGGTGTGCCCATCGTGCAGGGTCTGAATATCCTTACCGACCAGATTCAGAGCCCGGTATTCAAGCAGATCATTCAATCCATCCGGACGGATATCGAAAGCGGTATCGCGATCGCGGACGCCATGAGAAAGCACCCGAGAGCTTTTTCCGAACTTTATGTCTCCATGATCAAAGCGGGTGAAACGGGGGGTGTCCTGGATGCGATTCTGGAGCGCCTGTCGGCCTATCTCGAAGCGGCAGAGGAACTGCGCGGGAAGGTGAAGGGCGCGATGGTTTACCCGATTGTCGTCTGCGGCGTGGCCGGTATCGTCACTCTATTTCTTCTTGTTTTCGTTATCCCGACCTTTAAGAGCGTCTTTGCCAGCTTCGGCGGTGAACTTCCCATGCCCACCCAGATTCTGCTCGCCATCTCTGATTTTCTCCGGCATTACTTCATCTTCGTCCTCGCTCTCCCGATTGCGGCATTTTTTGGGATTAAGAAATGGTACCGAACCGAAAAAGGAACGGAAGTCATTGATGGACTCATGATCCGACTGCCCGTCTTCGGAGACCTTCTGAAAAAAGTAGCTGTGGCCAAATTCACCCGCACGCTGGGAACCCTCATTAAATCAGGCGTCCCTATTCTGCAGGCCATGGATACCATCGCCAAAACGTCCGGAAATAAAGTGGTCGAAAAGGCAATTCTGAAGGCCCGGGAATCGGTCCGGGAAGGCGAAAAGATCGCGGATCCTCTTAAGGTATCGGGCATTTTCCCTGCAATGGTCATCCAGATGATTTCGGTGGGGGAGGAAACCGGGAATTTGGAAACCATGCTCACAAAAATAGCGGATTTCTACGACCAGGAAGTAGATACAGCCGTCAAGGCGCTGACGTCCCTCATCGAGCCTCTGATCATCTGCGTCATGGGTCTGGTGATCGGATCCATCGTCATCTGTATGTTCCTGCCAATCTTCCAGATGAGTTCACTGATTGACAAGCACTAATCACCTGCAGGCAGAAAACACGCTGTTAAACCGGTCCGATTGAACATGTAAAATCGCCGCTCAGGAGTCTGTTCATTGCTTGACAGCTGTTTCTTCGAGTGCTAGACTTCCGAGGTAGTGGATGTACACCATTAGGAGGTGAATACGAATGAAAATGCATAAAATGAATAAAGGTTTCACCTTGATCGAGCTCATGATCGTCGTTGCTATCATAGGTATCCTCGCGGCCATCGCGATTCCACAATTCGCGAACCTGGTTGCGAAATCACAAGAGGGCAGAACCAAGGCGAACCTGGGAACCATACGTTCAGCGCTCTCCATTTACTATGGAGATTTGGAAGGATGGTATCCTGTAGATAATCTGTCCTGTCTAGCGACATCCGGTCGGTATCTCCAGGTTATTCCAAATGCTGACTTGCCGAGAACATCGAACAGCGTGGGCCACACCCCGAGTATACCCACAGTCGTCAATGCTGGTACTGACTCGGGAGGCTGGATCTACAACAACAGCACCACGGCAGGAGTCGGGACAGCCACATGGGGACAAATCCTCGTGAACTGTAACCATCAGGACATGAGAGCGTCCATCTGGAGTTCGTACTAGTACAGACCTCAGGAAAACGTATTACACAGAAAAGCGACCCCCCTGTCAGTCCGGGGGGTCGCTTTTCCTTACTGTTGAAACGAGCATACGCCCAATGCGCTACCCGGTATCTCTGATTTTCGGTCTGCTTTTTGGCAGCTTTGCCAATGTCTGCATCCTGCGGTTACCAGAGAATAAATCATTACTTTTCCCGAGATCACACTGCTTCCATTGCGGCAGGACTTTGAGGGCGATTCAGAATATCCCCGTCTTGAGTTACCTGGCCCTGCGCGGTCGATGCGGCTTCTGTCGCGCACGGATCTCCTGCCAGTATCCTCTGGTTGAGGCCTGCATGGCAGCGCTGTTTGTGTTTCATGCCTGGTTTTTTATGAACAGCTTCCGGATGATGCTGATCGCTGACATCCTGGGGTTTTATCTCGTCTGCATTTCTCTCATCGATTACCGCCACCGGATTATCCCGGATGAACTCTCACTCTCGATGGCGGCCATCGGGCTTGGCTGTTCTTTCTTTAATCCGTATTTTGAAGGTATCGTCTGGATGAGGTTTCTCACTAGCCTGGCCGCAGGCTTGTGCGGGGGTCTTCTCATGCTATTCCTGGCGTATGCCGGGGAAAAGGCATTCAAGAAAGAAGCTCTGGGGGGGGGAGACGTCAAGCTGATTGCCGCTTCAGGAACTGTTCTCGGGTGGATCGGCATTATCGGCCCGCTCCTGCTTGGATCTCTGGCAGGCGGGCTGGCGGCCGGCATCCTATTGATTGGCAAAAAGAAACGATTTGGAGAAACGCTTCCTTTCGGGCCATTCTTAAGCCTGGGAATCTATGTGACCTGCCTTTTCCCGAGCTGGTGGACATCATTATTCTATACACAATAAGGCGTTCTTAATTTCCCTTGACAACCCCTTACACTCCTGTTAGATTAACTTCGACTTGAAATGTGGATGCGAATCATGATGTCTTTACAAGCACTTAAGAGTTTTAATTTTCTTAAAAAGAAGCATGATCTCATCGGGGTCGATATCGGCACCCATGCGATTAAGCTTGTTTGCCTGCGCCGGACCTCTTCGCAGTGGTCCTTGGTCCGATGGGGAATCATCCCTTATGGCGAAGATATTCCTCTCGATACCCCTCTCGCCGATCGACGTTCCCAGGCCTCGATGGCCCTTCAGAATTATCTGCGGACCGCCGATTTCCCGACGAAAAGAACCGTTGCGTCCGTCAGTGGGAACTCAGTGATTGTCCGCTACGTCAAGATGGCCAAAACCTCTCCCGCCGAACTGGCCAAGTCCATCAAATTCGAAGCGGAACCGTACATCCCGTTTAATATCGAAGAAGTGAACCTGAGTTTTTCCATTATCGGGGAGGCGGAGGAAAATGGCCAGCCGCAGATTGAAACCGTGCTGGTGGCGGCGAAAAAAGAATCCGTGGATCTGCGCGTGGAGCTTCTTCGGGAATCCGGACTGCAGCCGGTGATCCTGGACGTTGACGCGTTCGCTCTCGAAAATGCCTACGAAAGCGTCTATCCGTCGGCCCAGACCGATACGGTCCTTTTCATGAATATCGGAGCCAGCTTCACCAACATGTCCATCATTGAAAAGGGGATCAGCCGCGTCGTTCGCGACGTCTTTATTTCGGGGAACACGTTTACCAAAGCGATTCAGCAGCAGTTCCAGTGTGATGTCAAAACGGCCGAGCAGAAGAAAATGACACACGGGCTCTCAGAAAACCCCTCGGACCCGGAAGCCCAGCAGGTCAGCGAAGTCCTTCTACCAATCGCCCGCGATCTTCTGACCGAGGTTCAGCGATCCATCGATTTTTATTTATCCCAGGGGTCCGATCGGTCCGTGAGCAAAATCTTCCTCTGCGGCGGAAGCGCGAACCTGAAGTCGCTGGATCAGTTTTTGTCAAATGAACTCAAAATCCCTGTGGAAATCTTCAATCCTCTGGCTCTCCTGGAGAATGCTCCGACAGATCTTTCGGAAGAGCAGAAGGCACTTCTCCCACAGATGGCCGTCGCCGTGGGGCTGGCTACGCGCCGTGAGGGGGATTCCCAGCGATGATCCGGATCAATTTGCTTCCCGCGGAGATGGAGGCGGCGCCCTCCCAGGTCAATCCAGTCATCCCGTTATCGATCGCCGTGATCATCCCGGCCCTTGTCCTGACACCGATTCATCTGGGCCAGATAGCGACCCAAAGACGTCTGCAGACTGAATCCGCATCGCTCAAAAGCGAGCTTGAGAGATACCAGCCGATCATTGCGCAGGTGGAAGCCCTGGAATCGGCGAAAGTCCAGCTCTCACAGCGAAAGAGCATCATTCAGCAGCTGGAAAGTGAGCGCTTGCGCTACCCGCAATTTTTAGATGATTTTCTCAAACTTCTTCCCGGGAATCTCTGGTTGACCAACCTGACGACCATCGGGAAGCCTAACGACAACGTGATGATCCTCAATCTTGATGTCACGGCACTGGACAATTACGCCGTTGCGGATCTGGTGGCGAATCTTGAAACCTCCCAGCTTTTTTCCGATGTGGACCTTGGCGCCATTGCCATCAGCAATACGCCGGCAGGACAGACGTTGTCCTTTCACATCACGACCAATTACCGAAAGGGGGCCACGGTCTCCGATGCCAATAAAAAATCATAATGCGGTGATCGCCGGCGTCGCCGGCCTGTTGGTCTGCGTTATTTTCTACATCTACTGGAGCATCGTCTATTCGCCGGTCCACCAGTCCATCCTGGCCGAGCGAAAGAGCGCCCAGGAGCTGAGTCGAAAATTGGTTGTTGCCAAAGCAAGGGCCGGACAGTTGAGCAAAGTCCAGGCGGAAATGGCCTCTCTGCAGGTTGATGTGGCGGAACTGGAGAAGTTGCTGCCGAAGACGCGCGAATTGCCTTCTTTGCTGCGCGTTCTGACCCATCGCGCGGAAGCGAACGGGCTGACGCTGAATACGGTCCGCCCTCAAAGACCCGTTTCGAAAGGTCTATACGACGAGGTTCCTTATGATATTACGGCCACCTCCTCCCTGAACGGCATGGGTCGGTTCTTGACCGCGATGGGGAAAGGAGATCGTCTCTTCGCGACGCGTAACTTAGCGCTGACCTCCGTCGCTTCGAAAGCGGATCCCTCCAAAACGGTTAACGCGACGTTCACGCTGGTGGCCTTTAAATACCATGAATAATCGAAAGCTTATCATTCTCCCGGCGGTTCTTTGGTACGGCCTCCTTCCCGGGAAATTATCGGCCTCTGCATCAGAGCTGACCGCCAATCCCGGCTTTCAAATGCAGGCTGCACCGTCCAAAGCGACAGCCGCTTCAGCGAGCCCTGCGGAAGCGGCACCGTCTTACAAGAATTACACGTATTATGGAGATCGCTACCGAGACCCCTTCATTCCATTGAACGGCGACATCCGGAGCGATCAACAGGCGGCTGATCGGCCGCCTCAAATCGCATCCCTGGCTCTCAAGGGCATTGTCCAGGATGCGAAAGGCCGCATGGCTCTTTTGACCGGAGGTGTGAACAGCTATATCCTGAAAGGCGGGCGTCTTTACGACGGACGCAACAAAATGGTCAAGAAAATTGCCGGAGTGATTAAAACAGACAGCGTCGTTATTATTGGAGCCGATCGCACGGTCAGGGAATTAAAAACGAAAGCGCCTTTATAGCGCCCGACGCGGGGGGAACTTATGAAAACAATTTATTTTGGAACGTTTCGAATCGCCATTGCCCTTTGCCTGATGGCAGAGCCCTGGGGTTCGTCTTTAGCGCTGGCACAGGACGCGGTGGTACCGGATGAATCCGCGCAACCGTTCGCCAATGACAACACCACTTCTTCGGGAGAATCAACGAAAACCACAAGCGTGGGGACCCGTAACCTGAATCTGCCCCATAATCCCATCACGATGGATTTTCAGGACGCCGACGTCCGGGATGTCCTGCACCTGCTGGCGATTAAGTCCGGATTAAATATTATCTACAGCGCCGATGTCAGCGGGCCCATTTCCGTCCACCTCGACCGCGTCCCTTTTGATCAGGCGTTTCAGACGATTCTGACGCTCAAAACCCTTGTCGCTCTCCCGATGGGCCCCAAAATTATCCGCGTGATCACCTCCTCGACGTTGTCGACAGAACAATCGCAGGCCGCCACCTTCACACGCGTCTTCAAGTTAAATTATGCGGACGCCATGGAAGTCAAAAAACCCATTGACGCGATTCGCTCATCCGCAGGACGGAAAGGCGTCTCGACCGTCGACGCCAAGACCAACTCCCTGATCATCACAGACACCGTGGAGGGCCTCAAAGAAGTGGAAGAACTGATTCCCGTTCTGGATAAAAAGCCGCAGCAGGTGGACATCGAATCCAAGATCGTCGAAGTGTCCCTCAACAATCAGACACAGACAGGGATCAGCTGGCAATATGCCGGGAATGTCGGGTCGAATGATGCCTACCGCATCGGAGCGTCGAAAAACTCCAACGGGACGTTTGCCGGTCTTGTGCCTCCAACAGATCAGACGGGCGTTCAGGTCCAGGCGCCTGGTGCCTCGTCCAGTGGTTCGGGCGCGTTGGGAGCGACAGGCGTTGGATTAAACCAAATCATCAACGGGCCAACACCTGTCGCATTTTCCTTTCTGACCCAGCAGGGAACCTATTTGCTTGCCGCCCAGATTTCGGCTCTGGCGACAGAGGGACGGGTGAAGATCCTCTCAACACCTCACATTGTCACGACCAACAACGAAGAAGCCCATATCAGCGTGGCAGACCAGATCCCGTACACCGTCACCACCGTTTCCAATGGTGTATCCCAAAGCGCCGTCCAATTTATTTCGGCGGGCGTCAAACTGAGCGTAAAGCCGACCGTCAATGCGGACCGCCGGATTACTCTTCACGTCAAGCCGGAGGTCAGCAACGCCGTCGGAACAGGCAGCGCCACGCTGCCGCCAACCGTCAACACGCGAGACGCCGAGACGACCGTGGTCCTGCGCGACGGTGAAACCATCGCCATCGGCGGCCTCATTCAGGAGAATGTCAATAAATCCGTGACCGGCATCCCCTTCCTGATGTCGATCCCGATCATCGGCTATCTCTTTAAAACCGTCGCTGACATAAAGACGCGCGACGAGCTGATTGTCTTCCTCACACCCAAAATAGCCACCGAATGACGGATGTTCCCGGGCGATTCCTGCTGATTGGCCTGGCAGCGCTCGTCTGGTTCACGGCACTGGCTCGTGGAGCCCAGGACCTCTGGGCGGTTTCAGTCCTCTGCGGATGGCTCTCGCTTCTGACATGGACATTTGTCTACGCTCGCTATAAAGATCATCAACGTATCGTTCTGCCACTGGCCCGGCCTCTTACGGCGCTGTTCCTGGGCATCCTGATCTCATCCCGGTATTCGTTTGACATCGGCACGACACGCCTGGAAATCACGGGTCTCGCCTGCGGGCTTATTTCGTTCTTCCTTTTCTGCAATCTCTTTCAGGATCGGACCACGCGCAAGAAGATACTCTCCTACGCAGGTTCTGTGACTTTTCCTCTCGCGGCAATTGCCGCCCTGCAGTATTTCAGGGACGCGCCGTCTTTGGGAAGCGAGCTGCGACTTCTCGGATCAGTTTCGCGCTCGCATTGGAACGCTCCGTCGATCTTCACGAATTCTGCCCTGCTGGCCGGTTTCTCTCTTTCTTGGATTCTGCTGGCCTGGCACCATAGAAAGGAAGGACTTTATTATCAATGGCTATTCGCGACCTGTGCGCTGAATCTTTTTCTCGCCCGATCATGGTGGGCTTACATTTCACTGCCGGTTGGATTCATGTATTACTATAAATATATGGATAAAAATGTTCCTGCTAAAAGATTTCGGTCATTAGTATTATTGGCACCTTTGACTCTATTCGTACTCGCCTTGCTCGCGAAATTTGGACCAGGACGAGACCCCTTATACACGGCAGATGCGCGGCTGGGGTGGTGGATCGCCGGTATAAGGATGTTTCTCGCCCATCCATGGGTAGGAGTTGGTCTTGGAGCTTATGGCACTGCATTTCCATTTTTTAAACCGCTCGTCGCTCAAAATACCCTGTATGCGCATAGTTTTCCGGTTCAGATCATCTCAGAAATAGGTCTCATCGGTCTTGTCGGCATCCTGCTGCTTGTCGGTATCTCCTGGCGGCAGCTCTCCGCCCAAAATCCGAGCACCCGGGAAGATCAGGCGTATCGGGCGACTCTCCTGATGCTCTTGACTTTCAGCGTGGCCACCCTCTTCACAGACTACTTCATCGCGAAACTGATGCTCCTGCTGGTCCTTGCTCTTGCTGTTTCTTCATCGCCCTTCGAGAGATATTCCATTTCGGCGAGCGGGGTGCGCTGGGCAGCAGTCATACTCATTTTTCTCATTCCCAGCTGGTATCTGCCCTTTCATTCCAGTCAATACGACGTTTGGGGTCTAAAATATGAACTGGATGGTAAATCAGCGGAAGCGGAAACCTCTTTTAGAAAAGCTCTCGCATTGAATCCCTACGAAGACGACAGCTGCCGAGGACTGTCACGTCTATACCGGAATCGTTATGTTGAACGACGGTCTGTGCTCGACTTATCCGCCTCTCTGATGTGGGTCCGTGACGCGTACCGGCTCAAAAAGGTTCCTCCATCCTACAGTGAAAAAACTAAGTAATATGCCCATCCTGCTTCTCGGACTGGCCTTTCTGCTGGGCGGAGCCAAGACGCCGATGGCTTTTTGTGCCTGGACATTGCCAGCCCTGGTCTTCAGCGGAATACCCTTTTGGAATCGAACGCGGCTCGGACATAAGACGATTTCCTTCTTATCCATGGTAGCGGGCATCCTGCTTGCCCAGATCTATTCGCTGGATCCTACGGCCAGCCTTTTCTGGAGCCTCGAGTATCTTGTATTGGCCTGCCTCTGGCTTTCCCTCCAGAGGATGCCCGCCGATAAAGATCCCGATTTCTTCTGGAATGGCATGGCCGTGCTCGGCTTTTTGTCTGCCCTTCTGACATCGGTGCAATGGGTCCGGCACCAGATTCCTTACGGCGCACTCCCGTTAAACCCAAACTTTAACGCGGTCTGGATGGCCGCTATCGCTGCGGCTCTCACCGCCCGGACTCGAAAAACGCGAATGGAGGTGCTGTTGATCGTCTGGTTATCGGCCATCGTTCTTTTCGGGCATTCACGGAGCGGTCTTCTGGCGCTCATGGGGGGAATGTCATTTTCTCTGGCAGAGCGATATCCGGTCCGGCGAATTGCAGGCGTGCTGGCCCTCCTATTGATTGCCGCCATGCTGATTCCTCATGGGTGGCTGCTGATCCATCGCCTGCATGTGTTCGAGAATGGCGGCCGGCTCCACCTATGGCAGCTCGCCTGTCGCGCGATGGCGGATTATCCGTTAACCGGTTACGGTCCCGGCAATTTTGAAATGGCTTATCAGCGCCACGCCTTCCCGACACAAGGAGCCGTTCGTTTCGGGCAGACAACGGCTTTTGCCCATAACGATTTTCTTCAGGCGGCCGTCGAACTCGGCTGGCCGCTGGCGGCCCTCCTGGCGGGCGGATATCTGACGCTCCTGCTTAGGCCGCTGCCAAAAAACCGGCCTCTCGCCCGGCCCGCGAAAAGCATCCTCATTGCGCTGGGCATCGCCGCCTGCGTTAACCCGATCTTCAAAATGCCGATTCTCGCCTATCTGGCCATCCTGGCGGCTTCCTGCATGACTTCTTCAGACCGCGTTCCGTACCCGGAAAAAATTCCTGCCCAAGAAAAAATTCTTCTGTTGATTCCCGTCAGCGTATTGCTTCTTGCCTCCTGGTGCGGGTTACGGACCTTATGGGCTGATCAACGGCAGTGGATGCGCATCATCAGCGTCAATCCGCGGGATGCCGAGGCCTGGCACGAACTGGCCTATGCGTCTTCAGATTCTTCTCAAATCATTGCCGCGCATGAACGAGCTGTCGAGGAAAGTCCAGCCCAGGTCTATTACGTGGAGGCGCTGGCCCGCGCCTTGGAAAGCAGTCCCGCTCCCGACACCATTCCACGGGCGCTCGAAGTCTACCTCAAAGCCATCCAGTTAGCACCTTCCCGGGCCCCGAATGTCCTCGGCGTTGCGCGCCTCCTCTGGCGCGCCGGAGAGTTTCACGAAGCGTTGCCGTGGGCCCAACGCGCTCATGATCTGGAACCCAATTACTGGGAATCCGAGTTATGGATGGCCCGTTGCCTCGAACAAACTGGGGACAAACACGGGGCCCGCGTTATCCTCGATAACACCGCGAAGCGCCATGATGAATTTGCCCGGACTTCTTTTTTGCCGCCGCAATTCCCGTATGAACAGACCATCCTGGCATATGATGCCTCTGTGATCAAAAGCGAGCGATCCCGCATGGGCCGATGAAATCCGCCGGAATCGTGTAAAATAGCAGCGCTTATGCGTAAATCCATTATGATCGGCTATCTTCTGGCCGCGGTCTGTCTCTACTTGGCCTTTCGCGGCATTTCCTTCAAAGTGTTCGGAGAAACGTTGATGCATGCCCGGTTGAACTGGGTAGTCCTGGCCCTCTTCCTCTATCTAATCGAGTATGCGCTGCGCACGATGCGATGGGCTCTTCTGCTCCGGCCCGTGCGCGCAGTGCCGTCCAAAGATCTTTTCTGGCCTCTGACCATCGGGTTTTTTGCGAACAACATTCTGCCTCTTCGAATGGGGGAGTTCGTGCGTGCGCATGTCTGCGGGACCAAATTTAAAATTTCGCGTACCGCGAGTCTAGGATCCATCTTTCTGGAACGTATTGGCGACACCATCAGCTTCCTCGCGACCTTTCTGGTCGCATCCCTTTTCTACCCGTTCCCTCCTTATATGGAAAAGGGCGCCTGGCTATTAGGAGGGTGCTGCGTTCTCGCCATCATCGTCCTGATTCTTATTCGTCAACACGAAACGGCGTTTCATCGCCTCCTGGACCAGAGCCCCATTCCTCCCTCCTGGAATGCTCGAGTCAAGCACCTGGGGACGCATTTCATTCACAGCACATCGGGGATTACTCAGCCACGCTACGTCATTGAAGCGATGGTTTTTTCTATCCTGATTTGGATCATGGAGGGGACCTATCTCTACCTGATGTCCCAGGCACTCATGGTTCCCATAAAATATGGCGAGGCCTTCTTTCTGCTCTTCGCGCTTGGTCTATCCGTAACACTCCCTCAGGCCCCCGGGTATGTCGGGACTTTTGAGTTTTTTGGAGTGAGCGCGCTTGCTCTCCTGGGAATTTCCAAAAGTCAGGGATTGCCGCTCATTCTCGCGATTCATGGGACCCAGTTCACCTTCATTACGATCCTGGGCGTCATCGGCCTCTGGCGGGAAGGACTTTCCTTCCATCAGCTGACGTCCACAACAACGACGTCACAGGCCGATTGAGACAGTCATGATGATCCTGATCCTATTGGCAAACACCATCGCCAGCAGACGAATGTTAGAATAGCCTCCGATGGAGATTGTCCGTCACCGCCTCAATGACCTCGCCGAGCTGCAACAACTCGATGCGGAGTTCGGCGCCGAAATCGATATTCGCTCCTCCCACAGCCAGCTCATCCTGACGCATGACCCTCACGCGTCTGGCCCGCCGTTCGAAGACTTTCTGGATATCTATGCACGGTCGCATCGGGATAGGCTTCTGATCTTAAATTCCAAAGAAGATGGACTAGAAAAAGAAATTCTCCGACTCGTCCAGCGACATGATCTGCAGCGCTTTTTCTTCCTCGATCTCACATTGCCGACCACGGTGCGACTGGCCCTGCGGGAACATGAACGGCGGGTGGCGCTGCGCGTCTCGGAATTCGAACCCCTTGAAGCGGTTGCCGCGTTTGCCGGGTACGCGGACTGGGTCTGGGTGGATTGCTTCGAAGGCAAGCCCCTCCCGGCGGCCCAGGTGAAAGCTCTCCATCAACGCTTTAAACTTTGCCTCGTTTCTCCCGAACTCCAGGGCTATCCGGTTGAATCCATCGGGCCGTTTAGATCCCTGGCCTCGGACGTTGATGCGGTATGCACGAAATTTCCTGCCTCCTGGCGATGAACATCCAAGGCATTCTCTTTGACCTCGACGACACATTAATTCCTTCGGAAGAGATATACATCCAAGGGCTTCGCTATGCGCATGCGCGCCTCGGAGAAGAAAAGCGCCTCTCCTGGCCAGCCTTTCTGCGGTACTACCGCCAGGCCCGAGCGCTCGTAAAATCTCGCCTGGGAGAAAACCCGGCCGCGCGAAACCGGGTGCTTTATTTTAAAGAGCTCGTTGAACTTATCTTCGGATCTTCGCACCCTGCGCTCACGCTGGCGCTCTTCCATGCCTATAACCGCGCCTGGCGATCCATCGATGCCACGGCGGTCCGGGAGATTGCCGCGCGTCTGGTGCGGCATTACCCGCTGGGAATCATTACCAATCAAGTGACGCTGATGCAGCTGCAGAAAATGGCGCGCATCGACCCTCAAGGAAAACTGTTCAAGGTGCTTGTCACGGCTGAAGAAGCCGGCGTCGAAAAACCCCGGATTCCGATTTATCGTCTCGCCTGCCGACGCCTCGGTGTTCCGGCCGCGCGGATCCTTCTGGTTGGCGATTCCTGGCAGGCCGATGTGAGGGGGGGATTGCGCGCAGGAATGCAGGTCGCCTTTCTCTGCCCGGGAAAACCTCCGTCGCGAATGCCACGCCATACATTTCAGGTTTCCAGCCTGCAGGCGCTGGTCACCAGGATACTCGGGTAAATGGGAATGCCGCCGCGGGCCTCCGTCCTAAAGTCCTTTGTCCGTTTGAACCATGCTCTGGGCCGTGATCCGCTCATCATCCAGGCGGCGGGAGGCAATATCTCCGTCAAAGACCGGGCGGATGCGATGCTGATCAAAGCCTCCGGTTTCCGTCTTAAAGAGGTCCGAGCGTCCCGCGGATGGGTCTCCGCGTCCTGGCGCGCGTTGCGCGACCGGCTGCCGCACCTTGGCGGAACCCATGGCATCGTCCAGCGGGAAGCGCGGTATGCGGACGTACTCGCCGAAGAATCTCCCGGTCCCACAAGCCGCATGTCCATGGAAGCGGGTTTCCATGCGGTCCTTCCACAGATCTGGGTGGCTCATACCCACAGCGTCGCAGGGATGCTCCTGGGGATGCTTCCCACAGTCACAGCCCGCGCACTGGCAACCCGGGCCACGGGTTCAGACGAAGAGATCGGATGGGTCCCTCCGAGCCTCCCTGGCTACGGCCTGACCGCCGCCATGACACGCATGGCCAATCCCCACCGGAAGACACTTCGGCTCTGGGTGCAGAAAAATCATGGCCTGGCATGGACGGGAAAATCGGCCGGAGACATCGAGAACCGATCATGGAAACTGGAGTCGGTCATGCGCCGTCACTTTGAGTTTCAAAAATTCCCATTTCCGCACGCCGCCGGCTCAGGAGCCTGCCGGAGCCGGGCTTCGGGCAGGTCCGTGAAAGGGAAACATGGGCAGTTTTGCAAAGAGATCTGCTTTTGCCGCTGGCCCGTCCGCCGATTCGATTTTGCGCCCCTTTTCCCGGACTTCGTTATTTATTTTAATCTGGTGCGAGGGGCACCGAAGGATCTTTATCGTCTCTCCGACACCCTCGTGCATCTTTGCTCTTCGAGCGCCCCGAACCGACAGGACAAGGAGGAAGTGTTTTATGCCCATGCGCTGTTACACACGCTCGCCGTGCAAAACCACTGTCTCCAGCCGCTTCCCCGAACGATGATTCGAGTCCTCAAGACGCTGGAAACGGAAAAACATCGACTGCGCCAGGTGAACCGCGAATGACCGATCGCATGCAGGTCGTCATCCCGATGGCCGGATCAGGAGATCGATTCCTGCGCGCCGGCTATGCGGCTCCCAAACCTCTGCTGGATATCGCCGGCAAGCCCCTTATCGAGCGTCTTCTTACGAAATTTCCCGCCGAGTGGCGCTTTGTCTTTATCGTTAACGAGGACCAGCTTCAGAAAACATCTCTGGCAGAGGTTCTTCGGGCTCTCCGCCCTCACGCGGAAATCGCCGCCATCCAAACTCATAAAAAAGGCCCCGTGTTCACTCTCCTGCAGGGCGCATCGGTGATCGCCGACGACATGCCTACGCTTGTGAACTACTGCGATTTTTCTTTTTCCTGGGACGTCGGCGATTTCACCGATTTCGTTTCAGCCCGGAAGGCCGATGGGGCGATCCTCTGCTACCGTGGTTTCCATCCTCACTGCCTCGGGAACACCCTGTACGCCTATTGCCGGGAAACGGAAGGCCGAGTGCTGGAAGTCAGGGAGAAAGGGCATTTCACGCCGGACCGCCTCCAGGAATACGCTTCTTCGGGAACCTACTACTTCGCCTCCGGGGGACTGCTCAAACAATATGGACGGATCGCCCTGGAGAAGGGCCTCTCCATAAACGGAGAATACTACGTCAGCGTTGTTTACAATCCTATGATTGATGACGGTAAACGCATTTTCGTTCATGAAATACCCTTCATGCTCCAGTGGGGCACACCGGAGGACCTTGAAGATTACTTGTACTGGCATCGCCTCTTTGAAACCTGGAACTCCCAGGTTCAGCGTCCGGCAGAAGGGTCCCTGCGCCTCGTCATGCCGATGGCCGGCCTGGGATCGCGTTTCCAGAATTTCCAATGCCCCAAACCGCTGATCCCGGTCCTGGGGCGGCCCATGTACCGCACGGCCATGAGCTTCCTCCCACCCTCGAAGAAAAAACCGGTTTTAGTGGTTCGCACGGAATTGGAGGAGGCCGTGCGTTCCTCCGGAGAGGCGGAAATCATCGCCCTGGAAAAACCCACACAGGGACAGGCGGACAGCACGCTCGCTGCGCTTAACGCCGTCGACCCGGAGGATCCCGTGCTGGTCTCGGCATGTGACCACGGATTCTTATGGGACGAGGCGGCCTGGAGCAGCCTTTTGGAACGGAAGCCGGACGTGGTAGTCTTCGGACAGCGCGGCTATCCGGGAGCGCGGAGAACACCCGCCTCCTATTCCTATTTCGAAACGGACCCTGAGGGGAACATCCGGCGCGTCTCCGTCAAAAAGCCGCTGACCGCTCAGCCGCAACGCGAATTGCTTTTGATTGGAACTTTTTATTTTGCGCGGGCCGCAGGACTGCGCGACCTCATCCTTGAACTCCAAGCACGGGATCTGCGGGTGAACCAGGAGCGTTATCTGGACTCCGTGGTCGGCATCGCGCTGGAACGCGGGATGCGCGTTATCGGATTCGAGTGCCAGGGCTACCTGAACTGGGGAAGCCCGGACGCCTTGCAGGAATTTTCCTACTGGTACCGCTATTTCCGGAGAACCACACCATGATCTGGATACAAAAACTCAAAAACCAGCGTCTCTATTTTTCGTCCCCGCTCTTCTGGGCCGTGTTGGCGGCGAAGCTGACCTGCGGATCGTTTTTCGCCTCCCATTACCCACGGGATCTTTTCCTTCCCTTCATCCGTTATTTCATCGATTCCGGATTCAAGGATCCTTGGCAGGAATTCCTCCACCGCGGCATTTTGGACGCTTTTCCCTACTCTTCGGTCATGCTGGCAGTACTCAGCTTCCCTCAGGCGATGGCCGCCCTCCTTTTCGGCGGGGCGGCGCATATCCCCTGGCCGCTGCAGCTCCTGCTTTTGCGACTTCCGATGGCGGCCGCGGACGCGGCGATCTACCTGGTGCTCTGCCGGTGGCTGGAAACGAAATGGCGGTGGGTTCTGCTCCTTTATTGGGGCTCTCCCATCCTCTTCTACATCAATTATGTCCACGGACAGATCGATGCCATTCCGACGGCGTTTCTTTTCCTCAGCCTGTGGTTCGCCATGCAGGAGCGTCCAGCTACTGCGGGATTATGGCTCGCCGCGGGGATCGCCAGCAAATTTCATCTGGCGGCCGCGATCCCGCTGATCGGTTTTTACCTTTTCAAAAAAAGCCCGGGGAAGTCGGGAGTCGTGCCCGCGTCCCGGTACCTCCTGGCGCTCTCAGCAGGTCTGGCACTTCTGATCGTTCCCCTGCTCGGTTCAGAAGGATACCGCGCCCTCGTTCTCAATGCCAAGGAAAGTCAGTGGGTTCTCGCCCTGGGATACGCCATGCCGCACGGCGTACATGTTTTGATTTGTCCCACCGTTCTGGCGATGCTCATCCTCCATTTCTTCTCCTATGAGAAGATTACGAAGGATGTGGTCATCCTGTATGCGGGCCTTGTCTATACCGTCCTGATCGTTCTCGTATTTCCGATGCCCGGGTGGAGCTACTGGTCCATCCCCCTGCTCATTTATTTCATCATCCGGCAGAACGTGATCGGCTATCTGCCCTTCTGGTGCTACCACCTGTGTTATTTTTTATACTTCGGACTCTTCGGGCAGGGGTTCGGGCTGATTTCCGCCGATCGGCTGGCCCTCATTCCGTTTGGAGCCGGCCTGCGGGATTTTTCTTTCACGTTCATGCAGGCTTCTCTCGCGCTGACATCCGTATGGGTGTATCGTCTGGGTGTCAAATCCTACGGGCGCTATAAGACCCGCAATAAATCCGTAGCAATCGGAATCGGCGGAGATTCCGCCTCCGGCAAACATACGCTCGCGGAGGCGATCAGCGCCATCCTCGGCCAGGAGAACGTGGTCCGGCTGCATGGCGACGATTACCATCGGTGGCCCCGCCAGCACGAAGCCTGGCAGACGCAAACACACCTCGATCCGCGATCGAACTACTTTCGACAGCCGATCGAGCAGATCCAGGCCCTGAAAACGGGATCGACGATCATGCGCGCCTCCTATGACCATACTTCAGGCCTTTTTTCCGATCCGATACCCGTTATTCCCAGGACGTTCCTTCTTTTCGAGGGGCTTCATCCTTTCGTTTTTGAACGTATGCGCGAGGTCTTCAACATCAAGATCTTTCTGGCGACGGAGGAAAATCTGAGACGGCGGTGGAAAGTAGCCAGGGACACCCGCGAGCGAGGCTACAGCCCCGAAAAGGTTAGCCAGGAAATCCAGAAGCGATTTGAAGACTCTGAACGCTATGTCCAGCCGCAGGCGCAGTTCGCCGACTGGGTCATCGTGTATTCGCCCGAATCCGATGCCGGGCCGGAAAGCATGGAAGCAGAGAAATCCCCGCTCAAAGTCCGGCATACCGTTTCAAGCCGGATCGTCGAGATCGAAGATTTGATCGACCGGCTGTCGGCCTATCGGGAACATCTTCAAGTCCGATGGACCATGGATGAGGATCTCCGTCATCAGATCTTCGACATCCAGGGAGAGCTGGACCGCGAGGAGGTTCGGAAAACGGCCATTTCCCTGTTTCCGGACCTCTCGGATATCATCAGCCCGCGAGCCGAGTGGTCAAGCGGACTCCAGGGGATCAATCAGCTCGTTCTCCTCACATTGCTGCATCACGCCGTCGAGCCCTGATGCCGGTCCTATCGATCGTTCTGCCCTGTTACAACGAATCGGGAAATATTCAGGCCCTCCTGGCACGTTTTCGCCCCCTGTGCACCGACTTGGATTTCGAACTGATTCTGGTCGACAACGGATCCACCGACGATACGGACAACGTCTTGAGACTCGAGCTGTTACGTCCGGAAAACCATTTTGCCCGAACCGTGCTCGTTACGAAGAATCGAGGCTACGGCCACGGGATACAAGCGGGCCTGAGGAATTGCGCCGCTCCGCTGGCGGCCTTCAGCCACGCAGATCTGCAATGCCCTCCGGAATCGCTGAAGACTGCCTACCAGCATTTCATCCGCCTTTGCGCTTCCGGCAATGGCCTCGTGAAAGGCCGCCGCCAAGGCCCGCGCCCGCTGCCCGATCGTCTTGTCACCTTTTTTTATAACGGACTCGCCCGGCTCTGCCTCGGGATCGGGGCATCCTCAATCGATCATGATGGCGCGACAGGCTCTTGCGACATCAACGCACAACCCAAGCTCTTTGCGCGTGACATGATTCCGGCACTGCTGGATGGGCCCGAGGATTTTACGTTTGATCTCTATGTGCTGTGGATCCATCGACGGCTGGGCCGGCCGGTCCTGGAATTCGACACGCCCTATGAAGGGCGTGTGTGGGGGAAATCAAAACTCGCGGCAAATCCATGGATACGGATCAGGACCGCCCTGCACGCATTCAAAAAGATCCTCAGCCTGCGCCTGGCGCGAGCGGAGGAGTTGCCGCGTGATAATAAATTCGAACACCCGGGTTCCGGTAGATGAGCCTGAGATCTGTACGGGCCTCTGGGGCCGTCAACAGATAGGGAACGTCTGCTTCGTTTAGCCATACAAAGTATTCGCTTCTTAACGGAGAAGCCTGCCGCGCATTGAACTCGATCGTCCGTTGAGTCCGCTCCTGCCCGCGACGATCATTCTGTAAGGCCGCATGCAGCAACCGCCAGCCCCAGGCACGCTCCATCTCCATATCAGACAACGCGAGATGGCCCGTCAGGATCAACTGTTCTCGCGCATTGGAATGATCGCCTTCCCACCGGTCCCGGAAAAGGCGTGGCGTATCGACGTCAAGCGTCCTGATCAGCACCCCCATTCGCAGGAGATTCTCATCGGTCGGTATGGAGGATAAGAGTGGAAACCCGTCGGCCACCTGCAGTTTAACGCGCGTATAAAGCGGCAGGAGTTTTGTCATGAGCGCAGACGGCGTCAGCATCATCGCGTCGGTCTCGACATGTCCATTGACCCATTCGAAGGCGTCTTCCCAGGACCGGGGGAGCGCCGCGGCGAGGTAAATCTTCTCTGAAGCGCTTTTCACGTTAAAGAACGTCCACAGGAGAAGGAGGGCAATGCCGCCGAGAGCGCGCGAGTTCGCCTCGGACCGCCGTGCGAGAGCAACGCAACCAGCGGCGCCCAGGAGCAGGCCCATACAGAAATTCGCGTTTCGAAAGTAAAGCGTGTTCTGAAGCATGACACCCGTAACGACATTGGCATTGCTCAAGAGGGCCCCGGCCATGAGCGCGCATCCAAAAAGCGACCAGAAGACGCGCTCGCGCTTACGGTCAACGCTCGCCCCGCGGCGCACGGAAGCGAATCCACCCACGAGGAGGACTAAGGCCCAGAGATGAACCTGGCGGGAATGGACCAGCCCCGCCCGGGCCATCACGCTCGGGTCAACATGCCCTGCGAGGATCCCGGCAAAACAGACGGAGGCGCCGGCGGCCGACACCGTCATCCACGTCAAGGGCCGGCGCAAGTCGGCTAAAGAGGCAGACGACCAGGAAATCAACCAGAAGACCCCAAGGGTGCCCATGGCGAAAGTCCAATCAAAAAAGTGGACGAATGCCAGAAGAGCCCCCGTCATGCCCAATGCGAGAGCCTTCAGCGCGC